>Ga0080004_1170573_pt1 | contig 10513 bp, 10 predicted proteins | sample WasSprMetagenome_FD_69207 | JGI IMG/M metagenome (GOLD analysis project Ga0080004, IMG submission 69207) | Sulfidic aquatic microbial communities from Washburn Spring, Yellowstone National Park, USA - WS (SPADES assembly) (version 2) | ecosystem: Environmental > Aquatic > Thermal springs > Hot...
GTTGATGGCGTAGCCGATGGCGCCGGACAAGGCTGTTACAGCCATTATGAGTGTTGAAGTTCCTATTGCCTTGTGTATGGGATACTTTAGGAGTAGTATGAGTGTTAAGAGGAACAGTATTCCTCCCCCAGCGCCGAAAACACCACTTATGATTCCAAGGAGAAAGCCTATGGCGAAGGAGACTGCAATCAGCTTTAGCTCTACATGTGAACCTCTCGTGGCATCAGCTTCAACTCTTCTAGAGGTGCCTGAAGGGATGGGTAGCTTCCACCCCATACCCTCCTCCAAAATCCAACTCCGCTAATTATAAGGAAAATACTGAATCCTCTTCCAAGTCGCCACTCAGGTATGTAGGCTGCCAGTCTGCTGCCAACCTGCGCTCCGAATACTGCTCCCAAAGCTAACCCTACACCCGACTTCAACTCCACATTCTTCCTCCTATAATAAACGTATGACACAGCAGCCGAAGCTATAACGTCTACAGCGAGGCTTGTCCCTAGGGCTACATGAACAGGTAGTCCTAAAACAACTGTGAGGGCTGGCACAACGACCAAAATTCCACTTGCACCAATTAAACCCGTTACACAGCCAGAGCAAAGCCCTATCACCATAAGGGCTACAATGAAAAGCCAATTCATCAGCACCACTTAAAGCACAGCCAAGTCATAGTGCTTTTAAATGTTTCTTCTAAACCTTCTTCAAGCTTATACGTGCTCTATAAAAATTACTTATAGTTTAGACCCTACAATACTGTTCTCGGACAGTAGTGTTGGAGTCATAAGCTTGGTTCCCTTGAAAAGCCCCTATGGTGTCGTGGAAGTCTCAGACAACGGTCTTGTGAAAGGCTTTGTTGAAAAGCCTCAGCTTGATTACTGGGTCAACGCTGGCGTATACTATTTTAGGCCAGAGGTTTTCGACTACCTTCCAGAAAAGGGTGACCTTGAGAGGACAACGTTTCCAGAGCTTGCTAGAAAGAGCTTGCTGAAGGCTGTAAAGTTTAAGGATGTTTTCTGGAAGGCTATCGACACACAGAAGGATATAGAGGAGGTTGAGAAAGAGTTAGTGTGACCATCCCATTAATCCCTCCCAATTTTTTTAAGAGTATGTTCTGACAGAATTTAAATGCCATCATATAGTATGAGAGGGCTGAAGTTTGTTGGATAGAGAACATGTGTCTGAGAATGAGGAGATCGTGTGCTACTTCTTGCCCATAGTTTCTATTCCGGAGGATGTTAGATGAATAGAAACTTTACATTATTAATACTGTTATTTGATGCATTAGGTGGAAAAATAGAGGGGAAGAAAACGTATCCAAAAGATAGTGTGCATTTCTAAATATAAGTATAATTTACCATTCCCTTTTGAATTCTACCCATATTTTTATGGCCCATATTCTGAACAGTTGCAAGACATTCTGGACATACTTGTTTCTGCAAAAATTCTAGAAGAAAAAATAGAGCTAACACCTAGTGGGAACATAAAATATGTGTATTCGCTAACAGAAACTGGAAAAAACCTAGCTAATATGATTAAAGGGCAATTAGATGATAAAACAATTCTAGAAAACTTAAATAAGGTAAAAGAACTTAAAGAACGTGAAATTGAGGATTTAGTTAAAGAGGCTAAAACCATTCTTTTAAAAGCACTAAATGAACATACAAACTCGCTTTCACAAAATAATTGATCATCAACTTTACACTCTTTTTTTGTAAGAAATAAGGACTTAGAAAATATTTTGATGGACCTATTATAAAATGATCCTGCTTCTAACGTTAATCAAACCGCCTAAAGTATGGTTTTAAGATGGCTACGGAAAAGCTTTTGCTGCCCACTAGCTGGGAATGGGATGTAGCTTTTGTTAAGAAGCCTATCTTTTAGGTGTGGAGGTAAAAGTTGAGGAACTATTTCAAATATGTTTTTATTAATGAGCACAATGCCTTTTGGATTTAATTCGTTAACTTCGTCCACAAGACAATTTTGAGCGCACTGTTTAATCACTTTTATCCTCTTTTTCTCGTCAAGTGTGTTAACAAGACATCGGCAGCGTCAACTAAAAAGAAACTTTTTCCTGAAATTTTTCAAAAAGTATTTCTTAGGCCTTCTCGAATCGAATTCTCCTACAAATATTGTTTTCATCATTTCCCGATATAAGGAGGCGTACTTTGTCAGTTCATCAAAATAGAAATATCTGTATTCTCTATTCTCCCTTCTAGCGGGAGGGGCTCGACGATAAAGAGGATCTTGACATTCTTCGGCTTATATTTATAAACGACTCAAAACGTTCCATTTTTTGGGTATCTGCTGTTCTCTAAAGGACAATCCACGCACTTAGACATATACATCTGAAATCAAGTCCAAACAGTATATTTATATGTCAGCAAGGCAAAGAATTTCTTAAACATATTGATCCGATAGAAATCATACGATCAGAATAAATAGTAAACCTATTAAACTGTGTGGACAGAGACCGCCTTAAATATATTTTAAGATCTTCAGCAAATTGTGTATAGAAAGCCAGCTTTAATCAAAGAATGTATTCTAAACATATGTAAGGTGCTTATGTGTTAAAAACTTCTATTCTTTTCCATACCTTTGTCAAAAGTTAATGATAGTGTGCTACCAGAAGTTGTAAAAGTCATAGTTCCTACCTCTGTGATTGTTCCTTTCGTTGAATCTTCTTCACTTTCTTCCTTTAAAAAATATTCCTTATTGTTCTTTATAAATTCCTCCGCTTTCCCCATTCTATATTTATCCTTAAATAATTTCTGGAGCATCTTATGTATTCCTCTATAAAATTGTATCAAATCGATCACAAGTACATCATTTTCTTCTTTGAATGCTTTAACCTTATCTAGCCTCTTTTCTAAATCTTTTATCTGATCGTAATTGAGAGATGTTTTATCAAGTCTTACAGCTTTTGATTTTCTTGGAATTTTGGCCTTATACAATAGTCCAAGTCTATGTGTTAAAGAGTTTCTAACTTCCCAAATAACATTAACAATATCCTCTTTCTTTCCACTTAATTCTTCTTCTTCCCAAGGATAGTATTTTTTAAGTAAAGCTTTAGTGTGATCCCTCATTTCGTTTGGCTTAATTTCTTCTTCTATGCACTCTTCAAGCTCACAATTATTATAGAGAATTATTGAAATTCCACTTATGAAATCGATCATAAAATTGAAAAGTGCAAAATTGCAACCACCAGTAAACTTATTATGTGGCGCTCCAAGCATTGACCTCATATCTTCTATTATCATGTCAACCCTTTGCTTAAGAAATTCTTTGACTGTAGGATAGTTTTCTACTTCAGGAAATTCTGAAGGATTCTTAAAATCGTTTAGATTCATGAAATCGTTTATATGACTTGCATATATAAATTTTTTAAATTTTTTATCCATTAATTATTTATCATCACAAGAAATTACAAACGATTATAAGTTAAATCTTTGGAAGTATTTTTGAATACTTCTCCATCCTTATCATTTTTCCTTCTGGCTGTATTAGCCGGGTCATCCAGCAGATTATTGTGCTTATGAGTGTGAAGGGGCAGTGGGCGTAGTAGCCTAAAAGCGAAGTTTGCCTGCTACAGTTCAAGGATAATAGATTACTTTTTTGTCACAGATCTTTCTTCAGAACTTATCAAAGACACGCTTTTTAGAAAGGGTTCGAGTGTAGGTGGGTGGCATGTAGATGCACTAATTAATTATCTGGATAAAGCATTCGATTATGTTGAACGAGATTTAAGGGAATTGGAAAAAATTTTTTACAAAAACGTGGATTAGAATTACCTGAAGAAAGCATCAAAACATATTACAAGATCTTAAAAATGGGATATGATTTGGTTTGTGATAAAATTAAAAACGATTGATTTATGATTCTATATTAATTATAGGTGACTACTTTGTCTCCAAATATTTTCTATTTGCTAAAAAAAGCTCCTCTGTGTCTGAAAGGTGTAAATCCTATTTACACTAAGATAACAAGAAAAAACTTTCTAAAGAGGCTGGCCATAATGTTAAAATTAAGGCTGAGTGGTGAAGTTTGAGGACAGATGGTTTAGATTTAAGCTATAATGTTTAAATAATTTTTATAGTTGTTAACAAAAATATGGCCGATGGGAAGATTATATTCAAAATTCTCATATTTTCAACATTGTTTCTTTTAGCAACCAACATTTACATATACACTTCTTTAAGTCGCGAGAACCTTGAGCTGAAAAACCAGCTTATGAAGAAGCATGATGAATACTATAACCTTGCTCAAAGTTATTCCACACTAGAAGATATGTACAGGAAACTGGAGAAAGAATATAATCGATTACTTGAACAGAACAGAAACCTATCGACAACCATTTCCGAAATGAGCTTTAAATACAGTCGCTTAAACGCCAGCTACCATGATGTTCTAGAAGCGAACAGAAATCTGAGTAAGGCGTTAGAGCTTATTGCAAACAAGCTTGTAGTACCAAGCAACTACACTCTAATGGGATACTATGAGTTTGAGGCAAGGTTCACCTTCGCATACAACAAGGAAATGATGGAGTACGTTTACAATGCTACTGGAGGGTGGGATGGAAGCGAAGAAGACTTTCAGTCAGACCTTTACAAAATATATAGAAAGTGGCGAGACGACTTCACATATGCCTTTCCCTCACCAGCACAAGAAAATTTAACATTCATTATGGTCGGAACATGGTGGTATCCTGGAACATTAGTAGGCGACAGATACCTGAAGGAGGTTAGAAACGTCGATGTAACAAGCATACCAGTAGCAGGAGCCCAGATAAGCTTCAAGTATAAGAAGGGAGTGTGCTGGGACTATGTGACAGTCCTAGTATCATTATACTACGCTTACTATGACATGATAGGAAGAAGCCTGCCAACAGGATACCTTTCAATAGGACTAAAAGATAAGGGCGTACACCATGGATGCGTAATAATTAAAGAACACGATGACAAGATTGCGATAATAGACTGGGACGCCATAACAGCAAAAGAGGAAAAAATCACGTTCCTACCATTCAAAGAAGTCAAAGAAATACATGAAAAATACTGGAACTCAAGCATAAGCTACGACGGGGTCATGAGAAGAACACCAACACAACCACTAACAATAAACAATTTCACATCCGAAGAAGAATTCCAAAGATGGCTCATTGAAGAGTTCAATTAACAATTTTTATGCAAACAAAACAAAGTATAAAGGAGAAGCCTACAGCTTTCACTACAGCCGCTAAACACATGCACGTTTGATTAATAATCTCATCTATGTTATCTTTCGGCATAACATCTTTAATGAATAGAAGATAATAGTTTCTTTAGCATTTTTTCCAAACCTAAGATAATGATGGTATGTTACAAGATGATTTTATAAAGGCTTGAGGTTGAATAGAAGATGACAAGGAACTAAGCCAAAGCATAGTAAATGGATGTAAGTTCTTCTTAAATAGCTTAGCTGGATCATCAAAAATATTTCACTTTAAATAGATAGTATAGATGGTATCGTTATTGGTTTTTTGGAAATAAAATAGCGAAACATTTATACATAGAGATGTTTTTAAATTAGGTGAACTGTATCATGCCTTTGGCTAGTGAATATGCTGAAGTTTCACGTAAGAGCCCTAAGAGTATGGCTGCGTTAAAGGCTTGGGAAACCATTAGGATGAAGAAGATGGAGAAGCTTAAGAGGGAGAACAAGCAGATTGAGTTCTATCTTTTCGATAAGGGAATGGATAAGGTTTCCTATGGAAGCTTCAAAGTAAACCCTCCTCTGATAAAGTCTTCTAGGCTTACTTCTTTAGAGCATGGTGGTGTGGGTAAGGAGCTTTCTGACGGTTGGGCTATAAACTATGCGATAGGATGCATTCACGCATGCAGGTTCTGTTATGTGGACAACATTCACAAGAGGTTTTCTCTGAGACATAGTGATCTTGTTAACAGGTCTTGGGGAATGTATCTGCTGACTCCAGAGAACATTGAGGAAGCGATTGAAAAGACTGATTGGTGGAGGTGGAGGGGTAAGGAGGTTATGATGTCTTCAACGCATGACCCCTACTTGCCCCAACTTTATCCAATCACTAGAAAGATTCTTGAAAAAAGTCTTCCTTATGGAGTGAAGTATCTAATACAAACTAGGTCAACGCTTGTAGTGAGAGATTTAAGCCTGCTTTCAACGTACAGAAACCAGATAAGGCTACAGGTTTCCATAGCTACGTTGGATGAAAAGTTTGCTGAAATCGTTGAGCCTAGGGTCCCCAGCCCTATTGCAAGGTTCGAAATTTTGAAGAAGGCGAAGGAAGCCGGCCTGACTACTGGAATCATTGTAGCGCCAGTGTTTCCGAAAAAGGATTGGAGAAAAGATGTTCAAGAAATACTTGAGAAGGCTGCTGAATATAGGGTTGACCAAGTATACGGTGAAGCATTACATGTTAGGGGGATAAATCTTGATTATATAAAGGAGGCTTTCTCAGAGGCAAAAGAATATCTAGAACTTTTTGAGACACTGAATCCATCGTCATTACTTAAATTCGATAGAAAAGCTGGACAATGGTTTGACGCACTACTAAAAACATACAATCTAAAAGGACGATGGTGGTATGAGTGGCAAGAGTAAAGGAAAAGATACATATAAATGGTGGAAAGAAAAGATTGAACTTTTATCTTCAATAAAATTTGATAATACAACAATATCAGCTGACGAAATCTACAATTCAATATTAACCCAGTCTTCTGAGCTTTATGAGAAAGGAGTTTGGACAATTAAGAAATTGGTTGCCATACAGTGCTATGCTGACGTATATACAAGAATAATTAGAAAGCATTTTAAAACAATTTTCTACTTTGACCTATTTAGTGGTTCAGGCCTTGTTCGCTTGAAAGATATCAAGAGATGTGTATTTGGATCTGCACTACTTTCAATCTTAATACCATATTATTATTCAAGATTCTTGTTCAACAAATATTACTTTGTTGAAATAAACAAAAGGTATGCTAGTACCCTTAATGAGGCGATAGAGGAATTAAAGCATAGGCTAAACATCGACTTTGAATACGAGATAATTCCAAAGGATATGAATGAAATCAACTATTCAGATTATATGAAAGAATGCCAGCATTCCTTAGTTGTAATTGACCCCGAAGGATTTGAACCTAGATGGCAAACCGTTTCTAAAATACTTGAGCATGAATGTGATGCTATGTTTACGTTTATGACATCAGGTGTGCCACGAGCAAAAAACACGAATGCTTTTAAAGCTTTTCTAGGCGATGAAAGTATACCAGAGAATATAGATGAAATAATGGAAAGGTATACAGAGAAGATAAAAAGTATGGGTAAAGAGATGACAGAAAACATAGAGGTAAGTTCTACGCATATTAGATACAATGTTATATTTGCTGTAAAAAGGACTGGAAGAAACAGTCCCTGGCTAAAGGCCATCAATGATATTAAAAAATATCTTAAAATTGATGATGAAGATCTATTGAACATTGTTAAGAATGTGTTTAATATGGGACCTAGTTTAGACCAGTACCTTAACAATAACAATTGTTAAATGCTACAAATTTTTAAGCAAATCCACCTAGCCAAACTTTTTTCTAACATCTTCTACTATATTATTTTTACTAGATAAGGCTATAAATCTTCATATTGCTCTTCTACTATAATATCTGGCTATTGGATGAGAATAATGTTCAAGGAGTAGAAAACAAAGTTGTTTGACTATTCCCTACCCTAATAGAAGATAGGATAAAGCAATTCTTATTACAATATATACACAAAAGAGATTCTGTGTGCTATTCTCTGTATTTTGGCATGCCAAAAATTTTCCCTTTTTACTACAGCTTATAGCAATAGACTCATTTCGATTACTACTCACCATATTCATCAGAAGCCAGTTTTTCAATAAGCTCTGATGCTCTTTGTATGATTTCTACGGTATATTCTGGAAGTTTTACTTTGATATTCCTAATTTTCTTAGGGCTAACTTTAGTATCCTTTACCCGTGAATGCATAAGTATTGACCTTATTTCTGAAAAAGATGATGGTTCTCCATTTCTTTTGTCAGAGACATATTCCTTAGGGTCTACAATTGTTCGTTCTCTTATGATTTTGTAAGCTGAAAAATATGCCATTTCATAAGAACCTTCTATAAATTGATTAATCGCATCTAAAAAGTAATATCTTAGTAGTTCTACGTCATCTTTTTTCTGGGAAAATTTTGTCAAAAGCTTTTCCGATAATAACTTGATTTTGTTCTCTATTTTATCCGTATTTAACATATTGCATACTAACCTATATCGATAAGCAGAGTTCACGTACGTTAGACTAGAAAAACAATGCACAACTGATAATATTCCATAAAGTATGACTTTATTAAAAGGTTCAAATTTTATAGTTTCCAAACCCAGTATAGAAAGTCCAAATAAAAGGAAAATAGGTGAGATTTCAATAAAGAATATCCTGGCAAAAGAAGACATTTGACGGTTAAACAGCATGTTTCTCATCCTTGAGAAAAAATGCGTAAAAGTTGTTAATAATGTGGATATTATTGAAATTAAACAAATGGAGAGCGAAAATGGGATGTTCATAGATGCAAAAAATATTACAGAAATAAGCCAAATACCCAAATAGGGGATAGGCAGCAAAATAAAATACGTTTTCTTACGATAATTGGACACAAATGGACCTAAAAGAGTATAAACTATAATGATGTTTATAAACAAAGTAGAAACAAATGTCAAGAAAAAGAGAGACAAAAAGCTTATGAAAACATATATTAATAAAGATATCCACATTGACCTTTTCAGGCTCATAGATACTACTTTTGAATCTAAATATTAGAATTTTTGCTTTTTAGTTGCAATACTTAACTTCCTTTAATTAACTTTATGATTAACGAATTTTATGTGAATAACTTCAATCTTTAATTTTCAATTACTTCTATCAGATAATCATAGAAGCATCAGCTAAAAGATTTAAACAAAACCTTCGACGAAATACTTTCCAGTTCATTGTTTTGCCCATTGCAGTTTTAGGTATCTTGAATGTTCAATGAAAACTTTTATCGCCTCTCTAATCTTGTTTAAGTCTTCCTCACTATTGAGTGGAACAGAGTACCAGCCCTGCTTTCGTTTAAAAATTTGTCGTAGGACATTTTGTGTTTCTTGAGGCAATATCCATGGGTTTATTGCAAGATTCCCATTGTGGTTTATCCATATTTTTCCGCTTCCATCAGCTCCAATTGGATCCACATTCCACTCCTTAACAAAGAAGCGCATAGTGAACCATGTTCCGCCTCCACCCCATTTCACCTCAAACTCTTTTAGCTGTCTAACCTCATCATACAATTTCTTTATCCGTTCAAACTTATATCTATCAACGTTTTCCTCAAGTTGCTTGAAGAATCTTTCCTCGTTTGCTTTTCCTATGTCGGGCCTTTCACCATACAATATAAGGGCTTTATTATTCTTCTCCCTCAATTCTTTGATAATCTCTTTTAAGGCTAGAACTTCTATTTCGTAGTCATTAACAATTATAAAGGACTTACCCTCCTTCGAAATAGTCTCTCTTTCAAGGTCGTTATTCCAGCAAACCAGCATCTTGCACTTAGCTAAATCATGATGTTTATTATGTCTGTGATCATAAAAGTCAGAGGCTAAAACTTCAAACTCTATGCCTATCTCTTCACCATTACGCCTTGCAATACAATCGGGAAATGAGCCAAAAAACTTGTCTATTACAAAATTGTCTTCGAAATATGGAATAAGTAGACCAAACAGTAAAACAACTTCATTTTCGTATGTTGGCTCATAAAGCAGACCTCTAAAAGAATCAGACATAAATATCATCGGCATCTATTTTTAAAGCGTTTGATATAAAACTTACATTTCCACTTTGTTATTTTTGCAGAAATTTTTGTATTCCTTGTTAAATTTTAGCGATATAATGAAGGGTTAAAAGATTATAATGCAGCTATACAGAGATACATCGTAGTAATCTTGCTTATTGCAACCCTATAGTCTACGTAAATAGGATTGAAAAAATAATTGTCTTTTCATAGCAGTCCTTTTTTGATAATTGTTACCTTTAAATGTTTTTATTAGCTTGGTTTGATAAAGTCTAGATTATAGCTGCATCAGATTTAGACGATCAGAGTGAAAGGGTGATAAGATATCTTTCTCAGTATGGAATTAGAATAAATGCTGTAATGTTTAATTACTTTAAAAGAGAGGGTTGCTGAAAAGTTTTCAGGCCTCCTGTCTGTTGGGAAGGCTAATGTTCTAGAATGTCCTCGGATGGTGGAAAAGTATTCTGTCCTCGCTGTTCCAACCTTTTTTTTGTCAACGGTGTTCTGGTTGAGAGGATTGTGGGGTTTTCTGGAGAAGGTAGGATTCTTGATACTGTTAGAGAGATTTTGTTAAAGTGTCCTGTTGCTTCAACCTTCGGTTGAAAGGTTCTGTTTGAACGCGTATGCTATAGACGTTGTTATAGCGTATATGATTGCGAGCGCTAGAGG
>Ga0080004_1093384_pt1 | contig 10512 bp, 10 predicted proteins | sample WasSprMetagenome_FD_69207 | JGI IMG/M metagenome (GOLD analysis project Ga0080004, IMG submission 69207) | Sulfidic aquatic microbial communities from Washburn Spring, Yellowstone National Park, USA - WS (SPADES assembly) (version 2) | ecosystem: Environmental > Aquatic > Thermal springs > Hot...
TTGGATTTATCCCCTCTTATTTGCCTCTTGGAAAAGAAAAGAAAGAAAGAATAAGAAAAGAATTGGGAATTCAAAGAGGAGAGAAATTAATTTTTTCTTATTTTTCTGGTTTTGGAGCAGGGTATCGAAGTTGGGCTTTGGAAAATTTTGTTAAAGTAATGAATTCGTTAATCAAAAAGGGTAGAAAAATTAAAGCAGTTTATATTGGGCCGAGAATTGGAATTCAAAAAGAGTGGTTGATTGAAAAAGAGGGGGTTTCAGCAAAAAAATATTTTGAAATTTTGTCATCTTCAGATTTAGTCTTCATGCACCAAGGAATGGTTACTTTGGCTCAGGCAATCTCTTGCCAAATTCCTGTAATTTGCAACGTTTCTATTTTAAGGGCTGAGCTTCCCTACCTTCATTTCTGGGAAGTTTTGCCATTCAAAAGAGCTGGAGTTTGTGAAATGTTTTCGAAAACAACAAAAATTGAAAAAATTGAAAAAAGAATTGAGGAACTACTGTATGATGAAAAGGAAATTCAAAAAATGAAAAGAAAACAAAAAGAAATTTTTGAAAAAGGTGAAGAAAGATTTTTAAAAGAGTTAGAAAAAATATGTGCAAATTGAGAATTGGGCAAATTTCTCCTTTGAATTTGCCAATTCCACCAAAAAAATATGGGGGAACAGAAAGAGTAATTTTTTGGCTTTGTGAGGAATTGAAAAAGATGGGACACAAGGTTTTCCTTTTTGGAACAGGAGATTCAAGGGTTTCCTGTAAATTGATTCCAATAGTTAAGAGAGCGCTGTGGAAGAATAAAAAGATTAAAGAGTATGCGCCTTATTATGCCTTGGAAATGGCAATCATTTCAAAAATGGCAGAAAAATTGAAATTGGACATTTTGCACGATCACTTGGGACCTTGGAGTTTAACTCTCTATGGAAAATTGAAAATTCCAATTTTGCATACTTTACACGTTCCTTTTCAAGAGAGGGAAGATAGAATTTTTGTTTACGAAAAATTAAAAGCGAAACTTGTTTCAATTTCCTTTGCCCAAAGAAAACCAGCACCAAATTTAAACTATGTTTCTAACGTTTATAATGGAATAGATATTTCAAAATTTTCTTTCAACAAAAAACCAAAAAATTATTTTATTTGGGTTGGGGAGTTATCAAGAAGAAAGGGAATTTTAGAAGTGATTGAGATTGCAAAGAGAGCAAAAATTAATCTTTACCTTGCGGGAAGAATCCCTCCGCCAAAACAATTTGAAGATTATCAGTTCTTTAAAAAATTTGTGGAAAAAAAATTGAATAAGGGAAAAATTAGGTATTTGGGAGAACTATCTCAAAGAAAACTTTCTTTTTATTACAGGAAGGCAATTGCCTTTTTGTATCCTTTGCAATGGGAAGAGCCCTTTGGTTTAACGATGGTTGAATCGATGGCTTGTGGAACCCCAGTGATCGCTTTTAAAAGAGGATCGGTACCAGAGGTAATAAAAGATAAATTAACCGGATTTGTGATTGAGCCCTTTAAAAAAGGAAAACAAAATTTTGAGGATTTTATTTCTGCCATAGAGAATATTTCAACTATCAAAAGAGAAAATTGCAGGGGATGGGTTGAAAAAAAATTTACAAAAGAGAGAATGGCAAGGGAATACGAAAAGGTTTATTATAAGATATTAAAATGGTGAAGCTAATCCCAAAAATTTCAGAAAAGGTAAATGAAGTCTTAAGAAAAAAGGAGCTTTTTCCCCTAGAATCTCCTGAAGAATTTATAAAAAGAACTCATGGAAGAAAACATAGGTATTCGACTGTTTGCCAAGATAAAAAAGGAAGGAAATTTATTTTTTATGCAAGGTTGCATGATTCCCCTTTTGAGAAAGAAAGGATGATAAATGAAGTAAAATTGGCGAAGGTTTTAATGAAAAAAAGATATGATTTTTTACCTAAATATTTCGATGGGAAAATAGAAAAGGATTTTGAGTGGCTTTTGAGAGAGTATTTTGAGGAATCTCCTTTGGAAGATGAGAAAAAAATAGAAGAATTGAAAAGGAAATTGTCGGAAAATGAAATTTTAAGAATTTGCAAGGCTCTTTTAAAATTCCAAAAGATTAAAACTTCAAATTTTCCTTTCTTAAAAAAATTCGATCTTAAAAAATATTCAAAGCTTCAAAAAGAGTTTGAAAGAGAAAAATTATTTTCAAAAGATGAATTAAAAAAATTAAAAAATTTTTTAAAAGAAAACTTTAAATTGTTAAAAAAAGAGAATAAGTATCTTTGCCATGGGGATTTTCAAATTGGGAACATAATTTTATTTGACAAAAAAGTAAAAATAATAGACTTGGAAGGAATTAGAATTTCAAATTTTGCTTTTGATATTTGTTTTTTATGGGCAAGGCTTTGGAGAGAAAGAAATGCGGCAAGAAAATTTTTAGAAAAGTTTTATAACCTTTTACCAAAAAGTAAAAAAAAATTTGAGATTTTGTTTAGATTGAATTCCCTTTTTATCGGTTTTCATTCCTTCATGCAAAGACCGAAAGAGTACAATCAAAAAACAATCGAAAAAAGAAAGAAATTTTTCTTTAATGTTTTAAAAAAATCTCTCCAATCTTTTGATGAATTAATGAAATTATGAAAATAGCGATAATTTCAGACACCCACGATAATTTAGGAAATTTAAAAAAATTTTTCGAATTTTCACAAAGGGAAAAAATAGAGATTTTAATTCACTGTGGAGATGTTTGCGATGGAGAAACTTTAAAGGAAATTGAAAAAAATTTCAAAGAAATTTATCTTTGCTTTGGGAACGCTGACATTAAAGATTCTCTCTTAAAAGAAGCGAAAAAGACGAAAATTTTTGAAAAAGAAGGAAAGATTAAAATTGAAAATTTAAAAATTGGTTTTTGCCACGAATTCGATTACAAAAACAAAAATTTGGAAAATTTTGATTTTTATTTTTTTGGCCACTCCCATTGGCCATTTTTAAAAAAGGAGGGAAATTGTTATTTAGCAAATCCTGGAAATTTAGCAGGGCTTTTTTATAAAGCAACTTTTGCAATTTTGGATACAAAGACAAAAAAAATAGAATTGAAAATTTTAGAGAAAATTAAATAGTGCTCCCAAACTCCAGGCTTGCAAATAACAAGGAGGTTGGGGTAAATCCACAGTAATTTTTCCATCAACTACTCCATAATATTCTGGTAAATATCCCAATTCTTTATAAGCTTTTAAAATTGCTTTTTTTATTTTTTGATATTCCTTTTGGTATCCAAGTTTTTTAAGTCCTTGGGCAATTATCCAATTGTCGTGAGGCCAAACTGAACCTAAATGATAAGATTTTGGATCGAAATCTTCTTCTAGCTGAGAATGAGTTCTAATTCCATACGGAGTAAACATATCCTTTTCAAAAAGCCTTCTGACAACCAATTCTATTTTTTCTTTCTCCCTAATTATTCCTGTAAACAAAAGGTGGCCCGGGTTTGAAGTGATTGCTTTTCTTTGTTGTTTTTTTCCATCCAATGCTAATGCAAAGTATTTTTTATCTCCCATCCAAAATTTTTCATTAAATTTTTTCTTCAATTGCCAAGCCCTTTCTTCTAACTTATCGACCAAATCCCAATCTTTCTTTTCTTCTGCTAAATTCGCAACTTCCCTCAAAGCCAAATACTGATAACCCTGAACCTCAACTAATGCAACAGGGGGTTCAATTTTTAAGTGATCTTCAAACCCATCTTTCCATCCTTGATGGAAAAGCCCTTTTTCACTTTTTCTCTGATACTCAATGAATAAATCTTTGTCCTTGTCTCCATATTCTTCTATCCAATGAATTGCTCTCAAAATGTTTTCCCAATGTGAATCTAAAAATTTTCTGTCCTTTGTTTTTTGATAATAAAAAGAGAATAAAATTAAAAAAAGAAGCGTCGAGTCAACAGAGCCATAGTAGGGAAATGGAAAATGGTATTCGGGATGGGATTTTAATTTAAAATCGGTTTCGTGCAAAATCTTTCCTGGTTCTTCTTCCCTTTCATTGTTAATCACTTTCCCTTGATATTGTGACAAAATTTCCAAGGTTGCCTTTGCAATTCCCGGTTTTTTATCTAAAAGCTGCCAGGCAGAAATCAATGAATCTCTTCCGAAAAGCCTATCAAACCTTGGCAATCCTGCTTTTAAAAATCCCTTTCTGTCTTTGAGTTTGTTAAGGTCGAAAAGAATTTTTTCCCTTAAAAATTTCCTTTGAAAGTAATTTAAAAACATTTACTTTTTTATTTCACAAAATGGAGATAAGAGTTTTATTGCCTTTTTTAAATTCTTCTCTTCGACAAAAATGTAATTCGTTTGATAGGTTGAAATGTTAAAAATTGGAATTTGATTTTTTGCCAAAGGCCTTGCTAAAGCTTCGATGATTCCAACTGCATAAATCCCTTCAACAATCCCCTCTACTCTAAAAGCCCTCCAATTTGGCTCATACAAAACTCCGGGAGGAATTTTTTCTTGAGGAAAAACTATTGAAAGTTCTTGGTCAGTTTTGGTAATAGAAAAAAATTCTCCCTCTAAAGCCCATTTTGGAATTGGAGTTTTCTTTTCAAAATGGCAAATTCCAAATTTTTGAGGCAAAATTGAAAGGATAAACTTTTTTTCCATTTTATTCTTCGATTTTTTCTTTCAAAATTATTTCTGGGTTTGACCTTGCTTCCTCTAAATTCTTAGTAAGGTTGTCGAACATTTCACCAAACTCAACTGGTTCTCTCTTTCTTTTGTAGGGATTAGCAAAAGACAAAATTTGCTGATAAACAAATGGGTGCCATTTTTCCATTTCTTTCAATTTTTGGGCAATTTCAGTGATTAGAGAATTTACTTTAAGCACCCTTTCTGACCTTCTCTCTCTTTCTTTCAAAGCTTTTTCAAGGGGTATTTCCAAAAAGAAATCGCACTTTTTCATAATCGACTCTAGCATTCCCCCTCTCAACTTTTCTTCCTTTTCGTAACCAATTCCCAAAGTAACGTAATAAGCTTGTTCTATTGAATCTGTCAAAACGGGTTCTGACTCTAGAAGTTGAGAATTTTCTTTCAAATATTGCCTATAAATATTCAATGCAACGTAAGATTTCTCTCTGATGTTCAATTCCTTCTCGATGTTAAAGTTCATCATCAAATTTGCCAATTTTTGAGGAACGACAATCACTGGCAATTCTTTTAACTCTAGTTTTTGGGCAGCCAAAAACCTGTGTTGACCGTCCAAGATTACATACTTTCCATCTTTTTCTGTCACAACTAAGGGAACGATAAAACCAACCCTTTCTATCGAAGAGATTAAGTGAGTAACGTGATAGTTACTTGGCTTTCTCTGATGTTCGATCACTTCTACAGAGTCTATCGGAACAACTTTAAAAACTAGATCTTGCTGATGTCTTGGATCTTTGAAGTGAAATTCTTCTATTTTTTCTTTTTTCTTTGGCATATTTTATTATAAAGCGGAAGGGGTGGGATTCGAACCCACGAGCCCCGAAAAGGGGCACGGCTCTCCAGGCCGTCCCGTTAGTCCACTCCGGCACCCTTCCTCGCTCGCCTCTCCAGCGCTTCGCGCTGGCGCCCCGCCGTGAAAAATTCACGCGGGGCTTCGGCTCGCTCTCCATAGGGGGAGACACTAAAAGTTTCTCCCCCTCCATGGCGCTCAGACATTTCCTAAAGGAAATTGTCCTCGCTGTCACCCCCTCTTCCTTTATCAATTTGCCATTTGCAATCTGAAATTTTCAATCTTATAAGTTCATTTCCCTCAATGCTTTAATTCTTTCTTCTATTGGTGGATGGGTTGAAAATAAATTTGCAATTTTTGAACCTCGAAAGGGATTGACGATAAATAAATGGGCGGTGGCGTTTGAGGCAAATTTCATTGAATATGGATATGAAGCAATTTTTTCTAAAGCTCTTGCCAATCCTTCAGGATATCTTGTAATTAAAGCTCCAGTTGCGTCTGCCAAAAATTCCCTTTTTCTTGAAATTGCAAGATGAATCAACTGAGCAGCAATCGGGGCTAAAATCGAAGCCAAAATTGCAAAAATGAATAAAATTTCTGAACCTTCTTCTCTTTCTCTTTTGTAAGAAAACCTACTTATTCTCAAAAACCAATCTGATAAAATTGCAACAAAACCAACTAGAGTAACAGTAATAGTTTGTAACAGCATATCCTTGTTTCCAATGTGAGCTAATTCATGAGCGATCACTCCCTCAATTTCTGCCCTTTCCAATCTTTCTAACAATCCACGGGTTACAGCAATGACAGCGTGGTTTTTATCTCTGCCAGTAGCAAAAGCATTTGGCTGGTCTTCCTCAATAATGTAAATTTTTGGCAATGATAATCCTGCCCCAATGCAGAGGTTTTCAACAATTCGGTAAAGTTCTGGATTTTCTTCTCTTTTCGCTTCTTTTGCTCTTGTCATTGCCAAGACAATTTTGTCTGAATACCAATAACTAATGAAGCTTTGAAAGAAAGCCAAAAAAACTGCAATGTATAAAATCAATGGGCTATCAAAAACCTGAGAAAAAATCCAACCAAGGAAAATGATGAAAATTAAAAATGAAGTCATCAAAATCCAAGTTTTCCTGATATTGCTTTCAGCCTGAGTGTATAAAGTTGGCATGTTTAAAATTTTACTTTTGGCGCTTCCCTTTCTTCAGGTGCAGGAATCTCAAACAAATCCATTTTCTTGAAACCAAAAATTGAAGCAATAATGTTTGTTGGAAAGCTTTCGATCGCTATGTTTAAATCTCTGACGTTCGCATTGTAAAACCTCCTTGCGTACATTATTTTATCTTCGGTATCGGTTAACTCTTTTTGCAACTCAAGAAAATTTTGGGAAGCTTTTAGGTCAGGGTATCTTTCGGCTACAGCGAACAGTGTCTTTAAAGTTTGGGCCAAATAATTTTCTGCTTCTGCCATTTTCTTTAAATTCCCACTTTCTCTTGCTCCCATCGCTTTGGTTCTTGCTTCGGTCACTTTCTCAAAAACTTCCTTTTCATGAGCGGCATAGCCTTTAACTGTTTCAACTAAATTTGGAATCAAGTCGTGCCTTCTTTTCAGTTGAACATCGATATCTGCAAAGGCTTCCTTTGCTCTATTTCTCAAAGCAACCAACCTGTCATAAGCGAAAACAACCCAGATAAAAAGCGAAACAAATAAAATTAAAATTATTGTAACCGGTGACAACATTTTTGGTCTTTAAATTTTCAACTCAACCTTTTTTAAAATTATACCAAAAATTAAAGTCGCCACAAGGAGAGCGACCTTTCAACATTGCAAATTGAAAATTGTGAATTGAAAATTGGAATTTGGTAATTGGTAATTCGATTTAGTATTCCTCTGGAATTTCTGGGGCTTCTTTCTTTTCTTTCTCTGGTTCTTCAGCAACCACTGCTTCAGTAGTTAAAAGCATTGAGGCTGCGGAAGCTGCATTTTCAAGGCAGGTTCTGACAACTTTTGTTGGGTCGATCACTCCAGCTTCTACCAAATCCTCAAATTTTTGAGTTTGGGCATTAAACCCATAATTTCCCTCTCTCTTTTTAATTTCATTAACTACCACTCCTCCATCAAAACCTGAATTTTCAGCAATCTGCCTTGTCGGAAATTCTAATGCCCTTTTCAAAATCAAAACTCCAGTTTTTTCATCCCCCTCAAGTTCCTTTTCTAATTTTTCCAATGCTTTTTGAGCCCTGAGCAACCCAACCCCACCACCTGGCAAAATTCCTTCTTCGATCGCTGCCTTTGTTGCATTCAATGCATTCTCTGTTTTTCTTTGTTTTGCCTTTTGTTCAATTTCGGTTGCTGCTCCAACTTTGATCACTGCCACTCCCCCCGCCAATTTTGCCAACCTTTCTTGTAATTTCTCTCTATCAAACTCAGATTCTGTCTTTTTTATTTCTTCCCTGATTTGTTTTATTCGTGCCTCAATTTCCTCCTTTTTTCCCTTTCCTTCAATGATTGTAGTTTTTTCTTTCTCAACAACAACTTTCCTTGCCCTTCCCAACTGTTCCAATTTAATATTTTCAAGTTTTAAACCGAGTTCCTCAGATATTACTTGAGCTCCGGTAACTATAGCAATGTCTTGCAACATCTCTTTCTTTCTGTCTCCAAAACCAGGGGCCTTGACTGCCACTCCGTTGAAAATTCCTCGTAATTTATTAACTACCAAAGTTGCTAGAGCATCTCCTTCCACTTCATCTGCAATAATTAATAAATTTTTCTTTCCAGTTTGGGCAACCTTTTCCATCACTGGCAAAATTTCTGTCAGGGCAGAAATTTTTCTATCAGTTACCAAAATGTAGGGATCTTCCAATACTGCCTCCATCCTTTCGACATCGGTGATCATATAAGGTGAAATGTATCCTCTATCAAACTGAAGCCCTTTGACAATTTCCCTTTCTAGACCAAACTTTTTTGATTCTTCAACAGTAATTACCCCATCCTTTCCAACTTCAGAAATGGTGTCGGCAATCATTTTTCCTATTTCAGAATCCAAGGCAGCAATCGTTGCAACTTGGGCAATCTCTTCTTTCTTTGAAATTGGTTTTGATAATCTTTTCAACTCTTCGATAACCTTTTCAACCCCCCTTTGAATTCCCCTTTTTATTGCCAAAGGATGAGCTCCGGCAGCGACGTTTTTTATCCCCTCTGAGGCAATTGCGAAAGTTAAGAGCATCGCGGTAGTAGTTCCGTCTCCGGCTTTATCTGAAGTTTTTTCAGCAACCTCTTTTAAAATCTCAACTCCCAAATTCTCAACTTTATCTTTCAACTCAATTTCTTTTACGATCGAAACCCCATCGTCTGAAATTTCAGGAGCTCCAAAACCTTTGTCCAAAACAACGTGCCTTGCTTTTGGTCCCAAAGTGACCTTTACCGCATCGAATGCCTTTTTCATTCCAGAAAGGAGTTTTCTCCTCCCAGATTCTTTAAATAGAATTTGTTTTGTTGCCATGATTTTTAGCTTTTTAGCTTGTAGCTTCTTAGCGCTAAGAGGTTCTAACAAGCTAATCAACTAATAAGCTATTCTATTATTGCTAAAATGTCCTCTTCTTTACAGATTAGATACTCTTTATCGTCGACCTTTATCTCATCAGGCCCGTATTTCTTAAACAAAACTGTTTGTCCAACTTTAACAGAAACAGGAATCAAATTTCCCTTTTCATCCCTTCTTCCAGGACCCACTGCAATCACCTTTCCCTTTTCTGGTTTTTCCTTTTCAGCACTTTCTGGAAGCAAAATTCCAGCCTTTGTTTTCTCTTCCTCTTTTATCGGCTCAATCAAAACGTAATCTGCTAATGGCTTTATATTAATCTTTTTTGCCATGTTTTGAAATTATCAATCTCGACCTTTGAGTGATAATCCCATATTCTAAATTTAAGAAAGAAAAAATTGCTGTCAAGACCTCAGAGAATTTTCCCAGCCAAAACTTCTCTTAAATATTTACCAGTGTAAGAAATTTTATTTTTAGCTATATCCTTTGGTGTACCTTCTGCAACAATCTCACCTCCTTTTTCACCTCCTTCTGGTCCTAAATCTATTACCCAATCTGCGTTTTTAATTACTGAAAGATTATGCTCAATGACCAAAACAGTGTTTCCTTTTTCAACAAGTTTTTTCAAAACATAGATTAATTTTTTAATGTCGTCCAAATGTAAGCCAGTAGTTGGTTCATCCAAAATGTAAAGAGTTTTTCCAGTTGCTTTCTTTGATAATTCTGCAGCCAATTTCACCCTTTGTGCTTCTCCTCCTGATAGAGAAGGAGCGGGTTGTCCCAATTCAATGTAACCTAAACCTACATCGTAAAGGGTTTTCAATTTTCTATAAAGAGGGGGGATGTTTTTGAAAAATTCCATTGCTTCTTCCACTGTCATTTCCAAAACTTCAGCAATGTTTTTTCCTTTGTATTCAACTTCCAAAGTTTCTTTATTGAACCTCTTTCCTTTACACTCAGGGCATTGAACATAAACATCTGGCAAAAAGTACATTTCAACTTTGATTTGCCCTTGTCCTTGGCAATTTTCGCACCTCCCCCCCTTAACGTTAAAAGAAAATCTTCCAGGTTTGTAACCTCTAATTTTAGCTTCCTTTGTTTGAGAAAATAGTTGCCTGATAAATGAGAAAGCACCGGTATAAGTTGCTGGATTTGACCTCGGAGTCCTTCCAATCGGAGATTGATCCACTATTACTACTTTATCCAAATTTTCAATTCCCAAAATTTCATCGTGGTCTCCTGGTTCCTCTTTCGAATGATAAAACTTTCTCATTAATGCCTTTGCCAAAATATCGTTGACTAAAGAGCTTTTTCCAGATCCCGAAACTCCAGTAACGCAAACAAATTTTCCAAGAGGAATTTTAACATCGATGTTTTTCAAATTGTGCTCCCTTGCCCCTTTGATGATTAAAAAGTTAGATGTTCGATGTTCGATGTTAGATGTTTTTTCTTTTTCTTCTAACCTCGAACTTCTAACTTCGAACTCTACTTTTTTCCTCCCAGAGAGATAATCCCCGGTCAAAGTA
>Ga0080004_1112323_pt1 | contig 10511 bp, 8 predicted proteins | sample WasSprMetagenome_FD_69207 | JGI IMG/M metagenome (GOLD analysis project Ga0080004, IMG submission 69207) | Sulfidic aquatic microbial communities from Washburn Spring, Yellowstone National Park, USA - WS (SPADES assembly) (version 2) | ecosystem: Environmental > Aquatic > Thermal springs > Hot...
CTACTCCTCCAAATATTTTATCTTGAATATCATAACAGTAGGCACTACCGTATTCCTTAACAAATCTATCATATAATTGCTCGGTCAACCTATATGTTACAAAGCGTGTTTTTTGGGGATCAGCGAAGTTACTGCGTTCTCGGCCGAATTTGTAGCTTATCATCATGGCACCTCCAATTAAGGATCCGCATAACCCCTTCCATACAAGACCAATTCCCCCAGCAATTCCCGTACCACTTTTAAAAACGTCCTCGCTCCTCAATTCTAGAGCATCCTGAATCGCGGCGATGGTGGATTGACAACAACCACCATATTCCGCTTCATATCTAAACCCCAGTTCGTAAGCTTTTTTTAGTTTTTCATCCCTTAACATCGTCTACACACCTTTTATGTTTTGCAACTTTTGCGCGCACAGAGTTTTTAAATAATTACTTTCGCTTTTATAATGATTTCCCCCCGAGTTTCTTTATTTCATCCTTTCTCCTCCTTTCTCCTCATAGTAGCAATTAGCGATCCTATATATCAGTTTTGCAACCTCAACCATAATTTCCCTAAGCCACTTAGAACCCTTCCTTGTTATGTGCCCAGAAAAATTCTGTCCGGCAGACTGATAGTCGGTTGCGCCTAAAAGATTCGGCAGATTATATCATTGCCTCAATAACCAACTCGCTTATGTCTTTTACCTTTATCTTGTCTTCATACCCAAGAGTCTTTGCTGCATCTTCTAGCGTGGATAAACAGAATGGGCAGGCTACTGCCAGCGTGTCAGCCCCTGTCTCAATTGCCTGTTTGAGTCGTATTTCCGAGGGCCTTGGTCGGCGAGGCCACTCAATCCACATGTGTCCTCCGCCCCCGCCGCAACAGAGGGAATTTTGCCTGTTTGCCTCCATCTCCACGACCCTAACGCCAGGAATTGAATTTAGGATTTTCCTCGGCTCGTCGTATATGCCATTATATCTTCCCAGATAGCATGGGTCATGATAAGTGACCTTGTAATCTAGCTCCTTTTTAAACTCAACTTTGTCCATTAAGCTTACCAACAACTGAGTGTAATGTAAGACATCGATGTTACCGTTATACTCGTTTTTAAAGGTGTTGAAGCAGTGGGGTGACGTTGTGACGATCTTTTTAACACCCGCCTTTTCAAAGGCTTCCCTGTTTTGCTTAGACAACTCCTCGAAAAGCCCTCTTTCTCCGATTCTTCTAATCTCCGCACCGCAGCATGTTTCTCCCTTGCCAAGGATTCCAAAGCTGACCCCAACTGTTTTGAATATTCTGGAGAGAGCTTTCGCTATTTGTTGGCACCTTTCATCATAAGAGGGCATGCAACCAACATAGTAAAGAATTTCATGTCCGCTAAACCTTTCCACACCTAGTCCTTCAGCCCACCCATCTCTTTTATCCCTGGCTCGTCCCCAGGGGTTTCCGTGGAGGAATGTTGATTCAAGCGCATCCCGTAAGGTTGGCCGTATCCTTCCCTGTTCTACGAGGGAAGCCCTCATTTTAATGAACTTTTCGACATGCCCAATTTCCAAAGGACAGTGATCCTGGCACATCCTACAGGTCCTACATGCCCACACCAGCTCGCTTCCAACATTCACGTTGAGCGCTCCATGTATTTCGTTGAACATCCTGAGCCAGTTTCTAGGCCCCTCGAATACTCTTTCATAAATGAAAAATGATGGGCACACAGCGTTGCATGCTCTGCAACCAATACAGTATAGCAGTTCCTTGAAGTTTTCTCGAACTGCGCTTCTTCCATTATCCAACAGGATGATTGATATCCGTGGATTCGGACTTTGCGAGCTTGCAAGCTGTTGGTTCTTAACTAAAGGATTTTGCGTTACACTTTGAAGCTGTAATTCTGTTGAAATGCCCTCAAAGCCGAATAAGCCTGCACAGAGAGTCTGAAAGAGGGCGTCCTCCCTATTCTGAACCAGCTTCTCTAAACCTACCAAAAATATAATGTGTGAAGCTTCACGTAGACCCCTTGTAATGTTCCTGGAATGCTCTAGGAAGAACACGGTGCCGTCTTCTGCGGAAACGGCGTTAACGCCGAAGAGTAAAACTTTGCTTCTTTCCCTTTCCAACCCGGCTCCCTCGCCTCCCAAACTGAGTTGAGTTTGGGTAAACGACCTCCACTTAACCTCTGGTGTTACCTCTGGCATTTGCCAGTAAGGTCTCCTTTTTTCCACAGGAGTAAAACCCTCAAATTCTTGGTAGTAGGTTTCATCTATTTCGAAACCCTGCGCGACAAGCTCCTCCCTCAGTTCCTCCACAGTGTTCGACTTGTTCACCGAAATCTTGCAGGGGCCGCAAGCCTGTTTTATTGCGGTTACTGCATCCTTGGCGTCCTTGGCATAAATCAAATTGACGTGGGGATAACGTTCCATAGCGCTCTTTAATTTTTGTAGCAGTTGGTCCATGTGGTCGACGGTGTAGTTGCGGATTTCCCGCAGCCTTTTCAGAACCTGCTCATAATTGAATTCTGGAACCCGCTGACCAAGCCTTATGCAGGATGGCCAAATTTCGTGTAAAATTTCAGGTACCTTAAAGCCTACTGAAGGATTTACGATCACCACAGGCATCGGTTGCTCATCAGCCATCATTTCACCGCCTTTGCCGCCTCAGATAGTATACTGAAGGTTTTGTTTTGGCTTTTTCGTAGAGCACGAAGGCTCTGTCGCTCTTCGCAAGCTTTGACACCTCGCTTTCTGGGTCGTCGAGGTCTCCGAAATATCTTGCATGCCCTATGCAGGTGTTTACGCATAGGGGTGTAACATCAGGGTCCTTTCCAGGCGTTTTGCCCTTTTCCCTCGCTTTGTCAATTCTATGGGCGCAGAAAGTGCACTTTGATACTGTTTTTTCTTTTAAGATCTGGTGCTTCGACCTTATCTCCTTTCTCAACCTAAGAAGTGGCGTTGGCAAATCAACCTTCTCTATGTATACTCGGGAGTCATATGGACAAGCGATTATGCAAAGCCTACATCCAATACACTTGTCATAGTCTGTCATAACTATTCCATCTTCACGCTTGGATATAGCCTCGGTTGGGCATGCCTTCATGCAGGCCGGTTCTTCACACTGCATGCAGGGCATTGGAAGATACACCCTCTCAACGTTGGGATACTCGCCATCTTCAAAGTCCATCACCCTCCCCCATGACACCCCGTGTGGAAGGAAGTTCTCAACTTCACATGCCACCGCACAAGTCATGCAACCAATGCATTTTGTGAGGTCTATCACCATCCCCCAATGCACCATATCATGCCACCGTTACGCTGTAGCCATTATTCCGCCTTGTAAATCCTCACCTTTGCTATGTCGCATCCGGATCCGCCTGCGTCCAAGAGGTGGAGGTCGAGCCTCATAAAATCATTAACATTTGGCACCGGCAAATCCCTTGCGTATGGGGTCTTCCACTGTCCGAGTTGTCCAACGAGCAGGGCTACATCCGGCCTCTGGCCTTCCCTCACTATCACTTTACTCTTCGCCTTCCCGAAGGGTGACTCAATGGTGACCACGTCGCCATGCTTGATTCCCCTCTTGCCAGCCGCCTTTGAGCTTATTACGACTCCTCCGAAGTCTAGGCACCTCGATGCAGCGGAGAGAGCCCTTGGGTTTGATACGTTGGCGGTCCATGCAAGCTGTTGGCTTCTACTTGCGATCAGCCACATGTCGTACTCCTCAGGGTCTGCGCCTATTTTCACGTAGAAATCGTTCCATTCCTCTGAGAAGTCCTTAGCAAGCGGCAGCGCTTTGTACTCCTCGAGCTGCTTGTCCCACCAATCGATTCCCCGCTCATGAAGCCTTTTCCCCAGCTCCTCTCCAATCCTTTTAATCCTCTCCTGGTAAGGTATCTCGAACCTGATGCCTTTCTTTTTAAAAACGTAATACAGATACTTCTCAAGCCTTGGATAAGGCTTTAAGTAAAGGCTGTTCTTCTTGAACCAGTCTAAGCCGTATGTCTCCTTGCCTCCGCTCAACATGGCCGTAGCCGCCTTGCATATTCTATCCCAAATCTCCTCTGAGCGGTATTTTTTATCTTCCTCCAGCCTGAAATCGTAGTTCTCGCCTGACAGTGGTATGCCGGTGCCTGATCCTCTGTTAATTCTGGAATTAAACTCTTTAAGCAGACCCAACCTGTCCATCAGCTGAACTATGATGTCGGTCATATCCATCGTATTGTAAACAGGCTCGACAACCGGTTGCTTAAGGATGTAGCCATAACCGTCCCATAGGCTGTACCAGTGTTTGGAGAAAACTGGAGTAAGCTGAAGACCCTCCAAGTCTGTATGGTCGGGCAGGACCAGGTCAGCGTACCAAGCCGTTTCATCTATCACGTAGGTGAAGTCTACAATGAACGGGAACCTCTTCACAACCCTCTCCACAAGTTCTGGATCCCACTGGGTTCTAAGGGGATTTGCCCTATATATGATCCAAACGTCAGGCGGGGATGGTGTGGGCCAATTCTTTGGGGGTTTATCCATGAAAAGCCAGGCCAACGTGAATGGGGCTATCCCGCTTGCCCAACCCATGCTTCCAGTGAGAGGTGTGAGCGCGGTGAACGGTCCTCGGAACATAACCTTGGGGGGCCACTTGCCCTTTTCGGTCGGGTTTAATTCTTGACGCATGAAGCCGTCAGGTCCCAGCTCAACGCTTTTCCATCGCATCTCGTAGGGGGGGTTCAACCTGCTTCCAGGACCTATAGCTCCGCCGGGAACCTCCAACGCCCCAACTAGCATGAGCAACACTGTTCTTGCCCAGACGGTTTCATATCCTCCAGGGCCGTTGTTAACGGTCTTTCCAAGTTCTATGGCGACGGGTCTGTAGGGGAGCTTCTCTCCATCTATCTCAATCGTGGCCCCAACATTTGCGTTTTTAAGGAATTCCTCCGTTATCTCCCTTATAGTGCCCGTTGGGATGTCGCATATCTTCTCCGCGTATTCAGGCGTATAGTCCTTAACGATGTTGATCAGATGTTGGAAGCTCGGCTTACATTTGACGTTTTCGTGTCTCCAAGTCTCCCCATCGGGTCCCACCTCAACCCCGCTTACCTCGTACTCCCCTTCCAAGGCGAAGTCCTTAATTGAGGGGTCGTTGTATGTTTTTGGCTTTCCATCAACAGGATCCCATATTAGCGGATTCCGCGTTTCCCCGTCTCTCATGTAGTAGCCGTTGGGGCCTATGAGGTAGGGGCTGTTTGTCATTTCCTTTAGAAACTTTAGGTCGCAGACTTCCCTCCAGTTCTTTTCGTGGAGGATGACGTGTATCATGGAAAAGAGGAAAACGCTGTCGGTTTTAGGTTTAATGAAGATCACCCTGTCCGCGTTTGCCCCGCTAACAGAGAGGTGCGGCTCTATTTTGATCATCTTCATTCCCCTTTCCCTGGCTTGGGCCTGTCTCCAAGCGCCAACTCCGCTGGAGGCATTGTCGTTGTGGCCGAATGACAGTATGTACTTTGTGAGGGGTAGATCTGCAATGACCATGAAGGCCCTATGCCAGAATTCCCCGTATACGTGCTCCGAATGGTAACATTTTACGGCCTGGCCTGTTCCTATGGTGAGGTCTATGGGCCCTGTCCAACGGAACATCGTTGATAAAAAAGTTGGCAGTAGCCCGAAATGGCCTTCAGGGGTTCCTGCCCCTCCTAGCGTTAAGGCTACTCTTGGATAGCCGTTCTCGTCAATGCCGCCTTTCTCCCTTACTTTTCTCAGCCTGTCGGCTAAGATGTCTATGGCTTCGCCCCAGCTTATTTCCTTCCATTTTGGGTCCTCGTTCCTTCCCTTATTTTGGTTCTGCCTGAGCATTGGGGACTTTACCCTGTGCGGGTTGTACAGCTTCTCAATCAGGCCGTAGGGGTTTGAGCATATCCTTCCTTCGGAGTGATGTTCAGGCGCCAGATCGTAGTTTGGTTCAATCCCCACGGCGACGCCTTCTTCAACCTTTACTTGTATGGGGTCGGGACCGTTGTAGCACTGATAGCAATAGGTGGGAATAAACTTCATGTCACTCGATCCTCATACGTGCGTCCACGGCGAATCCGCGGTTTGGCCCTATCATGAAGGGGTTTATGTCTATCTCCCTTATCTCCGGGTTTTCCTCAATCATCTTCGAAAGCTTAAGGGTGATCTCAACAAGTAGGTTCATGTTGACGGGTCTCATTCCCCTGAATTCTCCCAATATAGCCTTCCCTTTGAGGCGATTGATCATGCTGTATACATCTGATTCCCGGATTGGGATAACCCTGAATTCTACGTCCTTGTAGACCTCTACGTAGACGCCTCCTAATCCTAGTGAGATTACGTGGCCGAAGTGTTCGTTGAACGTTGCTCCGAGGAATATCTCTCGTGTCTCGGGGGAGGAGACATCCTCACTGGCTAGAACTCCATGAATTTTTACCCCTTCTTTGTATTTTTTCGCGTTCCCTATGATTGTATTTATGGTTGCTGTAGCCTCCTCGTCGGAAACAGCCCTTTTCACTACGCCAGCATTGGTCTTATGTGTAATCTCAGGGGATACAACCTTGAAGAACAGCGGGTATCCAGGCCACTCCTCCATCTTTTTGAGCTCTCTCAGGTAGTCCTCGCCACTCTTCCCCTCATCATAATTGACAATCACCTGCTTGGGGTGGGGTATGCCATACTCCTGAAAGAGCCTTCTAGCCTCATATTCGCCGAGAACTTTTATCCCCTTCTCAGATAATTCGCTTAGAGCCTTTGACTTCATTTTTACACACCTCCCATATTAAGAGGCGCAAGTAGGGAGAACGCCTTAAAAGCATCCCTTATGTTGTCGCACACTATCACGTTCTTGACGTCCTCGAGGCTCCTCCTCGTTCCCTCCTGCTCAGCGCCTATCGGCACCACGATCACGGGTTTATCGTATTGAGGGGCAAATTCCCTTATGGCCTCGATGTGGCCGTACGTCCCGACGGGCCAGGGGCTATAGTCTGCTATGTGGATGGAAAGAAGGACGCCGTCAACGTTTTTGTCTTCCAGCACGGCTTTGAGGGCGGTCCTATGCATTTTTTCAGGGCCCCCCATCAGCCCGGGCCATATGTCTACAGGGTTTCCAATAGGAAGCCACGGTGGAGATAGCTCTTGCACTGCCTTCTTCGTCTCTTCTGCGAGCTCAGCCCACTCCAGACCGAACTCCTCCGCAGCATCCTTCGCCATTACACCAGATGCTCCGTGGTGTGTCAGCATCGCTATTCTTCTCCCCCTCATCCTTGGAAGCTTGAGTAGGGCACGGCTGGCTATTTGGAGCTCGGTGTAATCCCTGACGCGCACAGCCCCAGCCTGCCGCAAGGCTCCGTCGAACACCTTGTCTTCCACAGCAAGTGATCCTGTGTGGGAAAATACGGCTCTCATTCCGGACTCCGTCTCTCCAACCTTCATGACTATGACATCCTTCCCCCTCTTCCTAGCTTCTTCCACCGCCTCGAGGAAATCCCTACCCCGGCCCTGCCGTCCGAAACCCTCAATATGGATGAAGATCTGCTTTATGTCCGGGTCCTCAGTGTAGTATTTTAAGACGTCAACATGGTCCACGTCGCAGACTCCCCCTACGTCTATGGCTTTTCCATATTTCAGCTGCGGGAACCCGGCGAACCAAAGCCCGGTCTGGCAGACGATGCCAATAGGCTCGTAATCCCTCTTTTTAATGGGGATAAAGGAAGATGTGAAGTTGTCGAAGAAGTTATGGGTTCCCAGAGTGTTCGGGCCAACTATCCTCATTCCAGCCTGCTTAGCTGTATCCATGAATTCGTCCTGGAACTTCTTACCCTCCCCTCCGACCTCTGCAAACCCTTGGCTCACAACGATGACAGCCTTCACACCCTTCTCCGCGCAGGCTTTCACGACGCTGGGCACGATATGCCTCGGAATAGCTATCACAGCAAGATCCACCGGCGCCTCGATGTCTCTGACATCCTTATACGCTTTCCTGCCCAGGATTTCGTCGTACTTGGGATTCACGGGGTAGATTTCGCCATCGTAGCCGAACAAAATCATGTTTTCCATCACGTTGAATGCTCCAGCCCCCGTCCTCGTGGAAGCGCCTATTATTGCCACAGACTTCGGGTTGAAGAACGGTTCCAACTGTTCCTTTATTCCAACCATGGCTGTCCACCATAAAGCTTTAGTGAATAATGCGAAGGGTATTAATTAAATTTTCCTTGAGCGCGCAGAAAACAATCCAACAAACCCAACAGCTTGCCATCCCACGCAAAACAATATGCTCGCAAACATCGTAAATAAGCTGGCATCTGGTACGAGTTTAATGCTTTTGTTTATAGGAGTTTGGGTAATGCTTAAATGTTTATTTCGCGACTCATACGCTTGGTGGAAAATGACCGCTAAAACCATTAAAATAAGCAAAGAAACATATGTTAGGCTTTCCGAAGTTGCCAGCGAACTTCAAATGAAGTTGAAGCGTCCAGTCTCGCTGGATGAAGCCGTACGGTATCTTCTTCGTTTAAAAGAGGGGGGAGGAGTTAAGATAACTGATTTGTCCGATGAAGAATGGGATGAGGTTAAGGCTTCATTTGAGGATTGGAAAAAATGGAGATTAACGGAAATCAAGACATGACCGAAACAGAAAATGGTGGACATGCTAGAGGTGTCGTTTCGCCTCTTTATTTTTGGGCTTCTCTGTTCATGGATATGGGTATTCTGGTCTCTTGGGCGTCGGTGGTTCAGACTGCAACCTTATCCAAGCAAAATATTGTTGAGGCGTCTTCCTCAACCTTTGATGGGTATTTTAGGCTGTGAGGGTTGTGTTTGGATTTTAGGGTTTTCATAGGAAAGGCATATTAGAGGTTTTGGATTTGCCTTCCAATACAGTTAGGGTGTTACGTTGAGCTTAGGGAGAGGGCTTGTGTGAATAAGCGTCCGCAGTTTTAAGCGTGCTCTTACTTATTTTGCTCAAAAGTTGGTAGGAGGCATTATGTTTTCCTATTTTGAGGAAGTTTTCTATATCACTCTCAGAGTCTATGTCCAATGATACTCTTGGGGATCGGTAGATTTTTGGTTGGATTCCCATGGTTAATGCTTGATTTAGGTGCTCCTTGAAGCTGTCCGGTCCAAAACATGGTGGTATGAGGTTTGGAGGTCTTTGCAACAGGGCGTTTGTTCCACCGTTTCGAGATGGGGAGATGACAATGGATGTTTCCTCATGCCCCAGGTTAATTATATGGTTTATGTCGTCCGACGTTATGAGGGGTATATCTACAGGTAGGGTCAAGACTGATTTTGCGCCTTTCTGTATACACCACTGTGTGGCTTGATCAACCGCCTGATTCAGTCCTTGTCCATTCTCTTGGAGAGCTTCAATCCCGAAGTTTTCAGCGAACCTATGAACAGTTGAGTCAGAGCTTATCACAATGGTCCTGCAAACCATTGAAAACCTTAGTGCACCCAAGACATCCTCAAGCATGGCTAGCGTGAGGGTTTGGCGTTCCGTGTTGTTAAGGAGGACGGATAGCCTCAGCTTCGATTTTAGGAGGTTTTTCACCGGAACTACCGCAAAAGTTGACATAGGCACTTAGCCTCCTTTTGGAGGAGGCGGCGCGCGCGCAGATTATGTTTTGAATTTCGTAAGAAGGCTTTTAACTTCCGGTTTTAACAATGTAAATTCTATAAGGGTGCAGGAGATTAACACTTCAATGAAGGCTTTTACAATTATGAAGGCTATTATGGACTGTGGAACGCCATAAATTGAGCAGGCAAACCACATATAGGGAGCGTATGGTATCATTGCCATAGCTCCGCTAACAGGCGGTGGAAATTTAAATCTGCTGGCGAGAAAACCAGCTATACCAGCTAATAGCGCGTTCCCGAATGGTATGAAGACATTTCCTATACTTATCGTGGCCACAACTAGACTTAATGCACCCGTTAACATCCCCGATATAGGACCAATCGATATGGCAAGCAGTAGGGCGGGTAAGGCGGACAAATGAAATTCCACAGTTGTGCCCGGTGCAGACGGCAACCTTATGGAAAGAAGGCCTAAAACATTTCCAAGAGCGCTCATTATGACGATCAACGCCATTAATCTCGTCGGAAACTTCAAATGAACACACCCGCGAATTATTAAAATAATGTTAAGTTATATTTAAAAATTTCGAAGATTAATATGTCATTTCTGTCATAATAGTATGTCATAAAATGCGCACGCTGGGCTCTCTGCCAAAAATTTAGCGCGAAAATTTCGTTTAATGTCTTTCGAGGCGGAGATTGTTATTAGTCCTTTTGGAGGTTCTCAAGTTGAATTTTGCCTTTTCTCATTTTGCTTGCCTGCCTTCTCTTCCAGCTTCTTGAGTGCTAATGCCTTCTTCATCTTCTCGTGATAGTCTTCCAGGGCTTTTAGCATGCTGATTTCCGTTGATACTCCAAGTTCAGAGGAGGTCTTCTCAAACTCTTCGTAGAAGGACTTCTCCACTACGACGTTCACAAAGTGCGTGTTCGCGTACTTCTTTATCTCCAACACTCCATTCCTCTGAGGAG
>Ga0080004_1068632_pt1 | contig 10510 bp, 8 predicted proteins | sample WasSprMetagenome_FD_69207 | JGI IMG/M metagenome (GOLD analysis project Ga0080004, IMG submission 69207) | Sulfidic aquatic microbial communities from Washburn Spring, Yellowstone National Park, USA - WS (SPADES assembly) (version 2) | ecosystem: Environmental > Aquatic > Thermal springs > Hot...
GACGCGGTCACCGGAATGGAGTTGTCCCGCCAGGCCCTGGTCACGGTTGCCGAGCGCATCTGGAACCTAGAACGGGCGTTCAACGTGCGGGAAGGGAAGACCCGGGCCGATGACACTCTGCCCCGGCGCTTCCTGGAAGAGCCGATCCCGGAGGGACCGTCACAGGGTATGGTCTCGTCCCCGGAAGAGCTCGGTGAGATGCTGGAAGAGTATTACCGCTTGCGGGGGTGGGATGTCGCCACGGGTATACCGAGTCGCGCGAAACTTGAGGACTTGGGCCTGGCTTGGGTAGCGGATGCCATAGGCGCGCACTGACTGGTCGGATAACCTGCGTCAGCTTAATTAATGCGAAAAGGGGGTAAGGTAGATGCGGAGAAAGAGCGCCATGGTCAGACGGTTGGCCTTGGTTGTGGCTCTGGTGATGGTGTTCGCTTTTCTGGCCGGTTGCAGGAAAGCCCCGGCACCTGCAGCAGAGCAGAAGCCCCAGGAAACTACGTTCAAGTTCAAGTACGGTCACGTCAATGCTCCCGGTTCCATGGTGTATTTTTACAGTGAAGAATTTGCACGCCGCGTGAAGGAGCTGAGCAAGGGGCGTATTGAGATCACGGTTTATCCGAACGCCACCCTTGGTCCGGAAGCCCGACTCCTCGAACTGGTTAATACGGGCAACCTGGACTTCGCTGCGACCACCGCAATGGGCCTGGGGAGCTACGTCCCGGCGGTGTCGGTGTTGGACGCGGCGTACGTCTTCCGGGACCCCAAGCATCAACTGGCCTTTGCCCTTTCGGAAGAAGGCAAGAAGTTGCTTGATCAGGTGGCCGAGAAGACCAACATGATCGTGGTCGCCAATCCTTCTTACGGAGTACGGCATCTCACGACCAGGGATAAACCGGTCAAAACTCCAGCCGACCTCAAGGGTCTCAAGATCAGGTGCATGGACTTCCGGCAGGCGATTGAGAACGTAACTGCTCTGGGAGCTTCGGCTACGCCCATGGCCTTCTCTGAGCTGTACATGGCTCTTCAGCAGAAAGTCGTGGACGGTCAGGAGAACCCGCTGAACACGATCCTGGCGTCAAAGTTCTATGAGGTTCAGAAATACCTGATCCTGACCGGTCACGTGGTGACCAATGGCCCCATCGTCATGAGCAAGAAGTCGTTTGAGTCGCTCCCCAAGGACCTCCAGGACGTCGTCCTCGAGGCCGGCAGGCAGACCATGGAGAGAACCCTCCAGGAAATCGAAACGAAGGAGAGCGAGTGGCTCAGAGAATTGCAGGCCAAAGGCATGACGGTGATTACCCCCGACGTGGAGGCGTTCCGCAAGCGCGCGCTGGAATACCTGCCACCCAAGATGGAAGACGTTTGGGGCAAGGGCGTGTATGAGAAGATCGCCAGCTTCGGCGGCTAGCGGGAGCGGGAAATGGGGGGAAGGGTTGTCGGCCCTTTCCCCCCCATGTTTCGCGTGGGCAGGGGGAAGTGTGATGGCATTAATCCGCAGAGTGAGCGCGGTACTGGAATCTGTGGCGGCCGCACTGACCATCGCCGCCATGATTGTGATCGCCGCGGCGATCCCTTACGAGGTGATCGGGCGCTTTGTGCTCAAGAACCCGCCCAGTTCGACAGCGGAAGTTGCTTGCTTTGCGATGGTCTGGGCGTCAATGTTCGGGGGAGCGGTGGGCCTTCGCCGTGGGTACCAAGTCGGGATGACGTACGTCCTGGAGCGGTTACCAGACCGCCTCGCCAAACCCCTGGCTGTTCTTGGCTCACTTGCTTCGCTTGTGGTTATGGTGGTTCTGCTGTGGTTCGGCGTTGCGCACTTGGCCACTAGCGCCAAAGTACAGTCGGCCGCAACCGGGATCCCGATGGCCGTGCCCTATGCTGCCATTCCCGCCGGGGCCGCTGTGATGTTGTGGTTCACCGTCGAGCTGTTGCTTGCCCAGGTGCTGGGGCACGCCAAGTTGCCCGGCGGTGAGGGGGGCGCCTAGGGGATGGTTACGGCGTTCCTCGTGACGTTCGTGGTTTTGTTGATCATCGGCACGCCCATCGCAATGGTCCTTGCCGGGGCTGCACTTGTGTACTTGTTGCTGGCGGGCGGGCTTTCGCCTTGTGTTCTGGTGCAGACCATTTTCTCTGGGATGCAATCTTACCCACTGCTTGCCGTTCCGCTGTTTATCCTGGCAGGGAACCTAATGCTTGAGAGCGGCATGCTTACGGACTTGATCGGTTTTTCTCGGATGGCCGTGGGATGGATCACGGGCGGTCTGGGCGTGGCGGCCATGGTGGCGAGCGCTATTTTTGGCGCGATGTCGGGTGCGGCCATCGCCGGCGCGGTGGCCATTGGGTCCATAATGATTCCGGCGATGAAGGAGGCAGGTTACGACGAGGGGTTCGCCGCCGGCCTCATCGCGACCGGCTCGATGATAGTCCCGATGATCCCGCCCAGCATCGCAATGATCCAGTATGCGGTGATTGCCGAGCTTTCGGTGGCGGCCATGTTGCTGGCGGGTGCTGTGCCGGGGGTATTGTTGGCCGTCTTGCTCAGTGTGTATGCGGTAATTGTAGCAAAGAGGAAGGGGTACCGGGGCGAGACGCGTCGGCCAACCCTGAAGGAGTTGGCACGGGGAACTCTCCGTGCTGCTCCGGCTTTGCTTATGCCGGTTGTCGTGTTTGCGGGTATAGTGTTGGGCTGGTTTACACCCACAGAGGCCGCAGGGATTGCGGTTATGTACGCTTTCTTGGTTGGGACTGTGGTCTACCGGGGTCTGAAGATTTCCCGGTTGCCTCGGGTGCTGCTGGAAGCCGGGATGCAATCGAGTGTGGTCATGTTGCTGCTGGGAATGTCGGAGCCGTGCAGCTGGGTGGTGGCGGTGGAGCAAATGCCTGAGCGCTTGGTGCAGGCGGTCACGGCTGTTCATGCTCCAACTTGGGCGGTGCTACTTTTGCTTAACTTGGTGCTTCTTCTCATCGGTGTGCCTCTTGAGACGGCCCCTGCTATTGCCATCCTGACGCCCGTGATTGCCCCGCTAGCTCAGCCGCTCGGGGTCGACCCCATTCAGTTGGGTGCGGTGGTAGCGTTTAACCTGCTCCTGGGGTTGGTGACGCCACCAGTCGGAGGCGTTCTTTTCTCGGTGTGCGCCATCTCGGGCATGACGCTAGAACGTTTGAGCCGGGCCGTGTGGGTCCCGTTTTTGGTTGCCGTGCTGGTACTGGGTCTTATGACCTATGTGCCGGCAGTCACCACTTTCCTGCCGCGCGTCCTATTGCGTGTACACTGAGGAGGAGATGGCATGGTTGGGAGCGTGGAGGACAGGCCGACTGTCCGGGTTGAGCGGCTACGTAGCTCGGTCCTGCGGCGTCAGAAGGGGATTTGCCTCGAGCGGGCCCGGATCGTTACCGCGTCGTACCGGGACACAGAAGGGGAGCCCATGGTCATCAGGAGGGCGAGGGCTTTCCACCGCATCTGCCGTGAAATGACCATACGCATCGACCCCGACGAGCTTATAGTGGGCCAGCAAGCCAGCCGTCCCGGGTTGGTTCCGCTTTTCCCCGAAACCGGGGCCCGCTGGATACGGGAAGGTCTTCTGGCTGGGGACGAGCGTTTCGCCTGCCTGTCCGCACAGGAGCGCGACGAACTGGCTGCCCTTCTCTCGTACTGGGAGGGCAAGACAGTGCACGACCGTGTCCTGGAGACCGTCCCAGCGGAAGCCAGGCGTTTGCTGGAGGCGATCCATCCTCCGTTTTCGTTGTGGCTGTTCATCAGGAACGCAGTCGGGCATATTTGCGTCGACTACGGTTGGGTCCTCCGAACCGGCCTGGAGGCTATCCGCACGATAGCGCGCAACCGGTTGGCGGAACTCGAACTGGCGGAAGTGGATGCCGGGCGGGACTTCTACCGGGCCGTGGAGATCTGCTGCGACGGGCTGATGGTGCTGGCCGACCGGTATGCGGACTTGGCGGAGGCGTTAGTGAAGGAGGCTGAGGAGGAGCGGCGCAGGAGAGAACTGCAAAAGATAGCTGCCGTGTGTCGCCGGGTACCCGCATACCCGGCTCGGGACTTCCACGAGGCTCTGCAGTTCTTCTGGTTCCTCCAGCTTGGGCTCCACCTGGAAACGGATGGGTTGGCCGAGTCCCCAGGCCGCTTCGACCAGTACATGTTCCCGTATTATCGGGCCAGTCTGGAGGCTGGAGAGAGTGAGGAGGCGCTGCAGGAGCTCCTGGACTGCCTGTGGGTGAAGTTCAACGAGGTCGACAAGGTGCCCGACACTCCGGCCGGAAGAGGCGGAGTGGGAGTTACCATGTCCCAGAATCTGCTCGTAGGTGGCATGGACGAGGAGGGGCAGGATGCCACCAATCCGCTCTCGTTTGCCTGCCTGCGGGCAGACCGGCACGTCCACATGCCGCAGCCCGCGCTTTCGGCCCGTCTGCACCGGGGTTCGCCTGCCGAGTTCCTGCTGGAGTGCGCTAAAAACATCAAAACCGGTGGAGGTAAGCCGGCCCTCTTCAACGACGAAGCCATCGTCCCGTCGCTGCTGGCAACCGGGGTGCCGCTGGAAAAGGCCCGCGCCTACGTGATCATCGGCTGCGTAGAACCGGTCCCGGGCGATGACTGCTACGGGTGGACGAACGCCGGCATGTTCAACCTGGCGAAGTGTTTGGAGGTCGCCCTTAACGACGGGAAGTGCCTCCTATGCGGTGAGCAACTGGGACCGTCCACCGGGAGCCCCTCGGGATGGGCTTCCTTTGCCGATGTCCAACGGGCCTACCGGGCGCAGCTATCTTACTTCGTGAAACAGATGGTGAGTGTTTTGGAAGCCTGTGATTTGGCCCACCAGGAGCTGCTGCCGGTGCCCTACTCGTCCATGTTGATGCGCTCCTGCCTGCTCTCAGGGGTGGATCTCTCGCAAGGAGGTGCTCGGTACAACTACACTGGGCCGCAGGGTGTGGGCCTAGCGGATGTGGCCGATTCTCTGGCCGTAATCAAGCGCGGGGTTTTCGTGGAGAAGCGATATTCCCTCGATACCCTCCTTGCTGCCTGCTCTGCGGACTTTACCGATGAGACCTTCCGGTTGCGCTTGCGGAACCACTATCCCAAGTACGGCAACGGGGAACGCGAAGTGGACGAGCTGGCGCGCTGGGTGGCGCTGACGTACTGCTTGGAGGTGGAGAAGTACGGCAATGCCCGCGGCGGGCGCTACCGGCCCGGTTTGTACCCGGTGGCAGCCAACGTCCCCCTGGGCAAGGTGGTGGCGGCGCTGCCTTCTGGTCGTCGGGCGTGCCAACCGCTGGCAGACGGCATCTCGCCGGAGCCGGGCTGCGACGTTAACGGCCCCACGGCCGTCCTCAGGTCGGCAGCGGCCATCGATCACCTCCGTGCTTCCAACGGCACCCTTCTCAACCTCAAGTTCCATCCCTCCGTGCTGGCCAAGACGGAAGACCTGCTCAAGTTCGTAGACTTCATGAGGAGTTTCGTGCAGCTCGGGCTTTTCCACATGCAGATCAACGTGGTCGACGCCGAGACCCTGCGGGCTGCCCAGAGGGAGCCGGAAGCTTACCGGGATCTGCTGGTGCGGGTAGCGGGGTACAGCGCCTTCTTCGTCGAATTGAACCGAGACCTGCAAGACCACATCATTGAACGGACTGAGCACCATGGCTACTGAAGAAGCAACTGGGCTGGTTTCTTCCATCCAAAGGTACTGCATCCACGACGGGCCCGGGATCAGGACCATCGTCTTCTTGAAAGGGTGCCCGCTGAGGTGCCTCTGGTGCTCCAACCCGGAAAATCAGGAGGCGTACCCGGAGATTGCGTTTGTCCGCGAGCGCTGCCTCGGATGTGGCACCTGTACGGCCAGTTGTCCGTCCGGCGCCATGTCGGTGCGCGGGCCTGGCCCCCAAATCGACCGGCAACTCTGCCGGGGGTGTGGCTCCTGCGCCGATGCTTGTCCCAGCGGTGCCCTCCGTCTGATCGGCAAAAGGATGACGCCCAAGGAGGTCATGGCCGAGGTGCGGAAAGACGAGGTGTTCTTCCGGACCTCGGGCGGGGGCGTAACTGTATCGGGGGGCGAGCCCCTTGCTCAGCCGCATTTTGTGGCGGGTCTGTTCCGGAGGTGCAAAGAGATGGGCCTTCACACTGCGGTTGAGACAAGCGGGTACGCTGGCTGGAATGCCATCGAACAGCTGCTTCAATGGGTGGATCTGTTCCTTTACGACCTCAAGGTGATGAACCCCGAAAAACATAAGGCCTATACGGGCGTCGATAACCGGATTATCTTGGAAAACCTGTCCCGTCTGAGTGTTGCTCGAAAAGGGCGCGGGGTGGTGGTCCGCATCCCCCTGGTCCCCACGGTGAATCTCAGTCGGGAGGAACTGGAAACGCTGGCGCGGTTTGTGGCTGTCCATGACATAGGGACTGTTCACCTGCTACCTTATCACGCGTACGGATCGGGCAAATACGCCCAACTGGGCCGGAGCTACCGCATGTCTGCCGTCGGGGAGCCGTCGGAAGACGAAGTCGCCTGGGCGAAGACGTTCTTCGAGCGACATGGCATCGGGGTGGCGGTGGGCGGTACATGAGGCGTTCCGGGGGAGGGAGTTCTTTGGACCAAAAAACGATTCTCGAGCAGCTCAAGCAGCGGGTGGTTGAGGGTGACGCCGCCAGGTGCGCGGAGTTGACGCTGGCTGCCCTGCGGGGAGGCGTCGACCCTTGGGTGATTTTGAACGCCGGTCTTATCCCCGGTATGGAGGAGATAGGCGAAAGGTTCCAGCGTCACGAAGCGTTCGTGCCCGAGATGCTCTTGAGCGCCCGGGCGATGAGCCGGGCCTTGGAGTTGCTCAAACCGGTGATCGGTACCTCAGAGAAGCATTACCGGGGTAAGGTCGTAATAGGGACCGTGAAAGGGGACCTGCACGACATCGGAAAGAACCTTGTGTCTATGATGCTCGAAGGCGCCGGTTTTCAGGTTATAGACCTTGGCGTGGACGTTGGCGTAGATCGCTTTCTCGATGCTGTGCGCAGGGAGCGGCCCCATGTGCTGGCGATGTCGGCGCTGCTTACCACCACCATGCCGGTCATGGGGGAAGTGGTGAGGGCGCTCGAGGAAGTCGGCCTGCGCGGCAGTGTGAAGGTCATGGTCGGAGGGGCGCCGGTGAGCAGCCGGTTTGCGGTCGAGATCGGGGCCGATGCTTACGGGGCAAATGCGGTGGAGGCAGTGGCGCTGGCCAAGAGCTTCGCTGCCTCTGCGCCGGTGCGGGGGGATGCTGAGGTATGGCAGAATGGATGACCCCCCTTGAGCGGGTTATGGCCGCCGCCAGGCGCGGAGTACCGGACCGGGTGCCGGTCGCTCCAATAGCATATGACGTGGCTGCTGCTCACGCCGGTGTTTCCATGCGGGACTTCGTACTGGATCCGAAGGCGATGGCCAAAGCTCTCATTTCGTTCCACCGAACCTGCGGGGTCGATGCCTTGTTTGTGGGCAGCGACGTGTATTACCTGGCGGAAGGCTTTGGGGCCAAGGTCGCCATCCGGGAGGAGCACGTGCCCGTTCTCGTCGAGCCGGCCATCAGGGATTTAGCCCAGGTGGAGGATCTGCGTGTCCCGGATGTGTACCGTGATGGGCGCATGCCGGTGGTGCTCGAGTGCATCCAAATCTTGCGCCGCGAGTTGCCCGAGGTCGCGATCGTGGCGGTGGCCGGGCAGGCAACGTGGTCTTGTGCCCTCCAGGTGGCGGGGATGAACCAGTTCCTCCTCGAAGCAACGCTCGTGGAAAAGGAGATGGATGAGGCGAGGCCGGAGCTAGTGCACCGGTTGCTGGAGCTGACCACGCAGGCGACGGTTTCCTGGCAGAAGGCCCAGATCGAGGCCGGAGCCCACGTGGCCCGCATCGGCGACTCCTCGGCCTCCATGAACTTGTGCTCGCCCGGCTTGTACCGTAAGCTGATCCACCCGTACCATTGCAGGATAGCGAGGGAGCTGAAGGAGTTTGCCCCGGAGGTGCCTATTTCCAAGCACACGTGCGGCGACAACAGTCTGGTGCTAGACTTGTGGCTGCAGGAAGGTGTAGACTGCTTGGAGATCGACTACCAGATGGATCTCCGTATGGTCAAGAATAGGGCCGGACAGCAGGTGTGCCTAATTGGGAACATCGATCCGGTTCGGACCATGTTACAGGGCAGTCCAGAGGAAGTCAAGAGTGCTTGCCGCCGGGCCATTGACGCGGCTGCGGAGGGCGGGGGATTCATCCTTGGGACGGGGTGTGTGCTGCCCCGTGATACGTCTGCCGAAAACGTGAAGGCGATGGTGGCTGCGGCTCGCCAGTTCGGTGTGTACGGTGGGTGAGGGGCGGGGAAGTGCCTTGGATTTGGAGTGGTTGAAATCGCGTCTGGACAAGGACGACTCGCAGGTCCCGTTGCGGATTAAGATCTATGATGCCCTCCGGCTAGGCGTTATCGAGGGCCTGTTGGCGCCTGGAGATGAGCTGACCGAGAGTCAAATAGCGGCTGCCCTGCAGCTGAGCAGGACTCCCATCAGGGAAGCACTGCAGCGCCTGGAAACCGAGGGCTGGGTCAAGCGTGTCCAGGGCCGGGGAATGGTCGTGACTGACTTCTCTGAGAAAGACGTCCGGGACCTGTACCTCATGCGTAGCGTGCTGGAGGGGCTGGCCGTGACGCTGGCCCTTCCGAACCTTACCGATGATGCGTTAAACCGGTTGAAGTGGATCATTGACGAGATGGAGCTGCACACCAGCCGAGACAACCGGGAGGCAGTGGCCGCCAAGAACAAAGAATTCCACTGGCGGCTGGTTGAACTGAGTGGCAGCCGGCACATCGTTGCCGTCCTCAGGTCGGTGTACGAGCAGATCGACCGCGTGCGGGAAAGCTCTCTTTGGGTGCCCGGCAGGATGCAGAAGGCGTTCGAAGAACACCTTGCAATCTACCAGGCACTGGCGAAGAGGGATACCGAGCACGCGGCCGAACTGGTTCGCCAGCACGTTGTGGCCGTTGGCGAGGTATTAGTTTCGCGGATGCGAACGCGGGGGATCACGCCCGTGGCGGGCGCCTGAGCCCGAGCGGCAGGGCTTGGGCTAGGGGCGTCTCCTGGAGCGGGTACTTGCGGCACGGGGCCCAGGAGGGACGGTTTCACGGTGCGCCCGTTTTTGAGTTGGCGTTCCCGGCGGGCTCCGGCTGTTGCGTGTAGCTGGCCGCAGGAGGGGAAAATCCATGGCCTATGGTTATGCCGGCAGAATAGCACATGTTGATCTGACTTCGCGGCGCGTTACGTACGAGGAACCTGGGGAGCACTTCTATCGGACTTTCTTAGGCGGAAAGGGTTTTGCTGCCCGTTACTTGCTTTCATGCATGGAAGCAGGAACTGACCCGTTGGCTCCCGGAAACGTTCTTGTGTTGGCAGGCAGCGTGGTTACCGGCATCCCCATACCGGGCTATTCACGGTTTACACTGGCCGCGAAATCACCCCTTACGGATGCGTATGGCGAAGCCGAGGCCGGGGGTTACCTTGCTCCGGAACTCAAGTTCGCCGGGGGGGATGCCCTGGTGGTGACGGGTCGGGCGGATGCGCCGGTGTACTTGCTGGTGGTGAACGGGGCTGTCCAGCTTCGGGATGCTTCGCACTTGTGGGGTCTTACTACCTCTGCAACGGAGCAGGCCATCCGCCAGGAACTTGGCGATCCGCGTGTGAGGGTGGCCAGCATTGGGCCGGCGGGAGAAAACGGCGTGCGATATGCATGTGTGATGCATGAAGGCCGCAACGCTGCTGGCAGGTGTGGCCTGGGGGCGGTCATGGGTTCCAAGCTCCTGAAGGCCGTGGCTGCGCGGGGGACCGCGAAGATCAACCTGGCTGACAGGGATGGCGTCCTCGGGATAGCCAGATGGTTTCGCGACCGTTACCGGGACAACCCCCTGACCCGAGCCCTGCATGACCTGGGCACCGATGGGGCGTTAGGTAGCTTGAATGCCACCGGAGTGCTACCGACCCGTAATTTTTCGGCGGGTAGCTTCGAGGACTGGGAGGCCCTAACTGGGGAGACTTACGAGAAGCAGTTCGTTGTGGGGCGGTGGGGATGCTATGCCTGCCCGGTGAGGTGTAAGCGGACGGTGCGGCTGGGTGGTGCCGAGGTGGGAGGGCCCGAGTACGAGACCGTTGCCGCGTTCGGATCCAATCTGGGAAGCAGCGACCTCGCTTCCATCCTCGAGATCAACCGACTGTGTAATGACCTGGGCTTGGACACTATCTCCACGGGAGTGACCTTGGCCCTCGCCACCGAATGCTTCGAGCGAGGGTTGATCACAGCGCGCGATACGGGCGGCTTCGAGCTGCGGTTTGGCCGGGTGCCGGCTCGGGAGTTGATCCCGCTCATCGCCCGCCGGGAGGGGTTTGGGGCAGACCTGGCTGAGGGGGCCAGGCGTCTGGCAGAGAAGATCGGGGGCATAGCGCCCTCGCTGGCCGTGGAGGTGAAAGGGCTCGAGGCGGGGATGCACGACCCGCGGGGGAAGGCGAGCG
>Ga0080004_1114305_pt1 | contig 10510 bp, 9 predicted proteins | sample WasSprMetagenome_FD_69207 | JGI IMG/M metagenome (GOLD analysis project Ga0080004, IMG submission 69207) | Sulfidic aquatic microbial communities from Washburn Spring, Yellowstone National Park, USA - WS (SPADES assembly) (version 2) | ecosystem: Environmental > Aquatic > Thermal springs > Hot...
TTTTGTTTTTCCAAAACTGAAACAAGCTGGAACAAAACATTTACGGGAATGTTTAAGATTCCTTTTGTAAGAAAAAATTTATATACACACTGCTACAGCATAGCTTAATGGATGATAACAAATATAATAAGTATGTAGAAATAACTTGGGATGAGGATCTGAAAATCGCGTGGATACTGCTGTTGAGGTGTAAAGGGATGAGCTATAGGGAGATAGCGAAACAAGTCGAAATGAGCGCGGCTTCGATCCAGAGGATCTTGGAGAAATACGGAGATCTCCTGAGAAATACTTCAGACCTCTTGGAGAAGATAAGGAATAGGAGATTCGAGATAAGGAGCAGATCGCGGAAGCAGCAATCTTTGCAACCCCAGTTACCGTAACTATTCTATTATCTCTACCACAAATTCCGTCTCCCCGATACAGAGTCTGTACTTCCCTGGAGGCGCATCCCTGATACTGTACCTCTTGTTATATTGCTTGCTGTAAAGCCTGCATTTATCAGAGTCCCCAAACTTCTCCAGCAGTTCGAGCAGCCTGTCCTTCGAGCCTATAACGATCTTTAACTTTCTGCCCCTGAACTCAAGAATGTTTTCCCCCAACTCCTGGGCTCCGCTCTTGCCTTCCTTGGGTGATTGTGTAGCTTTTTCAAATTCCTGAAACACCTCATCCAGCTTTTTCTGCCCTTTTTCCATCTTAAAAAACCTCTTTTCTACCCGTTTTACAGTTCTTCTGCATGTGATCGGTCTCTTGTCTACGCTAATGCTACACTCAGCAAGATCCTCTGCATTTCCCTCCCGGAGTTCCTCGGCTTTTTCAGCTTCGGAAGCTAAGGACTCAGAGCCGGATTCGGCCGGGATTTTTCCATCTACTTCAATTTTATTGGGCTCTCCACTCTCTCCGACTGCAAAGATTACCGTCCTCTTGTTTGCCCATTTTCTCGCGTATTCAAGCACTCTGGGAAGGTCCTTCTCCGTGCACCAGATGTGTCTCTCTTCAAATTCCGTTGTCTTCCTGAGATTTTCTATAAGGTGATCCGGGTTCTTCTCAGCCGTGGTGGCCTCGATCTCGACTTCAAAGGCATTCTGGAAGTCAGGATAGAGATCGATGAAGGGTATGCAGATGAGGTCTGGTCTGGGCATGTTTTTGTTCTCAACTTTCACCACACAGCATCTACTGCGAACGTAGTAATCGACAGCCTTGCGAACTAAGCTCCTGCACACATCGCTTTGCCTGTGCTCGAAGAAGAAGCACTCAGCAAAACGAGCTATGGAATTTTTACCAAGACGATAGAGATCGCCGATTTTTAAAAGAACACCTTTCGATACCATTTTATCCAGCAGCCGCAGTGCAAGTTCATAGTCAAGGCGTACAGCTTCCGCGAGCTCTTCTGCTTTTATCCCCGACTGGTAGCAGGGTTGCAGGAGAACCTGAAGTATCTTCTGCATTGTTAGAAATTCAGGGAATTCTTCCAGAGAGGAATAGCTCATGTGGGCAAATACACGCCCGAATTCGGGCGGAATCCACAGCTCTCCATCGCTCGTCTTAACCGGTCTCTCGGGTTCAGGAATTCTGGTAACGCTAATCCCGTAGAATTTGGATCCATCTTTTGTGACACATACGCAACTTGAGCCAAGGGGCATCAGTTTCAAGTTCAAAAAGTTCAAGCGCCAGTACTTTGCCAGCTTCTCAAGCTCTTTTTTTGGAATTGAAAATATAAACCCGAGACCCGTGTTTTCAAGCAAGGGTTTGAGCAGCTTTTTATTGAACTCCAGGTTTTGGATCGCAACTATCATGTGAAGCCCAATCTCAGCCATTTTTCCAAGCTTTTCTGCAATTATCCCTGCAGTCTCCGAAAATCTCGCCAGCCTTTCGAACCCGTCTATTATAACGAAAACACGCCCGTGCTCCTTCTCTTTGAGACGGAAGAGCTGTGTGTAGTATATCCGGATGAGTAGGGCGGACGCTATAAGCGCTGTGGCCTTCGGATGGAACGATTCGGGCAGCGAGAAGACCAGCATCTCCTTGTTTTCGATCGATCTGTCTAAATCCATGTTCGATGACGTTAGTCTGAGGAGGTGGTAGTTTACGACAAACTCTTCTAGGAATGGCATGTAAGTCCCGATAGGGCCTATTTTTGAATTTTCCAGCAACACGCTATATACGTGTGCAAGCGTTGGGATCTCTATTCTTTTTTCCAGCAATTCCGAAATCGCGTATTCCAGCGCCTCTCTAAAGCCCTCTTTTGGGCATAAGATCTCCGCGGTTATTTTCACGATCTCACGAACAATTTCAGGATTTTTCTCAATCTCGGGGATATCGAATGGGTTGAGGCTAAAGGGAGATTCCAAGGGGTGGAAGTACCTGCAGCTATCTATTAACGATGCAAGCCCCCTGCTTACCCTGCTGTTGAGGTCGATCACAATTACGGGATACCCCAAGCTGTGTAGCTCTTTTGCAAGGAGTTTCACGAGATTTAACCCCTCCATCCCTTGATCGAGTATGAGGGCGTTTCTGTAGAGCTCCTCTACTCGCAGCATGAAGGGCAACCTTCCATGGCTCCCCAGCTCGATCTCTCTCACTCCCATCTCGAAGCTCATGCCCCTGAAAGGAAGCAGCTGAAGGCTGGAGAATATATCGGGTGATGGGAGCACTATGCATGCATCCCTTTTCGGATTTTTCGGTGGTAGCAGGGAGCGGTAGAATTTTTGTTCCTTGAGGGACTTTACTTTTACCTTTACAGGAAAACCTACGGGCTTCTTCAAAAGCTCTACGCACTGTTCCAGAACCCTCTTTTCGTTGGCAAATACTGCAATCTTCACGAGGGTGAGGTCGTAATTGAATGCATAAACAAGAAGCGTGTCCTTGGGCAGTTCAAGAGTTGTGCCGATGACTTCCCAGAGATTGTACTCGTTTGCGCTAATTTTGGAACCTGATTTGAGGAATGCCCCGTATTTCTTAGATCTTGGAAGAATCCACGGCTCAAAGTCGTAGTATTTCAGGAGTTCTTCTGTTGGTACGTCCCGGGTTATTAGGAAAACCCGGAGCGTTCCTGTACTCAGACGTTCGTAGCAGATCGACGCCTCTCTGCCGAGTTCTGCAGTCCCCACAATTCCGCTGTCTTTGTTTGGGAATACCTGGAATATTCCATAACCCCCCAAAAGTTTTGCGATCTTTTTTTCTTCTCCTGAAACCTCTCTCCTCAGAATTTCCCTAATTCTTTTACTAAGTCTGTACACGTTCCAGAGCTCTTCAAACTCAGCATCTCTCCTGCTCGCGTTGAATATTTTGAAGATGTTGGGCAACTTCATCGCAACCACCTTCCGAGTATTTGCCTAGAAAATTGTGAGATTGCAACAATTCTTGCATAATTTGAGACGCGCCGAAGCCATTTACCGAAAAAGGTAGACTTTAAATTCGTTATGTATGCTGGATCGGCTTCCAGTCCCGTTCTGGTCAGAACCTTATAGCCTGCCCCACTTCTGCACTCTTTCATCCATCGTGGTATTATAGTTTAAAAATGTGACCTCTAGAAATTTAATCCTGAACTAGCTCTTCTCTGCGTTTAAAGGAATCTTTTTGGTTATAAATAAAAAATAGCTGTTCTGATATCACATTTTCCGCTCAAGTTTCATAATATATATTATTTTGCTACTTTATGAATTTCAAGCTTCTGATCCGCTTGAGCTGACTTCCTCCCCGCCCCGAAGGGCGAAGTTCTCTAGGGCGGTTCGGTTCCCCGCATTTCTTCTTGCAAGGGGACATCCCTCAGATTATTTGGACATTCTATTCAGACTTTCTATTCTGAAGGGAGAAGCTTTCGGTTGTAATGGTTGCTTAGGGTATTTGCACTCTGGAGCTGCATCCAAAATGGATCAAACACGTCCTGAGTTCATTACATCTAAAAATAAATTTATATTTATAATGTAGAGTGGCCAGGTTTCGGCCACATTTTTAAACTATATCATGCTCGTGAAGGTGATAATGATGAGAGGCGTGTTTGCGGGTACCCGTGTGCGGGAGAGAATAGTTGCTGTAGCCATGCGGGAGCCCTTAGCGACGGTTGCGCATCTGGAAAAGCTAGAAAACGCGTTTTTGGACTTCTCGAAAACTCTGGAGTGTGTCTTAGCAGCTGAGAAGAGGTGGTCGAGATGAATTGGATGGAGATCGAACAGCTAAAATCAAAATTAAGGGAATGGTGGGTCGACGTCGGGAAAGTCAGGATCTCTAGGATAAGTCCAGAGAAAAGAGGGGGCGATGACAGGTATGTCATATACCTCCCCAAGAACAGGAACTACCTCTGGGAGGAGTTGCACGGTGTAAGTGCCTGCGTCCTCATTGAAATACCAGCGGACATCGCAGCCGAGATCGGCATAATTAGAAGCCCCATAAATCCACCCGTCGGCAAAATCAGCTTGGACTGCGGAATGCTAAAGATTACCAGAAAGAACGATGAAAGATACGCGCTAAACCTTTCCAAAAATCGGAACTACGTTTGGAGGAAGCTTTACAAAAAGAAAGTTGCATGTGTAGTGTGGCTTGGGATTATAAGTTAGCCGGATTTTTTAGCCTTTGATCCGTGAATTCGAATGAATGGTGAAAGAACTGTGGCGTCGTCCGGAGTTGCGCGAGAACGGGGGTACGATTAAAACGATTAAATCCCCCACTCTCCCAATCTTTCGGTTTTTGGTCGAGTAGTCTGAAAATCATTTGAATGAACTTTTGCAAAATTCAACAGGTTAAATATATTCAATTAATTATTATATTGAAACAAATTTAAAAAGAAAAAAGTTTTAAATATAAGTTTTTTAAAGAGTTTATGAAATCGGTTAGCATTTGTCTTCTAGCACTGGTTTGCATTTGCATTTGTGAGGCGCAGAATTTTGTGTGCGCCGAAAGGGATTCTCCAAACACCGTTGCAGGGATGAATGTTACGGAAATATGCTTCTACGATTTCTACAACAAAAGCGTTGCCGAATTCAAATTCTACAATGCGGAAAAAATCCAGATTCCAGTAAATGCTCTTGATAGAACTCTGATCCCAGCAAAAAAGGCCCACTACGATTTTGAGACAACAGGGATTACGAACACTTCCCTGACGAGTTTTCCGGAATTTGCGATCTACAGCAATAACAGCGAACTGGATGTCTGGATAAGTATAAAGCAGGATCCAAATGCGATGCCGATGGTGGTGAAGCTCAGCAATGCGAAGGTATCAGACTTCTTCAGCACGGATGTGGATGAGCTGAAAAGCAAACTGAGGAACCTTACGATCCCGCAGATCCTTAGCATGACCGAATACGCCTACGCGTTCAACAACTCTGGCTGGGCCAAAGTCAGATTCAACGAGACAACAAAGAGGATGGAAGTAATTAAAAAGGAGGGCGGCTTCACCGTCGGAGGGAATTTGACAGAAACGATAAGGATCAACTCGATAAGCCTTTCAGACTTCAGGCTTAACAACTCCTCCATATCTGCCGGGCTTCCTGGAGAGCTCAGGGATATGGCTCAGGGATACTATGCAGTCATTGCGGTTTCAGTCGATGGCTACGGAAATCCAACTTTCAAGCTCATCGCGCCCTTCGTTGTGATAAGCAAGAGCGCTCCAAGCTTTAGCGGTTCAGTTGTAAAGGGAAACGATCTCGCGCTGAGCTACGAATATGAATTCAACATGTCCTTTGCGCTACTGCTTAAGAATGTAAAATACAATGCCAAATCTGAAGTCAATCTAACAAAGGAAATTGTGAAATCCCTGAAGCTGAACCTGAGCTACGATAACAGGCAGCTGAAAGAAGTGAAGTTAATGGACATGAGCATCGGAGTCTACGCTCCCGAAGGCATGTTCAGCTACGCTTATGAAACCGAAAACAATTCCCTGAGCATCAGCACAGCAGATCTCGATACAGGCGAATACGTTCTATACATGGTTGCATTCGGCGACGACCTCGAGCCGTACTACTTTGGCTGCAGCACGGTCAGCATTCTTCCACCAACTCCTCCACCAGCGCCAGGACCTGCACCAACACCAACACCTACGCCAACACCAACGCCAACACCAACACCTACGCCAACACCAACGCCAACACCAACACCAACACCTACGCCAACACCAACGCCTACACCGATTCCGGGCTGGAAAGCATACGATACAGATGGAGACGGAAAGATAAGCACCCAGGAGCTCATAAATGCTATAAAGGACTGGCTTGGCAACAGACTGAACACTAAAGGCCTTATACAGGTTATCCAGATATGGCTTGAGCCGTGGAGGGCATACGATACAGATGGAGACGGAAAGATAAGCACCCAGGAGCTCATAAATGCTATAAAGGACTGGCTCAACAACAAGCTGAACACTAAAGAACTCATACAGGTTATCCAGATATGGCTAAGGGGTTAAAATTTATCCTTCTTTTATTTTTCCTAGCAATCCCATCGCTGGGCCTTGAGATAGCAACGAATGCGAAGTTGATCGATGGCGTATACTACGTTGTTCAGGGGGAGAGGGTTGAGATAAAGATTCTCGGAGAACCTTCGCAGGAAGTTGGAGTTCTCCTGAACTACAGGTTCTCCGTTCCCTCTTCAGAAGGCTTCTTCAGATATTCGCAGAGCAAGTTCCAGATTCCCATAAGCTCCGAATTTGAGGTTAGCGCTTATCCAGTGCAGAACATTACAGTGGAGGCTAAATTCTGGATATTTTCAAAAAAGCTTGAAGCCAGCGCTGTTAACGATGTTGCAAAGGTGAGTGCAAGCGTTCCAGAGGGAAAATACGATGTCAGCATATATGGACTGGCAAAGGGAAGCGCTGTTAGCATTGAAGCAAAGGCAAGGGCGAGGATAAAGCTCGACAGCAGCGGTGTATATTCGATCAGCTACGATACTTCAAGGCTTCCGCTCGGGGATATGGAGGCTGTAGCCGATTCGAAGCAGCTGAAGGTGAAAGTCGTCAGCTCGCTGCCTTCGAGTGAACCGACGCCCACACCAACCCCAACGCCAACACCAACACCTACACCAACCCCAACACCTACACCAACGCCAATACCTACGCCTACACCTACACCTACGCCAACCCCAACACCAACGCCTACACCTACACCTACGCCAACCCCAACACCAACGCCTACACCTACACCTACGCCAACCCCAACACCAGCGCTGAAGCCGGATCTTTTGATAGCTTCGATCGACTACAGCCCGAAGCAATTGATTGCGGGGCAGCAGGCAAGCATTAAAGTTGCGGTTAGAAACATTGGCAACGCAGATGCTGCAGCCTTCAACGTTTCTCTGCTCATAAATGAAAGCAAAATCGCTGAGCAGAGGGTTTCAGGGCTGAAGGCCGGGGAGAGCGAAACGCTGGCATTTGCTTGGACACCCGCTTCCGCAGGAAGTTACACTTTAATGGCTATTGCGGATTCAAATGGGGAAGTAGACGAAAGCAGCGAAGGAAACAACGAGATGAGCGTGACAATTGAGATAGTCTCGCCCACTACGCCAGCGCCCAAGCAAAATCAGGGGCCAATAGCCGGAGGTGGCGGAGGAGGTTATGTAGAGGAAACGGTTGCATACTTTTTCCCATCAGCTGCTGTTGCTGCAAACAGGAGCCACGAATACCTCATGCCAGAGGGTGTTGCCATCGAGACAGGGATCTTGGCCATCATCATAAAGCCCGAGGACAGCACGGACATTGGAGTCAGGGTTGAAAGGCTTAAGAATCTCCCGCCAGAGATTCCAAGGCCCGAAGGGATGATTGCAGCTTGGAGCATAAGCCTAAAGCTGGGCAGCAAGACAAACGTCAGCGGGAAGATAAAGTTCCTTTTAAGCCAGGATGAGATTGGTCTCAATCCGAATTCGGTAGTTCTGATGAAATGGGATGGCAGCTGGATAGAGCTGTCCACGAGATTTGTTGGCAGCGATGGGAAGTACAACTACTACGAAGCGGAAGTTATGAACTTCAGCTACTTCGCTGCGATTAAAAAGCCTGAGATGGAAACGGCAATCGGAACACCTGAGGCTCCGAAAGAGGAAAGGATTCCAAGGATTTACCTGAACAGAACATCGGCTTATCCCCTTGAGGAAATAGAGGTTTCGGGCGAAAACTTCTCTGGAAATGTGATTTTGAAGATATGCGGGAATGAATGCCACGAAGCCGCGAACTGCAGCTGCTTCAACGGAAGCTTTGTATGCACTCTTAAGACTCCAAAAATTGCGGGAAACTATTCATTGATAGCAGAAGACTCCTTTGGGGCAAGGGCTGAAGAGAGGATAAGGGTTGTTGAAAGGGAGAGGGGAATTCCGGGTTTTGAGGCTTTAATAGCCCTTATCACATTAATTCTGGCATCGAGGAGGTTCAGATGATCTGCGATCACGAGGCTGCGAGGGAGAAGGTTTGGATGGAAACGGAAATCGGTGCTGCGAAGAAGCATCCATACTGCAGGAAATGCGGAACCCTGAAAAACGTTTCTTCCGACAGGGGAAGGAAGATTTCCCATTTCCTAATAGTCCTTTCAAAGCTAAGGAAGGTTTACAGGCTCACCGATGTGCAGATAAGGCTCATAGTTAAGGAGCTTGAAAGCCGCGAGGACTTCTGCGACCTATGGTGGGTGAGCTACACAGCGCAGAGAAAGGTTTTTAAGGAGATTGTTAGAAAGTATGCTGGCGTGAGCGAGGAAGTTTTTGAAAAGTTGTTTTAGCGCCCGGCAGAGACTGAGCGTTGCGATGAGGGGGGCCGGCGCTGGTCAGTTTTGACTATCTTATGAAGATTTCCGTAATCATCCCAACCCTGAACGAGGAGAAAACGATCGGGGAATGCATAAGAAAGGCGAGAAAGGCTGTTGAAGGCCTTGGCTACGAATGCGAGGTAATAGTTTCCGACAGCTCAAGCGACAGAACAGCTGAGATTGCAAAATCCCTCGGGGCAAGGGTTGTTTTCCCCGACAGAAAGGGCTATGGCTATGCTTATCTCTACGCCTTTCAGCATGCTAGCGGGGATATAATTGTTATGGGAGACGGGGATGGGACATACGATTTCTCAGAGATTCCCAAGCTAGTTGAGCCGATAATAAACGGAAAGGCCGACTTCGTTATTGGGAGCAGGTTCAAGGGGAAGATTCACGACAAAGCGATGCCCTGGCTTCACAGGTACGTTGGAAACCCCTTGCTCACATGGTTTGCAAACTTCTTCTTTAATGCGAAGGTTAGCGATGCGCATTCTGGGTTCAGGGCCTTTAGAAGGGATTGCCTTAGAAAAATGAAGCTGTCCTCAGCTGGGATGGAGTTCGCGACTGAAATGGTTGTCAAGGCAAGGCTTTCCGGAATTAGAATTGCCGAGGTGCCAGTTAACTACTATCCCAGGGTTTCGGAATCGAAGCTGAGGAGCTTCAGGGATGGATGGAGGCATCTGAGGTTCATGCTCCTATATTCCCCGACATACGTTTTCCTGATCCCAGGGATCTTTCTGTTCATCTTCGGCTTTCTCATGAGCTGTGCGGCGCTCCTAGGTATAAGAATATTCTACAATCCCGGAATACACACGCTGATCGCATCAGCCCTCTCTCTCCTCCTCGGATACCAGCTGATCCTCTTCGGCATTGCAGGGGAGGTTTACAGGGAAAAGCAGGGGATTAAAAGGGGAAGAGTTGCAGGATTCTTTTTCAGAAGGATGAAGCTCGAAATCATGGCGAGCATAGGGGTTGCAATCTTTCTCCTCGGCCTAGCTTATTCAGCCTCTCTTCTTCTGAAGTGGATTGAGAGCGGTTTCAGGGAACTTCCTTTTCTTTATCAGGATTTGATTGCATTCCTTCTCCTCGTCTTTGGCCTTCAGACTTTCTTTTCATCCTTCTTTATAAGCATGCTCGGTGAGTGAATGGATTTGCTCAGTCATGTCTTTCTCCCTTTGATACTGCTCGCAGCTATAGGAAGGCTTAAGGCAAAGTACACTCCGCTCGTGCTTCTTTCAATCCTTCCGGACTTTGACAAGCTCTTCTTTCTGGGAATACTGCATTCCGTAGTTGCAACTGCCCCGGCTTTTGCTGTTCTCTTTTATCTCGAAAAGAGGATTAAGCATGGCTACGAAATTTCCGTGATTTCATCCTACTTCTTCTTCAGCCACCTTTTCCTCGACTTCCTTGACGGCTTCGTTCCGCTTCTTTATCCGATTTCAAAGATAGGAGTTGGAATTGTTTTCCCGGCAAAAGTTTTCATCGGAAACTCATCCGTTGCTGTGGAAGATATTTTTCCTCAGCTCGTTTTCAGCGAGCTAAAGCCATCAAACTGCTACGATCTCTTTTCAGGCTTCGGATTTGCTTCCATGATCTTCTTTCTCCTAATCCTTGTATTGAGGAAAGGGTAAAAAGCCTCTCTTAACGTCGGAAGCCCCTTTAAAGGCTTTTTTTCCAAAAAATGATCAGCACCTTCCGAAATCATCTTCTATTCTTTCTATGTCATCCTCCTCTATGTATTCTCCTATTTGGATCTCTATTATCTCTAGCGGTATTTTTCCTGGATTCTCTATTCT
>Ga0080004_1134229_pt1 | contig 10509 bp, 13 predicted proteins | sample WasSprMetagenome_FD_69207 | JGI IMG/M metagenome (GOLD analysis project Ga0080004, IMG submission 69207) | Sulfidic aquatic microbial communities from Washburn Spring, Yellowstone National Park, USA - WS (SPADES assembly) (version 2) | ecosystem: Environmental > Aquatic > Thermal springs > Hot...
TAAGCACAATAACCTACAACAACCAATGCTAACTCCAAATGTTGTTGTTCAAAATTTCAGCGCCCACAACAACACAAAAACAGAACACACCCCTCAACTCAAAATAAATCTACAATACAGATTGAAAGTTCATAATGCTAATTATCCACCCCCACCCAACAACAACAAAGGTGCAACCAAATTGACACTATGGCATGAAATAGAAGACCTACAAAAGAAAAAAGCAGAACTAGAATTCCAACTCCGCTCAATAGAAGAAAAAGAAAAAACCCTAGAAGAAAGAGCCCGCCTACTAGAAGAAAAACTAGCAATCCAACAACTAGAAGAAAAACTAAAAATAAAAACAGAAGCCGTAGAAAAACTCGAAACAAAAATAAACGAACTAGAACAAAAACTTAACCCATCCCCAACCATGATAGCCGCTCCAGAACCAGAACAAAACACAAACAGCTACAACCTAAGAAAACTCTTCGGCGAACACTAAAACAACAAAACCAGCAACAAAAACCAAAAACTAAACAGCCAACTCCCTAACGCTCAACCCTCTCCTCGTCTAAATCTACAACCCCAACATCTTCCTTTTCAGCTTCCCCGCCCTCCCTATTCAAAACATGATTACAGTACGGACAAACATTCACAAGCCTCGTCTTCCCACCGCTAAAATCCAACATAACCAAAGGCTTACTGAAAACCCTACGGCACTTAGGACAACTAACCAACATGTGATTCTGCTCCAAACCCTTAACACGGCTAACAGGCTTTACGGGCTGAACAGACTTACGCTCAACAAAACCGCCACGCCTACCACGAACAAAACGCCAAACCTCCAAACCAAAATAAACAACACTAAAAGCCACAGGCACAGCCAAAAACAAGTAAATCGCCCTCAAAACACCCCAATAACCCACAGCCCATTCAGAACTAAACTGCAAACCAAAATCATAAAGCTCATGATGAACAATCCAATCAATCTGCCCCAACAAAAACAAAACAAAAACCGCACTAACCAACCACAAAACAAGAACAACCCTGACGAACCAGCCATCACCAAACAGTTCCTTTAAAGCCAAACTTCAAACCCAAGCTAAACTTAGAAACCGCGAACAACAAAAACATTATGAAACAAAAATAAACATCCAAAATCAAAATCTTCACCTCAAAACAAAAACCCAAAACAAAACAACAACCACAAAAACCACAAACAACAAAGTCAACTGTGCAAAGCTATTCCAACACCCGAAAATCCTATACCAAGGCGACCACCACCAAACAACATCGTTAGATGGCAAACCACCACCCCAAAACACAAACCAGAAAACATCAGCCAAACCGCCAAAAAACAAGAGACAAACACTCAAAAACAAACCCAAACCAACCTTCACATCTTTTCGGCTCCTGCCAGAACCCAACCAATAAACAAAACCCGCCACCACCCCAAAAGCAAAGAAAACACCCGAATAAACATTCCAATAGAAAACAGCCCAGTCAAAACTAAACCTAAGCCCATAACCATACAAAACCCTATGAACAACAAAATCCAAACCAGACATCAAAACAAAAAACATAAAAATCAAGAAACATAAGGCGAAACCTTTTGAGAGAGCGGCAAACTTAGCCAACTCCTAAACCCAGCAACTGCTTTCCCACAAAGCCAGAAAAGCAATATCAAAGAATCAGAATCCAAATCCGTTGCCGTCCGAGTAACTCTGAGATTTCATCCAAACGTCAACCTAATGCCTTCTCATCATCCGGCAAAACAAATAGGCGAAACCAAAAATAAAAACATTACCAGCCACCGAAAACATATATTTCAAATCTATATTTTGGGTTCATAAGTTAGTTAAATACCCATAGCGTATTTCTGTGCATGAAATCTGGAGGAGACTCATTGAAACATAATTTAACACCTAAACAAAGGAAAGAGTTGGAAGCAAAAATGGCAAAAACCTTCAAAGAAAACCTTAAAGGACTCTCTACAGAATTGCAAAAAATATTGATAGACGACATGGTCACGGCTTTCCAAAATAGAATAAACGTGTTAATGCGGACTCAAGCAAAAAGAAGCTACTAACACAGACTAAATAGAGAAAAGACGTAGTTTGAATCCATAAAAGCTTTATATAAAAAAGTTGAAAATATGGCAAAAGAGGTTTGGACAATGAGAAGATCCAAACTAGAAATGTATATCGACATCCTTAAAGTGTTGGCTCACCGTGGTCCATTAAAGCTAACTCACATCATGTATAAGGCTAATGTTAACTGCAGCGTTCTAAAGGAGTACTTGAATTTTCTCATTAAACAAGGCCTGGTAGAGGAAAGAACAATTGGAAAAAGAAGAGTGGTGTATGGAATCACCCAACGAGGCATCACAGTTCTGAAATATTTCAGGGAACTAAAGCAAGTCTTACCCATAATTGAAGAAGCCAGAAACAGAGTACCAACACCCTATTAAAAACAAACTCCACTTTTTCACATATCCGCGAGTCTTCAAGGCAAGTGTTAAAGTAAGAGCCTCTTCCACGGTTTGTAATATTTTAAAGGGCGAAACATGCTTTTTATTTAAAGTTCCCTTAATCCTCAATGATTAAAATGTTTGAGCAAATGGCAGTGTTTGCTGCAGGGTATACCGCAACATTGTTTATATTCATGATTTTGGCGATGATGTTTGTAGGTGTTGTGTTGGCTAAAACCAATGTTTGTGGTAATTAGTCAGCGTTTGTTTTGTGAATAATTATATAAGTTTCGTAAGACTTAATAAATGCTTTTAGTTTACCATTCTTGTACAAGTGTAAAACAACAAGAGGAAAGTGCAGTGTCAAGTCAAGAGGCTCTTGGAAAGAAGCCCTTGCAGATTTTGGAGAAAATAAGGGAAAACCTTGAGAAGCTAAATGAAAAAATGGAGGTCATGATTGAACTTCAGAAGCACGGCAAAAAAGACGTCCAGCCGATTCCAGAAGCCCCCCTTGACGTCATGACCCTCCTTTCCATGCCTGACCACCTAAGGAAGACAGCTATGACGGTGTGTAGACTTGGAAGGGCTACGGCGGATGACATCGCCCAGCAGACGCGTAGGGCCAGAGCTGTTGAAAGCGCATACCTGAACCAGCTTGTGATTATGGGGTATTTGAAGAAGGAGAGGAAGGGAAGAAAAGCCTACTTCTACGTAGATAGGGAAACTCATGAGGGATAATCCTTGGGCAAGATAATAGCTGTCCACTCCTATAAGGGTGGAACCGGGAAAACCCTTCTTTCGCTTAACTTAGCTGCAACTCTCGTTAAACATGGAAAAAAAGTTTGCCTAATGGACCTTGACTTTAGGGCTCCAAGCCTCTCAACAATCCTAAAAATTGAAAATGCGCCTTGCTGGTTAAATGACTATCTGAACGGGTCATGCGAAATTGACAAAGTGTTAATAGACATAAGCGAGAAAGCTTCCAACAATGGCAAATTTTTCGTCGGGCTGGCAAACCCGACAACAGAGGCGATAAGGGATATTTCTGCGAAAGACAGGAAATGGGAAATGCGGGCTTTAGGGAGGCTCTTAGCCCTTAGAAACTCGCTTCTGAATGACCAGGGCTTTGACTACCTAATTTTTGACACAAGCCCGGGGCTTCAATACTCTTCTATAAACGCCATTGTAAGCGCTGACCTTGTGATAGTTGTAACAACTTTCGACAGGTCTGATGTTAATGGAACAAAGCGTATGCTGAGGGAGCTCTACGACTTGTTTGAGAAGAAAACCGAGATTGTTTTGAACAAAGTTTTGAACGAGTTTTCCTCAAAATCTTGGAATGAAGAACTGCAAGCCAAGGTCAAGGATATATATAATGCGCCTTTGTTGGGTGTAATTCCATGCTTCTGTGACATTTCAAAAGCTGAAGGAAATTTCATCTTTGTTCAAGAAAAGTTGGAGCATCCTTTCACAAAAATTTTGGACAGTATCGCAAACAAAGTAGATAGCATTGCCTAGCCTAAGATGCTGCTATTTTATTTATTAACTGGTATACTCTGCAGTTTTTGCATTTTTCGTATTCTTTCTCGGTGCATTGCTTGCATATGATGCGATTTAACTCTTTAATCTCCGAGTTCATCGAATCTTTCTCCACATCATATGTATGGGTGGTTTGCCATAATATAGTGTATTTCTTTCTCGTAATATTTCATCACAAGACTTATAGAGCGTGAAACGCCCATAATTTCGCCTATGTGGAGATAAGCATTATTGGAAAAGTCGGCAATCATCCTCGCAGGCGGTTATTCTAAAAGGTTTGGGCAAGATAAAGGACTGGTGTTGCTGGCGAACAAGCCTTTAGTAAAGTATGTCATAGACAAGATTGGCAATGCCGTAGAGGAGAAAATTGTGGTTGTAAGCTCAAAGGCTCAAGCTGAGAACTACTCGAAGGTTGTGGACTCAGATGTGCGGGTTTTAGTTGACATAAGCCCAGTTCAGAGTCCCCTCGTAGGAGCGCTAACGGGTTTTGAAAATACACACGCAGAATATTCGCTTCTTCTTCCATGCGACGCGCCATTCATTTCTAAGGATGTCATCTCGCTTTTGCTTGAACTATGCATAAATAAGAGCGCGGTTATCCCACGCTGGCCTAACAGCTACATAGAACCTTTGCAGGCTATTTACTGCACAGAACCAGCGCTTAAGGCTGCAAAAAGCGCTTTAAGTGAGGGAAAACTGAACATGCTTTCAATGATTGAGAAACTTCGCGGAGTGCGTTATGTTTCCACGCTTGTTCTGCAGCAAATAGACCCGAAGCTTATGACGTTCTTTAACGTAAACACGCCCATGGACCTTAAAAAGGCGGAGCAACTTCTGAAAAGTGAATTTGGAAGGCGCCAGCCTTAGGCTGTTTTGCACTTCTTAGCGTATTTTTCCGTTTCAGAAAACAGTTTCTCTATGTCAGCTTTATTGTGAGCGCTGCTTAAGGCTCCGGCATGAGTTGGCAAGAAGAAGACTCCATTTTCAATTAGCGTTAAATGGTAATCTACAAGCTTTTCTCTGTCAGCCATAAACGCGGCATACGCATCCTTCACTTCTCTCTTGGTAAAATGCACGCTAAAAAGGGAACCTGCACCCGTAACCTGCACATCCACACTGGCAGACTCAAAAATCTCCTTTACCTGTTCTCTTATTTTATCTCCGAGGTTGTTCAGCTGATTTATCAATTGCCCATCCTTAAGAATCTTAAGCGTTGCTAACCCAGCGGTCATTGTTATCGGGTTTGCAGTGAAGGTTCCGCCATGGAAAGAGTAATGCGGCCTCTTGTAAACAGTCGTATCTAATCTCTCCATTATTTCTTTTCGTCCGCAAAAGGCGCCGACTGGAAAGCCTCCGCCTAATATTTTTCCGAAGACTGTTATGTCTGATTTTACACCATAATACTGTTGTGCCCCTCCGGGGGCCAATCTAAAACCAGTTATGACCTCATCAAATATTAAGAGAATACCTTTTTCGTCGCAAAATTCCCTAATTCCCCTTAAAAACTCTTTTTCAGCTGGGACAGCTCCGCCTGAGCCTAGGACAGGTTCAATAAAGATGGCTGCAACCTCTTCGCCTTTTAACTTTGCCTTTACTCCGTCAAGGTCGTTAAATGGTAAAACTACGGTGTCTTGGAGCGCTCCACGTGCTAAGCCCGCGGACTCCGGAATGTTGAAGGGATGTTTGACGCTTACATGAAGCGCGTCATAGCCTCCATGCCACCCGCCTTCAAACTTGGCAATTTTGCTTCTTCCTGTGTATGCACGGGCTAAACGCGCAGCATACATGTTTGCCTCTGTACCAGAATTTGTGAAACGAATCATTTCGGCGCCGGGAACCATTTTTGCAACTTGCTCAGCCAGTTTGATTTCCAGTTCATGGGCTGTCCCGTAGTGAGTGCCCCTCTCCAATTGTTTCTTAACAGCCTCAATAACCACGGGTGGGCTATGCCCCAATATGAGGGCTGTGTGTCCAAGCCAGAAGTCGATGTATTCGTTTCCGTCTACGTCAAAAAGCTTGCTGCCCTTAGCCTTGGCTGTGTAGAAGGGGTAGGGCTCAAAATACCTTAATCCGTAAGAGACTCCAGCTGGGAGAACCTTTTTGGCGCGTTCGTAGAGAGCCCTTGACTTTCGGGTTTTTGAAATGTACTTTTCGAACATGCAAATTCTCCCTTAGACATTCAGTTTTACAGACTCCCCATTATAATATTTTACATCTTAGCTGTTAGTGCCGCCCATCGCCGATAAAATGATTGTTTCCTTTGTTAATGTTTATTTTTCTGCTGCATTTACAAAGTAGTTTTCAAACTGTTCTGCGTATTTATAGCCAGTGTCTGGGAAAATTAGGACGCAGACTCCTTTTTCTTCCTTAACTTTGTTGAATGCGCTGAAAACGGCGCCAGCGCTTAACCCGACGAGGATGCCCTCTTTCCTTGCAATTTGGATGGCGCCTTCTATGGCTTCTTTTTGCGTAACGTCAACAATTTTGTCAAAGTGCACCCAATGATACCATTTCATCCCCGTTTCTATTCTTCTTATTCCTGGGATAACCTCGTTTGGCGCTGGTTGAACCCCGACGATTTTTATGTTGTTTTTGTACTTGTTTTTGAAATAGAAGGATATTGCACTCATGTGTCCGGATGTTCCCAAGCCGCCTATTATGCAGGAAGGCTTTAAATCTAAACTTGCTAGTTGTTGCTCAATTTCTCTTGCAGTATGCTTCAAATGTATTTTGAAGTTTGCGTCGTTTTCAAACTGGTTTAAATGCGTAGCCCCATCTTTTTTCGCTTCGTTTTCCACTTGTCCGATGGCTTCTACGGTTAAGCCCACTGGAAGCCTCACAACTTCGGCGCCTAAAACCTCAAGGTATATGTCGCTTACTTTCTGTATTGTCTTTGGTATGTAGAGTTTCGCTTTTACGCCTAGAATGTTTGCTATGGATGTTAGGGCTATTCCAGTATTTGTGGAAGTGGCTTCATACAATATTTCCTTCAGGTTTCCCCTTTCTTTAGCTTCCATAATCATTGAAAAGCCAATTCTATCCTTAACGCTGTTGCTGAATGGATTATATCCTTCCAGTTTAGCCCAAACGCTCAGTTTGCCGTTTGAAACCGAATTTAACTTTACTAGAGGGGTTGGCCACCCTTCACAAAGCAGTTCTAACGTGCTGTTGTAAACTTTTAGATGATTTTTGTTTTCATCTTTTGGCGCAATCAAGTCTTTTAGGGGAACACTTATTTTTAGGGGTTCATTCAGCACTCTGAAGCTTTTCGGCGGAAGCTTTGGCCCATTAAGTCCAGCCTCTATTACTTTTTCCTTTGTGATTGGGTTGAGACCGTTTTGCAGCGATTTTATCTCCACTTTTGAGATGTCAACTGTGAAGGCTGGCACTTTGTTTACTGATAGAAGTTCAAGGGCATAGTAAGTTTCATAACCGTCAAGTATGATGCGTGTCTCCTCGTCTATAATTAGCGGGTTTTCAACCATGTTAGAGTCTAGGATTTTCGAGTAAATTTGTAAGACTTCCTTAAACTCTCCCTGCATTGCTGGCTTAATGTTTTTTGCGTCCACAAGTCTGGGTTCGCCCTTTAATGCTTCGATGGGTATGTCCACTCTCCTTTCAAGTACAAAAATGTGCGCTAGGTTTTCACTCATCTTTACCATGTGCTTAGATGTTTTTGGTGGAAGCTTCCTCTCGCTTAACCCCGCTTCTACAACGTCCTTCTTCGTCAATGTTTTGTCGTTTCTCCAGCTTTGCACCACTATGTTCGGCGAATTATAGTCAACGTAGACGACGGGAATCTTTTTGCACCCCAAACTTTTCAGGGCGTTAAATCGGTGTTCGCCGTCGAGGACGACGTTTGTGTTTTTGTCGGCGACTATTGCGAATTTCAAAATTTTGTCTGAGGCTATTTTTTGAGTAAGTTCCTTCAAGTGTTCAGGGTCAACTTCTTCGTGGTGGCGCAGCTTGTCTAAATCTGCAAGCTTTAGTTCTGTAGCGATCATTTTTATTCCTTTAACAGCGTTAAATGTTTATTTAACACCGTTAAACAAATATATAAGCCCTACGCTAAGAAATATCTAGAGGAATATTATTTGAAGCCTCCATGTGTGGTTGTCGTCAAATACCTACTTCCAGCAATAAGAGCACTCGTTATGAAGGAACTTGTAGAAAAACATGGAATGCGCAAAATAGAAGTCTCAGAAAAAATGGAACTAACACCAGCCGCAATAACCCAGTATTTCAAAGGAGAGCGCGGATCGTTTGTTATCAATGAGCTAACACGCTCTGAAAAGACGATGGAGATGATTTCAAAGTTCGCAGAAAACATCGCAAGAACAGATGTGCCCACAGAAAAGGTCATGGAAGAACTATGCGAAATTTGCACAGCTATTAGGTCTGAAGGAATGATTTGCGACCTACACTTGAAAGACCTTCCAACATTGAAAGAATGCGAAGGTAAATGCGCAACTTGTCAGCCTCATGTTTAACGAAAAGAAAAATTTTGTTGCCGGAAACATTCATAACAAACCTTTTAAGTAACTCTCTATGAAGTTTATTTTTTGACATTTTCTTGTTACAAAATGGAGCCTATTAAATGAATATTGAAAAGAACCTGCTCATTGCAGTCCTAAAATTGACAAAAGATGGACCTTTTTCACAAGAATTAATCAATAAATTGCAGATATGCCCTTCACAATATGCTGAAAAATTGCTTAAAAAATTGCAAACCGACGGCTTGATTAATCTGAATAAAGGAGTAATTGAAGCGAACAGCTTACAACGTTTAAAATTAGCTGTTAAAGCCATAAGCCTCGGCGCCGACCCTGAACATGTAAGCAGTTTCCTTTCGTGGCAAGAGTTTGAGGATATAGTTGCCATAGCCTCAGCGCGCAACAATTATTCTGTTGTGAAGAATCTGCGGTTTAAAAGTGCTGGAAGAAGGTGGGAAATTGACATAGTTGCGTGTAGAAAGCCCATAGCCCTATGCCTAGACTGTAAACATTGGAGCCGAGGGCTTTCTCCCTCAACATTGAAGCGGATAGTTGAGGAGCAGGTGGAGAGAACGCTTGCCTTATCCGAGTTTTTGCCAAGCCTTTCAGTCAAAATGGAATGCATGTCATGGGATACTGTTAAGTTTGTCCCAGCAGTTTTATCCCTAATCCAGAGCAGATTCAAGTTTTATGACTATGTGCCAGTGGTTCCGGTTCTTCAACTTCAAGATTTCCTAAGTCAGCTTCCAGCTCAAATAGACTCGCTTAAACACTTCACAAAGCATTCTAGCCGATTAACTCGACAGCTTTTCCCAAAGCTTGGCCGGGAACTCCCTTCCTAAACCTTGCCCTAACAAAGCCTTTCCTGCCATGCAAATCCACAATTTTTCCGACAATCCTGTTTCTTCCACATTGCCAAACCACTTTCCGCCCGATGAGCATGCTTGCTTCAGAAGCTGAGTTCACATGCGGAAAACGGATTATGCACTCTTTGGGTTTCTGGGTTTTTGGTCCAACTCGATAGTTAATTATTACTCCTTGAACTTGCTGAACCATGAAGGCCACCTTGAGCATCTCTCAAAAATCATTAAATTTTAATTTTTCGCTTCGATTTTAGGCGACAAGTTCTCTGAGGGGCTTTTTCATGAACTTGATGGCTGGGTAAAGGCTGAAGATGAAAATGATGACTAAAGCGCTTAGGAGCCATCCTGCTATTTGGATTACGGCGAAGCTTGTTACAATGGGCTTTGGAATCAGTATCAGCAAAGTTATGATTATTCCCAGCTCTATTCCGGCAGCGCAGCTTGAAAGCAAAACTATTAGGCTTTGCCAAGCCACTATTCCCAAAACAGTTTTTGGTTTAGCCCCTAAAACCCTCAAAATTCCAAGTTCTTGTTTTTGCTCGGTTATAGCCAGCATTACATATCCTATTAGGCAGAGGGCTGCCGCAGCTAAAGAAAAGATTGGTAAAAACATTATTGTAGACCATATGAAATTTAGAAAGTTCAGATTTTTGTTCAATGTTTCGTCGAGCTCAGCAACTTCGAAATTAGGGTTCACATTTTTAACAAGCGTTGTGAGGCGGCTTAAAACTTCTGTGCGGTTGGCTGATGTTATCTTTGCCACGAGTATGTTGGGTTTCAATATTCCAGTTATGTTCTGCAATGTTTTTAGAGGGATGTATGTGATGTTTCCGTTGTTTATTGGGTCTAGGCAGACACCAACTATTTTGAGGCTTGTGTTAAAAAGCATTATCTGCTGGTTCAGCGGCAATTCGAACATTTTTCCCGCCAGAGAATCTCCGATAAGCGCTTCAAGAGCTTCGTCGTCGCTTAGAAGTTCCCCCTCATGGAACCATTCGTTTGAAACATTTTGGGGTTCAACGCCGATTATTATGGATTCGCCTTCTCGGTTGTCGCCGACCTCTTTAGTTCCGCCAGTTGTTTCGCGGAGTATATAGCCCTTAACCTCTTTAACATGCGCTTGAAGAATTAGTCTTTGTTCGACTGTTACGTTTTCATGCAT
>Ga0080004_1134232_pt1 | contig 10507 bp, 10 predicted proteins | sample WasSprMetagenome_FD_69207 | JGI IMG/M metagenome (GOLD analysis project Ga0080004, IMG submission 69207) | Sulfidic aquatic microbial communities from Washburn Spring, Yellowstone National Park, USA - WS (SPADES assembly) (version 2) | ecosystem: Environmental > Aquatic > Thermal springs > Hot...
TGTTCTCGAATTGGTCCTCGTCGGTGCCGCAACACTTGAGTAAGTCTACGAACTCCGCAACTTGGTCCTCGAGCTTTTCATCGCTGATAAACTTCTGGAGGTTTTCGAGATATGATTTCATGCGCTCCAGAAAATATCTGGCCTCTCCGTAGTCACTGAAATTTCTATCCAGCTCTCTTATCGCATTGCGGATTGTGTTAAGCGTGATCCTTCTGGAGTTGATGTTTGAGTATGCCTGTTGGAGATTGTGCGCTTCATCCACTACAAGAAAAGCTTTGTCTTGTCTTATTCTGTTTTTTAACACCCACATCATCTGCTCATTCAAAATGTAGTTGTAGTTGACAGCCACCACCTCCGCCTTTTCCAAAAGGTTGAGCTGGAAGTAATAAGGACATATTTCGTTTTCCTCACAAAATCTCAGCACTTCGGAGTAGGTTAGAGGCTCGGTCTGGTGTGACAATGAAAAATTAAGCAATCTTTCGTAATAGGGGCAATCACATCTTCTTTGTCTGCAGAAGTAGGCCACCTCTTCATGATCCATTTCGCCTTCGATCTCCTTTTGTAGAAGACACATGTCCTTCTTGCCACGGAGAGAAAGCCCTGCTACCGGACATACCCTGTTGATAACCTTGAGTTCCTCTATAGGCCTGTCCGTCTCGTTTCCGGTTCTCACTGCCCAGATTATCTTCGCTCCGGCGTCACGCTTGACTATCGGGAGAAGCCCTGCGAGTATAAGTGGGGTCTTGCCATAGCCCGTAGGCGCGCTTATGACCACATGCCTCTTGTTTATTTCATTTTGAATAAAAATATCTATTATCTGCTTATTATTTATTATATTTTGTAAAGCTTTTGCTTTAAATTGGATTTGTAATAATTTATTAAAATCAGGTAAATTATCCTTATTTGCTACCCACCCACTTTGGGATTTGAAATTATCATATATAAATTCTACTGTTTTAAACACTATAGTAGGATTAGAAGATGAATAATAATTTATTATCTTTTCTAAATTTAAAGCTAAGTTATCATTATTTTGCTTCATTGTATTAATTATATTATTTAATAAATTTTTAGTTTGAAAGTCAATATAAGATTTATTAGGATTAGATAAAATCATAGCTGCTTTAGTTGCTATTTCTATTAAATAGTTATAATTCGGAACTAATGTTTGAGAAAATAACCCATATATACTACTTAGTATATTTTCTAAATTTACCTTAGATTTATCTACATAAAAATTGTACTCTATTAAATTCAGTTCATCTTGTACACTTTTATATACCTCATTTGAAAAATTTAAAGAATTAAATTTATCTTGAGTATATAGATATGTATTAAATAAATCAGTTGATTTTATTTTTTCCATTAAAAATCCCACCTCTTAATTTTTTATACCTCCTTACTAATTAAATTATAATTTTTACTTTAATAACCCTTTAAATATTCTTTAAAATATTGTTAAAAAATTATTCCATAATATATATTATAAATTTATTTATAGGAGGTGAAGATAAAAAAAAAGATAATATAAAATAATGTACGATAGTTAATTTTAAGTAATTAATTAAATCTAAAAAAAGGAGGCTTGAGTGTATGTTTATTAATAAGGAATTTTTATTTGATTTATTAAATTCTTTTGGACCATCTGGTTATGAAGAAGAAGCAGTTAATGTTTGGAGAAGCTATGTCTCTAAATTTTCAGATAAGGTTTTTACAGATTTTCACGGAAACTCATATGGTATTTTAAATGAAGATGGGCAGTATAGGTTTTTATTATCTGGTCATATAGATGAAATTGGGTTTATGGTTAGTAAAATAGAAGAAGATGGCTTTATTAGATTTGTTCCTATAGGTGGTTGGGATACGGCTATTGTACAAGGCCAAAGGGTTATTATTAAAACTAAAGATGGTAAAAAAATAAAGGGAACAATTGGTAAGAAACCGATCCATTTATTAAGAACAGAGGAAGAAAGAAAAAAAGATGTTAAAATAGAAGATATGTGGATAGATATAGGTGCTTCTTCTAAAGAGGAAGTTGAAAAATTAATATCTATAGGCGATCCAATTATCTTAGATTATTCTGCAGTTGAAATTTTAAATAACAATGTAATGTCAAAGTCAGTAGATAATAGAGTAGGTGCTTTTGTTGTTGCTGAAACATTAAGATTATTAAAGGAATTGAACGTTAAATCTGCTATATATAGTGTAGCTACTGTTCAAGAGGAAATAGGTTTAAGAGGTGCTTATACTAGTGCTTATAGAGTTAATCCACATTTTGGGATTGCTGTTGATGTTACTTTCTTATCTGATGATCCAGGTACTAAAGATTCTTCTAAATTAATAGGAGATATAAAATTATCCAAAGGACCTGTTATTACTAGAGGACCTAATATAAATCCTAAACTTTATGAATTACATATAAGTGTTGCTATAAAAAATGAAATCCCTTACCAAATTCAGCCTGCTCCTAGAGGTACAGGAACTGATGCTAATATAATTCAAATAACTCGTGAAGGACCTGCTACCTCTTTAATATCTATACCTACTAGATATTTACATACTCCAGGAGAAATATGTAATCTAAATGATTTAGATAATGCTGTAAAATTAATTGCTTATACTATCAAAGAAATAGAAGATAATAAAAAATTAACTGATTTTGTACCATTTTAAATAATTTTATCTGAAAATTAGATTGCTTTTTATTTAAAGTATTTTAATTTAAAAAATAAAATACTATTTCATAAGAAGGAATAGTTTTAATTTTGAATTTATTTTTCTTTAATAAATATAATTAGCAGAAGTGAGTACCTCTATGTATATTTTTGAAAATATTAATAGATATGTAAAATATTAATAGATATGTTACAAAGTTTAAAAGGGGGTAATAAGATTATGTATCCATATAAATTACCTGAATTAACTTATTCTTATGATTCTTTAGAACCATATATAGATAAGGAGACGATGGAAATTCATTATACTAAACACCATGGAGCTTATGTTAATAATCTAAATGCTGCTTTAGAAAAATATCCTTATTTACATTCTTTTTGCTTAACTGATTTATTAGCTAATTTAAGGGCACTGCCAGATGATATAAGAGAAGCTGTAAGGAACAATGGTGGTGGACATTTGAATCACTCGTTATGGTGGGAGATATTAAAACCAGGTGGAAGTAATGTTCCAGTAGGGGAATTAGCAAATGAAATCCAAAAGACATGGGGAAGTTTTGAAAAATTCAAAGAAGAACTTAATAAAGCAGCTATGTCAAGATTTGGATCAGGTTGGGCATTCTTAGTATTAGACAGATTTCAAAAGCTACATATAATATCTTATCCTAACCAAGATAGCCCTTACTTAGACGGATTTATTCCTTTAATGGGAATTGATGTTTGGGAACACTCTTATTATTTAAAATATCAAAATAGAAGAGCAGATTACTTAAATGCAGTTTGGAACGTCCTAAATTGGAATGTTATTGAACAAAATTATCAAAAAGCCAAAGATAAAGTAAAACAATTAGCTAAAACATAATTTATAAATTAACTTTTCTTTTAGTTTTATATAATAAAGTATGAAAATAATATCTTAATTAAAAAAAAGAAATTATCTTTCAAGATACGAAATAAATTTTAAGTTTAAATATATAAGATATACAGAAAGAAACTTAAGGCAAAAAGTAAAAATTAAAAAAGAAAAAGGTAGAAATATTATTCATGCAGAAATACCTCAATACTATCCTTAAGAAATAATTAAATTTAAGTAGCTTATCAAAAAATTATTATAAAAAGGAAGGAGTTTTAAACTTCCTTCCTTTTTTATTTTTTATTTTCATTATTTTTTTTCTATTAACAAAAATTTAACAAATTTTACTAAAAAATTAACTAAAAATTTTTAAAATAAAAACAGATATAATAGAAGGGGTTTTTTTAAGAGAAGTTAATAGTAAATAAGGAAGGGGTGAATTAATATGACAACAGGACCAATAAATCCACATGATGCTGTAAATAGGTTATTTAACCAGGGTGCTAAAAACGTAGCTTCTACTTTTGGTGCTATGTCTAAAAAAACTGACGATAAACAAAAACTTGAGAAACAAAATTACGATATAAATAAGGAATATCAAGTATTTGATCAAAGCCAAACTACTAAAGAATTAGAAGAAAATGCTAAAGGTACAGGTTTAATTAACCAATCATTAACTAATAAGGAATTAGAAAAGGAAGATGAATTACAAAATGACTATGAATTATTTGTTCCTTCTAAAGAAGCAGGAGTTTATAAAGGAGATATTAAGGAAGAGGAGGAGATTTCTAGGGTTTCTTTAGATACTTCTAAATCAGTAGTTGATAAGGAGGATAAAATATTTGAGGAGTTAGCAAAAAATGTAGGAGTAAGCGCAAGAGAAATAAAAGAGGCAGCAAAATCAGAAGTTCTACATAACTTAGAAACTAATAAAAAAGAAATGTCTGAAATTAAAGTAACAAATGATACTAATTACTTAGAAACTAATATTATAAAAGAAGAAAAACCAGCTACTTCTGAAATAAAAGAAGAAAAGCTTATTATAATGAAAGCAGAACCGATTCCTGTTGAACAAGCTAACGAATTGTTTTAATCTCAGGTAATATATCTATATTTTACTATATTTTACTAATACTTAATTTTTACAATTTAAATTTTGATTTAAAAATTTTTCAAATGTTTAAACATGAAAAAACTTTATTTATGTGCTAGTCCAATTGGTAATTTAGGTGATGTATCTTTTAGGTTAATAAATACCTTAAAAAAAGTTGATCTAATTTTAGCTGAAGAACCTAATATTACTATTAAATTACTTAATTTTTATAATATTAAAAAGAGAATAGTTAAATTACATGACAGTGATTTAATATCAGAAAATAGGGTAAAATATGTCAAAAATTATAAAAATGTAGGATCAAAAATTCTAGATTTACTAAGTAAAGTAGAGGAGGTAGCATATTTAAGCTCAGCAGGGACTCCTAATTTAGAAGATCCACCTGTTAATCTTGTTAATTATTGTTATGAAAATTCAATAGAAATAGAAGTAATTCCTGGACCTTCAGCTTTAACTACTATTTTAAGTGTATCTCCTTTTTATCATACCCCTTTTGTTTTTTTAGGATTCTTACCAAAAAAAAACACTCAATTAAGAAAAACAATTGATAGAATTAAAACCTTATTTAATGATGAATTTATAAAAAGTATTATATTTTTTGAATCTCCTTATAGAATTAATAAAACATTATCTCTTTTTAAAAATAGTTTTCCAGATAACTATATTTTAATTGCTCATGAATTAACAAAAATAAATCAAAAATTTATACTAAAAAAGTTAAAAGATATAGATAATTTAATAGAAAAAGGAGAATATACTGCTATACTTTATAGGAGGTGATTGAATTTTTATGGATTGCATATTCTGTAAAATAATAAGTAAAGAACTTAATTCTGAAATTTTATATGAAGATGATAAAATGATAATAGTAAAAGATATTTATCCTAAAGCTAATATCCATTATTTAGCTATTCCTAAAAAACATATACCTACACATATGGATATAGATGATAAGGATCAAGAATTAATGGGATATATTCATTTGGTTATAAGTAAATTTACTAAGGAAAAAGGTATCAATAGTTATAAATTAGTAATGAATTGTGGATATGAATCAGGACAAAGAATTTTTCATATCCATTTTCATATATTATCAGGTCAAAAATTTGGAGAAGTTTAGATGGTTATTTCAGTCGGTTTTTTTGATGGATTTCATATAGCTCATCAGGAAGTTATAAAAGATTCTAATATAGTTATAACATTTGATACTTATCCTAAAGCATTCCTTAATAAAATTAATTCTAATAATTTATTAACTACTAACTTTGAAAAATATTTTTTAATAAAGGAAAAATATCCTCAAACTAAAGTGGAGTTTTTTATTTTTAAAAAAATCCATAATTTACTACCTGAAGAATTTATAAAGCTTTTAAAAGAGTTATATGATTTTAGGTATATAAAAGTAGGATATGATTTTAGATTTGGGGTTAATGCTTCGGGAAACATATTAACCTTAAAAAAATTTCAGAAAAAATATAGCTACGAGTTAGTAGTGATTAAACCTATTAAAGTTGATAATAAAATTGTTCATAGCAGATATATAAGAGAATATTTAAAAGCTGGTAAGCTAAATTGGGTTTTAAAAATGCTAAATAGAAATTATTCTTTTTCAGGAGTAGTTATAGAAGGTAATAAAATGGGGAGGAAAATAGGGTTTCCTACTGCTAATTTATTAGTAAGTACATCTAAGATAATGCCTCCTTATGGAATTTATAAAGTAAAAGTAAAAGTGGAAAATAATATATATTATGGACTTTTACACTTAGGACCTAAACCTGTTATTAACGATTTTGATACTTCTATTGAAGTATGGATTAAAAATTTTAATCAAGATATATATTATAAAGAAATAACTATTGAAGTATTACAATTTTTAAGAAAAATTAAAAATTTCCCTAATTTAGATAAATTAAAAGAGCAAATCAAAAAAGATATCGAATTAGCCCAAATTTAAATATCTTGGTGATTTCTTAAAATATTCCACCCAAATACTATAGGAGGTAATAAAATAGGTAAAAATATAAAGTTTTCTAATGGGAAGGTATATATAAAAAGGATTTTGGAGCTATGCAAAAAGAAACTGATTAAATCTCGTAGTGTAAGTAATTTCATAGTGTAACTAAAGATAATTTTATCTACTATTTAAAAGAGCTTGAATTTAGATATAACTTTAGAGATAATATTGATGATAGCTTATATATTTGTTTAGGTGGATTAAATTAAGGAATTACCAATATCTCAGATTAATTTTATTAACATTTTTTTTACTTTTTTTTAATATTTTTTTAATATTTTTTATTTAGAATTCAATATAGGAAATGGACTATAGGAAAATGGATTAGGGGGTAAATTGTTTATGGATGTTTTTAATAAATTAGATGAAATTCTTAATAATAGAATAAATGAGAAGCTAAATAAAGTAAATCAAATTTTTGATAGTATAGGTTCTAATAACAAAACAGAAGCAGCTAAGGAATCAAAAGAATTTAATGAAATTTTTTCAAAATATCTAAATTCCAATAATTCAATTAATTTATCTAATTTTGTTAATAACAATTTGAGTAAAGATCAAATAAGCAAAGAGATAATGGATGCAGTGGATGAAGCATCTAAAAAGTATGGTGTTGAGAAAGAATTGATATTAGCTATAATAAAACAGGAGAGTAATTTTGATCCTAAAGCAGTTTCATATGTAGGAGCTTGTGGATTAATGCAATTAATGCCTGAAACAGCAAAAGAGCTTGGGGTATCTGATCCTTTTGATATTAGACAAAATATAATGGGAGGTACTAAATATATAAAGCAGCTATTAGATCAATTTAAAGATATAAAATTGGCTCTAGCAGCTTATAATGCAGGGACAGGAAATGTTATGAAATATAATGGAATTCCTCCATTTAGTGAAACCCAAAACTATGTAGCTAAAGTTCTTGATAATTATATTAATTATAAAAATAATTTAGCTTAATTATTATTTTAGGGGTGTTAAAAAATGAGGATAGGTAATGAAAATAATATAAGCAATAATAGTATTATAAACAGTTTAAATAGGAATACAGTTGGTAATGTTATTAATGATAATGAAATTAATTTTAATGATGCGGGTAAAGGGAAACTTATTCAAATTCAAGAGAGATTAGCTCATAATTTTGAAAAAGCTCTTGATTATGAAGCTATTCTACCAAGATATTTAAATCCAAATCAAAAAAAGGAAATAATACAAGCTGTAGAAGAAGCTTCTAAAAAATATGGAGTTGATAAAGCCTTAATCTTAGCTGTTATAACTAAAGAAAGTGGATTTAATTATAAAGCTACATCTAAAGTTGGGGCTAAAGGATTGATGCAATTGAATTCTGACACCATTAAATTTATAAATTCTAGTGATAAAGATTTAAAAATTAAAGATCCTTATGATATAAAGCAAAATGTAATGGGAGGAACATTTTATCTAAAATACTTATTAAATAAATTTAATGGAGATTTAAGATTAACATTAGGAGCTTACAATGCAGGACTAAATTCTAAAACGGTTAAAATCTTAAAAAAATATGATAACAATATAGATGTGTCTAAATTACCAATAAATAAAGAAACTAAAAATTATATAAAATCCGTAATTAATTACTATCAAAACTATTTAGAATATTATAAATAAAAGTATAAAAAATAAATTAAGTGGAGGGTTAGGGTATGCAAATAAATAATAAAATTGATAAATCCATAAATAATGAATCCAAATTAAAAGAAAACAATATTGATAATAGTAACAAATTAGAACAAGATTTTCAAAAAGAAATAGATAAAAAAATTAATAATCAAGACAAAAAAGATAAAAAGGAATCTAAAGAAGATAATATAGAAAATATAAAAGATCAACAATCTGAAAAGTCCAAACTAAAAGATTTAACAGATCTTAAATTATTTGTTTTACCTTATATTAACAAAGATTTATTAAGTATTAACTTAAAGCAAAGTTTAAATTTAGATGACAAAAATTTGTTAAATATACAGAGAAATCCTGAAAAATTAGAGAATCTAAAACAAGAAAATCCTTTAAAAAATGAAAATCAATTTCTTAAAACTGCTAAAAAAATTGATAACTCTAAGGAAGATTATATTAATATTAATCCTTTTGAAAGATTTGAGAAACTTTATAACTCTTTAAAAGAAATCTCTAAGGAGGAAAAAATAAAGGAAAGCAAAATTATTCAACAATTAGTGGATAATATTAATATTAAAGAATTAGAAAACAAAAAAGTAGTAGAAATTAATATTAATAAGGAAATTTTTGGTAATCTTAAAGTACATATACTTAATGAAGATAATAAAGTAATTGTTTTATTTAAAACTGATTCTAAATATGCTTTAGATTTACTTAAAAATAATGTTAATGAATTAAAAGATATGCTAAAAAATAGAAATTTAGTTGTTGATAACATTAAAGTAGAATATGAAGAAGAAGTAGAAAATAAATAAGGGAGATTAAGAATTAATGTTTAAGAAAATATTTGATATATTTAATCCAGAGAAAATAGCGCAGATAGTAAAGGAAGCTATAATATCAGATTTACAAAAAGAATTTGAAATATTTAGAGGACAAATTAAAGGAGAATTAGAAGGAATTAAAATATCTCTTGTTTCTATTAATGATAGAATGAATTCCATTGAAAATAGAATTAACAGTATTGAAAATAGATTAAATAACATTGAGATTAGAATTGATAAATTAAATTCCAAAATGGACGATGTTAGAAATGAACTAAATACTAAAATTGATAATGTTAGAAATGAACTAGATAAAAAGATTGATAATGTTAGAAATGAATTAGATAAAAAGATTGATAATCTTAGAAATGAATTAAATACCAAGATTGATAATTTTACAAATGAACTAAATACTAAAATTGATAATGTTAAAAATGAATTAGATAAAAAGATTGATAATTTAGAGAATAAATTAAATACCAAGATTGATAACGTAGAAAGCAAATTAGATAAAAAAATTGATAATTTAGAGAATAAATTAAATACTAAAATTGATAATATAGAAATCAGATTAAATACAAAAATTGATAGCACTAGATTAGAATTAATTAAACTTATAAATGATTCAAGAGAGGAAGTTTTAAAGAAAGTATTTGAAAATACTCAAAGAATAGATGAATTAAATAAAAGAATAGATAATATTTACCTTAGTGTAGGAAAAGCCGTTAATTATAATCAAATAGTAGATGATTTATTACTAAGAATGCAAAAAATGGAATCTAAATTAGATCAAAATTATATTAATGAATTAGTAAATTTGATTAAATTATATACTCAAAATAAAAAGGAATAAAAAATAAAAGTAAAAAAAGGAGGTGAAGAAAAATGTTTGATTTCTATAATCAAATGAACGCTATTAACTCTACTTATGAGTTAATAAATAACCAATTTAAAAATCTCCAAAAATTTAATACAGTAGGATATAAAGCAGAGGTAAAAACTTTTACTGAAATATATAACGACAATGTAGGAACAGGAGCTGTTAAAACTGAATCCAAAACTTTATTTACTCAAGGTAACGTTAAAAAAACCGGTGGTAAAAATCATTTAGCTATTCAAGGAAATGGATTATTTATTGTATCAGATGGAGAAAAAAATTATTATACTAGACGTGGGGATTTTGAAATAAAAGATGGGAAATTAGTATGTCCTGAAGGGAATTTAGTGGTCAAAGCTTTTAAAGTAGATGAATCAGGTAAGAAAACAGATAAATTAGTAGATGTTGATTTATCTATTGATAAAAATGGTCTAATATTGGGTAAATATAATGATTATGAAATAGATGATAACGGTGTAGTTAATGGGATTTTAAGATATACA
>Ga0080004_1116010_pt1 | contig 10505 bp, 6 predicted proteins | sample WasSprMetagenome_FD_69207 | JGI IMG/M metagenome (GOLD analysis project Ga0080004, IMG submission 69207) | Sulfidic aquatic microbial communities from Washburn Spring, Yellowstone National Park, USA - WS (SPADES assembly) (version 2) | ecosystem: Environmental > Aquatic > Thermal springs > Hot...
TAACCCTCATGGAACCCCCCGCCCCCTACACACGCACCGAAGGCTGGGCCGAACTCAGCTACCTAGTCCCCCGCATCTACAACGCCGTCATGTGCACCGGACAAGCCCCCAAATGGGCCATCAAGATATGGACACAAGCCTACCCACAACACGCACGACACGCCGCCCAAGCCGCCCTCCAAATCGCAAAGAAGCTAGACGCCCACATAATCATCACCTCAGACCACGGCGAAGCCCTCGGACCCGCCCTATTCCACGGAATACCCCCCAACCCCCAACTCGCAGAGGTACCCCTTGCCACCACAATTCCCACCAAGATAGAGGGAATAATCTCCCTAACAGAAATCCCCCACCTCATCCTACAAGCTACAAAGGGGCAGACCCCACGCCTAGGCCAGAAAATCGCCAAAACAGAATACTACGAGACCCCCCGGAGACACCCCTGCGCCAAACACCGAAAAATAACACTATACTACACCCAAAAAGGACACAAAACCGTAGTCCAGGAATATTAATACTCGAAGTTGTTTTCCGCCTCCGTCTCGAGGCGACAACTGCTCCTCCGAGCAGGCGGAACCCCACCCGAGGCAACGCAGTAAGTTGCCGCCCCAACTTCCTTAGGAATTCTCCTGGAAGAACTTATCCACCTCCTCCAGATCCTTCACCGAGTCGATAGACCTCCAAAAGACGTCCCTATACGCCACCCCCCTAAGCCGCCTCCTCTCCGCAAGCATAGGAAACGCAGTCTCCTCTATATTTCCCCTCTCAGGCAAAAACTTCAATACCTCACGCCTAAACGCGTACACGCCGGCGTTTATGTAGAAGCCCTCCAGGAGGGGCTTCTCGCGGAAGTGAGTGATGTATCCGTTTTTGTCGTATTCCACTATGCCGTAGGGGCTTCTGAGGGGGACCAGCGCTATGGCGCCGTCGGCGTCGCCCAGCGCCTCCACCAGCTTATCTAGAGAGAGGTTGGTCAAGACGTCGCCGTTGAGGACTACGAAGACGTCGTCTGTGATGAAGAGCTCGGCGTTTTTAATGGCGCCCCCAGTGCCTAAAGGCTCCTCCTCCACGCTGTAGAAAATCCTCACGCCCAGCCCCCTGCCGTCGCCGAGAGCCTCGAAGACCTTATGCCGCAGGTAGCCCACAGCCAGCACCACGTCGGTCACCCCAAACCCCCTCAACCAATTGATCTGCCTCACCAAAATCGGCCTACCCCCCACGGGAAGCAAAGGCTTAGGAACCTCAGAAGTAAGGGGAGCCAACCGCTTACCAAACCCACCAGCCAAAATAACTGCCTGCATATAGCCTTTGACCAATGTACTTTAAGTAAATTACGTGCAACGACCGCCTAACCTCTCCACGTAGTCCCTAAGTCCCTCGGCAATATCGTAATGAGGGCTCCAGCCCAGTGCACTAAGTTTATTGTTGTGTAGCAAAAGATAATTAGGATCCACAGGTCTAGGGTTCAACCCCCACCTAACCGCGCCTCTCCACTTAACAATCCCAGCTAAAGTCTCAACCACTTCCTTTAGCGATGCCGGTCTCGGCCCAGCCGCGTTATACACCTCGAAAGGCCGCGGGTCCGAGCGGTAGAGCAGGGTCAGATACGCAGAGACGTGATCCGGGTAATACATCCACTGACGCATCGACTCCCCAAAACCGTCGAACGCCAGCTCCACAACCCCCGACAGCATCATGCACAAGGCCTTCTCCACAAAATAGCCCCTAGCCTCCTCACTCCTCACAAAGATCAACCTACCATACGTGTTGGCAGGCCGCAGAACAGACACCCGAAGACCCCGCAGGGCGTAATGCCTAGCCACCACCTCCGCAGAAACCTTAGAAGCCGCATAAGGCGACGAAGGCGCCCTGCCGCAGACGCAGTCATCCTCAGAAAACCACACGGAGGAATCCCCAACGGCGCCGTAAACCTCGGCAGACGAGGCAAGCACGAAGAGGGCGCGTTTCTCCAGCGCAAGCCTCGCCATATTTATCGTGGAAAGCACGTTGCTCTCAAAAACATCCCACTCGTCCCCAAACGAGCGGCGGGCCGCCGCCATCGCGGCCAGGTGGACCACCGCCTCCACGTTGCCGTCCACAGCAAGCGGCCTCCGGACGTCGTGGGCAACGCGATCGGCGCCCTCAGGCGCCGAGCCAGACCTAGACACGGCCAACACCCTCTCCCCACGGCGAAGGAGCTCCTCCACCAAAGCCCAGCCGATAAACCCGGAGGCCCCCGTTACGACTATCACCGCCCTGAGACAATAGAGCTCTCTACATAAAACGGCGCGTCGAAGGGCACCGGCTCCCCCTTAAGCCACCGCGACCACCTATCCAAGTCAGCCCTCACCATAATCCGAACAAGCTCCCTAAAAGACGTACGAGGCCTCCACCCAAGCTCACGCTCAGCCTTAGAGTAGTCGCCAACCAACACATCCACATCCCTAGGCCTCTTCAGCGCCTCGTCGACAACCACGTAATCACGCCAGTCAAGCCCCACCTCCGCAAAGGCGAGCTCCGCAAGCTCCCTAACCGAATGCGCCTCGCCCGTAGCGATGACGTAGTCGTCAGGCCCCTCCTGCTGAAGGATAAGCCACATCGCCTCCACGTACTCGGGGGCATAGCCCCAGTCCCTCCTCGCCTCCAGATTCCCAAGCCTAAGCTCTTTCCGAAGCCCCAGCTTAATCTGCGCAACAGCGTTAGAGACCTTCCTCGTCACGAACTCCAGCCCCCTAAGCTCGGACTCGTGGTTAAACAACATGCCGCAAACCGAAAACATGCCATACGCCTCCCTGTACACCCTAGCCAGATAGCAGCCCAAAGCCTTGGCGGCCGCATACGGAGACGCCGGCCGAAACAGACACGACTCGTCGATCTTCCCCCGCGAATTAAACGACGTATTCCCAAACATCTCACTCGACCCAGCAAAGTAGAACTTGGCATCCCTCTTCACTTTCCTCAAACCCTCAAGCAACACCGCCACGGCCATCCCCGACTCCCGCAACGTCGCGAGAGGCATGTCAAAAGACGCGGCAACGTGGCTCTGAGCCGCCAGATGATACACCTCATCAGGCTGCACCCTACGCAACACCTCGACCACAGAAGCCAGGTCAGTAATATCGGCCTGGACAAGCTTCACCTTCTCGGTTATGCCCAACGCCTGAAGACGCCAGAAATTAGGCGTGGACAACCGACGATAAACACCCCAAACCTCATAACCCCTATCCAGTAGGAACTTAGCCAACCACGCCCCATCTTGTCCAGTAATCCCAGTAATAAGCGCAATCATACTAAGCAAGGATACTAAGATATTTAAAGTAAAGCCCCAATTCAGCCCCATTGGTCATGCATTGCCACAGCTCATCACGGCCTATATCATCTCCCTAAGAACAGTCTCATACAGATCCACCACCAATCTAATGTGATATCTAAACAAAGGCGCTGTAGGCGGCTCCGACGCGCCGCCATTTTCTATAATTTCAGCCGCTTCCCTCAAGTTAGAAACCGCAACACCATGCCCCAACGACTTGATAAGCTCAAATAGTAATCAAGAACAACCAAAGAGAATCCCTCTGGATGCCCTAGCGCAGAAACATTTCGACACTAGAGTAAAGCCTACTCCTCATTCAGAAACATATACCCCCTACCAACCTGCACTCGCGCCAGAGCCCTCCGCACCGTCTCCTCAACATCCCGCCCAGCCACTAACTCCTTAAAAGCGCCAAATGCCGGAACATCGCAACAACATCCCGATAAACTTATAAAAGAGCCTAGCAGTAGTTCTGTGAATATACTCTTCATAAACCATAGAGATCTCCAACATCCATTAGCAGGTGGCGCAGAGGAGTACCTCTTCCAGATAGCGAAAAGATTAGCGAGACGCGGACACGACGTCATGGTGCTCGCCGAGAGGCCGCCGGGCGCACCTCCGCATGGAGAGATAGACGGCGTCACAGTAGTGAGAAGAGGCGGATTCGCCACGCTCCACATGTACGCGCCCCTCTATGTCAAGAAACACGGCAGAAAATACGATGTGGTGGTAGACAACATAGCCCATGTGTTCCCCTACCTCAGTTCCCTCTTCGCAAAGAAAACAGCGGCGATAATATACCACATAAACGGCCCGGTCCTCCTCAGAACCGCACCGCTACCCGCCGCCCTCGTGGGGACAATCGCAGAGAGAATAGCACCGCGGCTGTATAGGACAATAATTACCATCTCGCCATCCACCAAGGACATGTTGCTGAGACTGGGTGCAAGGCAAGTCCACATCGTGCCCGTCGCAGTAGACCACCAAACCTATAAGCCGGGTTCTAAATCCCCGATTCCAATTGTGGTCTGGATAAACAGATTTGTCCCCTATAAAAACCCGCAAGATGCCGTAAAGATATTCACACAAGTAAAGAAGGAAGTGCCCGAAGCCCGCTTCGTCATGGTCGGCGGAGGACCGCTCCTCGAAAAAACCAAAAAACTAGCCGCCAAAGTTGCCCCGTTTATCGAGTTTACAGGCCGTGTATCTACCGAGACGAAGGTCAGACTGCTCCAAGAGGCATGGGCATGCCTCTACACCTCAGATGTGGAGGGCTTCGGCCTAGGCATACTTGAGGCCGCGGCCTGCGAGACCCCTTGCGTAGCCTACGACGTCCCCGGCGTCAGAGACGCCATAATCCACCGAAAAACTGGGCTCCTAGTCCCACACCGCGACACAAAAACCGCCGCAACGGCCCTCGCCGAAATCCTAAAAAACGACCAGCTCCGGAAGAACCTAGCCGAAACCGCCCACCAATACGCCAACCAATTCGACTGGGACAAATCCACAGAAAAAATGGAAAAAATCCTATCAAGCCTCTGAGCACAAAAACCAGCCAAGCCGCCGCCAGAAGCGACGCCCTAGCAATCGACCACAAACGCCTTAAACACTTCCTCCCACACACGCCCACCACATACACGGCACCACAACTTAAACGCGGCAACTGACAAGCCTAACCCACGCACCGTTTCCAAACTCAAGCAACCACTTGCATCCGGTCACATCGACGAAGTCATCTAAAATACGCAACCAAGCCACGTCACCTCCACAGCCGTAGAGGTTGTTTGTCGAGACACCGGCGCAGAAGGCACAGATCCACACGACGCCGACACGAGCCAAATATCAACAGCCACCAAAACCGCCAAAACTGCCACCGCCAGGAGCCCAAAACCCTACCTCAAAAATGGGCGTAGCCACCGGTTTCATACGTCTGAGGTTTCGCCGAAACGTGCTATGTTCCTTACTGTTGTGCAAAACCTTAAGATGCAGTTGTTTAACATAGCGACACGCTTATAAGGCGGCATGTCTCTGCCGCTGTGTTGGTATCCATCGTGATACCTGCCAGAAACTCGGCGAAGACGCTCCCGCTGACCCTCCGGTCAATAAAGAGACAGACGTATCCCCACGTCGAGGTCATAGTGGTGGACGGCCGCTCCAGCGACAATACGGCGGAGATAGCGAGGAGCTACGGCGCGCGCGTCGTAACCACGCGGCCCAACCGGTCCCTCCAACGCAACGCAGGAGCCCTCCTCGCCCGCGGGGACATACTCTACTTCGTCGACGCCGACTTCTACCTAACCCCCGGCGTCGTCCAAGAATGCGTAGACCTCATACACTCGGGGGCAGACGCCGTCATAGTCCTCAACATCAGCAACCCACTCAAGGGAACCGTCGCAAAGATACGCTACTACGAAAGGATGTCCTACTACGGAAGCGGGACCTACGAAGCGGCCCGATGCATGACCCGCCAGACCTTCTGGAAAGCAGGCGGCTACGACCCACAGCTCTACGCCAACGAAGACTACGACCTACACGCCAGAATAGCCGCCACAGGCGCGAAGACAGCCCACACAAGAAAAAACTTCGAAATACACCTCGACGAACCAGCCACCTGGCGGGAACTAATAGCAAAAAGCATATACTACGGACGCAACATAACCAAATACCTCAAAAAAAACCCCAACCCAGCCCACCTCACGCCAATCCGCCCCACCTACCTAAAAAAAGAATACGTGGCATGGGCCACCAGAAAATGGACATGGACAATACCCGCAGTAATAATACAAAAAACAATACAAGCCACCGCAACAGCAATAGGAAAAATAATATAGAAAAAAACCAGTTTAGTTCAACGCCGTGTAGTACTGATACGGAGCAGTAAAGTACACCTTAAACGCCACAGGCGACGGGTCAAAGACAGGCGGCCCAGGAGCTCTAGGCAACATCACGTCACCGTAATAGATCTGCACCAGATAAGTGCCTGGCTTTGTCAAGTCAACATCCCCCAACTTATTAGAGTAGAATGCCCACGTCAGCCAGTAAGTATCTTGGGCGTGCGCGCCCCAGAACTGTATTATCTTGGTGCCGTTGGGATCAACCGATATGGATATTACCCCGTAGCCGACCTGGTTCGGCGCAGGTGGCCACGTGGTGGTGACCACAGGCTGGAACAGTCCATTCCACGCAGTTAATATAGGCCGGCCAGCGCGCGGCGCAGACACCTTGTACGTGCCGGCAGGGTTGAAGAAGTCGCCCGCGTAGGCAGATACGAATGTGGACCACCAAGCCATGTCCTGAGCATACCTAGTCAGAAGGTTGGGAGACGGACCCGCCACGGTGTACAAATAGCCGCCAGCAACCCTAGCCCATTTACTACTGGTGATGTTTGTGTAGTATGTCCCGTTTATCAGCAGATACGGCAACAAGCCGGGGCGTGAGTAGGCGTCTACAAACCACGGCGAGTCTGCCGTCATCCGGGCCAAGGTGGCGGGGACGCCGCCGTAGTTCGGCAAGTCGACAAAACGGGCCATAGTTGAGGGGTTCACCGTGCCGTAAGCCAACGGAGCCACATCCAGCACCGGTATACCGGCCCTGAGGAATACAGACCCTAATACATCAGCTATGTGGCCTCTAGATGGAACAACCGTAAATTCCCAATTAGGAAGCAAGCCCGGCCCTATGTTAAACAGTGTGTAGTTTATCAGCGCTTCTATGAACGGATCATTAGGACGTGCGGCCTTGATTAGGCCGTTGATTAGGCCGTAGCCGATCATCACATCCGTAGGAGTTGCGGCCCAGTCTGTGTTGTTTTTGGTTAGGCCGTAGACGAACATCCGGCCGCCTCTGTAGGTGGCGTGATCGCCGATTCTCCCCACCTTGTCAAGGGTTTCTTTTTGTTGGAATATGACGAAGGGTATGCGGTCTTGTGCGTCGTCTTGCCGCGAACCTGTGGGTAGGAGTATCTTGTAGTTATTTAGTGTGTAGACAGGTATGTAGTCTAGTGCCGCGACGTTTATCTCGGTTACGCTAGGCCAGACTAGGGCGAAGAAGGTGACGTTGTTGTAGGGGGAACCTGGGAGCGGCTTGGGAGTGGCGTGTAGCAGGTGGCCGGTCTGGCCGCCGAACTGCTGATCGAAGACGTGGACTCTGAGGGTGGCGGCTGTGTCGCGGGCGTTGAGCTGATCTAGCTCGAAGCGTATGGTGAAGGAGGCGTTCTGGAATCTGACGCCTTCGCCCAGCTTAGTGGCTACGTAGATGTCGATTGTGTAGTTGTAGTATATTATGGCGTATGGGAAGGCCTTGGGGAATACCAGGGTGTAGTTGACGTAGGCTGTGAGCTTGTAGCCGTCAAAGTAGTTGTCGCCAGTCATGGCGCCTAGGTCGCCTTTGAAGTAGGAGGAGCCGCGGGCTATGAGAAGCCTGGGGCTGTCGTAGACTACTTCAAGCGGCGTGGCCTGTATGGGGAACCAGCGCCACTTGGACGCGTCGGGCCATATTGTGGGCTTGCCCGTGGCGTCGTAGTACAGCACAAGTCCTCTGCCGCCGCCGGCGTGAGATCTGTTGCTGTAGACGGCGTACATGTGGAACATGACGAACTTATCGCCTCCGGGCGCCGACAGGTTGCCGGACAGCGTCCAGCCGTTTAGCCAGTCCGAGGGTGGGATGTACGGTATGTTGTTGGTGGCCCACATCTCGTATTTTGCAAACATGTCTGGCCGGTTGTAGAACGCCATGGATATTCCGCCGGCTGTCCCGTCGCTGAGCAAGGCGACGAATTCGCCGAACTGAGTAAAGCCGATGCGGATGGCGTTGGAGGCATTGCGCGGGAAGAGACCTTTGATGGGGTCTAGGCCTAGGTACTGGAAGAAGAGGGTGGTGTTGTAGTAGTCGCCGTAGGCCGGGGAGCCGCTGGCCACCAGCGCGGTGGGGGGAGTTCCTCCGAAGGGCCAGTGTGTTGGGTGGAGCTGGCCGACGCAGGCGTTGGGGTAGCAACCTACGTAGTTGGTGGGTCTGGCACCTTCGACCACCGCCAAGGGCTCGGGGGCAACCGCAAACACAAGCGTTGCTAACAGCAACGGTATTAGTAGTTTAGTTTTTGTGGAGTTCATGACTGAGAGATGAAATCTCTATTTAAGTCTTTCGCATATGATACGCCAGAAGCAAAATGGCTACCGCGGCGAACACCACTGAGACGTGGAAAATTTTCTCTGGCTGGTATAAAACCTCATATCGCCCCGTCTTGACATAGAAACCTACGTCGACTCCGTATACGGCAACGGCCTTTTCATCCCCGGCGCTCCACAGGGGGTCGTAGGGCACGGGGAGCACGACTACGGCAGGTTCCTCGGTGACGTTGACCTCTAGGGTCCAGCGGGTTGGCGTCTCTCTCCTGCAGATGGCTGTGCCTGGGGGGGATCTGCCCAGTTGCTCCACGCCGCGGGTCTCCGCCAAGAGGAGTCTGGCCATCATCATATTTGTCTTGGGAATTGCGGCGACCACGTTGATGACGGCTAGCCCCTTCGGCCTGATCTCCAGCCTGTGCCGGCCCGGTGTTAACTCCGTGAGGAGTAGCCAGGTGAAGCTGGTGGCGTTGCTCTGGAGACGTATCGTGGCGATGGGTCTGCCGTCTATATACACCTCCGCCGTTCCACACGCTGAGCACTTCAACGCCCGCACCGCCAAGATGGAATCAGCCTCGGCCACGACGCTTAGGGCCAGCGCGGCTGCGGACCCTGTGTAGACGACTCCGTAGCCGTAGTCGCTCTGCCAAGGCCACTCTCTCACGCCCTTCCTGTGGAGATAGTTGAGGAAGTAGGGGGAGAGGTCGAAGGCGGCTAGGGGGGCCTTTGCCCACGTCTTTCCTGGATCTCCACCGGGTATTAAAAAGAAGGGCGCTGTGAGGCGGGAGCCTGGAAGGTGGGAGGCGACGTAGAGCTTCAGTTCCGTGGTGTTTTGTGCATATACATAGCTGTTCTTAAGAATGTAGGTTATATTCACGCCAGGTTGAGGCAGGATTACGGCGGGGGCATCTGTATAGTTAAAGGCTGAGAGTATGCGGGCCATCTCGGGCAGATCGCAGAGACAGAACAACGGCTTCCGTACGGCACAGCTAACAGATTGACTAAGCCGTATCAAGGCCAAGTGTTGTCCGACATAGTATGGTTGACCTTCGGTGGCTAGTCTCGCCGCCACTTCTCTGAGCCGCTGGTTGGAGAGGCCGCCTTGTTGCATACTCTGCGGCCACTGTCGATCGTATATAATTCCTACATATTGTATCCCCATGAGAATATAGAGTCTCGAAAGATTGCTTGTATATATACTAAAGGGTTGAAGCACTATTGTGCCATTTAGGGGATTGAAGTACTGGAGAGGGTAATACGCCCGCCATTCCACGGCGGGTGCGCCGATTCCATTCACCTCAACGATGCCAGTTGGGGCAGAGACGTCAGTGGTCCCCCTTTGTGCACTCCATACCGCACGTGGATCACCCTTGTAGGGTAGCCAGAGGACCAGGCCGGTGGCGTTTTTTAGCAGTTGGCTTGCGGTGAGGTAGTCGATTGGTGGAGAGGCTGGATGCCAATATCCCGCCATGTCTCCGGTGAATATAGGCCACGCGGAAACGGCGGTAATCACAACTAATACGAGACCTATGTGGATACCGAAGCCGCGTCTATCCACATTTTTGACTAGGTAGGCAGCGGCCACGGCGACAGCTAGTGGGGCCACCGCGGCGTTCCAGTAGCCCGCTCTTAGGAGTCTGTCTACTGCCCATACCCCGGTCTCCGTTGAGTACGTTGAGAGTAGAAACCCGGCGATGTACAACATTGCGAAGTAAAGCGCTTTGCTGTCCTTACTTATGAGCAACGCTGGCAGAGCCGCGGCGGCCACGAGGGCGAATAGGTGATACACCGGGTCTGAATAGGTCAGCTCAAAGACGGCGCCTGGGTAGGTGTATAAATACGTGGTTAAATACTCCAGCGGAGTTATCGTCTTGGCTTCAAACACGGCTACGGTGTATTGCGGCACTGTCAAGAGGTAGTAGAGGGTGGGTAGTATGCGCGGGGCGGCCAGCGCCAGCGCCAAGGGGTGGGCGAGGAGGAAGGAGAACGATTTGGCGTTGCGTGTGATCGCCACGTGTGCGAATAGGAGGAGCGTGGAGTAGATGGCGTAGATGGTCCAGCTAGGTGCTGTGTGG
>Ga0080004_1134254_pt1 | contig 10505 bp, 9 predicted proteins | sample WasSprMetagenome_FD_69207 | JGI IMG/M metagenome (GOLD analysis project Ga0080004, IMG submission 69207) | Sulfidic aquatic microbial communities from Washburn Spring, Yellowstone National Park, USA - WS (SPADES assembly) (version 2) | ecosystem: Environmental > Aquatic > Thermal springs > Hot...
GTTATAGCTCCATCACGAAGTGAAGATGAGATAAGATACTGCTTCGGTAATCACTGTAAGTGTTATTATTTGAAAACACCTTCTTTAAGACCTACATACTTTTACTTCCAAGTGTATAATAGTGAAAGAGTTCGGAGGATTATAGAGAAAGAAAAACCAGACATTATACAATTGAACGCAGAATCAGACATACTTGTAAAGACCTTAAAAGATCTGTTGAAAAGTGTTGGCATTAAAGTCGTACTAGTATTCCATGGCTCACCCTCGCCCTACAATAGGTATTGGGATTCCTTAAAGCATCTCGATGTAGTAGACCTAGCATGGGCTACAGCATTGCTGATGTATACAAAGATGGAGAAGGTCTTGGGTGAGGATACTCTTAGCTATGTAGACGTAGCTGTTCATGTATCTAAACATGTTATGTATTATAATACCTCATGTTATGAGGGTCTCCGCTCTATAAAGAACGTAGTAATATATCCCGGCATAGATGTACACAAATATGCTAGTCAAACGAAGGACATATTTGCATTACCTAACAAAAGGTGCAGATTTCTTGTTTTCGGAGCTCGATTAATGCATTATAAAGGAGTTGTACAACTGGTGAGAGCCTTCACGATTGCTAGGAGGAGAAATCCATATCTATACTTGCAGGTCTTTGGTGACGGACCTTTGAGAAGCTATATGCTAAAGGTGATGCACAGACTTGATAATCCTACTGGAATATTTTACTACGGAAAGGTTCCACGAGAATTTTTCTTAAAGAAGCTCGCGGCCGGGGATATTCTCGTTCATCCAAGTTTCTACGAAGCTGCTCCTATGGTTATCATAGAAGCGGCTGTTTTGGGCAAACCTGTAATCGCACACAAAGCACCATGGTCCGAAGAATTTGTGGAAGGTTTTAACCTAGGTGTGACTGTCAATGCACTGGATCTAGAGAAACTCGCTGAAGCCTTACTAGATCTGGCTGACCAAGAGAACTATGAGAGATTTGTTAAAATGATCCAAAACCAGCGAATTAAATTGATCGAAATATTTAGTAGTGAGAGGATGGCTAGAGACTATATAGAGCTTTACCGAAAGCTGATGTAGAGGTCTTGAGCTATATGCTCATAGAAGACCTCTGTAGAGATATCGATAAAACTCTTCAACCACTAACTCTTAATAGGGCAATGTTTCTAGCCTTTATTGCCGGCATCTTCTTTCTCCTAACATTACTGGGATTGATACTAGCAGAGGAAAAACTCGTGGTTTAGCAAATACAAAAACCGCTACTTCAACATCGATGCTATTCAAGGCAATAACTATTCTTTGTATTACTGCCTCTTTTACATCATTTTTCTTATATGTGTTCAAGTCCGCATTAATGCTGAGATTACCAATAGAGTACTTCGCTGGCTGGCTCTTTTATGGCTTATTTCTACTATTAACTGCGATGAGATCCTTGATGTTTTCCCTTAAAACGAAATCCGAAACCGACGGCACATACAAAGTTATGAATGCTCTAATCATAACAATTTGGCTCTTTATGATACTTGGTCTTGCAGGAGACAGCCTTGGAAGTTCTTATGCGACCTCGGAAGATGCGGGGGACGTTAAGATACTTTCGCTAGAGGGACATTTATTTAAGTCTACACATGCTCCACACTATGACTTAGCTCCCATGCACACATTCCTATATGTCATGATATCGCAAGTACTAGGGTTTCAATTGGTCCCCCAACAAAATGTCTACGCATGGAGTCTCATAACAATTTCACTACTGACATCTCTATTTTTAGCACTAAGAAACTTCGTAGACCTTATCGAAACATATGATCACGAAAGAGCGAAAATACTTAAGCTACTCATACCTATTCTACTCACTATGCACCCATATGCTCTTGGTATTTTATCCGCATCTCATGTCAATGGCCTTTCCGGAGTCATGGCTTTCTTAACGATTTTAGTAGTGTTCAAGGATATTGTCAGAAGGAGTGTTTCAACGCTATCTGACTACTTGCTAATATTGTTGATGATTACATCAAGTATTTTGATGCATCCGCTTGGCTTTGTAATGTTGTTTTTAGCTTCACTATCTCTTTTGGTTCTGCTAAAACCAAGTTATAGATCCGTGAAACGTTTAGTAGCAATAACAATAATCTTTGCCTCTATACTGTTTGCTTTAAAGGGTCTTTATACAGGGGCGTTTCAATCGCTGCAAACCTTCGCATCCTATATGCTTGAAGCATTCTTTAGTGCTTTTCAAAGGTTTAGTGCTCTTAATGTAGAGATAAGTCCGCGCACATACAAGAAAGTGCCTGTCTCAGCCAATATAGGCTATGTAGCTTCTTTAGGGATGCTCGCAGGTATATCCCTCTATATACTTATACGTCATCATTGCCTACTTAATGGTAAACATAGTTGCAATACTTTCTTACTATATGTTTTGATTAATAATGTAATTATTTTGGTGCTAGCACTAGCATCTTTCTTCGTTGTCATAGTAGGAACCCCCACGAAATATGTTATAGGAACGTATGCTCCTATGATGTCGTTAACAACACTTATTTACTTCTCAGATCTTTTAAAGAAGTGCGAAGTACGCGTTATAGGGTTCTCTATCTTGGTTCTGCTTTTAACTTTATCTTCATTATCGAGCTTGATCTCGCCCTTGAAAACCCCTACAAACTATAGAGTTCTGCAAGGGGGTCTTCCAGCCATGGATCAAGACATTGACTTTGCTGTTAAGCTCTCAAATCTTATAGAGCCAGGCTCAGGGGGAAGATACATAGTAATTCAATATGCTACTCCATTAAAAGGTTCGCTGGAACGTAATATAGGCCAAGCACTAGAAATATATGTTCCACATGCTAAATTTGAGGTATCATACGGCTATGATACAAGTGCTTTGGATCGTAGCGTCATACTTAACTATTGGATATTTGTGCTTATAGGTGATTAGAAATTCACAATATTGGAGATATTGAAAAGCCCTACGTCAGCATCGTAATAAATATGGCAGGAAAGGACTTAGCAAGTATTGAGAGACTTCTTTACTCAATTAAAATGCAGAATTTTAAGGATTACGAGGTTGTTATTGCTACAGAGTCCAATGGCGATAAACTTGAGGAGCTTTGCAAAAAGCTAAACATGGATTGTAGAGTCATAGAGACAGGTTATTGGAATAGATGTATAACTGGAAATATTGGCATATTGAGGTCTAGGGGAAAACCGGTAGCAATACTTGAGAATGATGTAGTATTGGAGCCCAGCTGGCTTACAAAACTAGTTGCTGTCCTAACCAGTGATAAGGGTGTAGGATGCACATATTCAGCCGTTATCTATTCGTTTGGAAGCGAACCTATTGTTGTCAAGACTAATAAGAAAGCAGTTCAATTCATAGCGAAAACTTTGAACACTCTCAGGGTTCACAATCATTTTGTGATCTTTGTCAGGATCTCTAAGTATGAGACCTTTGGGCTTGGAGCAGCAGAGGCTATGGCTTATGGTGCTATACCAATAATAACACCTATCGTGGGAACAGCTGATATTATTGTAAGTGAAGTTAACGGCTTTATAATTAGAGCTGAGGTAGAATTAGCTAAGATATTAAAACCTATGGATGGGCATCAATTAATGAAACTACGTATAAATGCTATTGCTACAGCAAGAATGTATTTATGGGATAATATTGCGAAGAAACTTGTAGATCTTATTGCAATGCGGGGACTACAGAAACAATGCTGAAGATTCTACTTATTGCTAATTTCATTCACAGACCTGGAGGTGCCGGAAGATTAGAAGCATACTTAGCCAAAGCCATATCACAACTAGGTTACAAATGCATCTTAATTGCATCAGCAAGACCTCATAAAATTAATGAGCAAATTATGAAGGGAAGTAAAAATATTGAACTCTATATAATATCAAAATCTGATGCCTCTTCTCGTAAGGTAGATATATTGGGTCATTTACAGTCCTTAGTGATGAGGTATAAGGTATCTGAACTGATTTTTCGTGAAAAGCCTGATGTTATTATATCAAGTGGGGGTATTCCAAAGTATCTTGTTAATGTAGCTCGTTCGATAAAATCTAAGGTTTTAGTGTATTACCATATGATAGCACCTTGGTATGTTGAAATACGTGGATTCTATAGAAGGTATAAGTGGTCAGATTTATCAATGCTATATTTCGGTTTCTTTATAGCATTGGGCAAGGTTTCGTCAGCAGATTTTTCACCATTAGAATACTTTGATGGGATAATAGTGAACTCTCTGTACATGGCATACATAGCTAAGAGGTATTGGGGTATAATGCCGTACATACTTCAACCCCCTATTGAGATTAATAACTATGTTTCCCTACCTAGAGAGAATAGACTTCTCCAAATCGTTAGTATTGGTAGATTGGATCCTGATAAACATTGCGAAGATATCATTGAAGCTGTCGGGGGAAGAAACACATTAAGGGAAAACATTAAGATATTATTACTAGGCTTTAGGAGTAATCCACAATATCTACTGAATATCGTTAAATTAGCGAAAAAGCGTAATATAAAGTTAATTATAGAGACAGATGTTTCAGAAGAGAGAAAGAAAGAAATGCTATCAAGCTCTATGATCTTCATCAATTCTTCTAGACACGAACACTTCGGCATAAACGTTGTAGAGGCAATGGCCTCAGGGACACCGGTTATTGTGCATAGATCAGGGGGTCCTTATTTTGACATCATTGATAGAGATGTGTACGGATTAAGCTATCTTACTATAGAAGAGTTGCAAAGAAATATTGAGATGCTAATCGAGGATGTAGATACGTGGAATAAGTATTCTCAGCTCAGTATTGCAAGAGCTAAGCATTACGATTTTGATCTGTTTAAACAGAGGCTAGCAAACATAATCAACAAGGTGATGTGAGGGATGATTAAGAGCGCTTTGAGGAAGCTCAGAACATTATATAGACTAATTGTTGAGTATAAGAACATAGGTTTTCTTACAATATCATTATATGAATATCTCAAGCTAAGATCCTCCCTTGATAAGCAACGTGTAGAGGGTTGTGAACATATCCTTATATTTAGGCTTCCTAATGGTCTTCACTCTATTGTATTAGCAGATCCAAAATATTTGAAGGCATATACAGCTACATATGATGAGATCTTTGTCATGAACATATATGATCGACAAAGAGACTTCATACCAAATGAGTACGATACGATCCTAGACCTAGGAGCTTTTATAGGCCTTTACACATTAAAGCATTATAGAGCTGAACGCATCTATGCCTTTGAACCACACCCGATCTCATATACATTACTTTGTAGCAATATTAAACTTAATGAGCTTAAGAACGTAAAATGCTTTAATTATGCTATATGGAGTCGAAGCGATTACTTACCTCTCTTTGAAGAAGACCTTCTTGTAAGTGGCTCAACGCTTGTACCAGAATGGCATAAGAATCTACATATGAAGAATTTTATGGTTAAAACTATTTCACTTGATCAATCGATTAAACAGAGAATTATTCCTACATATGTTGATATAGCTAAAGTTGATATTGAGGGAGCTGAAGTGGAGTTTATAAAGGGAGGTGAGAAGTCTCTTTCAAGAGGTTGCATAAATAGAATGGTTATGGAAGTGCATAAGGGGGCAATTGATTTAAAAGGTTTTTACGATAAATTGAAAGAATTAGGTTTTAAAATTATTGACAGAATAAGCGGTCAAGAGACAGATATCATCTATGTAATTCACATTAGGTAAAGGGCTCTCTTTGATGTGGGACGCTGTTCATATAATAGTAGGAACATTTAATGCTCGAGGAGGGAGAGAACTTTTAGCTTTGGCATTCACGAAATTCTTTGTAGAACATAAGTTAGGGAAGAGGATATTTCTTTACACAAAAGATGAGCCCAACACTTCAATAACATCTACATTCCCTCTTGAGTTTGTTAGAGTTCTTAAATATGTAGAACTTAGACCTTTAGGAATGCTCTATTCTAAGAAACTTTGGCATGGGATACCATATATCAGAGCTCTACAAAGTATATTGACCTTAAGCAGCAATAAAACGCTGACAATTAATCTTAATGCTGATAGTATACCTATTCCAGCTCAGATATGCTATGTACACTTTCCTTATTTTGGCATAGGCAGGGATATTAGTCTGAGAAGTAAAGTTAGAAAAATAACGCATTTATGGTCTCTCAGACTATGTAGACTCATATTCGTTAACAGTACCTTCACTAAAAATGTACTTTGCCAGATAAATCATGATATATGTGAAAAGACATATGTACTTTATCCACCTATTCCAATAAGACCTATGGATAAGAATGATTTTATTGAGAGCATAAGCAAAAGAGAAAACATCGTGCTTACAGTCTCTCGGTTCTCTAGAGAGAAAAAGATTGAGATGATAATAGATATAGCGAAAAATGTAACTGAAGGTGAATTCATTATTGTAGGTAGCCTTGTTGACAATGATTATTATGTGCATCTTAAAAAATCATAGAGGAAGAGCATGTCCGTAACATTAGGCTTCAACCCAATACGACTTTTGAAGAATTGCATTCCTTAAGAATGAAAAGTAAGGTATATCTTCATCCGATGCCCCACGAACATTTTGGTATATCTATAGTAGAGGCTATGGCATCAGGTTGCATACCTGTGGTTCATAGAAGTGGAGGGCCATGGTATGATATTTTGGAGCATAAGGAGATATATGGCTATGCTTATAGCTCTATTGATGAAGCAATTATGAAAATTAAAATGTTGTTTAATGATCCAAAACATTATATTGAAAAGGCTCTATTAGCCTTAGAAAGGAGTAAGGCTTTTACATACGAAAAATTTAGCGAGAGGTTATATAAACTCCTATATTTAGATTTAAATTTAAATGCACCATCTTAAAGGAAAGAAGGGTTCAAATTATGGTTATGTTATATATTAGGGATGTGATGAGTTTTAGTCTGTCATGAAAGAGTGCAGTAACGAAACCCTCTTCACAAGGATCTAGTTCATTCTCTATATAATGCTTAAGATTATTGGGGAAACTACCACCTTAAAGTCTTTAAGGTCTCGCAAGGACTATACATCGTTTATGTTATTAACAAAACCTCTTTTAGTCTTGATAGCTAAGTAACTGAGGAGGTATTGCAAATGCTATCGTATACTCAAAGCTTATTGATATTCGCAGGAATTAATACTATCCTCTTCCTATTGTTACTTACGCGAAGAACGTTCAATAAGAAATCCTTAAAATTTACTGCAATTATCTTACTCCTACTATTTGATTTAGTTCTATTCTTTCATTTAGTAATCCAAGATTTGTTGCTACCAAGATTAGGTTCCTCGCTTTGTTGTTTCAATATGGATATCTCAATAATGTTACTCTACATCACACTTTACATGCATGTATTTATACTGTTAGCAAGAGTTCAAAGACGTAATAAAGGTTTGTACTTGCTATTAGTAACCTATATAACAATGATCATCACCATATTTGAAAACTCGTTAAACTTTATGAGCCACTTGACAGAGGTTTCCGAACAAACCCCCGATGCAACGGTGTACGCTGTTTATGGGCGTTGGTGCTCTTCTTTAAAAAATCCATACTATGATGTAATCAATGTCGCTTCATCCTGGATTGCACTGCTTCATAGGGTGCTGGGCATAAACAATATCACTAATGCTACTCCAAATACTGTATTGTACTTTACTATAGCCATATTAATATCGCTAAGTATTTATACCATCTATCAAAAGAATTCGTCTCGATCATTCGCCTTACTAGCCATTTTAATAGCTTTCGCAACTCCATATATAACTTTCATCTCCACACCTCCCGCCCTTTCTGCAATGTTTGCTTTTCTTAGTCTACTTCTCGTTTTAGATAAGGAACCTTTTCGACCCTCGGATTATATAACAATGCTTATTTTTGTGATAGCCGGTGTGCTTACGCATGCTACAGCTATAGCAATGCTCATCTTTAGTTTTCTATCAGTACTCATATTGCTAAGGATTTATAGAGAAAACTTGGCTAAGTATTTACAGTATTTACGTATCTTCGGTATTCTTGTATCAGTTTACATAGCTTTGAGCTTGATTAGATTCATCTATACTACTGCATATTTAGCAACAATACCTTATTATGCAGACTTTTTACGTTTCCTCAACTTCTTAGCATCGCCTGGAGGTGTAGAGCTTAGGATTACGAGATATGAACAGTTGTCTCCTCTCTTTACAGCATTCTCATGGTCTGTATACCCAGCGCTTTCAGCTGCCTACATTCTTGTGACACTATTTAGAAAAAGACATTCGCATTCAGAGTTACTTGCATTAGCTTTGTCATTAGCAGGATTGGTTCTTGTTGCTATAGGGTTTGTAGTATCGAGATTCAGTAACTCATTTAGTAGAGAGGTTGCATATCCCGGCTATTTGCTATTGTTTTTAGGCTCCTTTGAAGTTTTAAGAAAGATCTGTAGCGATAGAGTTGGAAGAATTGTTATGACTATAATAATTGCAACTGCAGTTATATCAGGGCTTTTCACAATAAAGAATGCTCCATGGCTCTATGTAGGTAAGGTACCGTTCCTAACATATAGACCTCCAACACCATCTGAAACCATATTCGCAGAAAAATTGTTGATGATGCTCAATAATATAGATGAGTTTAGAAACATTGAATTGATTCAAAGTTTTGATCCTGGGGTATATCTAGTGAAAATGATTGAATTAGGAATGATAAAGCCCAGCAACCCATTCTCACCACCTCCAATAAATGTTCAAACAAGTATGAGAGGCATGACAAACAGCATAGCTTTCAACTCTCCCTTTCTATATGTATTGTGGAGGTAAACGTCGATGAGAGCGTTCTTTGAGGCTTTCTCTATTTTAGCTTCTTATAACCTTGACTTGCCAAAAGCTATGAGTTCCGATATAGACGTTTACGTTGATATAGAGCATCCCCTTCTCTACACACTTTATCTTTATGAAAGGTTGCATGGAAGATAGGGAGGCTTCAAAGTTATTCCACCATACATAGATAGATTTATGAGGTTTCATGTAATTAAGAAAGCTAATGTTATTTACCTTAATTCGACGAACGCAGATTTGGTTAAAAGGCTAAAGAGTTTAGTAAGCCTATTGTAATTCCTTATGTTGTTCTATTCCTTAAAGAAACTTATAAGGCTATAACAATAACATACTTTGATGTTTCACGTCAACATTACAATGGTAAAAACATTACATATTTTATCTGCTTGCACAGTTATTGCATGCATATGGAGAATACCTAGTTCAACTGCACTAATAACTCCCACATCATTGTATCATAATATTGATAAAACTTTAAAGGTGTTGTAATGAGGTTTCTCTATATAGGTTCTCGCGACGTCTTTAGCAGGCATGAACTAGAGTTTATAGCTACTCTTTCTGAGCTTGAAAAGTGGAGGTAGCTGTCTTAGGGTCTAGAATACGCGCTGAAAGGCTTTTTGTAGCAAATGATAAAGTATATTGTTAATTCTTTATGAAGCCCCTTGTAATGCTATGTTATCGTTCTTTAAGCATCACGCAAAGATTGCTAAAGATTGCTCTTACAAGTACTTGATGTTAAGTATAGGGGATTATAGTGCTATGTTTGTAGTATCTAAATTATTCAGCTTGCTGCTTAGGATATGAAAGCCTTAAAAAAGATTATGCAATTTAGAAGAATCGAGCAAAAATATTACTATTAAGCAACAAGAATTTTATATTTTTGGTTTAAAGTTTAGATTAGATTGTTTAGTGAAACTAGATTAATGAGACTATCATTATCCAATGAGGCAATAAAAATGATAAGAGTAGCGATTGTTGCTTGGCCATGCATTCATTTTGGTGGTGCTGAAAGATGGTGGTACTATGTTTTGAATGAACTCAAAAAAAGTGCTAAGATTTCATACTATGTGTTAATACCAGCTTCGCTACATAGAGGCTGTTTAAAATGTCCGAAAGCTTTACAATCTTCTAACATTATCACGATTTACTTACCATCTAAGATGAACTTATTATTAAATTTGATCTCGTGGTTCAAGTTCTTGATAAAATTGATTAAGGAAGAAGGTATTGATTTTATTGTCGCGGGCTATCAAACGCCTAGCATTGTATTGGTTAGTCTCTTAGCAGGTGCAATAACTAAAAGAAAGGTTTTCGTGATGTTTCATTCACCTATTGGGTGGTTACCATATGTAAGAGAGGCGAAATTGAGTAGGGTAAGTAATATCATAATTAAGCTTTATGAGCTATTAAATAAATATGGTTTAGCCTACTTCATCCTTTGTAGCCCATCAATAGTGTATGACTTAGAAAGGGTTCACTTGAAAGTTGCAAGAGCATGTTCAGTTAAGGGTTCAGCTATAGTAAAGCCTGCCAAAATTACTTACAGATCTTATGGTGAGCGAGATATAGATATTATTTACCTAGCTTCTATCTCAAGAGCAAAAGGTGTTTACGATATTCCATTCATATTGAGGAAGGTTAAGGAGAGAA
>Ga0080004_1112451_pt2 | contig 10504 bp, 12 predicted proteins | sample WasSprMetagenome_FD_69207 | JGI IMG/M metagenome (GOLD analysis project Ga0080004, IMG submission 69207) | Sulfidic aquatic microbial communities from Washburn Spring, Yellowstone National Park, USA - WS (SPADES assembly) (version 2) | ecosystem: Environmental > Aquatic > Thermal springs > Hot...
ATTTCTGGATTTTCAACGTCCAATTTTTTATAAATGTACCTTATCGTCTTTTCTTTCCCTTGATAATTTTTCATTTCTGGAATTCCACCTAATGCAGCGCAATTTCCAACAGCTACCAAAATTTTCGATTCTTCCCTGATTTTCTTTAACAAATCTATCTCTTCTTTTTTTATTGGAAGTCCTTCAACAAAAGAAACATCAATTTCAACTTTCCCCTTTGGAAAAGGTATTTCCTCAATTAATGAAAAATCGATCAAATCAACTCCCCTTAAAAAATCAAAAAACTTCTCTCCTAAATCTAAAAGTGCAAACTGACATCCTTCGCAAGAAGTTAAAGAAAAAAATGCAACTTTTGGTTTTCTCATTAGTTTATTTTTTCACTTTTTCAAACAATTTGCAATTTCGATTGATAGTTGAGTGTATTTTTTCAAATTTTCCAAATCTTTTTTTGTTAATTTTTCCAATACCAAATCCCAATGAAAAGAAACAAAATCTCCCACCTTAACTTTTGGCAAAATACTTTTGAACCAAAAAATTCTTCTTTTTATTGGCTTTCCCAAAAACCATTTTCTTTCTTTCAAAAGCGGCTGATATTCAACTATCAAATTTGCAATTTGCAATTTGTAATCTTCAATTTTTAAAATTTTTCCCCAAGAAACTTTGCAAAGGTCTTTCATCCCCTCTGTCATTATCAAATCTCTTTTCATCGGTCCTGCAACCAAAACATGGAAAGAATGATGCGCCCTTGAATTTTCTGGCAATTTTTCTGCCAACTTTGGTTTTTTTAAATTTTTTGCTACCACTTCTCTCAATTTTGAAATTCTCACTTTTTCTAAAAGATCGTTTCCAATCCAATAAGCCCTAACTACTTTTTCATCAAAATGATTTGAAATTTTGTTTTCCTTCGCAATCAATCTGTAATAAAAAAGAGAGCCCTCAAAAGTTTCTAAAATCTCTTTTATATTTGGTACTTTTTCCCCTTTTAAAAAATCCAAAATTTCATGAGACGATTTCTCTCCCATTCCACAAAGTCCAAACCTTCCTGGAGGAAAACTGTAGAGAGCAGCGATTTTAAGCCCTTGCATAGATTAGAGATTTGAGGTTTTCCAAAATCTTTTTTATGCCAAAAATTGTCACAATTCCGATCAAAATTAAGATTCCAGAAATTATTTCTTGTGAAGGGATTTTTGCTCCTGAAATTAACTTCAAAGCTGTAGTTATTGGAGAGCCCAAAAGCAAAATTGCAGTGGCTTTTGAAACTGGAATGTACTTTAAGCCAGAATACCAAGTTAAAACATAAAAGAGCAAAATTACTCCTGTTATTAAAACCCAAATTATTTGTTTTGAGTTTAACACAAAAATTTGAGATGCTTGATTGGTAAATACCAAATAAATCAGAATAAAAATTGAGCCAAAAAACATTCTTCCAAAAGCAACTGTTTTTCCATCTAAATTTGAAGTGGATAGTAAATATTTTGAAAGAGTATTTTCAATTGCCCAAAAAATTGTGGCAATGAAAATCAAAAGGTCTCCCCTGTCTGGCAAAAATGAGAATTTTTTCAACAGAAGGGCGTTGGCAAACAACAAAATTAAAGCGCCAAAAAGAAATTTCCGATCTATTTTTTCTTTTAAAAATAAAGTTGCCAAAATTACAACCCACAAAAACATCGTTTTGTGAATGAAAGATCCTTCGGCAGAGGATGTTATTTTTAGCCCTTTGAAAAATAACAAAAACGGAATTGAACCTCCGACTAAACCAATTAAAGCTAGCAAAATCCATTCTCTTTTTTTAATGCTCTTAATTTTCTCTAAATCAAAAATCAATAAAACCAATCCTAAAATTAAAGCAACTAAAGCTACTCTTAAGAAAGTGTAAATTTCAGAGCTTTTGAAAACTCCAACTCCAAATTTGTTAATGAAAATTGAAAAACCGGAAATTAAAGCAGTGAAAAATACTAAAAAATATCCCTTATTCATAAATTCAAATTAAAATTTATAACCCAATTTCCTCAAGATCTCTTTTCTCCACTTAATTCCTTTTTCGTCTTCAATTCCTTTTGTTTTTGCTCCGTCAATTACTCCTAAGATTCCCCTGCTTCCATCTTCGTCTTCAGCAATTATTACCTTTACTGGATTGGCAGTAGCGCAATAGATATTGCAAACTTCAGGGACGTTTTTTATTGCGTTCAAAACATTAATCGGATATGCATTTTTAATTAAAATCAAAAAGCAATGGCCAGCTCCAATCTCAAACGCCTTTTCTCTCGCCAATTTCCTCAATTCCTCATCGTTTCCCTCATGCCTAACTAAACATTCCCCTGAAGATTCAACAAACCCCAATCCAAATTTAATGTTTGGAACAGAATGCAAAAGCGCCTCTGATAAATTCTCAACCGATTCGATAAAATGAGATTGACCCAATATCAAATTCACTCCTTCGGGAACTTTAATTTTAACAACTTTCGTTTTCATTTTTCTCAAAAATTGATGAAGAATATCCGAAAACATCGACCTTTCAATATAAATTTTATCACCAGAACTTTCTTCTTTCAATAATTTTATTCTATTTTTTAATCTTAAAAAACTGATACAATGAAACAATGAAATTGGGAAAATACATAAAATGGTTAGAAAGGTTAGTTGAAAGAGAAAGGGAAGCAGAGATTGAAATAATGAAAAAGGAAATTAGAACTCTCTCTGGTAAAGAAAGAGAAAAAGTAGGGAGGGCGATTTTGGGTTTGAAAGGAAAGGTGGTTGGAAGGGAATTTTCTTTTAAAATAGTGAAATACGGAAGAGAAAAAGAAATTGAAACTGAAATCTCAGTTGGGGATTTGGTTTTAATTTCAAGAGGAAATCCTTTGAGAAGCAATCTGGTTGGGGTTGTTACTGAAAAGGGTAAAAGATATTTGTCAGTTGCCTTAGAAAAAACTCCAAGCTGGGCATTCTCTAATGTAAGGATTGACCTTTTTGCAAACGATATTACTTTTAGGAGGCAAATTGAGAATTTAGAAAATTTAAAAGAAAGCGGAGGGTTGGCTTTAAAGTATAGCTTGGGAGGGCTTGAACCCTTGCCATCCAAAAAAGTTAATTTTTCTCCGATAGATAAAAACTTAAACTACTCTCAAAAATTAGCAGTATCTTTTTCTTTAGGAACTAAAGATTTCTTTTTAATCCAGGGTCCTTTTGGAACAGGAAAAACCAGAACTTTGGCTGAAATTGTTTTGCAGTTGGTAAGGAAAGGAGAAAGGGTTTTAGTCAGTGCAGAAAGTAACGTTGCGGTTGATAATTTAGTGGAAAGATTAAGGGGAAGGACAAAAATTGTGAGATTGGGACATCCATCAAGGATAGCAAAAAACTTAATTGATTCAACTTTATTTTATCAAGTTGAAAATTCCAAGAGTTACAAAAAAGTGAAAAAATTGAGAGATAAGGTTGAAGAATTGATTGAATTTAGAGATCAATTTTTAAAACCAACTCCTCAAAGGAAAAGAGGATTGAGAGATGAAAAAATTTTAAGGTTGGCTGAAACAAAAAGAACAAAAAGGGGAATAAAAATGGAGGATATTGAGTCTATGGCTGAATGGATAAAAATTCAAAATCAAATTGCAAAAATAATCAAGCAAATATCAAAAATTGAAGAGAAAATAGCTCAGAAAATTTTAGAAGAGGCTCAAGTTATTTTGTGCACTAATTCTTCTGCTGCGCTCGAATTTTTAAGAGATTTTGAATTCGATAGTGCAGTTATCGATGAAGCAACTCAAGCAACAATTCCCAGCATTTTAATTCCAATTTGCAAAGCAAAAAAATTCATTTTGGCAGGGGATCACAAACAATTGCCACCGACTGTCTTATCTGAAAAAGCAAAGGCACTCTCTGAAACTCTGTTTGAAAAATTAATCCAAAGATATCCTGAAAAATCGGTTTTGCTCAATGTCCAATACAGAATGAATGAAATTTTGATGGAGTTTCCAAACAAGGAGTTTTATGAAGGAAAGTTAAAAACTGATGAAAGTGTGAAAAATATTACTTTAAAAGATTTCAAAATAAAAATCTCAAGATTCGGAAACTTTTGGGACAGAATTTTAGATACTGAAAATGTCATTTGTTTTCTGGATACATCAAAATCAGAGGAAAAATTTGAAAAAATCAGGGCCGAATCTTTTTCAAAAGAAAATCCCTTTGAAGTAGAAATTGTAAAATCAATTTTAGAAAAAATGTTTGAAGCAGGAATTAAAAAAGAATGGGTTGGAGTGATTACTCCTTATGACGATCAGTTAGACCTTTTAAGAAGGGCTTTAGGAGAATTAGTTGAAATAAACACAGTCGATGGCTTCCAAGGAAGAGAAAAAGAAATTATTTTGATTTCTTTTGTCAGAAGCAACAAAGAGAAAATTTTGGGATTTTTGAGTGATTTGAGAAGGTTGAACACGGCAATTACCAGAGCAAAAAGAAAACTAATTTGCGTTGGAGATAGTGAAACATTAAAAACTCATCCCGTCTATGCAAGATTTATTGATTTTGTCAAAGAAAAGGGAGTAGCAGTTACTCTTTAAATTAGCCTGCCAGCCAGCCTCCGTCAATGACAACGTTAGAGCCTGTCATGTAAGAAGAGGCATCAGAGGCTAAAAATAAAACCAAATTTGAAACTTCCTCTGGTTTTCCTACTCTATGCATTGGTATTCTTCCTAACAATCCCTCTATTGTTTTTTGATCTACTTTCAAAGGATCGATCATTGGGGTTTCAATCGCTCCTGGTGAAATTGCATTAACTCTAATATTATAAGGAGCCAATTCCAGTGCCATTGCCTCTGTCATTGCCACAATTCCACCTTTTGAAGCACAATAATGAACCAAAGTAGGAAAACCAACTCCAATTTGACCCATAGCAACCGAGGCAATATTAATTATCACTCCAGATTTTCTCTTCACCATTTCTTTTGCCGCTGCCTGAGCACACAAAAAATATCCTTTCAAATTAATATCGATTGTTCTATCCCATTCTTCTTCAGTTAAATCTAAAAATGGCTTAAATTGGCAGATTCCGGCATTGTTTACTAAAATATCTATCTTTCCAAACTTCTCAATTGTCTTTTTTAACATTTCCTCAACTTCCTTCTTTTTTGTCACATCGCACTTTATCGCAATTGCCTCTCCGCCCAATCCTTCGATCTCTTTTACCACTCTTTGACAATCCTCTAAAGAAATATCAGAAACAACTACTTTTGCCCCTTCTTTAGCGAAAGCAATCGCATGAGACCTTCCCATCCCTCTTCTGGCTCCAGTAATAATTACAACTTTTCTTTTTAAATCCGGATACATAATACAAATTTTCAATTTTCGACCTTTATTTAAAGAAAACAATCGCAGAATAACCAACAACTTGCGATTTTTCACCATAAATTGTATCCCCTGAATTCTGATATTTCAATAATTCTGCTTTTCCTTTTAAATTTTTTGATATTTCCAAAATCGTTTTTATCGTATCTTGGGCGCAGGCAAAGGTGTCAACATCTGGGAAAAGATTTTTCAAATCTTCAATTTTTTCTTTAAATTTTTCTGGGTCTAAAGATAAAATCCCCTCGATCGTCTTTTTATCAGCTTCTGAAGCAACTTCATAAGGAGGATAATGTGAAAGATCGCTGGAGGCAACAATCAAAATTTTTTTCTTTTCCATTAATTTTAAAATTGCTTTTGCAAGTTCTTTCCAGTCTTTATCCTCAGAACCAAAAATTAAGGGTAAAATTTTAAAATTCTTCAAAACTTTTTGTAAAAATGGAATTTGGACTTCTAAAGAGTGCTCAAATAAATGTGCAGAATCTTTAACAAAAAATCTTTTTGAAAAATTCAAAATTCCTTTTGCCAATTCCTCATCAACCTTTACCCTTCCCAAAGGAGTTTCCCATTCTCCTCTATCCCAAACTGAAACTCCATCAAAATACTCATAGTGGGAATCTCCGATTAAAATTACGGTTTCAAAATTTTTTCCATAAATTGCTTTGTAAGAATATGCTGCCACAGGCCCAGAAAAAATATATCCTGCATGGGGGACTAAAATTCCAAAAATTTCTCCTTCAATTTTAGGAACCTTAGCATTTTTCAAAAATTCATCTATCATTTGGCTAAGTTCCTCTCTTTCTCCTGGATAAAATTGCCCTGCCACTGCCGGGAACTTCAATTTTTCTTTTTGATCTATCATTTTAGAAATGTTTCTGCGATAAAAATCAAAAGCTCAACTAAAATCAAAACAATGATTATTATCTCTAAAAATTGACTTCTTTGCGTGGAAATGAAATCTAACAAAAGCTTATTATGGTCTGCTAAAAATCTAATTTTTTCGTTTAAAATATCGAACCTATCTCCTAACTCAAATTCATAAAATAGTTTATTGTAAAGCCTTTCAAGTTCTGCCCTTTCCCAGGTAGTTTCCGGTTTATCAAAGAGCGATAGATGAGAAATTGTACGTTGTCTTACGGCCAAAATATCTCCTATTTCTCTAAGTAATTCTTTTTCTTTTAGGGTTATTATTCTCCCGGACTTTAAAATTCTGATTAACCTTTCTAATTCAGCAACTCTTTGTTCTATTTCTTTTTCGAACCTTTCTAAAGCTACTGATTGAGAAATGACAAAGGAAATTACCTGAACTTTTTCTTTATCAATTTTTGTTAAATAAACTTTTCCAAATTTCACATCCTCTATTTCTTTTCCGGTGAAAACCTTCAAAGTGTCAAAATAAGGATAGTTTTTGTCAAATTTTTCAACGAATGGAGAAATTTCTTGAATGAATTCTTCTCTTAAATTTTTCGGAACGTTCCAAAAAGTTACAACTCCAAATTTTGTTAAAACTGCGTATTGACCTAATGCTAATTTCAAAACGATTGGCTGATCTCGAGTGATGTATGGATATTTTTTGAGGTTTTCTTGAAGCTTTTTCAGATCTATTTTCTCTCCCAAATAGCAACTAAAAACAGAAAAACTCTTCCTTGTTTTTTTAGGAGGAAGTTGTTTAACAACTCCTTCTTTTTTAGTCTCTTCTTCCATTATTCGATGCAGCAATCTATAATTTTTCTCACAATTTCTTTCAATTTCGCAAAAAGTCCAGTTTTTTCTCTATCATGCACATTTAACTGACTTTCTTCAATTTTTTTCACTTCTCCAATATCGATCAATTTTAAATTCAATCCCCAAAATAAAGACCATAAATCATAGGCCTTTGAGAAAAGATTTTTTGCCTCCTCTTTTTTCCCTTCTTGATAATACTTCGTTCCAACTTCAATTAATCTCATTGAAGCTGCCAACAAATGCTTCGAGATACACCACAATTCAGAGCCAGGTTCAACATCCTTTACTAACTTTTCCAAAAGTTCCTTTCTCATTTGCCTTGTCTGATTCAATAAATCAAAATATTTATCGTTTCCAGTTTTTGCTCCAGAAAAGAAAAAGTGTTCCTCGATGGAAATTAAATTCATTATTGCCACTGATAAATCTTCATCGGAAGACAAATCCAATTTTCCTTTTTTTGATTCCTCGACTTTCTTCAACAATTCTTCAATTTTTAATTTTGTTTTTTCCATGTCTAACAAATTCGCCAAAAGATTAAACTCAAAATTGTTAAAAACAAAACTGGGATTAAGACCTTTTGAAATTTAAAATAAGCTTTGCCTTGATTTTTCTTTCTTAAATAGTTTTCAAACAAAATCGAAAATAAAAACACAATCGTTCCAGAAAAAATCCCAAAAACCAATTTATCAATTCCCAAAAATTTGTTTTGCGGATGCCCGATAATTCCAATTTTCATTAAAGGAAAAATTGTAAGACCATACCAAAAAATAAAAACAAGTGGTTTTCTAAATAAAAACTTAATTTTCCTTTTGTTCAACCAATCAATCGTCCACAAAAACAAAGAAAAAAGCAAAGCTCCAATCCAAGTCCCAGAAATTAAATCATCAATTCCTAAATATCTACAAAGTCCAACTCCTCCTGCAACTGCAATTGTACAAACAGGACAAAGTGGCATGTTATAAATTTAATTTTTCCTTAAAGAAATTAATAATTGGTTCATCTCCAACAATACATCTTTGATTTTCTCCATCCCATAAAAACGGAACTCCAATTTCCTTTTCGTTAAAGCCACATTTTTGGGCAACCTCTACCAATTGCTTTGCGTTTTCCTTATTAAAGTATACTTCCTTTTCTTCAAACGCAATTTTCTCTTTAATTTTATTTTCTTTTATAAAAGCTTCAACCTTTGCGCAATGAGGACATCCAATCCCGTAAAACAAAACAATTCTTTTTGAATCTTGATTTGGAGAAGAATTTTTTTCCCTTGAAAAATAAAAGCCGATACCTAGAACAATAAAAATCCCCAAAAAAATCAAAAATGGAATTATTCTTTTCATAATTTAATTTATCACTTTTTAAAGATTGTTAAAATGATAAAGATTAAAAAGCTCGAAAGGATAATCAAAGGGCCTGCCGGTAAATTAACAAATTGGGATAGAAAAATTCCGAAAATTGCAGAAATAATTCCAAAAAGGGAAGAAAAAAATCTAAAATTTTTCAAATTTTTGCTCAAATTCCTTGCAGATGCAGCTGGCAAAGCAGTTAAACCGGCAACTAACAATCCACCGACAAATTTTACTCCCAAAGCAACGATTGCTGAAATTGAAAGAATGTAGAGGAATTGGTATTTTTTCAAATCGATTTTTTCTGCTTTAGCCAAATCCTCTGAAATAGAAATTAAAGTTAATTTTGGATAAATTTTTTGGATCAAAAAGAAAACAAAAAGAGAAATTAAAACGATAATCAAGCTTTCTAATTTGCCAATTTTTGAAATATCACCAACTAATGCCTCTTCAATTTCATGCTCTGATAAAAATAAAAAAGTAATTGCTAAAGAAACAGTGAATAAAATTGCAATGATTGTCTCAGTTGACAATTTTGTCTTTTGCTCAAAAAACCAAATTAAAATTGCGCCAAAGAATAAAAACAAAAATGCACCCAAAGAGATGTCTTTTTGAAAGATTAAGGCTAAAGCAACTCCAGGTAACGCCAAATGAGAAAGGGGGTCAACAACAATCGTCATTTTCTTAGACAGCATCAAAGAGCCCAAATATCCTGCTACTCCTCCAACAAAAATTCCAGAAATTAATTGAAGCAGGAATAAGGAATTAGGAAGTATGAAATTATTTATCATGAAGATATCTTTTGTTTTCTTTTATGTACCTTTTGATGAACCAATTGAGAAAGATAAACTCGTCTTTTTTGAGTTGAGCTCTTTCTAATGCATTGTAATAAGAATTTCTGTTCTTGTAGGAAATGTTCAAAAACGGGTATCCGAATTTGTGCAAAACAAAATTCATCATTAATCTTGAAATTCTACCGTTTCCGTCTGCGAAAGGATGAATAGTCACAAATTTAAAGTGTACAAGTCCTGCCAACTCCACTGGGTGCAAAACATTTTTATTTCTTTGATACCATTTAAAAAAATCTCTAAGCATTGGATAAATCTCAACTGGAGAGGGTGGCTGAAATTTACTCCCAGAAATTCTCACTTGATAATTTCTTATTTTTCCTGCAATATCAGGTTTTGTTTGCTCAAAAAGTTCTTTGTGCCATTTCAAAACCAAAGCCAAAGAAAGGTCTTCTTTTAAATTGAGCATTTCCAAAAAAATTTTTCTGTGGGCTTCTGCCTCTTTGATATCATGAATTGGCTTTCCTTTTGGTGCGATTCCCTTTTCCAATAAATCTGCGGTTTCTCTCAAGGTTAAAGTTGAGCCCTCGATTCTTTGAGTATCATAAGTGAACTGAATTGTAAAAGTTTCAATTTCCTTTTCTCTTGCAGATTTTGGCATTTTTCTCAATTCCTTTTGATAGTTTTGCCTGATTTTTTCCAAAATTTTCTCCCATTTTTCTCTGAAAATTTGCTGGAAAAATTTCCTTTTAATTTCTTCAATATTCTTTGGAATTTTCTTTCCCAAATACAACTCTTTCTTTTCAATCTTTTTTCCTTTTCTTATTGTGTGCTCTAGATAAAAATAAGTTTCTTTTCCTCTAATTTTTTTCCTGATTGTCACCATTTTACCACTACAAATTTACCAAAGTTTAAAAATTTTTTCAAATTGTAGGGGTATTAATGTCCGTGATAATGTTCATAAAATTTTATTTCTTGGCCATAAAGCTTTGCCAGTGCTTCTGGAGTGACGACTTCTTTTGGTTTTCCTTGGCAAATTGGGCATTTGTTCAAACAAATAACATAATCTGAAAATTTGAAAACGACGCTCAAATCGTGAGTGACCAAAATTATTGTTAAATTTTTTTCTTTTTTTAATCTCTCTAAAAGTTGATAAATCGTTTCCTCTCCAGAAATATCAATTCCAGAAGTTGGCTCATCAAACAATAAAACATCAGGATTTCCAATTAATGCCCAGGCAACCAAAATTCTTTGATATTGACCGGAAGAAAGTTCGCCCAAATTTTTCTTCAAAAAACTTTCATCAAAACCAAC
>Ga0080004_1127763_pt1 | contig 10504 bp, 16 predicted proteins | sample WasSprMetagenome_FD_69207 | JGI IMG/M metagenome (GOLD analysis project Ga0080004, IMG submission 69207) | Sulfidic aquatic microbial communities from Washburn Spring, Yellowstone National Park, USA - WS (SPADES assembly) (version 2) | ecosystem: Environmental > Aquatic > Thermal springs > Hot...
AGAGACTTTATAGAATTCATAGAGGAGCTCTTAAGAATATCCCCTGTAAAAGGTGATGCCAGAGCATTAATAGTTGATTCTAGATCTGAAGCTGTAGAAGCTGCTATTAGAATAGCTAGACTATACACTGGGAGAAGATTAATAATAGGATTCACAGGCTCATATCATGGTCTAACCCTTGGAGCTCAGTCCATATCAACCGATATACCTACTAGATGGAAGAGGTTCGAGGAAGCTCCAGGCTTCGTGAAAATTCCCTACCCAGATTGTTCAAGATGCTTCCTTCATCGTAAAAGAAGCGAATGTAGAATAGATTGCCTAGATTATCTTGAGTATATGGTTACGCTCGATATTCTAGAGAATACCGCTGCAATAATTCTACAACCATTGAGAAGTGATGGTGTCTCCCCTCCTGAAGAATATCTTAAGAATCTTAGAGAGTTCTGTAGAGAAAATAAGACATTATTGATCGTGGATGAATCAGTATCTGCTCCCGCTAGGACGGGTAGATGGTTTACCGTAGATTACTACGATGTAGATGCTGATTGTCTAATCTTAGCTTCACAAATCTCTCAAGGATACCCGGTTGGAGTCCTTCTATCCAAGAGTAGACTACTAGACTTAGAACCAAATTATATTGAACCAGAAGTTGGAGGGAACATTCTCACAATAACTATAGCTTCAAGAGTCTTGGAGATATTGAAGGATGAGGGATTAATTGAACGTGCTGAAAGAATTGGTAGACTGATAAAGAAGAGGCTTGAAGAGCTTAGGGGAGAGCTTGATTTTATATCTAGAATAAATGGAAGAGGAATGTATATAGGGTTTGAGCTAGTGAAGAAAGATGGACCATCCAGGATCCTTGGAAGAGAGCTTGTAAAAGAATGTTTTAGAAATGGGCTGCTACTCAAGATAGATAGAGAATCAACTATTGTAATATCTCCATCACTGAATATTAGAGAAGAAATACTGGAGGAGGGCTTAGAGATTCTAGATGCTAAGCTAAGAGAATTGTACAGAGCTGGAACACGATTTTAGCGTGCTATATTCTAGCGTGTTATCTCGAGCTTCTTTAATCTAATACCCTCTCTATGGATAGCATAGTTGCATTCTCTACAGATAAGCTTAAGAGTCTGTTTCTGAGTAGTCTTAGACTTCTTACGTTGGAGTGGGTATTTCTGTCCACCGTATCCATGTAGTTCTCTCTCATGTCTACGTGCACCTGCAGCTAAAGCTCTATCCTTACCCTTCTTGTATAGAGTCACCTTATGCTCAGTATATTTACGGCATTTTGGGCAATAAGTATTAATTGTTTCAGGGACTTTCATGCTGAAAAACAGATATATGTCGCTAATTATTAAGTATCTCTTTCTCAAGTATCCAGTAGTAGAAATAGCCACGTTCTATCATCTTCTACGTCTTATCCTGCAACTCTCCAACTCTTTGAGCATTTCTTCCAGAGTCCTCGATCACATCCAAGAATATGTTCTTCTTACCTAATACTTGAAAATCCACTATGTAATTGCTGATTCCCACTTTCAAACGTTCTGCAAACTCAGCAATCTTGTCTCTATTAACAACGGCATAGGCATGCACAAGAACGTCTCTTAACCCAGCCATAGACTTCAGCAACCTGTCTCATCATCACCTACAATACCAGATTCCCTCAAAGTATAGCCTATCTCCGAGTATGCCTTTGGTCTCTCCCAACCAAGTGCAATAATAATCATTAGACCTAGATCTAGAAGCGACTGAATAATTAGTTGAACAAGTCTCTCAATACCTCTATAACTCTTCTCAACTTCTAACTCCCTTACAAGCTCCGCTAATAAGTTAGCCTGCCTCTTAATCCTCTCTAATACATTCATGAGTGCACACCAATTAGCAACCCTAACTTTAATCACTATTAAAACTTACTTAAAACTCTAGACATCTTCAATCTCCATTCAACTCTAAAACGTTAGTAACGATTCCTCTAATCTTTCGGGCAATATATTGGTCAGCTAAATTAAATAGTATGTTGTCTTCCTTCCAGATATGTTGTTCAAGGAGTGAGATGTAGTTTCTAGCATTTTCAATGAATTCCTCAGGAGCGTTTCGAGAGCCACTCCTATATTCTTCAACTGCTCTGTTCATAGCTTTGACATATCTCCTGCCTTCTTCATGCTCCAATAACATAACGCCTATTGGACCACCATTTCGTGGTATACCCGCATTCTCCAAGGCGGGAAATAGAATATTCTCTTCTTTTCCACGATGACATCTTGTTCTAAAGCAGCCTCATCAACCATCTTATTCAAAACTGATAGCATCTCTTTAATTCCTACATGCTCATTCTTTAAAGCATCCGTAAGCTTCATATACAATCTCAAATCCAGAACCAAACTTTTGAGATTTAAACCTCGTATAATGACAAATTATTGAGTGATTCAGAGCGGATTTCTCTATCAAGAGTACATTTATAGAATTTAAAAGTAATGTTTCCAGAATATGTTGAGGTAGATCCGTAAATAGGTAGGATATATATTCTATGAGGATGTCTAATTTTTAGAAGCGGTGGTTATGTTGTTAATTGAAAGAATCGTAGTTGGTCGTTTAATGAGTAATGTATATCTTATATTTGAAAACGTTGCGGAAGAAGGAATATTAATAGATGCTGGAGATGATCCGGATAAGATAATCAAGGTCATTGAGAAGAATAATGTTGAAGTAAAAGGAATATATGTTACCCACGGGCATTTTGACCACGTACTAGCTATTACAGAGCTTCAAGACTACTTAGAATGCAAATTCTACATACATCAAGACGACCTACCGATACTTGAAAAAGCTGCAGAATCTTGTAAGAGGCTACTGGGGAGAGAGTCTATTAATCCGCCTACTCCAGATGGATATGTTAAAGATGGGGAGAAGATTAGTATCGGAGAAAATGAAATTAAAGTTTTGCATACACCAGGTCATACGCCTGGGAGCGTATCCTATTTAACAGATGATTCAGTATTCACGGGAGATACACTCTTCGCTGGAGCTATCGGTAGGCATGACTTTCCCGGAGGGAGCCTAGAGCAGCTTCTTAATTCATTAAATAAACTATTAAGCCTTCCAGACAATTACGCAGTGTATCCTGGGCATGGCCCCTCAACAACTATTGGTGTAGAGAGAATCTATAATCCATTCATAGGTTTGAGGGGATTATATAGAGAAAGCAAGAAGATATAACATAAGTTTATATGATGAGAGAACAGGGGGAGAGGTGATGAATCTTTCAAAATTACTAAGAAGATTTATTGTAATGCTTCTTGTAGGTATGGGGTTATCCATTAACTGGAACCTCGTCTCTGATTATTCGGCAGTAATTGTTGCAGGCTTTCTAACATACTTACTATGTGAATTATACTAGTTAGAAATATGTATGAGTTCATGATGCGGAGAGACGGTTCTTGAGAAATATATCTTCACTTGAATTAAAACTGCATACTTCAGCTTTTATAATAGGTCTTGGATTATCTGCTCCAGCTTATTTCATCCCTATATTTCTCCAAGAACTAGGAGCAAGCTATACCTTGATCGGTATCATGGGGAGCATTAGGTCAACCCCGTACGCTGTCCTACCAATCCTTACAGGTTTTATCATGAGTAGATACGATATGAGGAAACTGTACGTCCTCAGTTCAATTCTATCATCAATAAGCTTCATCCTCTTATCAATCTCTCAAAGCTATTTGGAGATAGGCTTGGCAAACTTTCTACTAGGTATATCAATGGTATTCTACTGGCCTATAGCTGAATCTATTATTGCTGAATTCTTCCCAGAAGACTCAAGGTGGAAGGTATACTCTATTTTTTCTGCTTCATGGTCTACAGCATACTTTATTGGACCTATAATAGGAGGGGTGCTTGCTGAGTTAGCTGACCTAAGAACTTTATTTGGTATTTCAGGAATTATATGTGGGGTAGCTGTTCCATTGATTTACCCTATGGGTGAGCTACGTCTGAAAAACATTGATAAGATAAGGTTTAAAGATGGAAAATTAATCCATATATGGCCTCTGTATGTTATGGTCTTTCTTTTTTCGATCGGTATGGCATGTCTTATTCTTCTCGCCCCCTCATATTTCTATGAGGCTGGATGGAGTAACTTTATGGTCGGTATAGTCTTCACTGTGTTCGGAATAACTAGAACCATCGCATATGTACTATTAAGTAAGCTTAAAAAGATGGATGAAGCTAGAATCATGACTTTATCAATAACAATACAGTCAATAGTGATATTCTTACTAGTCTACACTCGTCCAGAAATAATATTTCCAATATTAGCTCTCGCAGGGCTTACCAATGGAGCATACTTCGTCGCATCATTCAGCGTTATTAGTAAGAAAGTTCGGGCTGGATACAGAAGTATCTCAATTGGTTTTCTTGAGAGCATAATAGGGTTAGGATATATTACCGGACCAGCATTTACTGGTTTACTACTAGATTACCTAAATGTATGGGCGGCTTTCACTATAACATCTCTAGTAATCTTATCTGCTTTACCAGTAATATTGGTCTCCAAGAATATTCGATAGTTCTTCAGCTAAGACTACATACAGCTGAATTCTCTCTGACAAATCTATTAAACACTATCTCAGCGATAACCTTACATTCATTAGCAATATATCCGAGAGCCCATGAAATATATCTAGCCGATGGAAGTATTCTTGGATCGCCTGTTAATGCTAGGCTTGTTCTACTTAATCTAACGTTCTCTTCAATTTCCTTAATTACTTCATCAGCTATATTAACATCAAGACTGAAGAAAGCCTTCATACACTTATCAAATATTTCTTGTACTTTATCTGCTATCCTACGTAGTTCTAACGATATATTCTTATCAAGCCATAGCCCCCTCCTCTTCAGGTTTAAGCATTCATGTGAAACATCGTAGATGTAGTCTGCGATTTCTTCGAGTGATTTAACAGCTATCCTTGCACCTACCACGTAGAGTGGGCTATCTATCCCAAGTACCTTTCCAAGTTCTCTTCTTCTAAGATAAGTGAAGAGCAGTCTCACTATAAGAAAGTATAATTCGTCTATTCTTTCTTCTTGTTTCTCAATATTCTTTATTATGCTTTCATCACCCATACTTACTAAGTCTGATAGCTGACTGAGCATTGATGAGACCATTACCTGGAATCTCTTCAATAATCCTTCAATAGGGAATCTACCAGGGTCTATGAAGCTCTGGATTAATATGCTCTGAGGGTTATGCTCCACGATCTCAAAAGCTGGCAACCTATCGATAGTCTTTGATATTTCATCAGTCTGCTCTACTGTAAAGCCTTTAATGGACTGTACCCTAACAGCATCATACCCTTGAACATAGCATCCAATTATCATTCTAGCGAGCTGAATAGAGGAAGCACATAACTCAGCATTTATAGTTGCGGTTAGTTCTTTTTGCATTTTAACGGGAGGCTGAATCTTCAAAGAGCCATCTGGCTCCTCAATAATGGCCAGCATATCACCTCTCTTCAACCCCTTCTCAATAACCCACTGCTTAGGAAGGGTTATACTATAGGTCCCCTCACCTACTTGCTGTATCCTCCTGTATTGTCCACTTACCTCCATGGCGCTCGCCTATATACACCTATATACATCTATTAGATAAAATTTAAGAGCCTCTAGAAAGAGTCTTATAGCAGGAGGCGGGAGTAGAATGTTATTGGAACAACCAAAAATGTCTTTAAGGAGGAGCTACGCAAACGGCTATAAATACTGTTCAAGATGCAGGGTCTACTACCTAACAGACAGTGTAAGATGCCCCTATTGTGGAATACTCCTAAGGAACTCACCAAGAAAAAAGAAATCTCTACGAAATACGAAGGTTGTTAAAGTTCCACCAGAAATTGAGAAGGAGTCTGGTAAAGTAGAAGTAGCTATAAAAACGACGTAAGATTAGAAGCATAAATCTCCACCAATTTATATATACTCCGCTACTTTTTACTTATGGGTCATGGCATGGTTAGGCAGGAATATATCGTGGAGCTAGCAAGCAGGTTAATCAGAATCAATAGTGAAAACCCTCCTGGGAGAGAATTTGATGCTGCAAGTTTTGTAGCAGATGAACTAGCGAAAATAGGTATGAAGACGGTGATAGATAGATTTGAGGATTCAAGAGCTAACGTAGTCGGAGTATATGGAGAAGAAAACCGGCATCCTTCAATAATGTTGAACACCCACCTAGATACTGTCCCAGCAGGAGATAGAGAAAAATGGAGCTTCCCACCCTTTAGCGGTGAAGTGAGAGAGAGCAGAATATATGGTAGAGGAGCAGTAGATGCTAAAGGAATCCTAGCCTCCTTTCTTGGAGCATTAAGAGAACTAGCTGATAGAGGTTGGCCTATAAAAGGAAGAGTAGTTTTAGCTGCTGTAGCAGACGAAGAAGTAGAAGGTAAGGGTACTAAGAAGCTAGTTGCAAGTGGTTTAAGAACAGATTATGCAATAGTTGGAGAACCTACGTCGCTCAACGTATGTATAGCTCATAAAGGAAGAGTAGTAGTTCAAGTAGATTTCCATGGTCGATCAGCACATGCAAGTACGCCATCCAGAGGTAAGAATGCAATATACTATGCATCTGAATTTATAGAAAAAATGCAGAAAATGAAATTTCCAGAAAAGAATAACCTTCTAGGGCATCCAACATGTACCGTTACATTAATTGGAGGTGGAGTTAAAGATAACATCATCCCGGACAAGTGTACAGTAACCCTAGACCTAAGATTACTCCCTTCCATGAAGCTTAACCAGACACTAAAGAAACTTAAAAACCTCATAGAGAAAAATACATCTAAGAGAGATTATCAGATAAGGATAGTAAACTATATCCCACCTGCAGAAACATCTCCTAGCAATGCCTTAGTGAAAACAGCATTGGATACGGTAACTGAGGTAATAGGTAAGAAGATGAGGGTCAGAGGGTTCCCAGCTACCTGTGATATGAGTTTCCTAGTTAGTCAAGCAAGGATACCCACTATTATTCTAGGTCCAGGGAGAATAGAAGATGCACACGTGGTAGATGAATCTATAATTGTAAGCGAGCTAGTTAAAGCTTCACAGATATACCTGAGGATATTAGAAAAGATTCTTTCGTAACTAATTATTGTTAATCTTCGGTTAATTCCTAGTCATCTATGGGAATCTAAATTCTATGCCTTGCAGCTTTAATAACCTTGAAGAAGTCACGTATCCTTGCTTGAATACCGTATCTATTTTCTCTAAACCTCATATGTAGATATATCTTAAGGAGGAGTATCCAGTCTCTCTTAAGATTGAACTTACCAGTTAACTCTTTTCGGATAAATTCAAAAACGGTAACGTATGGTTTAAACATCTTTAAAATAGTTTTCCGATATCTCTCAAAGCTATCTAGATTCTCAACAAGTGCTTCCGCTGAGTATAAGCTTGGAATTATTCCTTCACCTAACATTGGGTAAACTGTTCCAATGGATTCACCTACTCCTATAATGTTCTCGACATAGAATGGTTGACAATAAAGTGGAGGAGTAATCCTAACAGGTCTACCGATCTTCATCAGGACTTCACCACCATGCTTCTTAACAAATTCCTCGACAATTCTACAATGTCTTTTGAAGTAGTCGCCTGCACCAACATGGTATATATTTCCACCGAGGGGGAAATACCATAAATATCCAGAAAGCTCTTTAAATGGCTTAATATAGAAATCATCAAAAGGAGGGTTACTAAATTTTACACGATATTCTACTGTTGGGATAAAATACTCATTTTTCACTTTTGGTAGGAGAGATCTATTGAATCCAGTTGAATCTATGATTAAGTCATATCTATCAAGCGCTGATGAGACTCTCATACCAAATCTTACGTTACAATCTTTTATCAAGTCTTCTTCAAACTTTTTCTTATCAAAAGTGCAAAGCCCCCTCAATCTTATGCAGTGAAGCTCTCTACCAAGGTCTATTATCATCTCTCTACCAGTGTAAAGTAGGTATTCTTCAAAACTCAACCCGACCTTCTTCGCGAAATCCTTCATTACGTTTCTAGAGGTGCCCCATGCACATATAGGGAAGTATCTAGAACGGTCAAACATCTCATATCCTTCAACTGTATGTTCATCTCTAAGTCTCGATAGAAGATATGAACCTGCTACGCCAACACCTACGACAGCAATCTTCAAAGCTAGAAAATATTAAATAACATTGAAATTTAAACTCTAGGAGGTTAACAAATGTGATAAGGTAAATAGGGAGAAGCCTCCAGGAGAATACAGAATAATAATTAAATTTAACCAAGTAAATGTTTAGAGAGTAGGGCCCGTAGCTCAGCCTGGTAGAGCAGCGGGCTCATAACCCGTTGGTCGTGGGTTCGAATCCCACCGGGCCCATAAATTATTATTAATAGAGCTTCAAAATCATTATAAAAAATAATTAGGGAGAGAAGGCCTTTAGTAATCTATCCATCTTCCTCTTCATCGTGAACCCGATGACTTCAGCGAACTTCTGTTTAGAACTCTTTCGGGTGATTTCCAAAACATAGCAGTCCTTCTTATCATAGAAAGGCCTTCCTTTTTGAGGTCTGAGATACGGCCCCGTAGCCATTATTCTTAATTTTAATAAAAGAGTCTTAACATATTCTATTAACTCCTTATTTGTATTGGAGAGATATATGCATTTACCGCTCTTTTTTACGTATCCTTCTGCATCATAAAATCCCGTAAGAAATGCTGCAATAGTTTTATCATTGTATTCAATAAATAGTCTTAGTTTTTCTAGATCTATTGGCTTCTTAAGAAGATTATACAATGTCTTTGAACATCCCTCTACTATATACATTCTTTCCTGCATTCTAATCGAATGTCTATGTCCAGTAATGACTTCAAAACATCTTGAAAATTCTCCAGCAAAATCTGCATCTCTACACTTCAAAGCTATAATATAGTTATAATGTGAAACAAACGTGTATCCATCTCCAATTACAGCACCTATGAGCCTTGCAAGCTCTTTAGAAGGCTTAAGATCTTCTGGAAGTATTTTGAGCCTACTTCTATGATTATAGATGCTATTGTTACTAGAGCTACATGTATCTTTAAGCCTCTCCTAAACTCCATAAAGAAAACAAAAACCAAGAAAGAGAAGCTTAAATGGTTTTGAGATGGGTTCAATAAAAATACAAACTAAATAACAAACAAGACTATAAATTAGTAGATGATCCTTTTGAAGATTCTATCTTAATGGCCTGGAAGCTAAAAGAAGAGACTCTGACTTTAAGTTGATAGAGGAGTGGGAGACATTTTCTGTAGCCACTCAACTATGTATCTGATAAACTCTTGAAAGTGTTCAAGCCTCGTCTGAAGGAACTCATAAACTAACTCCAAGTTAATTGATGCATAGTCGTGGACTAAGAGGTTCCTGAACCCTATCATAGAGTTCATGGTATCAGTGAAGCCCTCTGGAATGATGCGAGACCTGGCTAGAATGTATGGTATGTCTCGGTACCGTTCCGGTCTCTGAAGCTGAAGGGAAGATATTATCTCATTACCAATATCGATCATGCATTCAATAGAGACTTGTAGATATCTTTCAGCGGCACCCGCAGTCTTAAAGTCGTTGATGAAGCTTTCTAAATCAGCCTTACGCAGCTCTTTTAAGTACTCTAGATATTGTTGTAGTTTGCTTAGCTTTGTAATGATAAGCTCTTTATCTAAGCCAGGATCTTCTTCATGAAACATTCATAATATCTCCTCGTCACTCTACTAAAGTCTAAATACTCACATAAACTTTTAGCTTCAAAAAGCGTCCTCTTCTTCTCATTTCTGGAGTAAAGTAACCTGCTGTATTTTATAACTTGGTATCTCAGTAATGGTGGGGATACATTTAGAATTATCAGGTCAACCTCGTTCTCCAAAACTTCAGTAAGCTTATTAGTTAGATGCAAGTAGTACTCAAGAAGACTGTCTGGAATCTCTGAGAGCAGAACAGCTATATCAATATCGCTTTGAGAAGTTTGGAGCCCCCTTACGTAGGAGCCGAATAGATAAGCAGCTAAGATCTTTCTATCACTATCAAGCAGGGTAACTAGTTTTGCTAGCTTCTCCTCTAACACTTCTCCGGATTTACTTGGGAAAACCAATATATTAAGCCTAATACGATTGCATTATGTTAAGCCCCTAGAAGTTTTTGATAAAGAAGAATGATTCCTGAGTCTATCTAGCAGTATGACTTAGAGACAATTTAAACGCTTCCTAATCTACTTTAAGTAGCATTCTCAGCTTCCTACTACTTAACGTAAGAAAACTCCATGTTCCCGCTTATTGCTTTTCTCCAAGTCGGGGCGTGTCCAACTGTTACTTAGTGCTTTGCTTCTCTTCTATTTATGCTTTGTAGGTGGGATGTGAGGGCTTATGATATTGGGCTCCTGTTGGCTATCTTGGATTACGTCTTAGACTTAATGGGCTTTGACTCGAGGTTTGGGGAGCGTAGGTTTGGGG
>Ga0080004_1096089_pt1 | contig 10499 bp, 10 predicted proteins | sample WasSprMetagenome_FD_69207 | JGI IMG/M metagenome (GOLD analysis project Ga0080004, IMG submission 69207) | Sulfidic aquatic microbial communities from Washburn Spring, Yellowstone National Park, USA - WS (SPADES assembly) (version 2) | ecosystem: Environmental > Aquatic > Thermal springs > Hot...
CCCTGACCCAGTTAAAAATACTGTAAAGTGTAATATATGCTAATGCCAAAAACTTTTTACTACACATCTTCTACACAAGAATTTTGCTTAGGTTAAGCAACTGTCTTAGTGCTCAGGGTTATGCACTGATCAGACTTTGCAAGCTTTTCACATCTGCAATGTATTTCTTCACCTTCTCTACCTCCTTCTTCGACACTTCAACATTAGCTATTCCGTTCTGTCGTAAGACACCATTTCGTGTAAGTACCTCTCCCTAGCCCTATGTCCATCCCTCAGGCCCAGCTCCTCAACACCCTCAAGAAAAATCACAATTCTCACTAGCTTCTCTACCTCCAACCCCAGTGCACCCAACGCTAAACACATGCAAATTGTCGTTGCCTTTCTAGCCTTCTAAGCCCTTCCAATGGGTTATTCAAACGATACTCAGTGCTTTACAGCTATCCCAAGTTTTGACGCTACTTCGCCTTGTCTCTTGTCTAGAGTGAGTAGAGGAAGCTTTCTTTGTAGTGCTACGGCTATGTAGAGAGCATCGTAAACTGTTATACCGTGTTCTGTAGCTATATCAAATGCCTTGTCCACATACCTCTCCTCAGGCTCTAGAACAAGACTCTTCTCCACATACTCTTTAAATAATTGGAGCACTTTCTTAGCATGCTCGTAACTAATAAGCTTCCTAATGACTACAGCTCTCCAAATGGCGTTGTAAAGCTCTTTAACAATGTGGTCAACGGATACTGCGTACCTCATGTATGGAGCCAGCCTGTTCCAGCCTTCCTCCCTTAAGAAGAATGCTGTTATAGCTGAGGTGTCAACCACTATCACGATCCTCCCTCACGGACTCAACTGAAAAACCCTTGGGAACGCTCCAGCTAGCCTTCTCCAACTCATTCAATACTCTCTTAAAGTTTTCCTCAGCCTCAAGCTCCCTCACTTTCTCCTCAATGAACTTCCTAATCTCCTCAGCCCAGTTAACCCTATCCCTATACCTATCCATCTTCTCCTTGAGCTCCCTACTAATCTTAACACTAAATACAGCCATAGAAGTAGCACCAGCAGGTAGTACTACCAAAATATACTAGCTAATAAGCCTTGCAACTTAATGCAACACTATGGACCTTAGAACCGCACCCAGATTTGCCTACAGCTTTTTACACTTCCTTACGCATTGAATAAATTTGGAAACGCATTGAGTAGTGCGTGTCAAGAGCTGTGTGATGAGTAAAGCTGTTGAGTTGTTGTGCCAGGCGAGGGGGACACTTCGTCACCAGTCAGCATGACTATCGCTCATCACGTGTGGCAACTAGTAAGCTGTTTGTACTAGCGGAGCTTATATGGTGAGCGACTTCAAGGAAGCTCTGCAGCAATGTGATTGGAGTGAGCTGTTTATGGAAGCTCTTCTCTTGCCCTCTCCAAAACCCTGTTTCTCAGCTCATCTACAACTAGGTTTGATCTGAGGGCCCACCTAACAATCTCTATTTTCGGGGGCTCAACAGCTACAACCCCAAGCCTCCTGGATAGGGGGCCGTTGGCAGCCCTCTGAACGAGCTTAGGCAAGTCAACAGCTTTTTGCTTGCCCTTGCTAGTCTCTATAGTTGCCCTCCTAGGCACAGCAATGTAGGCGTAGTCAGCTGCAAACAGCCTGGTTACAGCCTGCTCAATAACACTCTTCAAAACCTTTCCAGAGGTTATAGCCCTCACATCAAAAGTATAGACAAACACCGCATCACTCTTCTTAACAACACCCCTAGACATCATGACATCACCAACAGCAACAACATCAAGCTCCAGAGGAGACACGCTAACACCCCTCAAAACAACAAAACCAGTATTGCGCAGCCACTTAACCACCAAACCCCTAACAACATCCTCACCAACACTCACAAACAACACCCCCCAACCAAACAGCGCTTCACCTCAGGCAACAATCTCTAAAACTATAGGAAGAAGACAATATAAACACTAGCACAATACGACCAACACATCAGATTACCACAAACTTTAAAAACCCTCTATCCACATCGCGATCTCCCTTCCAATTCCATTTATTGGATTCAGACAACTAGAGGCTCTTCAGAACATGCAGGACCAGACATTCATCTTTCAATTCCATTTATTGGATTCTTCTAGATGTTAAAGAGGCTACATATATAAAGACTCTTGTCTTAGGCACATGGAGTTACTACCAGGCTCCAGAAGGTATGAAGATAGTTATCATTAGGCTCAGAATAGAGAATACAGGTATGGAAACCAGGTACCCGTTTGGATTTGGTGAATTAGGTACACCAGTTCTAGTCACAGATGCGAATAAGGCATATACATACGAGCTGAAGAGCATTTATGAAGTTAGTAAAGAGATTGAAGAGAATGCTGTTGAGTATAAAGAGCTGGATATATTCACAAAGGTTGCTCCAGGAAGCTATGTAGAGGGAGACATAATGTTCCTCACACCACAAACAGAGAAACCAGCAAAGCTAGTAATTGAGTACTGGCCAAGCCCATTTGAACCAAAGACAGTTATAATCATAAAGCTAAGCTAAACCAAAACATTTTTATCTATATATAAGGTTTTGACTACATAGCATTGTACCACTTATTAGCAAATGATGGTAATGTTGAAGATATCAGGCTCTTTATAGAGAAGGTTATTAAAGCAGTTGCAAACGCTACACATTGAGAGCGCTGGGGAAGGCGAAGATGTTGGAAACAAATCCTAAGTATCACTAAGGAAATGGAAACTCTAAACTTCATTACGAGAACCTTAATGAAAATTGCTCCACTTCTAAGACCCTTTACCTAACCTCAGTACTAAGGTACAGGAGGCACCTTTTGCGAAAATCTGATAAGAATTTTGTGTCACAGCTCTTGTGAGCTGAATTACGAATAGTTATCCTAAAGCTAACTAGCGAATCATAAATAATTTGAATGTAATTACATAGAGGATGCGAGTGAAAATTAGGAAGATTTAAAAATAGTGATATGTTTTGAGTTTAGAGACTTACATCAACTTACCTTCTCTTCATTAGGTACCCTATTGCAATGCCTACTACTAGTAGTACTGCTGCTATTGGTATTGCTGTGCTCCAGTCTACTACCCTTTCATAAACTGTTGTTGTTGTGGTTACAGTAAGTGTAGCAGTTTTCTCTACAGGCATTGTAACAACACTTGTTGTTGTAACTGTCTCATGCTTTACAACTGTTGTTGTTTCATAAACCCTGATTGTGGTTGTATATGTTGTTGGTATTGTGGTGGTTGTGATGTAAGTTGTTGTTACAGTTGTTGGCACAACTACTGTCTGTGTTGTTGTGTAAGTGGTTGTAACAGTTGTTGTTGGAAGCTCGACATATACAGTTGTGTTCAGTTCTGTTGGTTTGTTTCGGAATAGTGCATAAATGCGAAGGTTTATAATGCTAGGTGAAGGGGGAGCTTTAAGAGTTACTTGCCCCATTTGATTTGTAATCAACTCGGTCCATGAGCTATTTGCAAATATTCTTACGATTACACCCTGAAGTGGCTGGTTAGTATCCGAGTCGATCACCGTTACTGTAATATTTTCTCCGATCCATACTTTTGTAGGAACATTAATAAGAATTGATTTAGGTGGTACAGCTGTCCAGAGGGACATTTCAGGGTCTCCAAGATATACAAGTGCTGTTGAGATGTTAGCACCCCGAAGTGACGTGAGGCTATCGTAAAAGAAAGCCAGTCCAGGCCTTGAGCACGTTTCCTCGAATGGAGGACTTAGAGGACCTTCTAAGCAAGCCCCTTTCACCACAAATATAGGGTACGGAGCTCCTATGTAGCCAATTGCTCCCCCTTGAGGGCTACTTAGTAATTTTAAGGCAATATACTGTTCATTAGCATGGTGGTATGGAGCAGTACTGCATGCAAAAACGACAAAGAAAGGAAAGACCGGCTTATTAGATAACAGGTCTACCGAAGTCAAATCCAGCCCTTCAAAACCTCCCGTAGTACCATGACTAAAAACATAAACCATAGCTACCCCCTGATTAATAAGCGATATAACATTATTTGTAGTTAAGTTATATCCATGAAGTAACTTTAGAGGGATGTAACCTTTGGGAATTCTCTTTGAAAGTTCTACGGCAGACTCCTCATTATCAAAACCACCTATAATTAAAATTTTTCTCACCCAATCCCCACTTGGCACGCTTGATTCATACTCAATAATCTTGGAGATCATATTTTTCGCCATCTCTTTAGACGTTGCTGGAAGTCTACCAATGATCATCTCGGGCAAGTAATCAAATTCACCATCAAGGCATACATAGTACCAGTCAGACGGCAAGAGTATGCCCCCTAAGTCTCTATACCATGTAGGTATTAGATCAGTAGATCCTAATAAAAGCACATAGTGGGAATGCCATGCAAAGTAAGCGTCACTTAAGAATTCTTTTATTTTCTGAGCTAAATTATTCCCAGGATAATTATCATTAATCCATTGCAGTGAGGCCGCAAAGGTAGGAATCCCTTTTTTTGTTTTCCATTCTACAAGGGGTCTAACGACATCAATCCAGTCTTCAGGCGTGATGATGATATACTTGTAATTGGCGGAGACGTTCACCTTTAAGTTGTGTCGTACGGGATATGCTTTCCATTCGTGGTGAATATTATCTAAAAGTTTATCAGCCACAGGGTCGGCGATCTCGTCATATTCTACAGGGATCACTTCTGCATCGGTTTCGCGATATGTTATATTTACTTGCCAAATACTAGTTCCTCCAGGGAAAATGTCTAGGTAAAGGACTCTATAGCATCTAAACCAAATTACCTTATAAAAATTAAAACGATACCCATGATATGTTTCTGGCCATAAAATTTTTGCAGTAACGTTAAGCACCTCAATATTTGGTGGTATCATGATTCCAAGCATTTTAATATATGGCGGAAACATGTATGAGTAATTAATAACCATAAATTTCAGTATGCCATTTGACCCCGTATTAGTAGCTTGTGGTTGAGGTGAAGGTTTCTCAACGACTACTCTTATCGCCCTTCCTGGCCATCCATAGATAGCACCTTCAGGCGCCCTACCATCCCTTAAGATCGATTCCCAGTCAGATTGCTTCATATCCCAGATGTCATCACCATCTCCGTACTTAGGCGGGTGGTCGTTGCTGGCCACCTCGTCCGGGCTGTACATCCAGCCTGCGAAGAAGCCTATGTAGTACGTCCCGGGCTCTCCTGGCGCTGTTACATCTATCTTCACTGTGAACTGCTTAGTGCTCGATATACTATTGCTTACGACCCTTACCCTGCCATCAGCAACCGTACCCCTCTCCCAGCTTGTAACCCATATGACTGGCGTTATCCAGCCTCCGGGCTGGACGTTCTCTACTGTGAACGTGAGTGTCCCAGTTATCCTCGAACCCGGGGCAATCCTCAGCTCAGGATTGCTAGTAGAGAGGGTCTGGCCATTGAGGGTTATGGAATCAAGCCTGACTCTGAGTGCGTAGACCTTGAACTCTGGCCCTGGCTTGCCTCCCCACCTATAGTCGTAGATCATGTTCCAGTCGTCCCAGTCCCTCACGCTCATCAAGACCTTGTAGACTCCTGGAGGAGCTGTGCGAGGTATCTTCCAAGAGAAGGAGCCTGAGATCTGCTGTCCTGGATCTAGCCAGTACTCCTTGTCTTGGCCTACTTGATGCGAGTCGTAAATCGTCTTGTCGCTTGGATCTTTAATTTCCAAGACTACTCGAAGATGTAATCTAACGTTGCCAGCATTCTTAATCGTGAAGAGGATTTTGACGATCTCGTCCATGCAGTAGGTTTCTCTCTCCGTACTGAGTGAGACTATTTTGGTGAGGTCAGGTGCCTTTACAACCACGTCAAACGTTGAGACGACAAAGACTCTGACGTCGTCGTAGTACACTTTCTTCTCATGCCATCCTGCCGCTAACGCTATTGCATTGATTTTGTTAGTGTCCGACCTGCTCGTCAGTATGTCCTTCCCCTTCAGCTCACCATTTATCCAGACGCTGTACTTGTTCGTCCGCCTATCGAGAATCACCTTGACCTTGTACCACGTCTTCGGGCTCCATGTACCTAGAACCCTGCCGTCCTCGGCCTTGATCTTGCCGTCACTGTGGTCGAAGAGCACTGTGCCGTAGTATGCGCCCCATTGCGCGACCTCTCTACAGAAGAACGCTAGATGGTCTCCATGCTCACTGCCCCTCTCCTCTATCAATATGGACAGTTCGTAACCTATTACTGGAGCGTCAGTCGAGAACTTCCTCTGGACTACTGCTGTCCAGTAGTATCTCTCCCAGAGCTGGAAGGACTTAGTTGGAGAGTAAGAGTAGGAGGTCGAGATAACTTGATGCTCTGCACCCATGTCATCCCAAACTATCTCCCACCCGCCAGCTGACGGGAAGGTACCTTCGTCGTATGACTCAAAGTTGTCCCTAAATATGTCAATCTCCTGAGCTTCCTGAGCTTGGCTCAATACTGGCGAGATTATCGAGGAAGAAGCAATGATCATCATTAGTAGAAGTGGAATTGATAGAAGTGGGAGGGGTAAGGATCTTGTCCTCCCATTCATAAGCTTTCCCTGAGAGAAGATTTTTAGGCATGAATTGGACTTTTAAATTTTTTGGTCTTTACGCTTACCTAGGTAAACATGATGGTCTTCAACACGATTAGCTGTGGCTAGACGATAAAACTAGTGGAAAATGACCATTATACTCGCTTAAGCGAGTATGAAGATCGAGAAAAGAGGAGTGATATGGTAAAGAAGGTGTTGAAGTTAAGACCTTCGCTTAAGACTTCCTAGCACTCCGAGGAGCCTTGAGAACCGCTATTATGATGCCCACGACAACCACGGCGACTACCACAATGTACCGTAGAGTCTCTGGAATCAAGAGTGGGGATGTGGGAGACACTCTAGCCTCTACGACTGCACTAGCCGTTGAAGGCTCATAAAGCTCGCTACCAGCGTAGGAGGCTGTAATAGTATAAGAGCTAGCTTTCTCCAGCCTTATGGAGGCTGAGAAGGAGCAATCTTCACTCGTCGTAGCGTTGAGGGTCTTGAGAGAGCCGTCGGCTCCTCGACCCTTATCGTTATTGGAGTGCTCATGGCTAGTTCTATCTTGCTCCTGACCACGACCTCTCCCCAGCCTCCACAGGGGGGCTCCGCTGACGAGATGAGCAATCGCAAACCGGCTGTTGAATCTGACTATGATGAGCCTCAAGGAGAGGGCTGGTACAACAAGGGATCCATCACTATCTTCTCAATAACGAGGCCTGTGGTGGGCTTCATTGTTAACGTATTTGAATATTACTATAGTTGATGAGGCTTCCTTGAATATCTTCATCTCGTTAAAATTCACCACAAGTTCTAGGGAACCATCTTTAATCATGTAATCCCTAAGCCTCACACCATGAATGGTCTTCATCCAAAATATTGGTGTAATAAATATTAGTTCTCCACCCTCCCTAAGCATGTTTACACTATGGTATATGAAGACGTATGTAAGGTCAGCCAATCCATTCATCACCGCCTTCCAATAGCTACTTTTTCTAAACTCTTCTCTCCATTCACGGGGAATATTCCTCCAGCGAACGTATGGAGGATTCCCTATAGCAATATCATACCTTTCCTCAGGCTCTACCTTTAAGAAGTCCTGGTAAACTATTTTTATAGGCGGGTAGCTCGGTAGGCTAATTTCTAAAACCTGCTTCATACAATGCTAAGAGAAACACACCTGTACCTGCACAAGGTTCTAGCACTAGAGAGTCCTTAGGCTTAGGTTATTAAAGAAACCATGAACCCCGCAACAAACTTGGGGCGTGAGGTACTGCCTAAGCATCTTAACCTTCAGATCCCTCTCCAAGATCCTTTCCCTATCCTTATGAATCTCTCTAATGCTTAATAGATAGGAAGGCTGATTATGTGGCGATAGCTATCGAAGCTGAAGGATAGGGTTCATGAAGAGGAAGTGATTCTCTGCTGAATCTCTGAAGCTTCTCTAATGATTCTCTGCGCCGTGGCTTTACATACAGCAAAGAGCTTGACTGAGCCAGCTAGGAAAGTAGCTTTTGACGACGGCTTCTTCATCATTGAGTTAGGGGAGAAGGCAACAACTGAGAACGCTCAAGAGATATACAACATTGTTTATAGCAAACTCAAAGAGATATTCATAGGGATAGCACCAGAAAAGATAGTGAAGGCTGTTGAAAAGCTTAGAGAAGCCATGAAGCTGTTGGAAGAAGTTACGTAGATACTTAATTTGGTTATGTAGTATAGGTGATGAAGGTCTTTTGAGTTTCTAAGTTTCTAAACCCACCTTAAAAATAGAAAAGTCCTTAGTATTTTAAAATTGAAGAACTAAAACAAACAATTGTTTTAACAATAACCTTATGGTGCTCCTTCAAGGTTCTATGCTTTGAGATCTTAGTTTTCTGAGAAAGCGTGCTAGTATAACTAAAGAAATTGTTGTAGCTATAGAGTCTACTCTGTAAGCCTCTTCCCTGAGTGAGGCATCTCTATAGTTTTTAGCTAAGTAGCGCACAACCTCTGCCTGGTTCACAATCTTTGCGTAAATCAGCTCCTTGGCAAGCCTCTTGCCGAACTCTGTGGGAAAGAGGGTGTACTGGGCTACTCTAGTGGCAATTGTCTTGCTTATGTATGGAGGGTAAACCCTTGCCACTGGATAGCCTGTGGAGTCGAGAAATACCACGTCTATGCCTCTAGAAGCAGCGAGCCTAATTGCCTTAGACGATATTCCCACTCTAGACGATGCTATGACTATGGCATCAACATCTGGTGGAATGGCCACTTTCTCAATGCCTTCCCCAAGCCTCTTCACAACGTATATCCCTCCCTTCCTAGCTATCACCCTGGACCCCGGGGTCGCTATGAAGAATACCTTCACTTTCTACACACCTCTATATAGGGGCAGTTCTGCGGGCACTGCTCAGGAGGCTGTGGAGGCTCGCCTGGGTGCTCGAGAATCATTGCCACTCTGTCTCTAGCCTCTAGAAAGCCTCTTCTCAAGCTATCATCAACTCTAACAACTCTCCAGCTTAGCAAGGTGCCTTCACCAAGATTTACATAGACAGTAACTCCGTAGTCAACTGGGTGGCCTGTCCAAGCCTCTATAGCAAGTGCGTAGCCTGCTAAAGCAAGCTCCTTTCTCTCAAACCCCCCGCTCCACGAGGGTGCTAAGGCAATGTCAACGGGTATGAACCCCACCAGGAGGTCTGGCTTAACATAGTCTGAAAGCCCTATTGGAGCAGCTGGTATCATTGGCTCTACCGATATCGGGACACCCTCCTCAGCGCTGTAGAGAGCAAGCCCAAGAGCCTTTCTAAACAGCCTGTAGAAAGCATCTCTATACCTCCTAACAGAGGGGTCAAGAGAGCTAACAAGCCTATCAAAACCCCTCACCAAGTCCCAGAGAGAATCCTGCAAATGCCTAAAGGGGTAGAGAAAAACCTCATGAACAGCTCTACCAAGGGCAAGCACACCACCATCAACCCTAACCCTAGCAACCCTCCTAAGCCAAACATCCCTCTTCACAACACAAGGACTAGTAACATCAGAAATACTAGGCCTAGCAAAAAACCTAGCACCAACAACATCAAACCTCCAACCCCTAACCTCAGCAACAACCTCACCACCAACAACCCTAACAAAATCCCAAACCCACCTAGGAAACATACACAACACCAAAAACACAAGTATTACCAGCACCACAAAAACCTGTCGCTGTGGTTCACCTCAGTTTCAGTGACCTCGTTCAACTCCTTCAAATACGGAATTTCAACTCTATTTCATCAGAACACATGCATTCAATTCTTTTCGTGAGTTAGTCGGAACGCTTATGTAAAGTCAACTCCTTCTCATCAGAACACTAATGCAAGGTTTTGTGAAGAAATTACGAATGTTCTGATTAACTTCATAAACACTTTTAAAGATAAGCTTAAGAAAATCTTAAATAGCACACAAACCAGAAACTCCCAAAAGGGAGTAGAAAGCTAGCACACACCCCTTGGGAGCACAGCCACAAGCTCTGGCACTATGAAACTCCCAAAAGGGAGTAGAAAGCAAATACTTTGAACTCCCTTGAAGCTAGGTACAGTGTGAAGATGTGAAACTCCCAAAAGGGAGTAGAAAGTAGCCTGGCTGATGGCGCACATAAGGGCCGAGCTGGAGCTTTGGGGGGCGAAACTCCCAAAAGGGAGTAGAAAGGTCTTCATGAGCTCTGCGAAGATCTTTGGCATTATGCCTTTCAGCGAAACTCCCAAAAGGGAGTAGAAAGGATAACACTACTCTCGTCTTATCGCTTAGATAGGATATCGAGATGCTGAAACTCCCAAAAGGGAGTAGAAAGGGGAGCTTTGCGATATCGCCAATAACTGTTGACAGAACCTTTCCAGGAAACTCCCAAAAGGGAGTAGAAAGTGTTAGCATAGCTTGTACTGCCTTCAATACACTTCTCCATCTCGAAACTCCCAAAAGGGAGTAGAAAGTTCATAT
>Ga0080004_1152192_pt1 | contig 10494 bp, 10 predicted proteins | sample WasSprMetagenome_FD_69207 | JGI IMG/M metagenome (GOLD analysis project Ga0080004, IMG submission 69207) | Sulfidic aquatic microbial communities from Washburn Spring, Yellowstone National Park, USA - WS (SPADES assembly) (version 2) | ecosystem: Environmental > Aquatic > Thermal springs > Hot...
TGAACCGCCTCCTCCGCCTTGTAAGGGCGGCGTCCTAACCGTTAGACTACGGACCCATCTTTATTTTTTCTATAGCTAAAATTTATGCTTGCATTTTTTATTAAAATTAAAACTAAAAAACAATAATGAAGAAAATGGAAGCAATAGTTTTAGTTTTGATTTCAACTTTACTTGGAGTTTTAGGTCAGCTTTCTTTAAAACAAGGAATGAAAAATATAGGAAATTTCGAAGTAAAAGATTTTTTATCAAACAAAATTTTTGAATTGATAGCAGAAAAATTTGTTGTCATTGGAATTGCTTTGTATGCAATTGCCACTCTTCTATGGCTTGTTGTTCTTTCTAAAGCCGAACTAAGTTTTGCTTATCCGATGTTAGCTATTGGTTATATACTAATAGCAATTTTTGGCAAAATCTTCTTTGGAGAAAATGTCACTTTGATAAGATTCTTAGGAATATTGTTAATCTCAATAGGTGTTTTTCTTTTATTAAAATCTGCATAATTAATTAATGAAAATTAAAGAAACTCAGATTATTGATTTTGTTGTTTTCATTCTAGTTTACTCTTTTTTATTAAATTACTTTAAGCCTGAGCTAATATTTTTACAAACGACAACATCTGGTGGAGATACACCTTCGCATCACTACATTGCTTATTACTTAACTTAAAAAGTTACTTACTACCAAAGTTTAGAATAACTGGATGGTCTCCAGATTGGTATGCTGGCTTTCCGTTTTTAACTTTCTATTTTCCATTAACTTATCTACTGATGGCGCTCTTAAGCTGTACTATCTCGTTTGTTATTGCTTTTAAGATTGTTACAATTCTGGGTATTTTCCTTCTTCCGCTTTCCACTTATTTCTCATTAAAACTCATGAAGTTTGAATTTCCAATACCTACACTAGCTGTTATTCTTTCTTTCTATTTTCTCTTTTCTGAATCATTCACATTTTATGGAGCTAACATTCCAAGTACTCTAGCTGGGGAATTTAGCTATAGTCTAAGCTTTTCTTTAATGATTTTACTAACTGGATCTCTTTACAAAGGAATAAAAGAAAACAAAAACTTAATAAAAAATTCAATCTTACTCTCATTAATGTCTTTTTCCCATCTCTATACAACTAGCGTGTTTTTCTTTTCTTCAACATTTTTCTTAAAAGATTGGAAGAAAAATCTAAAATATCTTTTTCTCTTTTACTTTTTTGGATTTTCTCTTATATCTTTCTGGCTTGTTCCATTCTTTTTTAAATCTGAGTACATGAGCAACATGGGATGGATTCAAGATAAGAGCTTAGAAAAACTCTATTTGCAACCATTTAACTATTTTCTTCCATTTGCTGCTCTTACGCCAATAATTGGATTTATTAAAAAAGATGAGAGAGTTTTTTATCTTATTTCCTTCATTTTAGTTTCTCTAGCATTTTTCTATTTTCTACCAAATGGTCATCTTTTTAATTGTCGATATCTTCCTTTTTATTATTTCTATTCTCTACTTTTGGCTTCATATACAATTGGAATTTTTTTGAGATACATCGAAAATAAAAGAGTTCTCATGATTTTTGTTCTAATTTTCTTGGTGTTTTCTATTCATTACATTTCTTCTTCCATTAAATTTATACCATTCTGGATAAAATGGAATTACGAAGGTTTTGAGTTGAAAGAAAAGTGGCAAACATTAAAAGATCTTCTTGAGTATCTTAAAACTCTACCTTATGGAAGAATAATGCATGAATATACGCCTTCTCATGATGTCTATGGAAGCCCGAGAACATTAGAATCTATACCTTATTTTTCTGGCAAGCCTGTAATGGAAGGCTTGCTGATAGAATCCGCTATTAACGCTCCTTACCATTTTTGGATGCAGGCTTATCTATCAGAAAGACCATCATGCCCAATTTCTTACGTTGGTTGTCATTCTCTAAATGTTTCTAAGGGTTATGAATATCTGAAACTTTTCGGTGTTAAATATTTCATTGCATCTTCGGAAAAAGTCAAAGAAGAAGTTGATAAAGATTCTCATTTCAAGCTTTTGAAGGAAATTGGAGATTTTAGAATTTATGAGATTGAAGGAAGTGGGAATATAGTTGAGATTCCAAAATATCAACCTGTTTTTGCTGAAAGAAGTAAGTGGAAAGAGCTTTCTTTGGAATGGTTTAAATCAGATTTTATTGATGTTCCAATTATTTTTGCTGATAATAAGAAGGAGGATACCATAAAGAATTTGGATGAAATAACTAAAGTTCCTATAAATTCCAATTGTTCTGTTGAAGAAAATGTTTCAAACGAGGAAATTAAAATCAGTACAAATTGTATTGGAATTCCACTACTAATAAAAGTAGCTTACTTCCCTAACTGGAAGGTAGAAGGCGCTAATAGTATTTATCTTACATCACCTGCTTTAATGATGATAACTCCAACAAAAGAGAGTATCAGAATTTATTACGGATATGATTCAATAGATATTTTCGCAGACGTGATAACAGTTGTTGGTTTAATGATATTGGTGCTGTATTTTATTAAAACGAAACCAATCGATTTTAAATCCTAATACAAACTTGAAAAATGGATATAAGCGTTATAGTTCCGACATTCAATGAGGAAGAAATGATAGAAGAATTTCTAAAAAAAGTCAAAGAGTTAAAGCTGCAATTGAAAAACTTTGAATTGATAATCATTGACGATTCTCTTGACAATACAGCAGAAATTGCTAGAAGTTTGATGAAAAAATTCAAAATAAGAGGAAGAATTTTAAAGAGAATTGGAAAAAGAGGAAAAGGCTCTGCTATTAGAGATGGTTTGAAGTTAGCAAAAGGAAAATACATTGTTTTAATAGATGCAGATTTGCAGTATCCAGTTGAAAAAATTCCGACTTTAGTTGAGAAATTAAGAGAATGTGATATAGTAAATACTAGAAGGTTGAGAAAAGACCCTTTCTACAGAAAATTGCTTGGATTAGGTTTTAGAATTTTGGTTTTTCTTCTTTTTGGTTTAACCATAGAAACTCAATCAACATTTAGAGCTTTTAGGAAAGAAGTTAAGGAAAAAATTGATTTTAAAGCAAATTCTTGGGCTTGGGATGTTGAGTTTTTATACAAAGCAAAAAAAGCTGGTTTTAAGATTTGCAGTTATCCTGTAATTTATGGGAAAAGAAAAAAAGGGAAGAGTAAAATAAGTTTTAATGCTTCATTAATTACTTCAATAAAAATGTTTCTCGAGCTTTTGAAAATTAGAAAGTTTTGTTTAAATTATTAATATTTCACTACTTTTTGTAATGTGTTATTTCTCTTAGTAAATTAACTAATCCTTCCTTTCCTTTTATAAGGTATAAAATCTCAAGAGCAAGTAGAGCATACGAACTTCCCTCTAAAAAATGACAGTAGAGAGGATGAATTAAAACTATTGAAGAACCTTTAGAAACAAAAACAGGATGAATAAAACTGTAAAGATACATTTTTAGGTTAAAGTTCTCTATGAGTTCTAGCGGAGAAATTTGTAAAGAAGAACAAATTTGTGAGAGAATTCTTCCCTCGTTTATAAGATAACCTGTGATAGAACATAGGACACTTTCTTTTTTGTTAGATTTAATAAATTTGAGAAAATCTCTTGCTGTTCCTACTAGACCATCGTTAAAAAGGATATAAGTAAATTCTTTCAATTTTGAAACCTTCATATTAAAGTTAAACAGAAAGGCTTAAATTCTTATTGTTCTTGTAAGTAATTACAAGATTAAATCTTAGAGCCATTAGTTCAATGATTTAATTTTGAAACCATGAAAAATATAACCAAAGCTCCGAAAAGAATTATTATTAATTCTTTTGTTCCATATTCTGGTAAACTTAAGTAAGCAGAACCAATTTCTGTTGTAAAAACGTATTGACATTTTCCTTCTATACATTGGCAATCAACCCTAGAGGATAATCCTTGAATTATTATAGTAGAATTAGGACAATTATCAACAGTTGTACAATTTGGTAATTCATTTGCTGTTGTATTTATGAAAAGCGGTATTTTTCCGCTAGCATAAATTACTGTTATTTTAGGATAAACTGTGTCTATTTGAGAATATTTTAGAATGTTTGTCGTATTATAACTATTATCTATTGAAATGAAAGAGGTTGGTTGAGTGTAGGCAAAACCAGTATAATTGCTATTCAAAAAGCTATAGGAAACAAAATTTATTGGTAAGTTAATAATTCTTCCAACTTGATATACTCCTCCGCTTACAGAAACAGAATATCTTATTGGATAGAAAACTCTTTGAGGATATGTTCTATTATTCTTATACTCGAATTCTGGACGGTTTGGATTAAAGAATCTACAAGTTATTGTGTTTGGAGAAGAGTAGTTGTAATTTGGGTAAAAGATTGTACAGGATGCTGGACCAATCCTTCCTTGATAGCTACAATTTTGATAGCCAAAACAATTAGTTATGTTAGTGTTATCTTCACAATTCAACCAACAAGTAACGTTAATTGGATCAAAAATCTCTGGCTCATATTTTGCATACCACAAAACATCAATTCTTGTTTTATCGCCAAATAAACCGAGGTACTGCTTATTACCAGTATAATCGTCAACAAGGTAAAGTTCTATTGAAGAAATGTAAAAAGTATCGTTACCGGGTAATAAACTAACTTGAGCTTTTGAAATAGCAAAAACTAACGATAAAAAAGTTAAAGCTAAAATTAATTTCTTCATGATGAATTTTTGATTTTTGAGTTAAAAAATTCTAAAACGGTAAAATTTTTCTCAAAATTTTTATCGGAATTAAAAAGATTTCTACTATTTTTTGGCTTTCTTTTTCGACAACTCTGAAAGTTGCCCTAGAAGGTTGCAATGGTACTTCGCTTCCATAAACTGTTACATTTACCGTTAACACATGAGCTCCAGCGCTCAGTTGGGGCAAAGAGCAAGTAAATGTAATGTTTGCATAATAATAATCAAAGTCTGAATACACCCAAAGAGGATAGTCAGCATGCTTACAGGTTTGATCTCTACAACCACAATTCCATTTTGGAAGAGTGGTTGTTGTGGTGGTTGTTGTGGTGGTTGTTGTGGTGGTTGTTGTTGAAGTGATAGTTGAGATTGTTGTGGTGGTGGCTCCTCGACCCGGGGGTGTCCTGTTTATTTCTGGCATTTCTATTGCACGCCTCATTTGACTTTCGCAATGCGCCATAACTGCTCCCTTATGATGACTACTTTTATTCCAATCGAAATATGACATTAAACCCTTGTTATTTAGGAAGCATTCCTTCCATACATCATTGTCTATTCTCAAAGATAAAACTAGATCGTTAACCGAAGAATAATTCCATTGACAACATTGAAAACTTACTGATGCAGTTAAATCACCCCCGCTAAAAGTGAATGGTGTTAATATTTTAACGTTTGGAGATACTTTAGAGCAGCTTGTACATGGTACTGTTAAATACGAAGAAGAACTTTCTCCTTGATCGTTAAAGTCTCCATCTCCATTTTTGTCTATGCAGGCATAGTAAAGATAGGTACCTTTTTGAGGGGGCGAAGTGAAATAGCAAGAGCAGCCGTATTGGCCAGAGGTGCAAGAACAAACTGTTTTTCCAGAGCAGTCACCTTCTTTAATGTATATTATTTTATTGTTACAATTAGAAAGTCCGCTTGCGCTAGCTTTTACTTGAGTTTCCGGAAATGCTGGATTGGGAGAAAGTGAGAGGGAAATTGAACCTGAACAACCTGTTCCGCCGCCACCTCCTCCAGAAGTTGTTGTGGTTGTCTGTGGACATGAACAACAATTTGAACATTGAGTATCACTTGAATGACAATAGCCATTACTGCAATAGTAATACTTGGAAGAGCCAGTAGCACAATACTTCCAGCAACAATCACTACTCGAAGAACATTCAGTTCCGCTTGGAATTGAGGAGGTTGAAGTAATAATAGTAGTAGAGGAGGTTGGAGATGGCTGAGTGGTTGTGGTGGGACATTTACTAATGCTACATTTGTACCATCCTGAAACTTCACTATTACTGGTTTTGCATTCATGATTTTCACATTTCACATAATAATCGCTTGTAGCACCAACACAAGTACAGCAATCAGCATCGTTCCGACATTGATAAGATCTGCACTTACACAACTTCCCGCCAGATGGGTCGATTTTACATTGATTATTAACGCATTTTAAGTTATAGTCACTATTTGCTCCTTCGCAGTTACATTTACAATCATAATCACTATTGCAACTACCTCCTACGTCTATGCATTTATCAATACTGCTTACGCAACACGCAGACCATCCCAAGCACTTATCTTGATTAGTGCAACAATAACTACAAGCAGCAACAAACAAACTCTTGTAGTACAAGGAATTACCAACGCATTTAAATCCAGTGACCTCGACGCATTCCTTATATCCCCCAAAATCGTAACAACTAATCCCCCAACCGGTACAACAATCATTATTAGTAGTGCATTTTGCTCCTTCATTTGGGCAAGAAATTGTTGTTGTAGTAGTTGTAGTACTAGTTGTAGTACTAGTTGTAGTACCACCTCCTCCACCAGAAGTTGTAGTAGTTGAGGTTTGTGCAATAATTATCGGTAAATTTCCAGAAAAGAAAACAAGATAAAATACTAGAAAAGTTATGAAAATAGCATAAAAGAAAGTTTTTTCTCTCGTTTCTTTCTTTACTTTTAATCCAAAAACTTCTTCTTTAAAAGAAAATAAAAAAGCTAAAAACCAAGTTGGAATCAGAAGCATAATTATTGGCTTAGAAACAAAAATACGAAGGAGCAAATAATGAAAATTAAAAAATGGTAAAAGTGAGAAAACAAAGATAAGTGGAACTGAAATTCTCAAAAACTTAAAGTTTTTCTGAGCTTTCTTCATAATTTGTTTTCTTTCGCCGATATTTAAATCTTATATCAAGTCAAAATTTCTTTCAATTTATTTTATTCTCTTCTTTTCATCAAAATTATGTGGTAATATTCAGGAACATTCCACTCTTTTACTTTTTCATATTCATCCTCAAAATACTTATAAAAAATTCCATAATAGTTTGCATCAGCAACAATAATTTTTGGTTTTGTTTTTTTAATTTCTTCAACAACTTTTTCCAAACCTTCAAAACTTAAATGCTTTAAATCTGAGTCAAAATAATTCAAAGCAATTCTTCTGTTTGTAACGAAAGAAATGTAGTTAACTGGAATTGATGAACCAAAAATTGAATCATTTTCGTTGGTAAATTTTAAAGTGTAATTCGTAAGTTCATCAAAAATCAAATTCTTACTTTTATCAAAATAATAAGTTATGCTTTTAAAATTCGATAAAATTGAAAGAAATAGAATCAGAGATAGAAAAATTTTCAGTTCTGCTGATTTTGAAGAGAAAACCCTTCCAAAAGAAATAAAGATGAAAGGTAGAGAAAAAGCAAAATAATGATAAATCACTTGCTTGAAAATAAGTAAAATTATTAAGTCATAAAGCAAAGGATAGAAAGAAAAAAGGAAAAGTTTTTCTTCTTTCTCAAAATAGCTAAAAGCAAAAGAAATTAAAGATATGAAAATTGTGAAGAAACCTAAAGAAAGATATTGCCAACTTAAGGAAGCTATTTCGCTTGGAAGCTTAACGTTTGCAAAGAAATGATAAAGGATTGTAGATTTGATGAAAGAATAACCGAAAAGAAAATAAAATAGCAAAAAGAAGGAAATGTTAGAAACCAAAGAGTATAAAAGAAAATTTTTCAAATCTTTCCTTTGAAACTTTAGAATGTAGATTAATAAGAATGGAAGTAAAAGCAAACTTAAATAGCGAGTGAAAAATGCCAAAGAAAAGAGAAAAGCAGATAAAAAATTTTTTCTGTTCAAGAGAAAGTAGAAAGAGAGTAAAAAGAAGAGAAGAGATTCAAAAGTTCCCATTGCCAAATTTCCAAATATTAAAAATCCTGGAAAGAATAGAAAAGCAATAGAAGCTATGAAAGCTGATTTTCCATCGAAAATTTTCCTCGTTATTAAATAAGTTAAGAAAATGCAAGATAGGCCTATTGTTGAAATGTAGAGCTTCACAAAAGTAAAACTATTAGTAAGAATAGCAGGAAAAAGCAACAAAAGTTGAAGAGAAGGGTGAGCAAAGAAAAAGTCTTTATACGGCAACAAACCTTCTTTCAAAGCCTTTACCATGTTAATGTAGATTGTTTCATCTGAAAAAATCGGAGTAATGAAAAAAGACCTAAAAAATAAGAAAATAAAAAGAAAAATTAAAGTTGCTAATGTATCAACAGAAAATAACTTCTTCTTTTGAATCAAATCCATCTACCCCCTTAACACCAAATCTCATAATATAGTTATAATACCTCTTTGGTAATTTCAGTGTAAAAGAGTTATTGGATGGAAAGTTCAAAATTTCGTCATATAAAGTGGCCCAACCAGAATGAGTAACTACTATTCTACCACTAAAGTTTCCATATTTGTTCAATATAACAGAACAATTAAATAGGCAATAATGTGAGGTTTCTTCTATTTTTTCGCATCTGATATCATTTAAAATTTTTGGATGAGGAAAAGTAAAGGAGATAATTAAAATCGAGAATGTAAATATTACAGCGAGTCTAAAAAATTTCAAAAATTTTGAAGTCTCTATTTTCATAAATCAATTTATAAAAACTTGAGTTATAAAATAGGTTTTTATTCAAAACCACATCAGTTGGGCCAATAAAAATGTGTGTAATATTATACTCCTTAAGTTTTTTAATCAACCTTTCATCAGAAGGGTTAATAGAAAACTCTCTATAAAGAGAAACTCTCTTTCTGTATTCATTTTCATCGTATCTTGCCCAGCAGTAATCAGAAAAGTAGAATATTTTCCTTGAAGTTAAAGGAAAAATTCTTTCCCCATAAGAAGCGCTTGCACCTGTGCAACCTGCACCTCCTCCATCAATTAAAAACGTGGAATTTTGTACTGTGTTGTATTTTATAAAGCTAATAGCATCATAAAAACTATTCCAGACAATCCAAGGGATTTGACCCTTATCATAGGTTGGGCGTAAATCAAAATATGAGAAAAGAGAAGGAGGTATCTTAGTAATAGCAATAAGAAATAAAAGAAGCAGATTAAGTTTATTGTCGTTAAAAATCGATGCAAGCCCTAGTGAATAAAAAAACCAATTTATCCATATACTTCTTGCAAAGTTCATGTCATCGAAGGATACGAAAACCAAGAAAAAGCTAAGTACGAAGCTCAATAGCAAAAATTTCACTCCAAAGCAGAATTTTTTGTAATTTTTAATTAAAGCAAAAAAGAAAACAAGAAAACCTATAAATAGAAAAATGTTTTTATTAAAACCTATTGGAGAAGTAAAGAGAATAAATTGCAACCTTTGAATTAACGGAAGATTTCTATTAAAAGTAGAAAACATGAAAATATCGAGCTTTCTATTGTCCTCAAATGAAACAAAAAGGGATTTGGAAGTTTTAAAAAGATAAGGAACTAGGAATAAAGAAAAAAATAGAAGAAAACTCCAAAACTTTCTCTCTAAAAGAAAAGAGAATGATTTAAGATTAAGAATAGATAAAGATAGAAGAAACGGAAAAAGTAAAACTAACAGATAAGCATGAAAACTCATTATTCCAATAAGTGAACTAGAGATAGCAATAAAATCTTTATTTTTTTCTAAAATGAAATAGAGGAGAGAGAGAAAATAGAAAATAGAAATAGCATAGGGAAAAACACCTAGAAAGCCTATGTTTATTAGAGGATTTAAGAAGAAAGATGAAAAGAAAAATGAAGCAAGCGCAATTTCTTCATTAAATAATCTTTTTGATATAAGATACACTGGCAATCCGTATAATGAAGAAAAGAAAAACACCAAAAATGAAAGAAACGTTATCGCATCTATGCTAACTAACTCAAATAAAGGAGGAAATAAAATAATTGAAGGAAAATAGAAAAAATCTTCAGCCATGTCATAAGGTTTTAAGTTTGTTCCAAACTTCCCTTTCAGAAAAATAGCATGCGAAATTATAGCGAATCTTCCAACATCTGCACCTATTATAGATTTATGATAAAGAAATAATGCAAAGTTTAGCAAAAATGAGACAAAAAGAAATACTAAACACCACAAACCATTTTTTCCAATTTTTATTGAAACTTTTTTTTCTTTCATAAGATTACGAATGAAGAAAGATAAGAAAAGAGAAAAAATGAATGAAAGAAAGATAAGCTTAAAATCAATTACACTACGAAACAAAAGAATAAAAGAAAAAGAAAAGAGATTTATTACGCCTGAAGAAACTATTATCTTCAATATCATTTTACTAATCTCTCTTTCTCTTTTCCAGTAAATAATCATTCCTGGTACAAAAAAGACTTGAAGAAATAAGATAAAAGCTAGTACGCTCATTCTTCAATTACAACCTCCTTCCACTTTATCCATTCTGCCGAACAATCTCCATAAATTTTTGGTTGTAAGTATAATGTGTGGTTACCTCTTGTCAACTTAATCTTTCTTTCATAATAATCACAG
>Ga0080004_1237273_pt1 | contig 10494 bp, 7 predicted proteins | sample WasSprMetagenome_FD_69207 | JGI IMG/M metagenome (GOLD analysis project Ga0080004, IMG submission 69207) | Sulfidic aquatic microbial communities from Washburn Spring, Yellowstone National Park, USA - WS (SPADES assembly) (version 2) | ecosystem: Environmental > Aquatic > Thermal springs > Hot...
ATGTAGGTAACCTAACAATTATCGCAAGACTTGATGGGGGCACAACAATTTTTGATGACTTAACCGAAGATAGGATGATAACAACTGTTGAGCATGCTATTAGTTTAGGTGTCGATGCTGGTTGTGTAATGTGTTATATAGGTTGTAAAAAGTCTCCTTTATTGCAACAAAAAGTTGGCCTACTTGCTACTGAATGTGCAAAATTTGGATTACCATTAATGGTCGAATCTCTTCCAGCAAAGATTCTTCAATACCATTTCATAAAAGATGTTAAAACTTTAAAGAAACATGAAGAAACACGTGAAACATTAAGTCTTGACGATATAATGGTTGTTAGTAGAATTGCAATAGAGCTAGGGGCAGATATTATTAAGACATATTATACGGGTACAGTAGAGGAATATAAAAAAATTATTGAGTACAGTCCAGTTCCAATAGTTATTGCTGGAGGACCTAAAACTCAAACCGATGAAGAATTCTTAATGATGATTAAGAATGCTATGAACGCAGGAGCTAAAGGAATAGTTATGGGTAGAAATATTTGGCAACATAAAAACCCTAAAGGCATGATCAAAGCTTTAAGTAAAATAATTCATGATGGCAAAGATGTTTCTGAAGCAATAAAATTTCTCTAAAAATCTAATTGTCGATTTTTTACTAAGGAAAATCAGAGAAAATAATATCTTATGAAATGTATAAATTTTAAATTTGTTTTTATACTTTTCTCTATCGTTAACCATTTCTCATTCTCCTTTATTTGACCTCTTTAATTAAAAAATTGTTATAGATATTTAATTTACCTATAAAATGAATAGCTACTAAAAAATTAATCGAAAAACTTATATATAATAAAACTATTTTTTTAAATGGTGAATAGCTTATGGAGCCTATGAAATTTTCTTGTGGTATATGGGCTTTTAGTCCATGCATCGACAGATTTTGCACAAGAGGCTATAGGGAAAAGTTATCATTAAATAAAATGATAGAATCTGCATCTAAGGTTGAAGACCTCAGTGGTGTAGAAATGCATTATCCTAGCGATTTTACATTAGCGGATATTGAAAATGTAAAAGATACTATTAAACAATATAATTTAAAAGTTGCAGGTATAGCTATCGATCTCTTTAGTGATTCTCAATGGCAAATGGGAGCATTAAGTATTGCTGATGAAAATAAACGGAGAAAAGCTATTAAAATAGCAAAAGAGGCTATTGATGCAGCTGAAAATCTAGATGCTGACTTAAATGTTATGTGGCTAGGACAAGATGGTTATGATTATCCATTTCAAGTGAATTATGAAAAATGTTGGAATAGACTTATTAATGCTATACAAGAAGTAGCTGATTATAAACCTCATAGAAAAATTGCTCTTGAATATAAACTTAAGGAACCAAGAACTCATATATTTATATCAACTGTTGGAAAAGCTTTATGGGTTGTTCAACAAGTTAATAGAGATAATGTTGGTGTTCTCATAGACATTGGGCACTCATACATGGCTTTTGAAAATCCTGCAGAAGCAGTTTATCTTTTAGCTTCGTCTAAGAAATTATACCATACACATTTTAATGATAATTATAGAGATTGGGACCACGATATGATAGTAGGATCGGTACATTTATGGGAGCTTATGGAATTTCTTTTCTGGCTAAAGAAAGTTGATTATAAAGGTTGGTATTCTTTAGATATATATCCGTCCAGAGAAGATCCGATAAAAGCTGCTACAGAAAGTATTAAACAGATTAAATTTGCTTTAAAAGCATTAGATAAGATAGGATACAATAAAATGCTTAATATACTCGAAAGCAATAATCCTATTAAGCTTATTGAAACACTTAGGGATATTACCTAAAATAGTATAGGATAAATACTATTCCTATAAAAGAAACATGCGTATCTCCATTTTATTTTTATGTCATATTTTCTTAAGGCAAATATAGTTTTCTTTTTAAATAAGTTAATTTTATCTTCAATCTTATATGGTTTTTAGGAATTAAAAAGAAGTAAAAACAAATTATAAAAGAAGATATTTGTTTACTTTATATCATTAATCCAGAAAGTATTTTCCCTTATGAAGGTAAGCATCTAAGTGGATATTTCCCAAATTTATGTATTGTTTTAATCATTGCTAAAATGTTTTCCATTGGCACATCTGGAAGAATGGTATGAGTTGGAGCAAGTATTAGTCCTCCTCCTTGTCCTACCGTTTTAATTCTTTGAAGAATTTCTTTCCTCACATCTTCTGGTGTACCAAATGGTAATGTTTTTTGTATATCTATAGTACCAAATAAGCAAAGTTTATCACCGAAATTTTCCTTTACAAAAATAGGATCTAAAGCTAATGGTTGAACTGGATTAAGAATAGATACACCAATCTCTATTAAGTCTTTTATAATTGATGATATATTACCATCACTATGAATACAAACTGGAATTCCTTTGCTTTTAGGAATACTTAAAATCTTTTTTAGCCGTGGCTTTATAAATTTTCTCCAGAGGGTTGGTGAGATAAGGAGTCTTTCTTGTCCTCCATAATCGTCTCCAACATAAAAAATATCTATTGGTCTTTCAACTGCTAATTTAGCAATTTTTATATCATACTCAACTATTTTATCCATAAGTTTCTCAACAAATTTTGGATTAACTATCATATCTTTTATTAAAGGAACAAAACCTCTAAGAAGCCAAGCTCTTTCAAAAAGGCACCAACCAATTCCAGAAACGATGGCAAATTTGTCACCATATTTTTTAATAATATCATCAACAAGTCTAAATCTACCAGGTGCCTCAGGATCTGGAAATTCATAATTCTCTAGATCTTCATATTTTTCTATTGGGTGATGTACAAACCAATCTATGGTTCCAGGCACACGTGGTTTGCACAATAAACTCCATTCATCCTGCCATACTCCATCCTCAAATTTTTTAGGCTTCCAATTCTCAGGAGATGTTGGTTCAACATGTAGAAGATCACAACCAAGCTTTTCATAAAGATTAATGACTTCTTCTGATAATAATCCTTCCTCATATGGTCGTGCACCTAAACCATATTTTCGTTTAATTTCCTCTTCGCTTATTATTCCATAATAATTAAACATCTTTTTGAGAGGAATTTCAGAAAATTCTAAACTTATTGGAACTCTATCAGGCTCTTCTAAATTAATAGTTGCCAAAACTCTTTCGCGATGGTCCATAAAAAAATCAAAAAATAATAAACGACTCAGCTTAAATATAAATTTTGCTTTTTGTTTTATGATTTAGAAGTTTTTTATTGTAAAAAGTTCCTCTATGTTATTTAGAGTTTATTATAAAAGTTTTCATGAGAAAACAAATACGTAATTAGTTTCTTAATTATTTTTAATCTGAGTAATTAATAAAATCTTGATTTAAAAAATAAAAAATATCCAAATTTCTCGAAAGCTTAAGTCTATCGTACAAATCCTAAAGTTAAACCTCTAATTATGTATTTTTGAATTAATACTGCGATGATTATTACTGGAATTGCAATTATTATAGCTGCAGCTGACATAGGTCCCCACAATACACCATATTGCTGTGCAAAATATCCAGCATAGACTGTCAATGGCATAGCAGATTCGCTGGGTGCCAATAATAAAGGAATTAAAAATTCGCCCCAACAAAATAGGAATGCAAAAGTTGCTGCGGTAGCTAATCCAATAGTTGATTGCGGCAAAACTATCAAGAAGAAGGCTTGCAATTCCGTACATCCATCTACTAATGCTGCTTCATCCACATTTCGAGGTATACTCTTAAAGGAACCTATCATAAACCATGTTGTTATCGGTAATGCAATTATCGGATAGACTAATATTAATCCAAGCAATGAATCATAAATACCTAAAGATTTTGTCATTACAACTAATGGAAGGAGGATTGCTACCGCTGGAATCATCCTTAAACTTAAAATCCAATTAGCAAGAGTCGTACCACCCGCTCTATATCTTTGGATAGCATAAGCTGTCATGGAACCAAGTAATGTTGTAAGTAAAGCTACTATGGATGCTGTAATGATGCTATTGATGAGATAATGTGTTGCTGGGGGAAAGTGGCCTCTTACTCCATAAATGCCACCTGTAACTAAGACTTCCACATAGTTTTTTAGAGTTGGATTTTTTGGGATAAGATGAGGTTCCCCCCATTCACCTATTGGTTTAAATGAAACCCCTATCATCCAAATGAATGGTAGTAAATATATTATTAGTATTGCCCAAGAAATTAACGTTAGTATTATACTCATGCTTTTCATTTTCTCACTCCCATATTAATTTTTCGATACGAATAATTTTCATGATGATAGTTGATATACATAGCGATATTGCTAAAAGGATCAATGATAGAAGCGAGGCATAACCATAACCAGGATTAAGGCTCATTAGAGTAAAACCAGTTTTAAATATATAGAATGGAAGAGTTGTTGTTACAATACCAGGACCACCATAAGTTAACATGTATATTATGTCAAATATCCTTAATGAGTCGATAGTTCTTAGAAGTAGCATAATAACAATAATTCCTTTGATCATAGGTAACGATACGTACCTAAATATTTGTCTTTCCGAGGCGCCGTCCAATGATGCAGCTTCGTAAAGATCTTTTGGTACACCTTCTATACCGCTTATTAAAGCGAGGGTTACAAATGGTGTCCATTGCCATATATCTAAAATGGCTAGACTAAACAATGTATAACTTGGATTTCCAAAAGGTGCACTCAGCCATGGTTGAGGCGGTATACCTAGTGAATTAAGAATTTCATTTAGCGGACCATGTGAGAAGAAAATCATTCTCCAATTTATTCCTATTATTACTGCTGGGATCATCATTGGAATTAATATGAGAACTTTTAAACCTAGTTTCCCATATGTACCTCTTAAACTAAATAGTGTTGCTAATATTATTCCAAGAATTATTTGAGAAGGTACCGTGATTCCCATTAGTATTAACATTGTAGAAATAGAACTTATTGCTTCAGAATCTGTTATTAAAATCTCAAAATTCTTAAAACCTACAAAAATGGGATATGGGTCACGTGCTGGATGATATGAGAAGAACATCATACACCAAAGATAAACTGTTGGATAAATAACTAATGCGAGAAGTAATACAAGTGTTGGAATAATTAATAAAGCAACAGAACGTCTCATATTTCCTCCCTTATTCTTTAATAAGATAATAGAAAGAGTTTATAATAAAGATTTATATTTATATAAAAAAAATAAAAAGGGGATTTTTACTTTCCTAGGATTCTTTTCCATTCTGCAGTTAATTCTCTTATAGCAGTTTCTGCGTCAACCCTTCCAGCAACGTAATCTGTGACCCACTTAGCAATCGAATCCTCAAGTTCTGGATCTTCAGGCACAAAGTCTCTTATAGCTGGTTTTAATAATGAGGCAAGGAAAGTCTCTTTAAATATACCTGGATATCTTGGTGCAAGTTCTTCAATAACAGAAATCCTAGATGGAAATGACGAAGCTTTTTCCCAAGCTATTTTTTGGGATTCTTTTGACATCAAGTACTGACAATAGAGCCAAGCTTCTTTTGGATGCTTGGAGTACTTACTTACACCAACCTGCCATGTTCCATCAACACACATTCCAGGAGATGGTGCAACTCCTATTTTACCTGCTATTGCTGGATATTCTTCTGGGGCTTTCTCTATAAAATCAATGAACGTGGAAGCCCATGAACCTGCCCACATGAAGGCTTTACCCGTTCCAAGAAGATCCATACATTGAGACCATTCGGTTTCCATCGGAGCTGGCTCATATGTTGTTAATTCTTTAAAGAGTTCAAGCACTTTTATTCCCATATCAGTTATTGCAGGATCAAAAGCTGGGAGACCATCTTTAGTAAACATATCTCCATATGGTAAAACTATATCTCCACACTTTGCCATACCTTCAGGTGAGTGTCTCCAAGGAGCAAAAAGCCAACAATATTCCCAATGTATCGTATGAGTCTTCATAGCCATTATGGTATTCCCTATTTCTGTTGGCGACTCTGGGTTATATTTCTTAGTGAAAAACCTACCTATTACTAAAAGATCTTCTAAAGTTTTCGGTATCGTTAATTCTGTAGGTATTTTTGTTGGATCAAGTTTAAACTTTGAGGCTAAAGCTTTTAGTTCATCGAGATGATCTGCTACCCACTTTTTGTATTTAGCTTGGATACTAGGATCTTCTAATAGATCTTTTCTATAAAACATAGACATTACATTTGCACAATGTACATAACCAATTCTTTTACCCTCCCAATGAGCATATTGGCGATCGATAGTTGGTATAAAATCAGCATAATCTTTAAATATTTCTGCATCAGGATACTTTGCCTTTAGATCGTCTACTGGATAACAATGTGGTGCAAATGCTCCTGTGTATATACAGTCCCACATAAGTACATCATATTCCCCCGCTTTAGTAGCGAATTCATGAAGTTGTTTATCTCTTCCAGTTTCCCAATCAAACAAAAGTACTTCAGTTTCTATATTAGGATAATCCTTAACAAAATTTTCTGCAATGGCTTTCATTCCTGGAGCAGCATGAGCAATTGCAACAATTCTAATCTTAACTTTAGCTGGAGGCATTAAAAAATAGTAAGCTCCAGCAGCCAAAATTGCTACGATTACTATTACTATTATTACTGCTTGAACTTTTGTTATAGCTTTTTTATAATTTCTATTCATTTTTCATCACTTTAATAGCATATATAAAATAATTAATTAACTATATAAGTTTTACGTTTTAAATTGTTAAATTTTAAAAATAATCCAATAGAAAATTTTTATTTTTTATTCTAGTTTCTATCAAATTCCTTTTATTATTTAAAGTATACTAAAAGCTATTTAGATAGGATTATCTTTATTGCTAGTCTTTCTTCTAGCAATTGCTCTTATGAATCTTAGCCCTCTTTCAATTTAGAAAGAACATAGTTTCCATTTCTCTAATTTTTGATAAAGTCTTATAATAGGATTTTCTGATTTGATTATAAATTGGTATTGCTTTAATTAATGAAGAGAGAACATATTTGGTGAAATAAAAAGAAGGATAAGATAATTTAATATTTATCCTCCTGCTTATAAACTAAAGAGTTTTCAGAAAAATGGATAAAATTATAGAAATAGGATTAGAATAAAAATAGTTAACAAATAGAAATATGATCTATTTTACATAACTCTTAAGAATAAGTTTAAAAGCATGAAGAAAAAGATAATATATAAAAGAGAATTCAATCTTTAATTATTTATAATCTTAGATTCATTTGTCATAATCTTTAAGAAAATCTAAGCTGAGTAAAATCTTACCACATCTATAAATTTCTAATTCATGATAAAAAAAAAGCAAAGGGAAAAATTTAAATTAAGCTATAAAACTTTTGAAAATAAAACTTAATGATCCTATCATAGATATAAAACTCTATTCTAATTGGAAGTGTAATAATAAAGATTTTATCCATTCATTTGGATTTTTCTTAAAAATCTCTAATGCAGAAGTTACGCCAGCTCCTTCATCTATATCAAAACCTAATTCCAATAAGACTTGCTCCAGTGCATATATAGTTGGTATAACAAATTCTGGAGATGCTGTTAATCCCATATGGCCTATTCTAAGTAGTTTGCCTTTGCCATATGTTCCAAGCGATCCTCCAATCATAATGTTGAATTTATCTATCATAAAATTGCGTATTTTTGTTTCCATTCCATCAGGGACTTCTACTGCTGTTAATGTGGGTGAAGCATCTTCATCTTTAGGTAAAATTTGCAAACCCATCGATTTAATTCCTTCTCGAACTGCTTTTGCCGCGATGCAATGTCGTCTAAACCTGTTTTCTAAACCTTCTTTTAATGCTAATTCTGTAGCTTTTCTTAATGCAAGTATATTTAAAGTTGGCATTGCAACAGGTGTAGTTGCAGAAATACCTCCGATTGCATCATCATACCATGTTGGCACTTTCCAAGCTTGTAACTTTGGAATAATAGGTTGAACCCTTGTATTTCTTTTACTTATCTCTAAGATTCTTTCGTTAAAGGCTATTGGACTAAGCATAGCAATCGATCCTAAACATTTGCTTGCATATCCAATACATGCATCAATATGCCATTGATCCATTTTAAGTTCTATACCTCCAAATCCGGATATAGCATCAACAATAAATGGCATATCATTTTCTTCAGCAATTTTACTAATCTCTTTAATTGGATTTAACACACCTGATGATGTCTCATTTTGTACAACAAATATTGCTTTTGCATCTTTATTTTTAAGAACTTTTCCTTCTAATTCCTCAGGTTTTATTGATTTTCCAAATTCTGTCTCAACATTTATAACTTCTCCACCACAAATTTTTATCTTTCTTTCTAAGAGTTCACCAAAGAATCCGTTCTTAATATTTATGATCTTATCACCTTTTTCAACTATATTTGAGACTAGCCAACCTATTGCAGAAGCCCCTGACCCAGGAAAGATTAATACATCATTATTTGTTTGAAAAATCTTTTTTAATTTATTACATGTATCTATATAAATTTCTTCCCACTCATTGCTATAATGTGGATAAACTAATCTTGGAAGTGTTTCTAGGATCTCAGGATAAGGTTCATTTGGACCGGGGATCATCAAAATTCTTCTTTTATTCATTTTTAATACGATTTTTTATTAGGATTGCAACTTATAAACTTTTTTATATATAAGGGCATGTTTAATTATTATTCTTGCTTTATGGCTTTAATCTATTTTTATACATTAAAAAGAAGAATTTAATATAAATTGTTTTAATTCTTTTCTTATTCCTCCTTTATGCTTAGATAGTATATTAAATGTTAATAGTATAGACTTTTTGGTTTCAACAATTTATGAAGCTTTGGATTTAGCAAGAAAATTAATTCCAAAAATTGAAAAACCAAAAATATTAGCAATACCAGAAGACATATGAAAAGTATAACAGTATTGAATACCCAACAAAGCATAAAGTTATCTTAAATTTAAACATTTGGTATTACATATGGTCCTTAATGCCTTTTTAGCTTTTATGATAATACTTTTTCAGGAGATAAAGGAAAATATAATGCAAGTGTAAGATTAGATTTAAATAATACTTCAGAATTTAGAGAATAGTTTTAAATGAAAATTTAAAAAGGGGGAATAAAAATTGAAGGTACAGGAAACAAAACTTAAAGGTTTTAGCATAAAAATTGTATATATTAATAACTTATTAATAGGCATAGCTACTGAAATTGGGCCAAGGATTTTATATTTTGCAAGTGAAAATTATCCTCAAAAAAATCTTTTTAGCATATGTCCAGAATTTGGAATAAATACTTCTGAAGGTTTTTGGAGGATTTATGGGGGTCATAGACTATGGAGTGCACCAGAAGCTAAACCACGTTCTTATTCATTAGACGATAAACCAGTCGAAATTAGGATAGAAGAAAATAATGTTACAATATATGGTAATCCTGAAAAAGAAAATTCTATAAAGAAAGAGATCATGATAAAACCTTTTAAAAGAAACTCGGTTCAAGTTATTCATAGAATCCAAAATATTGGTAGATGGCCAATAAAATTAGGATGCTGGGCTATGTCTCTTATGGACGGGGAAGGTTTTGTAGTTATACCAATAAAAGCAGAGAAAGTAGACATAGAAGGGCTTCTTCCCGATAGGCATTTTTCCATATGGCCATATACAAGTTTAGAAGATAAAAGAATAAAATTTAATGATGAATACATATATGTAATGAAAGATTCGAAAATAGAAAAACCACTTAAGATAGGGACTATGGCTAACCCAACATGGGCTGCATACATCATGGAAGACATAGCTTTTGTGAAAGAGTTTTCAAAAATTGAGGGAGAATATCCTGATTTTGGTTGTAATGTAGAAGTATATACAAATGCTAATATACTAGAATTTGAAACACTAGGTCCCCTAAAAACGCTTGAACCTAATGCTATCGTTGAACATATAGAAATTTGGAAAATATTTAAAATAGAGAAATTGGAACCTACAAAAAGTGACATAAAGAATAAACTCGAACCTTACTTAACAAAATATTGATATGATATTAAAAATGGAATAGGAAAAATTAGAACAAAAGAACTTTACAAGTTTATACAATCAAAGAATATTGAATTAATGAAAGGAATAAAAAAGCTTTTCGATCCAAATAATATATTAAATCCAGATGCAGTTTTAGCTTAAAATTTTCATAAAAGTTATAGTTATATAAATGTTTTTTTATTGCCATTATAAAGAGCAATGTTAACTAAAATCTTTATTGAATTGTGTTTATGACCTAGTTTATTATTTCTTTTTTAGTCTTTCATAATGTATTAGTTAAGCATATAAAAACCCTTTTAATATTTTCGCTAGGGGCTTCATCTAAGAATTCTATCTAATTTATTTTTAGCCGATATGTATCGATGATTAATGAAGGAGTAACTTATTAATTAGTTAATATTAGAAGTCTTAGATATTTTTCTT
>Ga0080004_1138418_pt1 | contig 10493 bp, 6 predicted proteins | sample WasSprMetagenome_FD_69207 | JGI IMG/M metagenome (GOLD analysis project Ga0080004, IMG submission 69207) | Sulfidic aquatic microbial communities from Washburn Spring, Yellowstone National Park, USA - WS (SPADES assembly) (version 2) | ecosystem: Environmental > Aquatic > Thermal springs > Hot...
TATAGCTTCCAAAGGATTCAATACCGTCAAGTTTAATTCCGCAAAGGAGAATGCGCCACTTTGGAAAATATTTATGGAATCTTTAATTAGGAGATAGGAAAAATATGCTAAGAAAAACGTAACTATAACATTGAGTATTAACTTAATCTTCATTTTCATTAAAAACTTCCTGAATTGATTGATGAGTTTATAAAGCATGGTTACATATGGAAGCTCCACTATCATATGTCCCAAAGCTATCAAGAGACCTCCAAATAACCCAATAGAAGCTCCAGTAACTATTGCTGAAGCTGATAATGGTCCAGGACTTAAAGCTCCACTAAGCGTTATGGCCAATGTCAAAGACACAAGCTTCCTCATATTCATCATGAATACCCTAGACTTATGAGTTAAATTAAAGTTTAAAAAATTAATGATGTATCTTAACATAATTATTATTCAAAAATAATAATACTTAAATTCTCCAATAGTTAATAGAATGGATAGGTATTTAGGGGAGATGTCCTCTTAAACAATTTTTTATTTATGGTTACATAATAAAAAGTACATATCTTCAACATAGGCAAGTTTAAGACACTGCTAGACTTATTTATATTAGAAATTGTTAAGGCCTCCAATTCAATTGAGAAGCAAGGTTTATGCTTATTTGTATTACGATTATCAAACCCTTAGCCTTATAATCGCATATTAAATTCTAAAATTTTACCAAAAACCTATAAGCACCATCAATGACCATTATAGCCAAAATGTTAAATGATGATGTGAAGAAGTAATACTTTTATTTAAAATCGTAATACTTAAATAAACATTAATTTTAATACTTATGGGAATGAAAAATGCTGAAAATGAAGCTTGTGGCAATTACTGTGTCAATGGTGTTGATAGCTATAATAGCGTATTTCGCGGGATATTACACGTCATATATTCCCATGCCAGTTTCCATGCCAAGACCACAGCAGATAGGTATTTCAAAATTCAAGGTTGTGTATCCCATTACAATAGTGGACAGTGCTGGGAGAAATGTAACTATCGAAAAGGAGCCTCAGAGAGTTGTTGTAGTATCATCGACCCATGAAATGGTTTTGTTAGCACTTGGCATAGGGAATAGAACTGTTGGAGCATCTGATACAGTAATCCAAGATCCTATATTCATGGCCCTTCTACAGAAAAGGGATATTGTGAATATAGGCAAATTTTCATCACCTAGTGCTGAGGCTATTATCAGCGCAAATCCAGATCTTGTAATATTCTATGCAAGTTTCTACAAGCGGGTATATGATGAAGTAGCGGCAAAACTTCCACCTACAGTGAAAGTTGTTTACTTCGATCTTTACAAGATAAGCACAATGTTTGAGGAGATATATAAGCTTGGCCTAATATTTAATAAGGTTGATAAGGCTCTTGAGCTTATATCGAAATGGTCCTCAAGATTCACATATATCGTTGGAAAAGCTACGGAGATCATGCCGAGTAGTAGGGTAAGGACGTTCTTTGAAGGATATACGGAGCTTGCAGCAGCTGGACCTGGGAGTGGTTGGCATCAGATACTAACATTAGCTGGAGGTACTAATATATTTGGAGACATTCCACAGCCTTACCCAAAAATCAGTCCGGAAAGCGTTATTGAAAGAAATCCGGATGTAATAATAAAGGTTACTGCAGCATTCAATCCATGTGTAGATAACAGTACGAAACCTTTAGAGAATCTATACAACACTATTATTTCAAGGCCAGGTTGGAAAAGCATTTCTGCTGTAGCAAACAATAGAGTATATGTTTACACGACGAAGTATTTGGATGGCCCTGGTTACGTTATACAACTAGCATTGGTGGCTAAGCTCCTCTACCCCAATATATTTAAAGATATCAACATTGACCAGTGGATCTTAGATTGGCTCAAAGATATGGGTTTAGCCGAACCTGAAAAGGTATGTAAACTGTCTTGGGTATATCCAAGTATTCCAAGCGGGTGATGAAAATTAATGCAACCCCCTTTTTTTCCTTCAAAAGAATCCTTTTAATATCATCCTTATTCCTAGCAATAATACCAGTGTCATTTCTGTCGATAGCTATTGGCGCTTATAATCTGCCAATAAGTGATGTGGTGAAGTGTCTGTTAAATCCACATGGCGAAAATCCTGCTATTATAGCGTATACTATTGTGTGGTTCTATAGAATTCCCAGGACTATCGGGGCTTTAATTACGGGAGCTGTATTGGCTGTAGCTGGTGCTCTGATTCAAGGAATCACTAGAAATCCTTTGGCATCTCCCTTCACCCTTGGCGTAAGTTCGGCTGCAAGTTTCGGGGCGGGGCTTGTTATTATAGCTGGTGTTAAGCTAGCGTTATTACCGCAAGTATTCCTCCAAACACCTGAAGGTTATATGATTATAACCCTAGCAGCATTCACAATATGTTTCCTACATACCTTGCTAATTCTCACACTGCTATTTATTAAGGGGTTTTCACCAGAATCCATCGTACTTGCAGGTATAGCTATGGCGTATATGTATTCAGCTGGCATAACATTTCTAGAATATTTCGCTGGAGAGTCTTCACTTAAGGAATACATTTTCTGGATTATGGGGGATCTGACGAGGGTTAATTGGGGCAAGATTTACTTTCTACTGGCTACATTGTTAATCACTATATTAGCGGTTTATCTATTTGCATGGGATCTCAATGCACTATCCCTCGGAGATGATGTTGCAAAGAGTTTAGGTGTAGATCCGAGGAAGCTGAGGTTTAAAGTAGCTTTCATGGCATCTCTGACTACAGCAACCGTTATTAGCATTACAGGACCTATACCATTTATATGTATTATGGCACCCCATATAGCGAGGCTGATAATAGGCTCAGATAACAGATATCTCCTCCCAACATCAATAGCTATAGGCTCGATACTCCTAACAATATCAGATATCATAGCAAGAACGGCTTTAAAACCCATTGAGCTACCCGTAGGAGCTGTAACCAATGCTCTTGGGGCATCCTTCTTCATATCAATGTATATGAGCATAAAGAAAGGGAAGGTGATGAGCATATGAATAGTCATTTAAAGCTTAAGGTAATGGATGTAGAGATATGTTATGGTAGCTACAAAGCATTGAGTAGAGTGGAGTTTGAAGTTTCCCCAGGCGAATTCATAGCCCTCCTTGGACCTAATGGAGCTGGTAAAACAACGCTACTTAAAACTATTGCAAGAATTCTAAAGCCTAGAAAGGGCGTAATATACCTAAATGGCAAGAACATTATGGAAATGAATGATCGTGAATATGCTAAAATAACTGGATACCTTCCACAAATAAATGACATGTCAACGCCAATGAGAGTATTTGAAGTGGTGTCAATGGGTAGAAAACCCTATGTCACATGGCAATTAACAAAAGAAGATATTAATAAGATTTGGAGTGCCATGAAAACTACAGAAGTAGATTATCTTGCCTTTAGAAGTATTAGTGAAGTTAGTGGTGGTGAGAGGCAGAGAGTGATGATAGCAAGAATACTTGCTCAAGAACCCAAAGTTCTACTTCTCGATGAACCTGTAACTCACCTCGATTTAAAGTATCAAAGAGATATTTTGAAACTCATTAGAAAAGTAACAAGAGAAAGAAAACTTATAACAATAACATCCCTGCACGACATCAACTTAGCCTTCAGATTTGCAGATAAAGTAATACTTATGAAGAAGGGCTTGATATATGCTATTGGAAAGCCGGAAGAAGTACTTGTACCAGAGAATATAAGGGAAGTTTTCGAAGTTAATGCAATTCTTGCTAATAATCCAAGACCATTCATAGTTATTGAAGATGATACGGAGGGGGATTAGAATGAAGATCTCGGTAATTTTAGGTTATGGAGGCTCTCATATACAGCCGTTTAGAGAGGCACTAGCCGAGTTGGCAGAAAGGTTTGGGATAGAATATATCGTTTCAAGAGATGAAGATAGCTTCAAGCACGTAGAATTCATTAAGGGCTGCAATGCAATACTCCTCTATACTTCTAAGCTTCCAGAAAATGTTATTAAAGCAATTAAAGATAGCAAAGCAAGTGTTGTCTTAAGCTTTACTGAAAATTTCCAAGAACTTTCAAGAAGTACATTCATACTTCCCGATGCATGGAAGTATTTTAAACTTGGCGGAAAAGAAAACATCAAATCACTTATAGAACTTGTATTAAAGCATCTTGGGCTGAATATAAATCCCGCACCACCTATTGAAATTCCATGGCATGGAATATGGCATCCTAGACTTGGGCTATTCACATCGTTAAAGGAGTATTTAAATGTATATTCAAGGGCAGATAAACCTCTAGTTGCTGTGATCTTTTACCGTAGCCAATGGCTTACAAGTAATATAAAACATGTGGAAGCCTTGATCAATGCAATAGAGTCTGAGGAACTTGGAGTGCTACCCATCTTCACTTACGGCTTCAAAGATGCTATGCTAGATGCTCCGACAATCGAGGAATCGATAAGAGAACTACTCATTATCGACGGGAAACCTATAGCGGATATAGCGATCCTTTTAACATCCTTCTTCATACTTGATCACGGAAAATGGCGCGAGAGTATAGAGAGATTTAACGTTGTTAAAGGTGTAGAACTGTTAAAGAAACTTGGCGTACCAGTTCTCAAACCTATAATTGAGTCTTATCAAAGCATTGATGAGTGGCTTAAAAATCCAAATGGCATTTCGCCATTCTCACAGGTATATCATGTAATAATGCCGGAGGTCGATGGAGCCATAGAGCCTATATTCATTTCCGGAGCGAAGAAACATGAGGATGGTTCGAAGGTTTATGAACCATTTACTCAGCATGCCAAGTATATTGCCAAGAGAACTAAGAAATGGATTGAGCTTAGATACACAAAGCCCGTTGAGAGAAGAGTAGCAATAATATTGAATAATCCGCCATGTAGAGGTATAGAAGCTTCAATAGGTGTTGGAAAAGGACTTGACGTACCTGAAACTATTGTTAAAATTCTTAATAGGCTTGCAGAATTAGGCTATAATGTGGGAGACCCCTCAAAGCTTCCTAAAAACAGAGAGGAATTTATGAAACTCTTCTTGGAAAAAAGGGCAACGAGTGAGTTCAGATGGACGAGTATCGAGGACATCGTTAAGAGGGGTGGGTACATAGATATGGTGTCAGCTGAGCAATACAGAGAATGGCTTAACGAACTTCCCGAGGAAGTAAGGGAGAATATGATTAAAGAATGGGGAGATCCAGAAGACTTAGTAAATGGGAAGGTCGAAAAGATTTTTGCTGGAGGTATCTATGGGGGTAAGTTTATAGTGCCTGGGCTAAGGTTTGGCAACGTCGTTATACTACCGCAACCAAAGTTTGGGTGTGCAGGTGCAGCTTGTGATGGAAGAGTTTGTAAAATTTTGCATAACCCATCTATACCTCCTCCTCATCAATGGCTAGCAGTCTACAGATGGATTACAAGGATATTCAAAGCGCATATAATCCTCCACATAGGTACTCATGGGACCTTAGAGTTTAGACCTGGGAAAGGAATAGGGCTTTCCCCCTACTGCTGGCCTGAGATAACACTTGATGATGTTCCGTTCCTCTATATATACATTGTCTCCAACCCTATGGAAGGTGTCATAGCTAAAAGGAGGAGTTATGCAACAATAGTAGACCACCTCTACCCACCCATGATGGATGCACGTGGCGGCTTAGGAGATCTAGATAAACTTATTGAAGAGTATGAAAGGGTTATGAGGCTTGGAGAAATTCATAGAGCTAAAATCATTTATGACCAAATTACATTTAAGATTAAGGAGCTCGCCCTCCCAATAAATCTTAATGATAGTGAAGGAAATGTCATAGAAACAGTTCATAGATACCTTGACCTCGTAAGGACAAGTCAAATCGAAGATGGACTTCACATTTTTGGTGAGGCAAATTACGATTCGGCGAAACTTAGCAAGACAGTTACAACACTCATGGAATTTGATACACCAAATTGGAAATCCATTTTGAGAGCCGTTGCAACGTATATTGGGCTTAATTACGACGAAATAATATCCAATCCAGCAGGCTTTTGTAAAAAACTCAATGTAAGTAATAGAAAAGCCAAGGAAATTTTAATGGAAATATCTCAAAAAACCCTTAAAAAGCTTATTGACCATGGATTGGATGATAGTACAATTTCATGGAACTCACTCGAACAAGCTTTGAAGGAAATAGTTTCCAATATTTATGAACATGAACTTCCACTTCAAACAAGTGGAGGGTAATAATTTATGAAATCTAAGTTTAAACATTTAAAAGGACTTCAGATAACAACCATCGAAGATAAACAGAAATATGAAATACTTGAAAGCTTTAGAATAGCATTGAAAATTGCGAGACTCTATAAAGAGTCTGGACTTAAGGAAGAGATGACATTATTTGGAGCGGGACTTGAAGGCAAATATATTGAGCCTGGTGCAAGTGGTGCTTTAACCCGTGGGAAAATTGATATTTTGCCAACAGGTAGAAACTTCTATGCTGTCGACCCATCATCCATACCAACTAAAGCTGCATGGGAAATCGGTGTGAGAACAGCAAAGCAACTACTTGAAAAGGTGTATAGGAAGCTTGGAAAGTATCCTGAATCTGTGGGGCAAATATTGTGGAGTATAGATGCATATAAAGCCGATGGAGAACAGCTTGCGGAAATACTCTACCTAGTTGGTGCAAAACCTGTTTGGGACTCTTCTGGTAAGGTTACAAATATAGAACTAATACCACTCGAAGAACTTGAAAGACCAAGAATAGATGTAACTGTGAGGATAAGTGGGATAGTGAGGGACACTTTACCCAACTACATATATCTGATCGATGAAGCTATAGAGAAGGCTATTATCGTCGATGAATCTGAAGACATGAATTACCCTAAAAAGCATTATCTCGAATACCTTTCAAAGTTAATTAAACGAGGTGTGGAGTCCGAAGAAGCGAAAGAACTTGCCAAAGCAAGAGTGTGGGCAGAGCCTCCAGGTGCATATGGCGCAGGTGTCAACTTACAGGTATTTGCATCCGCTTGGAGCACGGAAGAGGATTTAGCCAAAACTTGGATTCATTGGAGCTCCCATGCTTATACAAGGAAATTTTATGGTAAGAGAGACCCCAATGTAATGGCGTTCCAGCTGAGCCACATTGAAGCTATCTCAAGACATCATATAAGTGATGAACATGACCTTACAAATTGTTGCAGCTACTTTGCGTTTCAAGGAGGCTTCCACGTAGCGGTAAAAGCAGTTACAGGTAAAGAGCCAATTAACTTGTGGATCGATACCAGAGAAGTGACTAGAGCAGATGTTAGAAGTACTAAGGAGGAGCTTCTAAGAATATCATATTCTAAATTGCTAAATTCAGCATGGATTGAAGAAATGAAAAAACATGGATATAGAGGAGCATATGAATTTATGAAGAAGATTCAGAACCTATATGGATGGCATACAACAACAAGATTTGTATCCGATGAAGTGTGGAATCAGCTTGCAAAGAAGTATATTGTGGAAATGAAGGAGTGGTTTAAGGAGAACAATAAATTTGCTTTCGAGGAGATCACAAGAAGGTTCTTGGAGATGCATAGGAGGGGTTTATGGAAAGCTCCAAAAGAGCTCTTAGAGCAAGTCGAGAACATATATGCTGAAATTGAGGCATTGCTTGAAGGAGAAGTTTCCGGAGAAGCTCAAACGAGCGAAGTATGGGTATATACTTCAAATGATGTAAAGTCATGGAGCGAAAAAATAGATGATGTCACGAAAGCTATAAAAGATTTGAGGGGGACTTGATGAATTATCATGGTAAAATATGCTTCCCATTTACGGCTATAGTGGGTATGGAAAATGCAAAGCTAGCTTTACTTGTAAACGCTGTAAACCCGCTCATCGGAGGAGTAGTGCTGGCTGGAGATAAAGGTACGGGGAAATCAACTCTCGTAAGAGCATTTGCACAAATATTACCAGAGCAACTTGTGACTAAGGGGTGCCCCTTTGCCTGCAATCCACATAACCCTCTTGAAATGTGTGACTATCATTATGAACTCTGGAGTAAAGGGGAGAAAATAGAGTATGTATCTAGAAAAATACGCGTGATCGACCTTCCACTGAATGCCACACCAGATAGAGTTGTTGGATCCATAGATATCGAGCAAACAATTAAAACTGGAAAAGTTGCCTTCAAGCCGGGACTTTTAGCAGAAGCCAATAGACAGATTTTATACATAGATGAAGTAAATTTGTTGGAGGATTATATAGCTGATTTAATACTGGATGCTGCTGCAAGTGGCTGGAACGTTGTTGAGAGAGAAAGTATTTCATTCAAGCATCCCTCCAAATTCGTGCTTGTAGGCTCTATGAACCCTGAGGAAGGTATGCTGAGACCACAGATACTCGATAGATTCGGACTCTACATACCGGTGGAGGCATCCATGAACCCTGAGGAAAGGGCTGAAATCGTTGAAAGAGTTGATGAATTTGCAAGAGATCCAATATCATTCTACAAGAAATGGGAGCCATATGAAAAAGAAATTGAGGAAAGAATTATAAAAGCTAAGGAAATAGTGGGCAATGTTACTATAGATAGAGACCTTCTAAAACTTGTAACTACAACCGTTGTTAAACTTGAAATTAAAACTCACAGAGCTGAAATAGTAACTGTTAGAACAGCCAAAGCAATAGCTGCACTGGATGGGAGGACACATGTTAATTTAAATGACATCGTAAAGGCTATGGAACTAGCCTTAAGGCATAGGCTTAAGTCGAGGCCCTTTGAGGAGCCTCGAAGAAAATTCGATGAAATAATCAAGGAGTTTATTGGTGAAAAATATGAAAGGGAAAGGGGTGAAGGGGGCAATCGCGGTAGCAAAGACGATGTAAACAATATGCAAGATCATGGCGTTTCAGGAGTTATGGGTAGTGGAAGAAGCGATAAAACTGAGGCTCACCTCAAAAATTTTAATGAAACTACAATAGATGTCACTAAGGAATCCTTTAATAATAATTTGAGAACATGGAATAATACCCTTAGCAAAGGTTCAAGGGATTTCAAATTAACGGCAATAGCATCCTTTAAGGGAATCCCCATAGATGCCATACCATCTGTTAAGCAACAGCTCATAGACGTGGACTTACCAACTAGTTTAAGAACTTCTGTAGCATCCAATCCAACACTACCAATTGTCATAAGCCCTCCATGTATTAGGGTTAGAGTTAGGAAAGAAAGAGTACCAGTACTTCATACAATACTCCTAGATACAAGTGGAAGTATGTTAATTCAAAGGAAAATTTCCATTGCAAAACATATTCTTAAGTCATTCATAGAAGATGCTTATATTAAAAGAATGTATATATCCCTCATAGTGTTCAGAGGGCTAAATGCTACTATCGTAACGGAACCTACAAGAAATATGGAAGCTGTTTACAGAAGTTTGGAAGAAATACCGGTTGGCGGCTCAACACCCTTCACACCAGCACTACTAATTGCTTTAAATCGCTTCAAAACATTTAAAAACATATTCAAGAACTCTAAACTAATACTTCACATAATATCTGATGGAAATGCAAACGTTTTTCTAACAACTAATCCCAAGAAGGAGATTTTAGATCTTGCCGAAGAATACAAGATATTAAATGTAGAGGTCATCGCATATCACACAGCTTTACGATCAATGAGAGTTACACCTGCATATCTAAAGCTTTTTATTGAAGCTGTTGGAGGAAAATATTACGAATTATGATAAGCAGTATGTGTTTTATAAATTTCTCAAAGCCCCATTGATTACAAGGCTTACTCATGAATATTTAGAGCTACTTGTCTGCACACCAATTACGTTGAAAAACTTCAAATGCTAATTTCAACTTCATTATTATTTGTATGGTTACGACTTATAGGTTATTTGTGACTAGGGAACTCTTCAAAGATGTTATTGAGAAAATTTCAAGGTATTATGATGTGGAAGTTTGGGATAAGTATACACCGCCACCATATGAAACACTCATTGAAAAGGTTAAGGATGTAGATGCCATAGTATCGCTATTAACTGATAGAATTGATTGCAACCTCATTAGCAAAGCTAAGAGGCTTAGGATAATAGCCCAATATGCTGTTGGATTTGACAATATTGATTTGGAATGTGCAACTAGAAATGGAATTTACGTAACAAACACACCAGGCGTTTTAACAGAATCCACAGCTGAACTCACATGGGCATTGATATTAGCCGTAGCTAGGAGGATTGTTGAAGCAGACAACTTCGTTAGATGGGGGGAGTGGTGGAGGACTGGAACTGCATGGCACCCAAAAATGATGCTTGGAATGGAACTAATGGGGAAGACGTTGGGGATTATAGGGTTGGGTAGAATTGGAAGTAGGGTGGCTGAAATAGGGAAAGCATTCAAAATGAGAATCATATACTATGATGTTAATAGGAACTTTGAAATTGAAAAACAACTCTCAATAGAATATAAGAGTTTAGAGGAACTTTTAAGG
>Ga0080004_1227710_pt1 | contig 10493 bp, 10 predicted proteins | sample WasSprMetagenome_FD_69207 | JGI IMG/M metagenome (GOLD analysis project Ga0080004, IMG submission 69207) | Sulfidic aquatic microbial communities from Washburn Spring, Yellowstone National Park, USA - WS (SPADES assembly) (version 2) | ecosystem: Environmental > Aquatic > Thermal springs > Hot...
TGCTCCTTTCTACGTAGAAGCTTGTAGAAGTTTAAGTCTTGTTCATCGAACTTATGAATTTGGAGATTGGTTCTTCGAAGTAATAGAAAGACAAGTACAAAAGGATAGAACTGAAAACTTCGACGACTACTTTCCTTGCAGTAAGAAGGTTTGCAGACTTGAATACGTTTGGAGGTGGCTTAACTTGTTTCACTTGTTTAACCAAGAGGAAGCAATTAGTATAGTTCAAAAGCTTAGAGGGATGATAGTATTAAGCTTAAGTTAACAGAGGAGCTTATGAAAATGTGGACTATTTTTAATTCAAAGTACAAAAAAGAAAAGGAATTTCTCATTCTTTAGAAAATAATTAAGTTAGCGAGATAATTCTAGATTTTTCTTGTAGTTTGAAAATCAGGTTTTCTTACTACTATTTGTTCACCACTTTAACTGTCATTTCAACAATTTTCTCAACTTTCCATTGGAGTGTGTCAACTACTACAATGGCTCGAGTATCTTTCGAGCTAAGGAACAAACGAACTTTTACAACCTGACCAAGTATCCTTCCATTAGCATCTACTGAGACGCTTGTAAAAAATCGAACAAATGTAACATTGAATCCATTTGGGAAAAGAGCTTTAACATCGTTGTCTTCCTCTATAACATTAAGTATCTTGTTCTTAAATTCTGGACTTACGCTTTTGTTGCTTAACACAAGATTTGAACGGCCAATTGCTAAGAAGCCTTTTGATCTTGCAAAATTAAGGTAAGGTATTCGATTTTGTGGATTACTAAAAACTATAAGCAACATTGATCCTGTTACTATAGCAGAGAGCAAAATTATTGAAAAAGTCATCAGGAAGGCTTTTCTTTCCATGCTACGCCACCTAAATCTTTTGAATTCGAACGTTCTTATATAAGATTTACGAACGAATCATCTATTCTTAAATTATCTTTAGTTTACCAAAAACCTAAAGAAATTTTTTAGTACTATTTAACTTAATCTAAAAAGAAAAAGTTCTTTTCAAGTCTAAGTTGTCGAGTTTTTCAATGAACTTAGCTATCAACTTTGATGCATTTTCAATATCGTTAAGCGAGACTACTTCAACTGGAGAGTGCATGTACCTCAAGGGGATTGAGATTAAGCCTGTGATAACGCCTCCTCTACTCACCTGTATCGCGGCTGCATCAGTTCCACTTAAGTTTGGAAGGGCTTCTAACTGATAAGGAATGTTAAATTCTTTTGAAACTTCTTCTAGTAGCGTCCACATTTTTGGATGAAAGTTTGGCCCAATCCCTATGACAGGTCCTTTTCCTAAATCTACTCCAGATATTAGATTTGGATCTACTCCTGGAGAAACAGCATGTGTTACATCTACGGCAATGGCAATGTCTGGTTTTACATTATAAGAAGAAGTAATAGCACCTCTTAAACCAACTTCTTCTTGAACAGTTGCCACAGTATAGAACTCTCCATTTATTCCATTACTTAGCGCGATGTATGTTGCGTAAAGTATTGCTACAACACCAGCTTTGTCATCTAACCCAACACCTGATACTTTACCATCAACTAGATCTGATAAGTAGGGGGTTGTAGTTCCAACAGTTCCTGGTCTTATGCCTAAATTTAGAACATCCTCCCTAGAATTAGCTCCAATATCTATGTACATGTCTTCTATTTTTACTGCTTTTTCTCTTTCTTCAGGTTTAGTGAGATGAACTGCTTTCGCTCCTATTACGCCATTAATTTTTCCCTTTTCAGTATAAAGCGTTACCTTTTGTCCATAGATGACTCTTGGGTCAAATGATCTTGATGAAAAGTAGATGAACCCTTTCTCATCAACGTTTGTGACCATTAATCCAACTTGATCCATGTGGGCAGCTAACATTAACTTGTACTTCTCTCCACTTCTTTTAATTCCATAAAGATTACCCATAACATCAGACTCTACGCTCATACCTATACTAGTAAGAATTGATGAAATTTTTTCCCTTGCTTCAGTTTCAAAACCAGATACACTTGGAGAAAGAACAAGCTCTTCAATTAATTTCCTTATGTTAAAGCTTTGCGCTTTCATTTGCCACGCAACGACTAGAAAGCAGTATTAAAACTTTTTAAAAGTTCAACGAACAAAGAATTTACGAATTAAGCTTTAGACGACATCGAACAGCCAAAGAAGTTACAAAGAACCTGTTCTAAGTATGCTAGCAAAGAAATAGAGCTTTCAAAGCTTGACTTTAGATTTAAGAATGGGTTAGCAAAACACTCAAGTTCTATTGAAATTGTAGGCTCCTTAAGCTGTAGCTCAGGAGCACCATACAATCCTGGACCCTCTTTAGAGTTATGAATGTAACTTACTTCAAGTCTTTGTACGTCGATTGTTTTAATTTTTTTAAGCAACTCATTATCTGTATTTAGTAGTTCTTCTAAACTTTCGAGTTCAGTAACGTTTGTTACAAACTTCATTTTTTTACCGGACAAAAAAGAGCTTTTAAGCTCAAGAAACATAATGCTACCAAAGTTAAAGTTAAGTTCCTTTTCTAATGCTAAAAGTCTCACTAGAAGTATAGAAACTTTGAAAGGAGAATCTCTTATATTTCTTAAGGTTAGAAAAACGTTGTTGGGCTTTACTTTTGGTTTAAGCTTTAAGAAATAGTATTGGCCATTAATGTCAACTTCGTCAACAAGCTCTTTAAGTTGTGCTAGCTCTTTAGGAAAACTCATCTACGAAGCTAAGAAAAAGAAGACTTACTATTTAAAAGTTATTTCTAAAAAAGACCCCCGCACTACAATGAACTTTAATTAGTTTATTTTTCGATAACCAAAAGAGATAAAACGTCCTTTAAGTTACCTTTAAGAAATGAGTTTTAGTGTAATTTGTAGTAGATGCAACAACTATAGGAGAATGGCAACAGAATGGAAGTGCAGTTGTGGTGCTCCTTTTAAAGTTGTACTTCAAGAGAAATTTAAAAAAGAAAAAATAATTAGAAGCAACAGATCGCTATGGCGGTATTTTCACTTTTTTCCTTATGTTAGAAAGGAAAAAATTGTTAGCTTAGGGGAAGGATGGACGCCTCTAGTAAGGGTAAAGGAGAACTTATGGTTTAAGCTTGATTACCTTATGCCAACTGGATCATTCAAAGATAGAGGCTCTTCTGTTTTAATCTCAGGGCTACTTTCTGAAATTTCAGAAGTAAGTGGCATTTCTGAAGACTCTTCAGGCAATGCGGGAGCATCAATTTCAGCTTATTGTGCAAGAGCTGGAATAAAATCAAAGATCTACGTACCAGAAAAAGCTTCTGGACAAAAAATGCTACAAATATTAAGCTATGGTGCTCAAGTATTTAAAGTTAAGGGTTCTAGAGAAGAGGTTTCAAAGAAGGCTCAAGAAGTAAATGAAGGCTATATTTATGCTGGTCATGCGTGGCACCCATACTTTAGAGATGGGATTAGAACATTAGCTTATGAAATAGCAGAACAAACAAGATGGAAAAACTTCGACTATGTTTACCTTTCAGTTTCCTCTGGAACTCTTTTACTTGGATTTATGGACGGAGAAAAACATATGTATGACTCAGGAATAATAGATTCAATTCCAAGGGTTGTTGCATCACAGACAACTCAAGTTTCTCCAGTATACCACAAATTAAGAAACCTCCCATATTCGCCACCATTAGAAGTTAATACAGTAGCAGATGCATTAGTAAGTACAAATCCTCCTTTGTTAGAAGAAATGGTAAATACTTTAAAAGCAATGAATGGAGATGCAGAAGTTGTTAGTGAAGAGGAAATATTGAATGCTCATAACTTACTTGCAAAGAGTGGATTTTATGTTGAACCAAGTTCTGCTGTAGCGTTTGCAGCCTACCTAAAACATTTAAGAGAAGGAATAACTAACAAAAATAAAAGGGCATTAGTTGTACTAACTGGAATAGGTCTAAAGTCTCAACTCCTTAACGAAAACTATCTTTAGAAATAACACCTAAAAAATAAAAAAGAAAAAACCAAGAAATTTAGAACTTTATTGTAACACGTTTTCCAGTTTCTGCTGACTCTAGAATTGCATCAAGAATTACTGCATTTTTATACCCATCTTCAAATGTTGCACCATATGGCTCTATTTTCTTGTCATTAACTATTGCATCTATAAAGTGATAAACCTCGTTTATGAATGTATGCTCCCATCCAATTATGTGGCCTGATGGCCAATAGTGAGAAATATATGGATGATCCTTTTCAGTAACTAAGATTTCACTCCAGCCTAGTGTCTTTGCTTCTCCATCTGCGGAATAGAATCTTAGTTCATTCAATCTTTCTAAGTTGAACTCTATTGAACCCTTCTCTCCGTTGATTTCAAAGTTATTGTAGTTCTTCCTTCCTGTTGCAAATCTAGAAGCTTCAAATGTACCTATTGCACCGTTTTCAAATTCCAAGACTGCAGCAAAGGCATCTTCAACAGTTACTTTTCCTTTCTTGGTTGGATCTTCTGGCAAAGGCCGTTCGTTTATGAAAGTTCTTGTAACTGCAGAAACCGCAGTCACTTCGCCTAAGATAAACCTAGCAAGGTCAATTATATGGCTTCCCAAGTCTCCTAGAGGTCCACTTCCAGCCTTTTCTTTAACAAGTCTCCAAACTAGGGGGAAGTCTGGGTCTACGATCCAGTCTTGAAGGTACCTTGCTCTAAAGTGGTATATTCTTCCTAGTTTTCCAGACCTAACAATTTCCCTTGCTAGAACAACTGCAGGAACAAAGCGGTAATTAAAAGCAACCATTGTTTTTACAGAACTTCTTCTTGCTACTTCGAACATCTCCTTAGCTTCCTTGCTGTTTCTAGCTAAAGGTTTCTCGCAAAGAACATGCTTTCCTGCTTCTATTGCTGCAATTGATGGCTCAGCATGCATATCGTTTGGAAGAGAGTTATCTAAGATTTCTACTTCTTTATCTTTAATTACTTCTCTCCAGTCTGTTGTATACCTTTTAAAACCAAAATTTTCAGCAGCTTCTTTCACTTTACTTTCAGTTCTTCCAAATATTGTTATAAGCTCTGGAATTGCTGGAGCTGGCCAGAAGAAGTGAGGCATGTCTTTGAAAGCATGAGAATGTGCTTTACCCATGAAGGCATAACCAAGTAAGCCAACTCCAATCTTCTTAGTCATTTTTACCACCATGGTTTAACCTCTGGAGGCTCTACATTAACTAAAGGCTTTAAGTATGCAATTGCTTGCTCAACACCAGACTTTCTGCTAAAGCATGGATCCTCATGTTCTACGCTAAGAACGTAGTTGTAACCAACTTCAAGTAGCGCAGTTATTACTTTTCTCCAAGGCACATCGCCCCAACCAATCGTTCTAAATCTTACAGCCCTTGCAATTTGATTCCAAGGACCAGTTATTAGTACACCCGTTCTTGAAGCACTGTGCTTAACTACTTCAACGTCCTTTGCATGAACATGATAAACCCTTTCGTTTAGTTCGTAGATGAATTGAACTGGATCCATCTGTTGCCAAACTAGGTGAGAGGGATCATAGTTAAACCCTAAAGCTTTGTGATTGTCGACAACTTTAAGTAGTGTTTTTGCAGTATCTAGGTTGTAGTTTAGCTCCTGAGGATGAGTTTCAAAAGCAATTTTTATTCCATGATCTTTTGCATAGTCTAAAATTGGAAGCCATTTTTCTTTAAACAGATCTAGGTAGCTTTCCCAGACCTTTTGATTTCCTGGAGGATAACCATACCACTTGCCCCACTCCGGAACTCCAGTAAAAGAATTAACAACAGGAACTTCTAGTGCAGCTGCTGCCTCAATGGTCTTTTTTAGCCTTTCAATGCCATACTTTGATTTCTCCTCTGGAGTTCCTTTAAACCACTCATCCGTTGAAGGATCATGAGGTCCAAGTACGAGTTGCCCCTCTAGGTGGTTGCTTAAAGCAGAAATTATGAGGCCGTATTTCTCTACTGTACTTTTATACTCAGAAGCCCCACCCTTTATGATCTTCTCTATGTCAATATGGTTGCTCCCTTTCCATGCTGCAATTTCAACTGCTTGGTAGCCAATAGACGAAACATATTCTAGCGTTTTTTCCAACGGTTGGTCGTTGTACAAAGCTAAGAATATGCCCACTTTCATCTTCTTTCACCGCTTATCAACAATATTTTTTGAAAATATAAGCTTTACTAGTTCAACTACTTAATCTTGGAGTTCTGAGTTACGTAGCCTTTTGACTTTCGTAGCTCTTGGAATTCATTAGCTTAGGGCTTTTCTTGAGTTCATTGAAGTCCTCATAAGTCTCATCCTCTGTCAGGGGTGAAACTACTCCAAGTCATCATAGGCTCTTCGAAGAGCCTTAAACTTGAAGAAAGCTACGACCTTAAGTTTTTCAGTACTTCGTCTTTATTTTTTAGTTTACTTAGACACCAATGTTTTCTCATTCTTAAGTTTACCTATTTGAAAACTGATGACAACAGCTTACTTAAGGTAACAAATTAGGAACAACATACAGCAAGAACTTTACAATAAGAATAATGAAAAAACAACGCAGTTATTCTTGGAATAAATCATAAACTGGAAATTTGAATTGAAACTACATTAACTGAATGCGGATTGAGCAATAAGTTGATTCTTCCATTAAAAAACTTATCTACTTTGCTACTTGTTATCTCAACTTTGCTTGGTTCATCAAAACTATTCTTATCTTCTATGGATTCTCCAGAAAAACTGGATACTTGAAAGTGACCCTGATAGAGACCATCCAGATGAACCTCGCAAGATAGCTTATCTTTTTCATGCCTATTCACAATGTAGACATAAGCTCTATTAGAAGAACTACTGTACGAGGCCGTTACGTCAACGTATGGAACTTCATCAAACTTACTAGAGTTATAAGTTGGAGAATTCACCATTACGTCCAAAACTTTATCCCCTCTATTTTGAGAAAAAAGTTTGAAGGCCAGGTACTGAGGATTAACAAAGAATGCGCCGTCATCTCTAGTGTATACTAATGGCAGTACATTTATTGTTTGGGCAAAGGTTGAAATGGAGACTACATCGTTAAGCCTGTGTAAAGAATTTAACATCATTGCAGTGTAAAGCCCATCCTTTACTGAAGTTAGTTGGTGATGAAGAACTGGCTTAGCTTCAGGATACCAAACATTCCACTCATCAAAAGAAATTTTTATATCTTTTTTTACTTTTCCAAGTCTTTCAGCAACTTTGATACTTTTGTATACCTCCCTTAACCAATTTTCTATTTCAATAGACAAAGCCATGTAGTCATAGTAGTTCATTGAAGAAGGATTATCATACCTATGAATAGAAAGGTAATCAAACCAATTTCCAGCAGTTTTTACCATTTCTATATCCCATTCAGGGTTTCCACTTCCCACTGCAACTAATTCTATATTACTGTCTACTTTTTTCATTTCGTTTGAAAATTCTATGGTTCTTTTAGCAAAGTCCTTTGGATCTAACGCAAAGCCTACTTGCCAAGAGCCATAAGCTTCGTTTCCAATCCCCCATAGCTTTACTCCATAAGGTTCTTCGTGACCATACTTAGCACGTAAGGTAGCATAGAAAGAATTTCCTCTTCTGTTACAATACTCAACCCACCTTGCTGCTTCTTCTGGAGAACCATTACCTGCATTGACAACAATAAAAGGTTCTGCGCCTATTAGTTTGCACCATTGAACAAACTCATCAGTACCAAACTGATTGCTTTCTTCTACGCCCCAAGCTAGGTCATACCTTACTGGTCTTTTGTCTCTCGGACCTAGCCCATCTTCGAAATGGTAACCTGAGGAAAAGTTCCCTCCAGGCCATCTTATTACTGAAGGAGCTATAGCCTTTACAGCTTCAAGAACATCCTTTCTGTAACCATTTATATTTTGAATTTGAGAATTTTCTCCTACCCATACACCGCCATGTATGCACCGCCCAAGATGTTCTATAAATTGACCATAAATTCTTTTGTCAATATTACCCTTTACCTTGGTAAGATTTACTTCTACCTTAGCATCCATAAAACTAATAAAAACTCTTAAATATTTAAGCTTTATTAGCCCAACTGAGCTCTGATAATTTGGCCAGAAAATGGAGTAACTACATCTAGAGTACTCTACTTAGTTTAAAGAAACTCATTTAAAAATACAACGATAAGAAAATAATAAATACTCCTATACGCTTATATAATGAGAAGAAAAATGGACAAAGTAAAAGTTGGAATTGTTGGATGTGGAAACATAGCAGAAGCGCACTTGAAAGCCCTTTCAACTAATCCTTCTGCAGAACTAGTTGGATTTTGCGATGTAGACTTAAGTAGGGCTGAAACAAAAGCAAAAACTTATGGAGTACCAGGAGCTAAAATATTTAATAGCGCTAAAGAAATGATAAATACTACTGAACTAGATGCAGTTTACTTTCTTCTTCCACCTTTTGCACATGGAGACGAAGTCTTTGCTATAAGAAAAGGAATTCCATTTTTTGTAGAAAAGCCAATAGAATTAAAGTTGGAGAATGCAAGGAAGATTTTAAGGGAAATAAAGAAAAAGAAGACGATCAACGCAGTTGGTTATATGAATAGATATAGAGAAAGCGTAAAACTAGCAAAGAAAGAATTTGAAAACGACGTGCCAATACTGAGTTTTGGAGGATGGATCGGTGGGACCCCAAAGAGTGAAAGCTGGTGGATAGTAAAAAATAAGAGTGGAGGGCAATTTCATGAACAAGTAACGCACACTGTTGATTTAGTTAGATTCTTGTGCGGCGAAGTGAAAGAAGTTCAAGCGTACAAAGTAAAGGGAATGAACAAAGGTGTTCCAGCGAGTTATGATGTGGAGGATGCAAGCGTAGTTAACATGAAGTTAGAAAAGGGTGGTGTTGCAAACTTATTTGCTTCGTGCTCTTCTAATGGTGGTGAAGGAGGAGTTTTCCTAAATGTTTACGCATACGAAACAACAGCGCTATTCTCAGGATGGGAGCACTCACTAAGACTTCTAAAGAATGGAAAGGAAGTCTCAAACATCAAAGGAGAACCTAATATATTTGAGATAGAGGACGCAATATTTATAGAAGCTGTAAAAAACAACGATAGTTCAAAAATAATGTCAACTTATGAAGATGCTATAAAAACACTTGCAGTAACTTTAGCTGCAAACAATTCTATGAAATCAGGAAAAGTAACAAAGGTACCAAAAGTTTAAAACTTTTTTACTCTGATAACAAAAATACTAAAAATAGATTGTGCTAGTCATAAAAGTAAAGATAGATAAAAACTAATGTAACAAACGTTAGCCTATAAACAAATTAATTGAATTAACACCAAAATGAGAGTAGAGCTGTTGAGTTAAATAAGCAATAGCAAGTTCTATTAGACAAATTGGGAGTTGTTCCTATTTAAGTCTGATTGATTGAATTTTTACTTGACTTGTTAAAGTGTAACCTTTACGAAAGTACATTACATTCTTCTTAAAGAAAAACATAAATACTAAGAGACTACTTAACATGAGTATGGCGTTAAAGATAAAAAATGGAGAAACGATAGTTTTTACTGGAGACAGTATAACAGATTGTGGTAGACTTGGCGCATATGTACCTTTAGGAAACGGTTACGTTAAGATCTTCTATAACTTATTTATTGCACGATATCCTGAAATTAACGTAAGAATATTCAACACTGGAATAAGTGGAAACACAATTTACGACTTAAGCGATAGATGGTTAGATGATGTGTTAAGTTTAAATCCAGACTGGATTTCAATACTTATAGGAATAAATGACCTCCACAGAATGCTTGCTGGAGAATCAAAGTATGACCCAAAAAATATTACGAAGCATTTAGAAGAATATTGGATGAAACTTCTAAGAGAGTTAGAGGCATAATACTTATGTCTCCGTTCTACATTAGTAGAGGAACAATTTCCGAGACTCATAGAAAGAAAGTGTTAGAAGTTATACCTCAATACATAAGTTATGTTGAAAAATTAAGCAATGAGTTTTCAACATACTATATTGATCTGCATAGCGTTTTTCAGGACTTAATAAAAGTTCGTGAACCAGTAGCATATGCTCCAGAACCAGTACATCCTAATGAAACAGGGCATACAGTAATAGCGTTAAAATTACTTGAACTTTTAACAAGTTGATTAAGCTAAAAATTAAGGCACAATAACTGTTTTTATTTTTTTAACTTAACCTTTAAATAAATATAAAAATTTAAATATCTAGTCAAGATTTCTCATACTTATGCATGAAACAGGGGTAGCAATTAATCTGTATACTCTTAGAGAATATCTAAAAAACTATGAAGAGATAGAGAGGACTTTAGAAAAAACAAAAGAAATTGGATATGAAGCTATTCAAATTTCTGGCATTGGTCCTATTGAACCAGAAAAACTTAAGGACACAATTGAAAAGTTAGACCTTAAAGTTTGTGCTTCACATGTTAGTTTAGATCAAATAAAGAATGATTTTAGAAACGTTGTTAACGAACAAAAACTTTATGAGTGTAAGCATATTGCAGTACCA
>Ga0080004_1085151_pt1 | contig 10487 bp, 7 predicted proteins | sample WasSprMetagenome_FD_69207 | JGI IMG/M metagenome (GOLD analysis project Ga0080004, IMG submission 69207) | Sulfidic aquatic microbial communities from Washburn Spring, Yellowstone National Park, USA - WS (SPADES assembly) (version 2) | ecosystem: Environmental > Aquatic > Thermal springs > Hot...
TATATCTATCAGGGAAAACCGCGTCCAGATCCACACTATAAGCTCCTGCTGACCAGGTGTCAGGGGCAAGGACCTCAGCCGTAGGGGTATAGATAAGCCCCGTGTAGCCGTTAAATGAAGGATGGGAAAAGGCTACACCAACAACAAAGAGAAACAAGACAAGCAAAAGCTTCTTCAAATTTATCACCTCCATTTTAAATTGTGAAGGAGTTTAAAACATAAGTCAAGAAAATTTTTAATTTTTTGGCGTAAAATTATCTATTCAAGATTACCCATGTTTACTCGCTGAGAAGTTTTATAAGTTCCTCTATGGAGCTGAAAAGCCTTGCACCATTTTGCAGAAGAGATTCTATTTTTTTCGCTGCATCACCGTTTGTGAAATCTCTTTCCCTTATATCGTTCCCGGCTATTAATATCTTTTTCCCTTCCTTTTGCGCCATCTCCGCGAGTTCCAAGTTTTTTAAATTGCCTCTCCCAAAGGGCAAGGGCGCTATTATCACCGCCTCAGCTTCCTTAACTAACTCCTTTGCCCTCTCCAACGCCTCATCGGATATGGGAGCGAATGGCGCCTCCTCAACACATTCTATTTCCAATCCCTCTGCTGTCTCATAATCGCTATCCCCTACATTAACAACTCCCAAGCTGAGGGAATATCCTTCGCCAACCAGTCTCTCCATAATCTCCCTCCCACTTCCTCCCCCTGCTATTAGATGAATTCTCTTACCAATTGTAGGACGCCTATGAACTATACTTATATAAGGGCGAGAACTCAGGGGATTGTTCCGCACTATCGCGTAAATGTTGAAAACCCTCTTCATATTTTCCTGCGTTATCACTTCTTTGGGCTCTCCAAAAGCGCACATCTTCCCATCTTTTATTAGAAGTATTTTATCGGAAAAATACGAAGCTAAATTAACATCATGAAGGACACAGATTATAGACAAGCTATTTTCATCCCTCAATTTTTTGAGAAGGAAGAGGATTTCAAGTTGATGCGATAGGTCTAAATGGACGATTGGCTCATCTAAGAGAAGAAGCCGAGGCTGCTGGGCTAATGCTCTTGCGATGAGAACCTTTTGCCTTTCTCCCCCGCTTAACTCTCCCATCTTCCGCTCGGAAAATTCCTTCATCCCCACCATATTCAGACATTCTTCCACGATTTCCTCGTCAATCTTTCTCGGTCCCAAAAGAAGGGAGAAATATGGAGCCCTTCCAAGCATAACCATCTCCTTAACTGTGAGATACTCAACCAAGGGCTCGTTTTGCGGTAGAACGGCTATTTTCTTCGCCCTTTCTTTCGGTGGTATCTTATAGATGCTTACCCCTTCAAACAAGACTTCCCCCTCGCTTGGCTGAAGAGCTCCCGAGATAATGCGAATGAGAGTGGTTTTCCCCGCCCCGTTAGGACCTAAAAGCCCCAAGATCTCCCCTCTATTAACTTCAAAAGATATACCTGTCAAGGTTTCCCTTTGATTATAGGAGAAGGAAACATTAACGACTTTTAAAATCTCATTGTTCATTTAATAATATTTTAACGACCTTATGAGATAACCTCAAATCTTGACTGCTTAAATCCTATTTAAGCTGTTGTTGTGTAAAATAAAAAATTATTCCTTTTTGTGAAGCAAGCATCTGAAATATCAATGTATTTTTGACAAAAATCGTGAATAATTGTAAATGTTTGGAGCGGGTTTTAGGCAATAAGGAGCAGTCGCTATTTGACTATTTTATATAACAAGAAAAACTTTCAAAGGAATTTTGACGATTTTCTCTTCAATAAGCTCTATCTCCTCATCCTCAGCGCTAAGCAATATTCCATAAGCGAAATCTCCGATATTTTTATTTTCCAAAGCCTATAAAATCTTTCTAAATCGCTCCTCGTAGCCATTTCAATTGGATTATAATCCAATTGAAATTATAATTTCAATTGGATTTATCTGCAAATTTTGGGTAAAGCATTCTATGCAAAATCTCAACAGCTTGAATTAGCCGAGGTCCAGGGCGGTCTATTATATCCGCATCTATCGCATAGACCCTACCCTCCCTAACCGCCTTCAATTTGTCCCAATTAGCCCTCTTCTTTACTTCTTTTAAGGGATTTTGCACCTTCGTCATATGAGACAATATGATTACATCCGGTTGCTTCTCTATCAAGGTCTCGAGACTTATCTGGGGATAAGCTACCTTCCCCTCTATTATATTCTTACCACCCGCACGCTCTATAACCTCATCTCCGATGCTCCCCTTCCCGAAAACTATCAAGGGATTATCCCAAAGTTCAATCACGACCTTTGGACGCCTTTCGTACGGAATTCCCTCAACCCTCTTACTAATCCTCTCTAATCTTGCCTTCAAATCCCTTACAACCTTGTTAGCCTTTTTGCTTCCCGTTAGTTCTCCTAATTTCTTCATTCCTATGAGGACATCGCTTATGCTTTTGGGGTTGAGTGCGAAGACAGGATAGCCCATTTTCTCCAACCTCTCAAGAAGGCTAAGGGGATTGCCCCTCATTGCAACGATGAGGTCGGGTTTCAGCTTTACGATGCTCTCCAAACTTGGATTGATAAATCCTCCTACTTTGGGAATATTTTTCGTTGCGGGTGGATAATCGCAGTATGTGGTTACTCCTACTACTTTATCGCCAACACCTATAGCGAAGAGCATTTCCGTAGTGGCAGGTGCAAGGGAAACTATTCTATTTGGTGTCTTTTTTAAAACAATTAATTTACCTCTATCATCCCTTGCTTTATAATCGGCAAGGGAGAGGTGAAAGGAAAGGGATATTAAAAGAATTTTTACAAGAGCATTCCTCAGCATAACCTTCCTCCTCACATCACGGGCGTGCGGAGTTTGTTCACTTAACGAACAGGCTATCGTCGGCGCAGGGCTCTCCCAGGAAATTGGAATTGAAATCGGGGTCTTTTAGGACGGGCTTAAGAGGTTTGATATGACCATCGCAGAAGGCGACATTTGCTACTTCGTTGTGGCGGAAGTGCATGTCATACCAACCCCAGGTTTGGCTTGGAGGAGTGATGGCGACACTCTCCATCAAGCCTTGTCCCATCCAATTTTTAATGGCGGCATCAGCGAAGCAGATAGTCTCAGCGGGATGGGAAAGCTCCGAATCGGAGGCGGGAATTGGCACCCACCAGAGATTGGGGTCGGGTCTGCCACCGATGTAGAACCAATTATAGCCGTAGCCCCAACCTCCCGTTGCTGGGTTAGGGGATGTCGCTGACCAGGTTGGGCAGGTTCTAATATCCTTGTTTTTAAGATAAGGGTAGATGAGCCCACGAGTTAGGTCAACTTGTCCATCGTTCCTTCTATAGCCATACCAATAGTAGGAGCCGTTGCCATCGCTTCCAGCCCAGAAGGGGGGGAATTTACCGTCCCAATCTTGGACATACATCAAAGTGGCAGTGATTATTTGCTTCAAATTGCTCTGGCAAGATGCCTTTCTTGCCATTTCCCGCGCTCTCGCGAATACTGGGAAGAGAATTGCTGCCAGGATAGCGATAATCGCTATCACAACCAGCAATTCAATCAGTGTGAAACCTCTTTTTCTCATAAAAACACCTCCTCTTAAAAAATTAACCCATCGTGCTCCGCACGATGGGCAGGGGATAAAGGAAAAAGCCTCCCGCACGCCCGCGATGCGGAGGTAGGCTAAAAGGGAGTGAATCGGTCTTCCGGCTTCCGGCTTGAACCTACTCCCTGCGCCTTCCCAGGACTAAAAAGTCCCAGTGGCATAATGCAGGTTTCGTTCCGGTCACGGCTGCGGGGCAGCGGCGGACTTTCACCGCTCTTCCCGGCATCCACTCCCTAAAATATCCAATTTTTATTGAAACCACTATGGGTTTCTAATTCTTATTTTACTACTCCAAATGCATTTGTCAAATATAAATTTCCCTTCCTCTTTTAACTGCCTCCAAAGCCTTTATATGGGTTTCAAACCACTTACGAGTTGTTGGACGCCAAGAGGTTTGGAGAAAACCCAATAGATGCTCATCTGGGATGTTCTTTTTGCAAAACTCAACTGTTAAAGGAAAGTTATCCTCACAACTCCAATTGCTTCCAGTGGGTATCTGGTCATAACCTGCCTCCGCAAGTTCTAAATAAGCCCTCACATACACTATATCGGAGCTAAACTCTTTATCGTAATACCAATTGCTTTGCACCACTTGTTTCGGCATTTTCTGGAGAAATTCCTCCTTGTGTCTCCAAAGATGGTCAGACCATATCCACGCCCTTGCACCATTTCTATCCACCTCGTTGACGAGGAATAGAAAATCATGCCACCACAATTCATATTGCCTAACCACCACATAGAGCATATCCCTTTGATGCTCGTAGGTTTCCTCATCCATCCCAAGATGGAAGAACCTCGGTCCACCGAATATATCAATCACCTCGTTTATGAGGTCGCTACAAACTTTGTAATATTCCTCGGTTGAAACACAGCGGGAGTATTTGCCGAGCCAGTGGTCATGGGTTGTGGAGAAGTTGAGCTTGGGGATTGGTTCAAGCCCTTTATCCCTCATCTTCTTCAGCTCTTCCTTCAATGTATCCACCTCCCAAGCACCATCAATAGCGATTTCCGGATGGCTCCTGTATTTCACTCCCTCTCCAAGGTCTATTACCACCATATTGACACCGTATTTGGGCATCTCTTCAACAAGCCTATCCCACACTTCCTTCTCGCAGCGGAGGGAAGTTGTGCATACCGAATCGCTTTCCCTGTAGTTGGGATGCTCCCAGTCAAGCCACATATTATAGCCAAGATGAAGAAGGTAAGCCCATATCTTTTCCATAAAAATCCTCCTCTCTTTATAAGAAAAATCTCGGGCTTAAATTGACCATACTTTCTCCTTGATTGCCTTACAAATGAATCTTATGTCTTCCTCGTCGAGCTCCGGAAACATTGGAAGAGAGAGGACTTCCCTCGCAGCCTTTTCCGCTCGAGGAAACTCCCCTTCCTTATAACCCAAGTCCTCATAAATTGAAATCAAATGAAGAGGAATTGGATAATAAACCGCCGTCTCTATCCCCTGCTCTTTAAGATGCTTTTGCAATTCATCTCTTCCTTCAAGGGCGATAACATAGGAATAATAGATATGCTTGCACCCTCCCCTCTCAACCGGCAATCGCAAGCCCGAATCTTTCAATAAATCGTTATAAATCCTCGCCTTTTCTCTCCTTCTTTCATTCCATTCATCAATATATTTCAGCTTCACGCTCAAAATCGCCGCCTGCAGGGCATCAAGTCTGCTCTTGTATCCATCCCTTATATATTCCCTATATTTGCTCTTTGCTCCATGAACCCTCAACGCCTTCACCTGCTCGGCAATTTCCTCATCGTTCGTCGTAACGAGCCCACCATCGCCATAACAACCGAGGTTCTTCGTAGGGAAAAAGGAAAAACAACCCACATCTCCAATTGAACCAACCTTCTTACCCTTGTATTCCGCACCAAATGCCTGAGCGCAATCCTCAACTACCTTCAAATTGAACCTCCTTGCAATTTCCATTATCTCGTCCATCTCTGCAGGATGACCATATAAGTGAACCACCAATATAGCCTTCGTCTTTCGGGTTATTTTCTTTGCAATCTCATCAGGGTCTATGTTGTAGGTTTCCTCATCTATATCGGCGAAGACGACCTTAGCCCCTCTTCTCCTTATCGCCTCGGTGGTTGCGATGAAGGTGAAGGGAGTGGTTATAACCTCATCTCCTTCACCAATTCCCAAGGCATCAAGGGCGAGGAGGATGGCATCGGTTCCCGAGCCAACCCCCACGGCGAACTTCGTCCCTATGTATTCCCCTGCCCTTCTCTCAAATTCCTCTACCTCAGGACCCAAAATATATCTTCCGCTCTCCAGCACCCTATCAATTGCCGATTTTATCTCTTCTTTTATCGTACGATACTGGGCAACCAAGTCTACCAGCTGAATCCTCCTCATTGGTTCTCCACCCACTCCTCGGGAGGAACATTCCTAACTTCTCTTGCGGGCACTCCCTTGACGAGCGTATAAGGAGGTACATCGTGAGTAACGATTGAACCCGCAGCGACGAAAGCCTCCCTGCCTATTCTTTTCTTCGGCAAGATTATGGAATTAGCTCCCACTCTCGCTCCGAACTCAATATACGCTCCTCCCTTATGCTTAAACCTCTCCTTAGTCCTTCCCATAAAGTTATCATTTGTTGTGACCACGCAGGGGGCGATGAAGACATAATCCTCAATTGTAGTGAGGGCGCAGATATAGGCGAGCGATTGCAATTTGACATAATTCCCTATTTTGACATCGTTATCAATCACGACGCCTCTGCCAACAATAACATAATTTCCGATTTCGCAGTTCTCCCTAATAGAGGCGAGGTCGGCAACCATCGTTCTCTCCCCTATTTTAACTCCCGCATAGATGATAGCGGATGTTCCGATTAAGCAATAAGGACCTATTTGGGTGGGAGGAAGCGGCTGCTCTATCTTAACGGTGGAGGTGGGAGCAGGAGTTGGCTGTTTACCTATTACGACATTATCCCCAATGAGGGTATGATGACCGATGAAACAGCCGGGATAAATCACAACATTGTTCCCAATTTTCACTTCGTCCTCAATGACGACATCATCCTGAACGATGACATTTTCTCCCATAACGATACCTTTACCTAATTTCGCTTTATCGCTGATATAATTCACATCAACAACCTCCTTTTCAGATGGAGCAAAAAATTATCAGAATAATTTTAGCAAATGCAAGGAAAAGAGGGAATAGATTTTTGCTTTTTATCATTCTTGGCATGGGTAAAGGTTTTAAAAAAAGGATGGCGAAGCGAAATTGAAATTGGGCTTTTATTGTAGGAATCTAAAATGTCTCACGCCAAATGTTGAACGCGATTTTGAAATAATAATAAAAGAGTAGATTTGAAAGGACGAAGTGGGCAAAATAACTCATCAAAAACTTACATCTATAGATGCGAGCGATTGCGAAGAAGTCTCGTTATGTCTCTTTAAAATAGATTGCGGGGCTTTCCTGCGGAAAGCCCCGCAATTATAGTTTATTCGCCTAACCTCGCAACTCCTCCTCTTTATCTTCCAAGGGATTTGTAAAATCCCTCCTCTATCTCCCTCTTCTTTTCCCTCCACCAAACCTCGTTCTCTCTGTACCACTGTATCGTCAGCTTCAGCGCTTCCTCAAATCCATATTTCGGCTTCCAGCCGAGTTCTTTTATCTTATCCGCATTCAAAGCATAGCGAATATCGTGGGCGGGACGAGAACCACGCAAAACTATCTTGCTCTTGGACTCGGGAATTAGACGCAGAATCGCCTCTGCCACCTCTATGTTCCTCAATAAATTCCCTCCCGCTATATTGTAGATTTCCCCTAATTTTCCCTTCTCAAGCAGAAGCCATAAAGCGGAGCAATGGTCCTCAACGAAAAGCCAATCCCTCACCTGACCACCGCCATCCCAAATGGGAAGCTCGTAGCCGAGAAGCGCATTAGTTATGTGCCGAGCTATGAGACGCCTGACATCAAGATAGGGTCCGAAATTGTTCGTGCACCTCGTGATTATCACGGGAACTTTGTATGTTTTGAAATAGGCGAGACATAGAAGGTCAGAGGCAGCTTTGGAAGCGGAATAGGGGCTGGAGGGATTGAGAGGATATCTCTCATCGGCGAAGCCAGTGGGGATGGGACCATATACTTCGTCGGTTGAGATGTGGAAGAATCTTTCCACTCCATATTCTCTCGCCTTTTCCAGGAGAATGTTGGTCAAAAGAAAGTTGGAGGAAGCGATTAGGGGGTTTCTTATGCTTTCATCAACATGAGCTTCAGCAGCGAAGTGGAAGATTATCCGTGGGGAGTAGCGATGGAAGACGAAATCCAAGAGGGAAAAATCCTTTGTGAGGTCGCATTGGAAGAATTTCAGGCGAGGGTCTGATAGGAGCTGAGAGATGTTCTCTATCCTCCCAGTTGAGAGTTTATCCACTATAATGACTGATTCTGGCTCCTCTTTACTCAAGACGAAGCGAGCAAAATTGGAGCCTATAAATCCTGCTCCGCCAGTTATCAGAATCCTCATTTTCTTCTCCTTTATTTAGATTTTACGACTCTTCTTAAACTATCGCAATAACAAAGAAGAAGACCTCTCTTTATCTAATTTTTTAGATGCGATTTCCGTTTTGATTTATATTCTTAATCTCCGTATTTACTTGCCAAAATGATAATTAGCGATAAAAAGGAATATTTTTGATTTAATCACTTCTAAATTCTCCCCTATTTTTTATACTATTTTACTCAATATATGCGTCAAAAATTTGTCATAAAAATGATTTTCGTTGAATTAAAAACAGGACTTCGCCTTTCAGTTAAAATAAAGGGAGTATATAATCAAAATTAAACCGCCTCTTTAAAATCCCCTTTTATTCGCAAATGCTAAGCGCCAATTTCCTCCCCGCCAATCCTCAACGGAAATCGCAACCTTTCCCTTTGGCAACTCAAAGCTCACTTCCTTCCTCTCCCCTGGCAGAAGGAAGAAATAGTTGTCGGAGAAGATTGGTTGGACTTCTAAACCCTCAGCTTTTATCCTGAGGAAAAAGGCAATGTTATTTGAAGGATTTGAGAGGGTTATAATCCCCCTTTTCCCCTCCTTTCTACCTTCAATCTTCAGATTAGCTTGAGGGAGGTTGTCCAATCCAACTGCCTCTTCTTTTATTCCCTCTATTTCACCTTCCCTATTGGCGAGATAGCCTAAAAGCCTTGCAAGGAAAAGAGAATATTTATCCCATCCCCTTATAGCCCCTGCCCAACCACCCCTTAATCCGGAAGCATAGGCAAGGCATTTCCCATTGCCATATCCATATTCCGCCAAAAGAGGCGAGCCATTAGAAAGGGAAAGCAAGACCTTCGCCCCTTCCTTCACTCCCTCCTCATTATAGCCACCTATGTTTAGGCGAGAGAAGGATAAGCCACGCAGAATCGGATGGTCGGGTGATTTAGCAACAATCCCCAAATTCATATGCTCTCTAAGAGAATTCTCTTTCATCAAGAATGGAGAAATCTCCTCTATGATTGTTCCCTTTAATCCTCCCTCCGCATAGGCGTTCCATCCGCCATCCAATAATAGTCCCTTTCCTGAACTCACCAAATCCGCTATCCGCTCCATAGTTTCTCTTGACAATTTATTCCCGATTCCCTTGCTTTCCCCGATGATGAAGCAATCGTATCCCTCAAAATCGGGAAGGGAATCAGCGGAAGCGATATCCAACTTCACTCCAAAGGGAATGAGCAAATCCCCTATTTCCCTCCATCCCTCCGCTTCCTGCCCCAATGTTGAGAGAATCACTAAGGCTTTTAGAGGCTTTGAAAATCCCCTTGCCCTAATAACAGGGATGGGATAAATCTTCTCAGAAATTATCTTCCCCTCTTTCTTAACTCTCGCTATTAGAAAAACAACTCCTTCTTTGTAGTCCTGGGGAATCTGAAAGTTGAAGCCCCAAAGCTTTATGGATTGCTGAGGAGGGAAGGAAATATTTTGAGATAGCCGTTTAAGTATGCTTCTCGGGGAAGCGATGGTGAACTCGGCTTGACAAGTTTCTCCCTTGGTCGTCAGATTTATCGCATAGACGCCTATATTCAACGATTCCCCTACCCTCAATGTCGTCTTATCGTAGTCAATTGCGAGATTTATGGGCGAGCTCGCATTTTTGAACCAGTATAAAGATGGCTTTGGGTTGCCATACCAATCAACCATGCTCCAGGAGATATTTGGCCAAGGGTCGTTGAACTGCCAAATCAAACACCCGGAATTCCTCCAGATGTTTTTCAAGCAGGAATCCAAATTGAATTGATAAGTTATCGCTTGAGCGAGCTGGGCTTTCTTAACGAAATTTTGTAAATCCGAGGTTCTTCCATATTGCTTCGCATACATCTCTATCTTCCTTGCATCGGCGAGATGATAGCTCCATTCCTCCGAGGGAGGAAAGATGCCAGAAGTGGAAAGGAATCTCAGCATATCCTCTTCGGGAGGAGGAGATTGGAGCCCCGCCTCGCTGCGGAAGACTGTGAATTGGCGATAGTTGGTATAAGGAGCTGAGCCGTGCCAGACGCTCCAATCGTGGACATCCCCTCCATAGGGAGAGGCGCGATGGAAGGGACGAGTCCCATCCAAAGCTTTGCAGAGCTTATCCAATCCATCAATCAATTCCCTATTGGCCTGATTGTCGGGGTCGAATTCGTTCCCTCCACACCATAGGACCAAGCTGGGATGATTTCTAAGGCGGAGTAAGGAATCCCTTGCATTCTCCAAGAAGGCATCCCTCGGCAAATCGGGATAATCAGCGCAGGCAAGGGGGAATTCCTGCCACAGCATTATCCCATATCTATCGCAAAGTTCATATAAAATATCCTCCTCCATTATCCCTCCACCCCAGATTCTGAACATATTTATTCCCGCAAAGCTCGCCAGCTTCACCAATCTCTCGTATC
>Ga0080004_1126173_pt1 | contig 10486 bp, 10 predicted proteins | sample WasSprMetagenome_FD_69207 | JGI IMG/M metagenome (GOLD analysis project Ga0080004, IMG submission 69207) | Sulfidic aquatic microbial communities from Washburn Spring, Yellowstone National Park, USA - WS (SPADES assembly) (version 2) | ecosystem: Environmental > Aquatic > Thermal springs > Hot...
ACCGAAGCCCGCAGGGTATCTATTGATAGTGGAAGGGATAATAACAGTTCTGTTCCCCGGCCTAGCGTTATGGTTTGGCATTCCACTCCCTTAAGCAGTTAATAACTTATCCCCATTTTTTATAATTCTTCCCGCGACTTGCAAAAGCAATATTGATAAAAGTTTTCTCCATTATATTCTACTTGCCGCTGAACTTTGTCGCTTTGGGAAGCATAAGTTCTTTTAGAACTGGTACATCCTTTTCTCTTTCTGGGCAATCTTTGCAAGAAATAAGATACCATTGTAGCCTAGAATATTTTTGATCGTATAATTTTTTGGCAAGTTCAAATTCGTTAGATGTTACGGTTCCCGGAATAAAAGTGCACTGGAAAGTTTTTCCAAAGAATTTAGTTAAAGTTTTCTCAATCTCGTTTATTGATATTTCTTTGCCCAACTCATTTCTAACAGTTGTAACTTCACTTGGACGGGATAAGGTGAACTTGCGTCTTATTCCTTCTTGTTTTAAATTTAATGAAGAATATAATGCTTTAACATTCGAATCAACAAGTAAGCAGCCATGAATAAGAATCGCTTCCCTCAATATAGTGCCAGCTAAGCCGCAAATTTTCTTCCCTCTAACATAAACACCTCTATCATTTAATTCTGCCAAGATTCCCAAATCATTTAGAGACGTGACAACAGCCTTGCCAACCTCATTAAGCGCTTTAGAAAACGTAGCAATTCCTGAGCTTGTGCGCATATAAATCGAGAAATTCAAGTTCCCGCTATCTTGGTATACTGTTCCACCACCAGAGAAACGTCTGACAACAGCCACCTTGTATCTCAAACAATGTTCAAGGTTTACTTCATTTTTAGGGCACTGAAATCTTCCGATAATTATTGCCATATTTCTCCAAAATCGCAAAGTGTCAGGAACTACCCCATCAGCGACTGTTTTTAAAACGGCTTCCTCGACAGCCATAGCCCATTGTGGATTTTCATATTCTCCATCTTGTAATAAACGCTTTTCCCTATTCATGGCAATACCGAAGTTCTGTGAAAAAGTGTTATATATACGTTTTATTTCTACGTTCTAATCTAGGTGATGAATATATGAAGAAACTTAAATTTGTAGACCTATCAGCGGAAATATATACTGGTATGCCAGTATACCCTGGACACCAGAAAACAGTTATATGGACGCACGCTAGCCACGATGAAATGCGGAGAACTCTCGGAACAGGTTTCTCATATGAAACTCTGGGAATTTTGATGAGCGACCACGGCCCTACACATGTGGACTCTATTTATCACATAAGCACAAAGGCCGGCGCCAAAACCATAGATGAACTCCCCTTGGAATTGTTCTATACAGAAGCCGTGTGTCTCGATGTTTCGAGTGTACCTCCACGAACATTCATCGAAAAGAAGCACTTGGAAGATGCTCTCAAAAAAGCCAAACTGACAATTAAAAAGGGCGACTCGGTTCTCCTATATACTGCAACTTACAACAAGAGATACCCAAAGTTTGAATATCTAATTGATTATCCTGGATTAAACAAAGAGGCAACTCTATGGCTAGCTGATCAAGGCGTAGTGAACATAGGGATAGACGCGCCAAGTATAGATAATCCAGTAGACAAGACCTACCCAGCGCATACCGTATGTGGAGAAAGAGATCTGCTTAACACAGAGAATTTGGCGAACTTGGATCGCGTTGTAAATAAGCGTTTTCTATTCGCTTGCTTCCCATTGAGAATAAGAAGGGGAACAGGTTCGCCTGTTCGAGCAGTGGCAATATTTGAAGAGTGAAGCATATGAAATACTCTAAGCAATGGGAGATAAAAGGATTCAAAGCTGCTCCGCCACACCAAAGAATTCTGAAAGTTCTCTTAAGTCCCGATTTACAAGGAACCAAAAATGTTGCGGTTGGCATGACACTATTGCCTCCTGGAAGCAAAAGCAGTTCACATGCGCATGATAAAGAGGAAGAACTGTGGGTTGTTTTGAATGGGAGAGGTTACGCAACTGTAGGAAAAGAGAAGATATCTATTGAAAAAGATGTAGCAATCTATATTCCTCCAAAAGAGGAACACCAACTCATTAATGATAGTGATGAAACGTTAAAAATCCTATGGATCTTCTCTCCTCCAGGGCCTGAAAGAGATTTCATAGGAAAAGAAGGCGGTAAAGCCTAAACAAATAAATAGCAAATTTCTTTTTACAAAAATATTTTGTAGGGATTTTCTAGCAAATCTCTTATTTCTTTGAGGAATTTGGCGGCTTGTGCTCCGTCTACAACTCTATGATCAAAGACTAGTGTTAATGTCATAATTGGGGCGATTTGAATTTGTTTATCTACAACTTTGGTTCTCTCTGCGATTTTTCCCATTCCAAGTATGGCTGTTTGAGGCGGGTTTATGATGGGGGTGAATATGTCTACTCCAAATCCTCCTAAGTTAGTTATGGTGAATGTGCCGTTTCGCAACTCTTCAGCAGTGAGTTCTCTTTTTCTAGCTTTTTTGATAAGCTCTTTTATGATTCTTGCAATTTCAGTTAGCCTCTTTTTATCCGCATCGTGTACCACTGGAACTACTAAACCATCCTCCAAGGCCACGGCTATTCCCATGTTTATGTTCTTGATTAGTTTAATCTGATCTTCTTCCAAAACAGAGTTCATTATTGGGTAACGCTTCAAAGCGCGCGCTGTAACAACAGTTAGTAAAGACGTTAAAGGTATATCTTTGCCTTCCATCTCCTCGACAGTTTTGCGAAACTTTAAAGCTTCGCTCATGTCGACCTCCATAGTTATCGCAACATGAGGGACTGTGCGGTAACTGTAAGCCATACGATCTGCAATGGTCTTCCGCATGCCTACTAAGGGTACTGTTTCCACTATTTCAAGGGATGAAGATGCTTCGAGTTTCTCTTCACTAAGAGCTTGCAGCACATCTTTTTCGGTTATGAGCCTTTCAGGACTGCTTCCCTCGATTTTAGTAAGATCGATGTTGCGTTCTTTGGCAATTCTTCGTGCAGCTGGAGTGGCCTTTACATGCTTCTCGGGAGCAACTTCGATTTCTTTAGCAGTAATAATCTCTTCAGTAATTTCTTCTCCTCCTTCAATGATGATAGCTATTGGTTGACCCACGGGTATTGCTACACCTGTTGGCACTAATATTTTCTTAAGTATGCCTGATGCAGGTGCTTCAACATCAAAGACTACTTTTTCTCCTTCCACTTTGGCTAGGGGTTCGCCTTTCTGGATAGGCTCTCCTTCTTTCTTGAGCCATTCTATTACTACTCCTTCTTTCATCCCTGCATCTATTCTTGGCATTACAACTTTATGCACTTGTGTCACCTCAAAGGATCAAGTGACTATCTTTTCTACAGCCTTGATGATGTCTTTCTCGCTAGGAATAAATTGATCTAGTAAAGGTGCAGTGAAAGGTGCTGGGAGATCTGGGGTCGCTACTCTTACTATTGGTGCGTCAAGATACCCTATTGCTTCCTCAGCAATTATTGCGGATATTTCTGCGCCTACGCCGGCAGTCTTACAATCGGGCTCTACTATTACAAGTCTTCCAGTTTTTTTGACTGAGTCTATGAGGCATTCTTTATCTAGAGGGCTCAATGTTCTGGGATCGATAACTCTGACGCTTATTTCCTTCTTTTTTAATTCTTCAGCCGCGGCTATAGCCCTTTGAACCATAAGAGATACTGCAAACACTGTGACATCTTTTCCTTCGGTCTTAACGTCCGCCTTGCCAAATGGAATGAGATATTCTTCCTCCGATACTTGGCCTTTCATTCTGTAAAGTAATGCACATTCTGCAAATATTGTCGGGTTATCTTCTCTAATGGCTGTTTTTAGTAGACCTTTTGCGTCATATGGTGTTGAAGGCACGGCGATGTTTAGCCCGGGGACATTCATATAAAAGGACGGAAAGAATTGAGAGTGTTGAGCTCCGGTATATCTTCCAAGGCTATATTGTGTTCTGACAACTACAGGGGTCTTAAGTTTTCCTCCAGACATGAAGTGTATTTTTGGTAAGTGATTGACCAACTGGTCACCGCACTCGTTAAAGAAATCCCAGTACATTATTTCTACAACAGGGCGAAAACCTAAAAGTGATGCACCTAAAGCTGCGCCTATTATAGCATTTTCTGAAATTGGCGTGTCCCTAACCCTCTCAGGGCCAAACTCTTCTAAAAGACCCTTTGTTACTGAGAAGATGCCTCCAAAGACAGCTATGTCCTCTCCCATTACAATGACATTTTCGTCTCGTCTCATCTCTTCTCTTAATGCTTCATTGATTGCTTGTGCGTATGTTATCTCCCTCATGATCACTCGGCCTCCTCACGTTTGTGATAAAGCATTTTTGTCATCATTTCCCATGATGGATAATTGCTTTCTTCTGCAAATTTTACCGCCTCTTGTAAAACTGCCTCTACTTCTTTGTCTATCTCATTAAGTTCAGATTCGGATGCTATACCTTCACTTAACAGTTTTTCTCTTAATCTTCTGATAGGACATTTTCTCATCCACTCTTCAACCTCCTCCTTGGTCCTGTATACATATCCCGTGTCATACATGCCGTGACCTTTAAATCTATAAGTTCTACATTCAAGCAATGTCGGGCCTTCTCCTTTTCTAGCTCTTTCAGCAGCTTTTTGGGCGCTTTCTCTCACCGCTATAACATCCATCCCATCGACAACCTCGGCTGGCATATTATAAGCTATGGCTCTATCTGCGATGCTTTTAGCCGACACAGACTTTGTCACGGGCGTCGAAACCGCATACAAATTGTTCTCACAGACAAAGATAATTGGAAGTTTCCAAAGTGCCGCCAAATTAACTCCTTCATGGAAGGCTCCAGTGTTAGTTGCACCGTCTCCAAAGAAGCAAGCAACCACCTTGTCTTCCTTTCTCAACTTAATTGCTAGACCAACTCCTACGGCAATTGGGATGTTTCCTCCTACTATGGCTGTTGAAAAAAGCACCCCTGTTTCGAGGTAGGTGCTATGCATGGAACCACCTATCCCCTTGCATACACCTGTTTCTTTTCCAAAAAGCTCTGCCATAATGTATTTTGATGGAACGCCTTTTGCGATGCTGTGCCCATGACCTCTATGACAGCTCAATATGTAATCGTCCTTTCTAAGGGCAGAGCAGACTCCAACCGCAACTGCTTCCTGCCCGTTATATGGATGGTAAAGTCCGGGGATGCGCCCTAAAGCGTAAAGTTCACCACCTCTTTCTTCAAATCGGCGTATTTCAACCATTTTCCTATACATAAAAAGTATCTCTTCTTTTTGCATTTCATTTCCTCCCTATTATTGAAGCAATAAAATCAAATTTGTAATTATAAAGTTTTTGGTGATTGTTATGGTGGGATAAATTTTGAATTTCCTTGCATCATTTTAAGCTTTACCAGTGATTCTCTAGGTCAATCCATGTGAAGTGAGCAGTTTTACCTATACCTTGTAAACCTTGCAGAGGGTGCCTCTGAGGGGGACTGATCCGCATATAGGCTCCCTATGTTCGCCTGATAATACAACATTAACGTTAGAATCAAAGCAACCGTGCTCTGGAGTCGGTTTTTCCGGGAACCACCAGCCGTGTCTAGCATGAACAATTTTAGGATGGATATTTCCAGTTATTTTAACTTTAAACTTAGACTTTTCACCCTTAATCTGAGGGGTTTCTATCCAAACCCAATCTCCATCTTTAACGTTCAACTTTTTAGCCGTTTCTGGGTGTATCTCAACTTCTGGATCCGGTACCCTTTTCCTTAATGTGGGAACTTGTCTACCTTCAGTGTGGAAGTATTCCACATGTCGACTTCCAGTAATTAGTATGTATGGGTATTCTTTTGTGAGTTCAGGCGTGCTGATAGGGCTTTCTGGTGGTTCGGTGTACGTCGGTAGCGGGCTGTAACCGTACTTTTCGAAAATTGTAGAGTATAATTCAACTTTTCCTGTAGGCGTATTGAAGCCTTTTTCTTCGTATTTTTTATACTTTGGCGGTGCCATTATGATTCCTTTTTCTTTAAACTGTTCGAACGTCATACCCATTTCTGCTACTCTCCATTCATTGAACTCTTCAACGCTATTCCATGGGAGATATTTTCTGTTTGCCCAAGGTATTCTCTTTACAAGTTCTATGGCAATTTTTACATCGTCCCAACATTCGTATAAAGGCTCTATTACTTTTTGACGGACAGCTATGTAGCTTGTGTATAGCATGTCGCAACATTCATCTCGTTCGAGCCATGTTGTCGCTGGTAAGACGTAATCTGCCAGCTCGGCTGTAGGCGTCATGAAGAAGTCTATAACCACAAACAATTCGAGTCTTTTTAATGCCTCCCAAACTTTTTTGGTGTTTGGCAAAGTTATGACTGGGTTTCCTCCAGCACATATAAGTGCCTTTATTGGATACGGCTTTTCTGTCAACAAGGTGTCGATGAATAATGGGCCGTGAACAAATGGAGGAACGACGCTCTCACGTCCCGATATTAAGGGATAATCATTGTAACCAATACGTTTCTTTTCGACTTCTGGCGGTAGCCTAAACTCACCAAGGCCTTGAAGCAGCCAAGAGTACTTAAAGCCATGTATATGTGTTGGAAGAAGGTTTCCTCCCTTCACATCAATGTTTCCTGTGGTTGCAATCATTATGGCAAGGGCACGAACTGTTTGAACAGAATTTACATTATGCTCAATGGCTACTCTGTGGTGGAGCACAGCTGGCTTTGTTGTTGCATATATCACAGCGGCTTTTCTGATATCCTGAGCTGGGACCCATGTAATTTCTTCAACTTTATCCAGGGAGAACTTCTTCACGTATTCCTTCAGTTTATCAAACCCATAGCACCATTTATCGACAAACTCTTTATCGTAAAGATCTTCCTCAATAATCACGTTTAACATACCTATGGCTAAAGCACCATCTGTTCCAGGCCTTACCTGTAACCACAAATCAGCCATAGCTGCAAGCGGAGTACGACGAGGATCAACAACTATAAGTTTTGCATTTCGTTTGTTTTTTGCTTCCACTATTTCTTTTCCCTTTGCTGGATGAGAAGCTAATGGATTAGCTCCCCATACTAGAACGCAATTCGCGTTTGGATAGTCGGGGCCTATCTCTTGAGTTATTGAAGTACCGTATGTGCAAGTCTCAGCTACAAATGACGGAACATAACATATGTGAAAGTCGACGTCAACTCTATTTGGACTGTTTAGTGAATGCAACAGCAAGGGGAGAGAATGTTTGGTTGGCCTTGGACCAGTGCCGTGGATTGTAGCTATAGCTTCGGATCCAAATTTCTCCTTAATCTCTGTGAGCTTTTGAGCAATTTCGTTTAAAGCTTGTTCCCACGTTATTCTTTGCCATTTACCCCTTCTCTTTATGCCTAATCGTTTTAACGGATACTTTAAACGATCAGGGTGATAGACAATTTCATGGTAAACGTTCCCTTTTATGCATGTAAAACCTCTATTCATAGGGTGCTTTGGGTCACCCTCGATCTTTGTTATTCTGCCATCTCTAACGTTGACAAGCACACCGCATTCACAATGGCATCCTTGGCACACGGTTCTTACAGTACCATTTTTTATCATTGTGGTGGACTCCAAGCTTTTTATGGAGTTGAAGGTTTTTGTGAAAATTTCTCTACAGCTTTAAGTAACACAGAAGTATAGCTTAGAGTGGGGCTTCCTCCCATCGCTATGGCTACTTCACAAGTCTCCACCAGTTCTTTCATCGTTGCTCCAGCTTCTAAAGCTGATTTTGTGTGGAGAACTATGCATGGCTCGCATTTGGCGTATAGCGCTATCCCCAAACTGATTAACTCTTTTTCTTTAATCGATAACGCACCTTGCTTGTGTGTGCTCCTCAAAATGTTTAAAAAAGCCTCAATAGTCTCAGGCGCTTCTCTCCTCAGAAAACCTAAAGTGGTTTTGAAGTCTCTCTCAATATTCTGTGGATCTTCACCAGTCATGTTGATCCCTCAAAATATTTAAATGTAGGAAGTTTTACATAATATAAACCTATCGGAGGATTAGCTATGAAGTATGTGCTTGACGGTATGAACGTCCCCGGAGTTAAAGTTCCTACACCTAACGAGCGCATTCTCAAAGTTTTGCTTTCACCAGAGCTTGGAAATACTGACAAGCTAACTCTACTGTTTTCGATAATAAGCCCAGGAAATACTACAGGTCTTCATACCCATGAAGTAGACGAGATCATGTATGTGGCAGTTGGTCGCGGCGAATGCATAGTTGGCGAAGAAAAGAGCGAGATCAAAGAAGATACCGTGTTATATGCGCCAAGACTTGTCAAACACGAAGTAAAGAATACAGGAGACGAAACACTTAAACTAGTTTGCTTCTACGCCCCACCGATGAAACCCGCCGGATACTTTGCAGAAGCGATAAATAAAGCAAAGGAATACTTCAAAGGTTCCCATTAGTGCGGTACACCTTTCCTGATGTCAATAAGGAGCACCTCATGAATGGCTAGAAAAATAACTATAAAATATGAAAAATGTACGGGATGCCGCATTTGTGAGGTTATATGCTCCCTCAGCAGATTCAACAAAGTCTCTCATCAAGACTCTAGGATAAACGTGTATTCTTTTGCCCCTGGCTTAGACATACCTGTTGTCTGTGTGCATTGTGATCAAGCGTCATGCGTCGACAGTTGTCCTGTTAACGCTATCAGAAAAAATGAGCAAAAGCTTGTTGAAATAATTGCCGAAGAGTGCATTGGATGTGGCAATTGCGTTAACGCATGTCCAGCAGGCGCAATAAAGATACATCCAGATCTTGGAAAGGCCATTAAATGTGATTTATGCGGTGGTCAACCTAAGTGTGTGGATTACTGCCCTAACGGTGCAATTGATTATCGTGATGTACCGTTTGACACACGGGTATACGCCAAAAAAGCAGAAGATACGGCAAAAAGTCTGCGTAAAAGCTTATTTGGATTGGAGGAATAATAATGGGTGGCTACGTTGGGAAAATCCTCAGAATAGACCTTTCAGCTGGCAAAATATTTGCAGAGAACGTTAACAATTTTCCCATCCGTGAATATATAGGAGGAAAAGGGCTGGGCGCTTATATACTATTTAAGGAACTCAAAGCAAGCGTTCATCCTTTAAATGAAGAAAACATATTGATGTTTCTGACAGGTCCGTTGAACGGCATATGTCCAAGCACTAAAATGTGCGTGGTAAGCAAATCCCCCCTCACCAGAACCTTTGACGATTCTTATATGGGGGGTCACATAGCCTCTGAATTGAAATATGCGGGATATGATGGCATAATCGTCTTTGGGAAAAGTGATGAGCCAGTTTACATCAGAATTTCAGACGAAGATGTAGAAATTAAAGACGCAGAGCATCTATGGGGTCTTGATGCTTTCGAAACTGAAAAGCAATTGCTACGTGAGCATCCCGGTTCTCATGTTGCTTGTATTGGACCAGCAGGAGAAAAAATGGTGAAATTTGCTCATATTAACACTGAATTATATAGGCAGGCTGGAAGAGGCGGACTAGGCGCCGTAATGGGTTCTAAAAATTTGAAAGCAATAGTCGTTAAGGGACAAAAGCCCATAGAAGTCGAAAAACCAAAAGAATATGTCGAGGTGTTCAAAGAAACTGTTAAAAAACTCCTTCAAAGCGATATGATTTATCATAGACGTAGATGGGGTACTCCAAGAGTAATGCTGGTAGCAAGTGACCAAGATCTGCTTCCAACTAAAAACTTCCAAGAGGGGACATTCTCTGAAGCTGAGAATTTAGCAGCCGAAGCCATGGAAAAAAACTTCTGGGTTAAGCATAAAGCATGTTCAACATGTCCAATAAATTGCGGAAAAATTGGTGTACTACGAAAAGGACCATATGCTGGAACGGTTTTGGAAGGTGTTGAGTTCGAAAGTGCTGGAATGTTAGGTTCAAACTGTGGTATAGGAAGCTTAGAGGCAGTTGTGCACGCAAATGAGTTATGCGACAAACTCGGATTGGACACGATATCTACAGGAAATATTATCGGCTTCATAATGGAATGTTATGAGAGGGGAATCCTAAACGAGAAAAACCTTGACGGTATAAAAGCCAACTTTGGCAATGAAGAAGCCTTGTTTAATTTAATAGAAAAAATAGCTTACAGACAAGGTGTGGGTGATCTTCTAGCTGAAGGCGTCAAGAGTGCGAGTGAAAAAATAGGGAAAAAGACGCAGAGCTTCGCCATTCATGTTAAAGGACTTGAAATTCCAGCGTGGGGCATAAGGGCTTCTCCGGGTATGGCACTCGCATATGCTACGGCTGATAGAGGTGGGTGTCATAAAAGAGCTTGGCCTATCGGCGCAGAATTTGCAGGGAAAGGAATAAAGGGAGAACTTATTGAGAGATACTCAGCTAAAGGTAAGGCGGCTATTGTAAAACACCAACAGGATTTTAACGCAGCAACTGATTGCCTAGTTGCATGTGATTTCGCCAAAGGGGAA
>Ga0080004_1147926_pt1 | contig 10481 bp, 15 predicted proteins | sample WasSprMetagenome_FD_69207 | JGI IMG/M metagenome (GOLD analysis project Ga0080004, IMG submission 69207) | Sulfidic aquatic microbial communities from Washburn Spring, Yellowstone National Park, USA - WS (SPADES assembly) (version 2) | ecosystem: Environmental > Aquatic > Thermal springs > Hot...
CTCATCGCCGCGCGGAGCGAGATCGTCCGGGCTTACTCCTCCCCGTACAGCCTCCTGGAGGCGGTCATGGTGCTCCTGAGAAAGGCTAGAAGGGAGAGGCTGGGGCTGGAGGAGGCCGCGGGGATGGCGAGGGAGGGGGCAGCCAGGGTTGTCTACGGGCTTGAGACCGCCGACACCCCTCCTGAAGCCTACTCGCTCGCTGTGAAGCTGTACAGCCTGGGGCACAGGGACATCTTCGACAACCTTCTCTACGCGACCGCGGCCACCAGCGGGCTGCTCCTCCTAACCCTCGACGGCGAGCTCCTGAGCTTCCTGGAGAAGGCAGGCCTGCCGCAGGTAGCTATCAAGCCTAGCGACCTAGAGGAAAAGCTGCCCTAGAGCGAGAGTACGGGTCCGCGGTAGCCGCCCCCGCGCGAGAGGTGCTCTTTTGAACTCCTCCGCGCGCTGTACGAGCTGATACCTCTAACGCCGAAGCTCGTGGCGAAGGCCGCACAGCTCTACGCAGACTGCCTCCACCACGACTACGTCCCAGAGGTGATAGACCTCGTGAACGTGTCAGCAGCACTCGAGGAGAACCTCATCTTGGTTTCCGCCTCCCCGGCGAACTACGAGTCTTACGAGAAGTACGGGGTAGCTGCTGTCAGCGTCCAAGACCTAGTGTCCATCCTCGATAAGGTCTAGCTCCTGCGGCGCAGACCTCTGCACGAGCACTCCCTAGCGTAGAACCGCGGGTTCTACAAGGGGGGTCAGGGAGGTCGGTGCACCGCACACATACGGAGCGGAACTCTGATTCATCACCCCCGCTTGAGGCACTAGGCCTCCGGGATATAAGCGTGCTAGCCCGCGGGGATGGCCGGGCGCGCTCTCCGCGGCTTTACGCCTGGGACCTGACTATGGGGTTCTCCACGCCGTACACGTGGAGCCCGGCTGCCGCCATCACGAAGGAAAGGGCGTAGAGGGCGTTGGAGAGCGGGATGCTGGTGACTAGCGACGTGAGGGGTACGGCTACGATGAAGGATGCGCTGCCGCTGCACATGAGCGCGAGGCCCCACGAGAACCTCCTCCTGGCTATGGGTAGGAGCGCGAGCAGTGAGAGGGTTAGGAAGGCTGCCGAGGCCACGGTCTCAGCGATGCGCGTGAGCGGGGCCTGGATCCTCCACAGCAGCACGGCGAAGGGGGCCACGTAGACGGCGGGCACGGCCACCGCGATTGCGGTCTCCCACGGCTTGAGGCCGCCCGCGAGCCAGCGGGCTGCCGCGCCCAGCTCGTAGAGCGCCCACATTATGACCAGGGAGGAGGTGTACCAGAGCAGCTTGCTGAGAGTCAGCGGCCCAATGGTCGTATCGACGCCTGTGGCATCGAGCAGCCAGCCCAGGGACGCGAGCGCGAAGCCCGGGGTCGCCAGCATCAGGGCTACGCCAGCCAGCGGGTCCATGGCGGGCCCCCTCAGGGCGAGGACCCTGAAGCTGACTACAGCCGCGCTCAGCGCCCCGAGGAACGCTGCAAAGCTCAGCACCCGGCCTGCGAGCACGGGGTCGGGGGCGAACAAGGCGATGGCCAGCACGATTGCCGCCAGCACGAGCACTGCGGCAAGCGCAGCGACCGGGAATCCTGCCTCTCCAGCTCCCTCCATGTCCCGCGCACCGAAAGCTCCTCTTCTTCCAGCTTAAAAACAGTTTCCCAGAGCTCGAGCGTCCTGCGAGCCTAAGCCGCGCGCGAACGCTGCTACCAAGAGAGCCGGTCTTCCTTAATCCAGCGGGGAAAGCTGGAGAGAGGTTTTTACTCCACCTTTATCGCGCTGGCAGGGCAGGCGTCGGCTGCGCTCTTCGCGTCGCTTGCGAGCTCTGGGGGTATTTCGCCGATGGACTCCTTCTCGTTGTCCACCCTCCTGTAGGGCTCCTTGATCCTGGTCTTCATGGTGTTGGGGTCCTCCTCGAAGACCTGAGGTGCTAGAACCCAGCAGGTGCCGCAGCTGATGCACAGCTCCTTGTCCACCCTGACTTTTGGCATAGTGCTTCCCAGGGCCTGCCCCAAACCTCGTTGATAAAGTTTGCCTTTTAGCGCGCCGCGTTTGCTTCTCAAGCCCGGGCTGTATCCCAAGCTTTAAATAGAGGCTGTGCCGCGGAGGCTCTGAACCCTGATGGAAGAGCTGGCTTCCACGTTGAGGAGGCTTATCGAGGCGGAGCGGAGGTACTCCGAGGAGCTGAGGAGGCTCGCGGAGTCCATCAGGTACACGACCGTGCTGGCCGCCGTCATCGATGCTGTGGCGAGCGACTCCGAGAAGCACGCTAGGCTGTACGAGGCCCTGGCCAGGATAGCTGTGGGTGAGCACCAGCCGAAGCTGCTGGAGGAGGACTTGAGGGTGATAGGGGAGGTGATCGACAGGCACATAGAAACTGAGCGCAGGATGATAGAGGAGACGAGGAAGCTCCTCGAGAGCATTGCGGAGGCGAGGATGAGGCTGATACTCTCGGCTATACACGAGGACGAGGTGCGCCACCACAAGGTGCTCGTGGACATTAAGGACAAGATCGCGAGGGCGCGCGTGCTCACGGAGGACGAGTTCTGGGACGCCGTGTGGAGGGATAGCCCCTGGCACGGGACACCGGGCGGCTAGGGGGGCTGCTACCCCCTCTTTCTCTCAGACTTCTTCACCAGCCACATCGAGAGGAAGTACAGCGCCACGAAGGGTGCTCCCAGCGCCATCGCGCTGAAGGGCGTGGGGTCGGGGGTCACGGCGACCAGGACGGCGAAGGTGGCGAAGACCACGTACCTCCAGTGCCTGCTCAGGGTCTCGTAGGAGACAACGCCTATCCTGCTCAGCGTGAGCACGGCGATGGGGAACGTGAAGAAGACCCCTGTGGCGAGGCAGCCGAGCAGGATGTTCCCGTAGAAGTCGCGTATCGAGAACAGGGTGGCCGCGCCCCCCAGCGTCGCGAGCCAGACCCCGACCACGAAGGCTATCGGCATGACGACGAAGTAGCCGTAGGCTAGGCCGGCGAGGAATAGCCCCAGCCCCAGCGCCATGTACCTCTTGACCACCCTCTTCTCGTGCGGGTAGAGCCCCGGCTCCACAAACCTGTACACCTCGTAGGCGATGTAGGGGCTTAGCACCGCGACCGCCAGGAGCGATGTGAGCAGCACGGCCGCGTTCAGGGAGTCGAACCACCCGTGCGCTATGAGGATCACGCGCTCGCTGTTCACCCCGAAGAGCGTGGCGAGAGGCCTCGCGAAGGGGTTCTTCTCGAAGCTCAGCATGTAGCTGTTGGTCAGGTTCATCAGGTAGAAGGCGGCCGGCTGGTAGCCCGGGAGGAGCCACGGGGTCGGCGCGAAGAGCACTACGATCATGAAGGCTATCACCGCTATCAAGATCCTCCTAAGGGTCTCGAGGAGGTCGTAGACGTGCTCCACGAGCGGCTTCTCAGGCAGCTCGCCCAAGGCGCTACACCCGCTGCACAGCCTGCATCCTTCTCCCTGGGCCGCTTATTAGGCTATCCGGCGCACCCCCCAGCACTCCTCGAGCTGTAAGAACGCGGTGAAGACACGCGGCACCCTCATAATTTATTATACGATCACGCGGGCATCCTTGAAAAGTCTGCAGCGTGCTCTGCGGAATTCTTAAAAAGGGCTGCTCGTGCGGGGCTGCGTGGAACGCAGGGTAGCAGTGCTCGGCGCGGGCAAGATAGGGAGGGCCCTCGTGGGTGCTCTTGCCAGGAGCGGCGTAGAGGTTGTGGCGACTGCTAGGAGCGAGGAGACGCTGCGGGAGGCCGCCAGGCTGGGTGCGCGCGTGACGAGGGACAACAGGAGGGCTGTCCTCGAGTCCGACACCGTCGTGATCTCCGTGAAGCCCTACCACTTCCCTCAGCTTGTGCGCGAGGTGGGCGTGGGGGCCTGGGAGGGGAAGCTCGTCGTCTCAGTCATGGCGGGCGTGAGGCTGAGCACGCTCCGGGCTGTGCTCGACGGAGCCGAGGTCTACAGGGCCATGCCGAACCTGAACGCCTACGTCGGCCTCTCCTCGACGGCTGTTGCTGGCGACAACGGCGGGCCCAGGAGCGGGGAGGTCGAGAGGCTGCTGGGCCTGCTGGGGCGTGTCTACTGGGTGCCTGAGGAGTACCTGGACGTGTGGACAGGTCTCGCCGGCAGCGGGCCCGCGTTCATCGCGGAGATCATCGACGCGCTGGCGATGGGAGCGGTGGCAGCGGGCTTGAGCCGCGAGCTGGCCTACAGGGCTGTCCTCGACGTGCTCGAGGGGACGGCTAAGCTCCTCAGTGCGAGAGCCGGCGTGCACCCCGCCCAGCTGAGGGACGAGGTCGCCACGCCCGCGGGCACGACGATACGCGGCCTAATGGTCCTCGAGTCGGAGGGCGTGAAGGCAGCGCTGATGAAGGTTGTGGAGGAGGCGGCGAGGAGGTCCCACGAGATAGGGCTGGAGGTCGACGAGAGAGTGAGGGCTGAGCTGGGGCTCGCGCTCCTCCGCGCCGAGAAACAGAAATAAGCTTCGCCCGCTTTTTCCCAACCGATGAGGGCGGAGACCCTGAGGACCCTGGCTGCTGCCGCGACAGCGCTGCTGCTAGTCTCACCGCTTCTCGCCTACCTCGCGGGCTTCTGGGACGAGTACTGGAAGGTGGTGACGAACCTGGGCGACGAGCCAGCCTACGTCGCCCTGGCCACGCTGATATACGTCGGCGTCTCCAGGGAGCTGGGCGTGACCGCGCTCCTCGCGCTGATCTCCACCGCGTGGCTCAACGCGCTGGTCAAAAACGCGCTCGCCCTACCCCGCCCACCACGCGAGCTGTGGAAGGTCGAGGCGGGCGGGTACGGCTTCCCCAGCGGCCACACTCAAACCTCCACAACCTTCTGGCTGAGCGTCGGGCTGAAGCTCCGCGACGCCTACGTCCTGGCGCTGGGCCTGGCGGTCGCGCTGCTCGTGGGAGCGTCGAGGGTGGAGCTGGGCGTCCACTACCCCCACGACGTGGTCGGGGGCTTCCTCCTGGGCGCCGCAGTGGCCTGGCTGGCCGTCAGAGCCGTGGGAGCTAGGGGGCTGAGGGGCGCTAGGAGCTCGGCGGCGCTGGCGGCGTACGGCTTCCTGATCTCGCTGCTCTACCTCGCCTACCCCGAGCCCACGTTCACCAAGATGGGCGGGGTCTCCCTGGGCCTCTCCGCGTACCCCCTGCTGCGCGACAAGCTCGACGCCAGGGCTGGCGCGCTGGCGAGGGCCCTCGTGTCCCTGGCCGCCCTGCTGGTAGCCTTCGCCCTCACACGCTTCTTCGACAAGCAGCCCCCGCTCCTCCAGCTCCCCGGCTACGCCCTGGTGACCCTTGTGATCGTCGCGGCCCCGCTCGCCTACAGGCTCCTCGGCAGGGCTAGACAAGCCTGACCAGCTTCCCCCAGTCCACCTGGAAGCTCCCGAGCCCCGGCTCCTCGGGTGCCTTTCTCACACCCCTCTCGACGCCCGCCCCGCCGGAGACGTGCTGCTCCGCGAGCAGGAGGTCGCTGTCCAGGTCGTAGTACTCGATGTTCCTCACCGCCTGCGCCAGGTGCACCGCGGCGGTTATGCCGACCCTGCTCTCACCGAAGCAGCCTATCATGTTCTTCACCCCGGCCGCCTCGCATATGTGCGCGATCCTGATCGCCCCCAGCAGCCCCCTGGACTTCATCAGCTTGATGTTCACGATGTCCGCCGCGCCCAGCTGCACCACGGCCAGCGCGTCCTCCGGGGTCTTCACGGTCTCGTCCAGGGCTATGGGGAGCGGGCTCTCAGCCCTTATCTCCACGAGGCCCTCGAGGTCGTCCCAGCGCGTCGGCTGCTCCACCAGCTCCACGTCGTACGAGGCTATCCTGTCGATCACCCTCAGCGCGTCGGCCACGCTCCACCCCTGGTTCGCGTCCACCCTTATCCTCACACCCTCGCCCACCGCGTCGCGCACAGCCCTCACCCTCTCAACGTCGCGCTCCGGGTCCTCGCCCAGCTTCAGCTTGAGCACCCTGAACCCCTGCTCCACGTACCTCACAGCCCTCTCGGCCATCTCCCCCGGCTCCATGATCCCGATCGTGATGTCCGTCTCCACCCGGTCCCTGTACCCCCCGATGAGCCTCCACAGGGGCCTACCCAGGCTCCTCGCGTAGAGGTCCAGCAGCGCCATGTCCAGCGCCGCCTTGACGGAGGGAGTGGCGTCGAGCGAGCCCACGAACTCGCCGATCCTGTCCAGGCCGGAGTAGTCCGCCCTCTCCACGAGCCCCGCCACCCTGCGCAGCGACCCCACGGCGTCCTCGAGAGACTCCCCCAGGACACCGCGGGAGGGGCACGCCTCCCCCCACCCCTCCAGCTCGCCGTCCACGACCCTGACGAGGATCGTGGTGCTCTCCGTGGAGGTCCCCGTGGCGATCCTGAAGGGCTCCCTCAAAGCCGCCCTGTGCAGGTAGGCCTCGAGCCTCACAGCGCTCCAGCGGGCAGGCGCGGAAAAGCCTTTCGGCGCTTATCCCGCACCGCATACAGGGGTTGTGCCCTGGGCGCGGAAAGGTTCCACACGGGAGGCTGCGCGCGCCCGCGCTGGTTTAGGCCGCGCCGCCCTACCTGGGCTCTCAGCAGGGTTGAGCTCGGCTGGAGCGGCCCAGAGTTAGTAATGGGTCTAGGAAGTGCTTGTAACCCAGAAAAACTCATATCTGGGATTCAGAGCACCTTTAGTTGTATGAGGAGAGGTTTCAAGGTTAGGGTTTCGAAGAAGTACACTCTCTACATCCCGAGGGCTGTCGCAGAGGCTGTTGGCATACGCGAGGGGGATTTGGTGGAGCTGAGGGTGGAGGGCTCGAGGATAATTGTGGAGCCCGCGCTCGACGCTCTCGGCTTCGCGCTGAGGGGGCCGAAGTTCGCCCGGGTGACCTTCGAGGAGCTGGAGCGGGAGTCCGAGGAGATGCAGCGTGAGGTTCTCGGCTAGGCTGGGGCTCCTGCTGGACACCACCTACATACTCCCGGTTCTGGGCGTCGAGGTCGAGGGAGTTGAGAGGGTGCTCGAGGCCCTGCAGAGGCTTAGGAGGCGCAGGGAGGTTGAGATCTACTACTCCTGCTACAGCATCCTGGAGGCTCTCTGGAAGCTGGCTAAGCTGGGCTACGACCTGGAGGTTGTGAGGAGGGGGCTCTCCCTGGTGGAGGAGGACTTCAGGCAGGCGCATCCAACCCTCGAAGGGTACCTGAAAGCCCTCGAGCTCAGGAGGAGGGGCTTCCCGGACCTCATCGACCTGCTCCTCTACACCACCGCCTTGTCTAACGGCATCCTCTTCCTCACGAGGGACAAGCACCTGCACGAATTCCTCTCGGAGGAAGGGGAGGAAACCGGTGCGATCCTCCTGGAGGAGGACATCCTGAGAGAGCACGCTTAGCGGCGCTCCGGCGCGCCCCTCGAGCATCGGTGTAGGAGGGCTTGCGGCGCCCTGTATTCTGCCGGTAGTACGCGGTGGGATGATTAGATATTTTCAACATCCCGGGCCGGGATGCTCGCGCCGTGATGGAGGAGGTCGCGGAGCTCGTGCATAGCGTGCTGCTGCCCCTGGTCGAGGGCGTCCCGCCGCGCTTCAGGAGCGCTGCGGCTGCCATGCTCGCCCTCGCCCTGGCCAGGTGCGGGGCTGACTACAGGCCTGCCCTCGCGCTGGTCAGGAGCAGCTACCTGAGGGCGCTCGTGCACGCGGAGCTGCCGGCCTACCTGCCGGGGGAGTGGCGGCTGCACCTCTCCAGGGCCCTCAGGCACGCGGTGGGGCTGAGCCCCAGCAGGAGGTGCGTGGTCCTGGCACGCCTCGCGGAGAGCGCCTGCGCCCTCAACCTCTCGCCGGGCAGCTACATCGACGCCGCCCTGGCCTCAGCCTGGGTGTGCAGCAGGGGGGCTAGGGCCCGGCTGGCCGTGGCTCTGGCTAGCTGCGGCCGCGTGGAGGAGGCTCTCGGGCTCGTCGGGGACCAGCCTGCGGCGGCTGTGGAGGTTGCTGTACGGGCGCCGTGGCACCCTGGGGCTGTGCGGGCTGGTGTGGAGGCTGTGCGGAGGGCTCGGAGCTGGCGGCGCAGGGTAGCGATGATCTCGAGGCTCCTGGTGGGCGGCGTGACGGGAGGCGCGGAGCCGGGCGAGGTGGCGAGGGGGCTGGCGAGCGTGCTGCCCCTGCGCGGGACCATTGAGGACATCTACCTCTCGCTGGTGATCTCCAGGAACCTCGCCGAGGCCGGGTGGGCGGAGCTCGCCCACGGGAAGGTGGAGCAGCTGCTGAGCACCCCTGTGCCGCTTGACGCGCTGCCCCACTGGGTCTCCGAGCTGTACCTGCAGGTCGCCTACCACTACGCGGGCCTCCCAGCCGCCCTCAGGCTGGCCCAGGGGGCTGGTCCCATGCGGGGCTACCTCTCCGCCTCCCTGGTGGAGTACGCGACAGGCTTAATGGCGCGGGGCGGTGGTGGCGAGGGGGTGGCAGCGTGCGGCTGAGGTACCTGATTGTCGCTGTCGCCGCGGTCATCCTCGCCGCCCTGGCCTTCTACTACTACCCCCGCTTCCTCAGGGCTGGTGGCCCCCCGCTCGAGGGGAAGTTCAGGGAGCTCTACTCGAGTGATGCCGCGTTCAGGAGCGCGGTCGACGAGCTGAGGGCTATGGTCCTCGACCCCCAGGTGCCCTTCGACAAGGGCAGGGCGCTCCAGCTCTTCAACACCGTCCTCGGCAAGCTGGGGCTGCCGGCAATCGACGCCGCGCACTTCGGGTACGGGAAGGCGGTCGCGGGCCGCGTGGAGAAGCCCCCGGAGCCCGTGGAGTGCTCCACCCCGGGTGAGCTGCGCCTGGTGGTCGTGCAGCCCAAGCCCGACGTCGAGGCGGGGAACGGCCTCGAGAGGGTGTACGTGTGCGAGTACGAGCTGGGAGGCAGGAGGGTCGTGGAGGTGACCCTGGTCTTCAGGAACGAGAGGAGCCCCAGCAGCACGCTACAGGACGCGTGGTACGAGGCCTGGAGGCTCGTGTCCTGGGGGCGCTCAAGGGACATCGAGACCTTCTTCCTGGTGCGGGAGGGCGGCAGGGTCTACGCCGACTTCTCGGGCTTCGCGCTGGTGCTCCAGGGTACGATGGGCCTGAGGCTTGTAAGGGGCATAGGCAGCGGGGACAAGGCCTTAGGCGAGCCAGCCCACGAGGAGGAGAGAGTAGAGGCCCCGGGCCTGAACCTGACGGTCTACGTGAACACCTACAACCACGCGCTCGGCCTCAAGGACAACAACCCGGGCATGGAGAAAGTAGTGTTTGTGATCACACCAGAGAAAGCCGCAGTGGGCAGGAGGCTGCACGCCGAGAACGACTACTCGGACCTGAGGTACTCAGGCGAGCTGGTCAAGCCTTAGAGAGCACTGCGCCAGCCTGCTCAACTCGCCTGGGAACATTTCAGTAGCTAGTTTTCCCCTGAGAGCTCTGCCATAGCTCGACTGTGCACAGAGCGGTGCTACATGCTGAGCGTAGGACACGTAGCAGAGTTTCTTAATTCATCATCCCCCCTCACTAAGTTCAAGTTATTCCATGGATTCCACACCAGCCAGGCTTTTTTACCAAGACTCTGTTCAGCTCTACTCCAACCGCTTTCCCTCACTCCTAGTCGCGTCACCATAGCACCTTAACCCCTAGCTTTTCTGCGACGTACACCAGATCTCTGTCCCCGCTGAGTACCGGCAAAGCCCTGTCGAGGGCTATAGCTATTGTGAACGCGTCGCACGTGGACAATCTCCTGGCGCGGAGCGAGGGGTCGGGGGCTTTCCTCAGGAAGTCGTCGCCCACCGTCTTCACCTCGGCTGCTTTACGCACAACTCTCTCGGTTATCCTGGCCGTGTCGAACACTCTCGATAAGTAGCTGTATAGCTCGTCCTCATCCTTGAAGCCAGGCAGCCTCCCCCTCCGCCACTGGTACAGAACCTCAAACACTATCAGCGCGTGCACCACGCCCCTGACCCTCCCCCTCCTCAGGCTGAGAAAGACCTCCTGAGCGGTCCGAGTGAGGTCCCCGGTAGCTGCAGCAAGGAGCGCGTACGTGTCAATGAGCACGCTCATCAAGTAGGCTCGCCCTCATCCAGCTCCAGCTCAGCCTCGTCCGGGCTGTAGAGACCCTTAGCGCTGTCGAAGAGCTTCTCCCAGAAGCTCTCCTTGCTCAGGATGATCTTACCCTCCTCTACGCTCACCCTCAGCACATCCCCCTCCCCTATGCCCAGCGCCTCCCTGATCGACTTCGGGATCACCACCACGCCTCTTTTTCTGACGACAACAATGTCCGACCTCATCCTCATCAGTCGAAACTATGAACTGAATATTAAGCGTTGTGGAGGCGCGCAACGCGAACGCCTCCCCAGCGTTAAGTCTTTTTCACCGGTGCCGCGCGAGGGGAGCTGACAGGAGCTTCCCGCCCTCATCCGCGCTAGGCTTAATACCTCGCCGAGCGGCAGAGCTGTGGTGATGACAAGAGGGTCTCCCGACCCATGAAGGGATGGG
>Ga0080004_1112761_pt1 | contig 10478 bp, 11 predicted proteins | sample WasSprMetagenome_FD_69207 | JGI IMG/M metagenome (GOLD analysis project Ga0080004, IMG submission 69207) | Sulfidic aquatic microbial communities from Washburn Spring, Yellowstone National Park, USA - WS (SPADES assembly) (version 2) | ecosystem: Environmental > Aquatic > Thermal springs > Hot...
CCATCAGCGTGGTTTTACGCTTCTTGAGATACTGATCATAGATACTAAAAGGCCGTTTGCGTGGAATGGCTCATCATGCGGTGAATCTGTGTTATAATGTTTCTGTCGCCGAAAACCAAGGCGACCTACGGCGGGACACGCCGGAAGTAACGCCTGTGGAGAGACGAGCGGCCATTGGGCGCTCGGCCCAGGAACCCACCGAGACGACTACGCATAGAGTCATCTATGCGTAGCGTGGTAGGAATCTCCGGCCTTCAGGCCGGGGAGGATGTCAAAGTCTCCAATAATGCATCGCTCAACACGCTTTCAGGACGCTTGCAGCTTGATAGTTCTACTGTTGTAACAGAAGGAACTGCATGTCCAGGCGGTGCAGCAGACAATGGACGTATAGCACGGGATAGCAATGGTTCGCTGCTTTCCTGTGAATCTGGGGTGTGGAAAAAGGCGCAAGCGGATATGGCATCTGGTGGATAGTGTGGGCTTACGACTTTGGGTATGTATGGTAGGCCTTTCGGACATTTAAAATGCAGTGGAATTTATCCATATCCTAGCGGTGGGTATTATTATTGGGGATATAACCTGGCAACTAACACCTACGATTTTTTCGGATGTCCACCTGGATATAAGAGCTTTTATGTTATACAAGATATATGGAACTATCACATTGGATTCGCGACCTGCATGAAAAACTTGCCATACAATGCCTCAGGCATTTATCTCTACTCTGATCCGAGTTCGCCTTAAAATTAACCAGAAGCATGGATGGTTGTCGGAGCCGGGATCCATAATACGCAAATACGCACTTCTGTATTGCAAAAGGAGAAATTCATGAAATTCCTCAATTTTGTTTCTGTATGTCTTGTTGCGCTGGCGGTTACTACGTCACCAGCGAATGCCGGGGAGGAATATACATTGGGTGTATTTCCAGGAACGGGAAGCACGGAAACAGACCTGATCCAAATGATGGATATCTATTTGCCAATGGCGCAGTATTTGAGTAAGGAGACTGGTGCCAAGATTAAGTTTGTCCCGGTTCGCATTCCATCAATGGCAATGAAAAGCATGGCTGATAGAAATGGATACAGTCTGTTCTTCGGCCCGCCAGTATTTGCAGCCAAGCTGCTTGAGAAAGGATATCAACCGTTGGTGGTCGAAGATGCTCCCATTCGAGGGGCGTTTGTTGTGAATGCAAAAAGCAATCTGAAAAAGATTAGTGATGTGAATAGCAACACCAAGATCGCAACTCCACCACCTGAATTACTCCTCACGATAGAGGCAAGAAACACTCTTGAAAAGCTTGGTGTGTCATTGCGCGAGAAAAACATGCGCTACAGCGCGTCGCAGGACGCACTTCTTTCTGAGATTGCTTATGGAACGTCTGATATTGCTGTATTGCGTGACATCAAGGCAAGTAAAGTAGTCGCAGATAATCCTGGTAAATACCGCATTATCGGCTACACAGAAAGCCTTCCTGGATTTACGCTCATCGGGAGCAAGAAACTTCCTGCAGATTTTCTTGAGAAAGTGAGGGCTGCAATGGTTAAACTAAATAACGACAATTCAAGCCAGAACGCTCAAGAAACAAAGCGCGCGTTGCATGGAAATGCAGTGGTTGTTGCCAAAGCTGAAGATTTTAAAAAACTGGCAGCACTCATGAAAAAATATTCGAAGTAGATTGATAGATAACAAGCACAACAAAACCCCAACAGTGAATTACTGTTGGGGCTTTTGTTTTGAGATGTCGGCATGTTGGTTGTCGACCACATAATTAAAAATCCGGCCGCATTAGTGGCCGGATCAAGACTTCAATTCTGCATAAATGGCTTCCCTGCTTCATAGGAGCCAGCCCAATGCAGAAGTACCTGTGCACGTACTTCTGTCATGTGGGGCCATCTTCCAGGCGTAGTATCTTCCCAGAAACTGGTTGCATCAATGATGGCCCAGATTTGAGAAGTGTCTACCCCGTCACGCACATCAGATACGGCTTCCCGCATCGCCCTGTTAAACGCGACGATCCCAATATCAAGGGCATTGGAAACCTTTTCATAGGTGTCCTCGCTCTTGAAGTGATCGGGTGATATGTGCTTTTCGAGCAGGATACGGGCCTGATTGTACAGGTACCGATATGTTCTGATTCGTTTCTCTTCGAGATTCATATCTTTTCCCTCCTTTCAATGACTGGCACATGCCACATCCATCTGTAGTTGTCTGTCCTTAATCCAATAAAGAACGCTTCCAAAGTTTCGTTATCACGTGGCCAGTGGTATAATATCAGGCACTATAGGGCGAGAAGTTAAACACATCATGACCCGGGGCGCGTCAAGCCCCGCCGTTCAGGCCATGGAAGGATAGCGCGTCATGTTTCTGTCGCCGAAAATCAAGGCGATCTACGGCGGGACACGCGTGAGCCGCCACGAGAGCGGCAAGGCAAGCCCGCCGATCCGATTGATCGAGCAGTGCACGCAGCTGGTGCATGCGGCAAACGCGGAGGAAACCCCCACCGCCGACCAACTGGCAGAACGCATTCGCGCTGCCTTGGCGGACCCCGACCTCCGGCAAGCGCGCTTGGCGCTATCTCGGTTGGTGGATGCCTTTGTGTCCGAACACGCGCAGACTCGCGTTACGCGTGCTGCGCCTCAAATCACTGGAGGCTGACGTGGCAACTCAATCGACTATCGAGTGGACTGAGCAGACGTGGAATCCAACCACCGGTTGCACCAAGGTTTCACCGGGGTGCAAGAACTGCTACGCGGAAGTAATGGCGCGCAGGCTCCACGCCATGGGCGCGCCCGGCTATGAGAACGGGTTCAAGCTCACGTTGCATGAGAGCCGGCTCGAACAGCCACTGCTACGCAAGAAGCCGACGACGTACTTCGTCAACAGCATGAGCGATCTGTTCCACGAGGCCGTCCCGGACGCCTTCCTCGATCGTGTGTTCTCGATCATCGAGCGTACCCCTCACCACACGTACCAGATCCTCACCAAGCGCGCGGAACGACTACCGGAGTACTTTGCTCGCCGTAACTGCCCAAGAAATGTTTGGCTTGGGGTGTCGGTCGAAGACAAGAAGTACGGGGTTCCACGCATCGCGCACCTACGCAAGGTGGATGCGCACATTCGCTTCTTGTCCGTCGAGCCGCTGCTGGAAGACCTCGGGCGGATCGACTTGCGCGACATTCACTGGGTCATCGTCGGTGGCGAGTCCGGGCACAAAGCCCGCCCGATGCGAGAAGAATGGGTGGCGAACGTACAGGCCCAGGCCGAGGCCGCTGGTGCGGCGTTCTTTTTCAAGCAGTGGGGTGGCTGGGGCGCTGACGGCGTCAAACGCCACAAGAAGGCGAACGGCCGCATCTTCCGTGGCCGCACGTGGGACGAGTACCCGGAAGCGATGACCTGCGCTTAGAAGTCGAATTTACCCTGGCCTTCCACGTTGGGTGCGGTTGCCCAGAACTCTTGAGCAGCCTCATCTCCGTAGCAGGTTCAATTGCTTGTTGAGGGGGCCAGCGATGAAGCGTATATGTCTCGATGACTTCGGTACCGTCATTCAGCCATCCACCCCGCCTTGATCTCGGCCAACATCGCGTTGACCCGGTCGAGAATGGCTTGATCGACAGGGTTGCCATCGCCGATCTCTACGGTCACGCGGATGCGCAACGGATGCCCGGCCGTCGCTTCGCGCAATGCGTCGATGTGGTCGGTAAGCGTCGGCGTAGCGATTTTCCTCCGCGGCGCGGTTCTTGGCTGTGTAGTCATCGATGGCCTGAATGCCGTTCAGCGCAGCAACCACCTGCGCGCCCCACAGAGAACGATCGGTGTAGCTTTCGAGCTTAAAGAGTCGGCGCCGCAGAATATCCGGCACGTCCTGGCTTTCGACCGGTTGGATGCCTTCATCGGCCACGCGCTTGAACTCGTCGTAGAGTTCCTTGCTGATCTGTTTGCCGAGATCGTCCATCTTGCCGGGGTCAGATGCCAGCAACGAGGCTACCAGGCAGCACTGCGGCACCTTGGCGACCGCCTGGGTGAGCGAGTGCATGAACTCGCGTATACGGCCGATCCATGCCGGATCGGTATCGGCCATCACGCGCACGAACCACAGCACCTCGTCAAAAAGGATCAGCACGCCATCGCCGTCCTTGCGGGCGAGCTTGAGCAGATCTTCCATCACGCCGGTGGCCGACGGAGTCGCGCGTTCCGTGCCGTCATCCTTCAGCAACTTCATGCCGACTTCCCTCGGTCAGCTGGGTGCCATTGACAGTGGTCCGGGTGTCTGTGGTATTCTTCAGTTTCAACCCCGCCGGAGATCGCATCTTCGGCCCGACGCCCCCTCGTGGGGGCGTTTCTCTTTCTGGCGCTCGTTGTTCATTCGACGGCCTCCGATGCGTTGGCAATATCGCAGTACGAGATGACTACGCTGCCACGCGCCTTGGCGATCAGCTTGGCAAAGGGATCCTGCACCCTGAGCAGGCGGGGCTGGCGCCACCACAATCGAACACGGCGTACAGCCAGTAGCGCTCACGCAGGATGCAGGCGCGCGCCAATTCGTTCTCAGTCAGCTCGATCTCGCCAACGCCCACACGCCCTTTGACTTCTATGCCACGCTCTTCACCCGGCCGCCTATGGCACGGCAGAGGAGGTCGCGCTCTTCACGAAGAGTGGATTCGGAACGTCCTGGCACAGCGCCCGGATCTGAAACCTGAAGACTTGGAGCGCACCTGCACGCTGATGAATGCCCACGTGCGGGACTGCCTCGTCACGGGCTTCGAGCATCTGATCCCGTCCATTGAACTGCCGGATCCCGATGACCGTCACGTGGTAGCAGGCGCTCGGCCCAGGAACCCACCAAAGCGACTCAAGGGTGGCTCAATGCCGCACCTTGGCACCGTAGGAATCCCAGGCCTTCAGGCCGGGAAGGATGTCAACTCAACGCACCGCTGAACCTGAAACGGCTGGCAACCGAAACTGCCCTACCCGTGGCAAGTCCGTCCAGCAATGGCGGCACTACGTTGGAGGTGGTCTCCAACGCAGTCGGGAAAGTTACGCCTGTCAGACACGATGCCGGTCATCAAGACGCATCGGGGCGGGAAGAGAATCGTGCGCACATTCGCGCACTTTCTTGATAGCAGGATGTCAAAATATGATGAACGTTGTTGAATGGAAAATGTGGTTGTGGGTTGTAGTTATAAAACAAAAAGCCGCCTTGAGAGATTCAAAGGCGGCTTTTTTTTAGAAGTTGATTCCGTACAGGTCTTCAGAAGAGTCTTCTTCTTCTTCAGAATCTTCGGAATCAATAAGAAGGTACTCGATATCATTGATGTCGTTGATTTTTTGATGCTGCCATTCCGGTTCCCAGTAGTACATTATTTTTCCTCCTGATGACCCACGGGATTGTGGGGTTCATTTAAGTTGTCGTTGCGGATTGACTGATAAACCCGTGGGGGGATAGCTACGTGGGCGGGGACTGATCAGGTCTGGAGCGGATCATCACTCTTCATCTGCACTGCGAATGCGGGTTGCCAACTCGGCCAAGAGTTTGGGGTCGCGCGTTTCACACTCCCAGATTACGAAGGTTGTCCACCCAGCTGCAGCCAGCCCAGCGGGGCCGCATCCGAGGCCCGCCAGTGCTTGAGCATCAGCGCCTGCAGCAGCAACTGCCGCGCATTGAACAAATGATGCCAATGGGTCCAGCCGCGCGTGCGGATCGGCTCGTCGGTCTTGTCCCCCGGCTCGATGGCCATGTCGGGTGCCAATCCCTCTTCCTGCCAGAGCGCGAGGTTCTTGGCGACGATGGTCTCCACCTTGCGCTCGCGCTCCAGGTCCGCTTCCGTGGGGGCGGCAAACCAGGTCTCCTGGCGGGCGGCCTCGATCGTTTCCTTCTTGATCCATTGGATGCAGTACAGCCACTCCTGGAAGATGTCATCGGGTCTCGGCCGGAACTCGTCCTTGTCCCACCGGCGCAAACGGTTGCCCGTCGTGCCATCGGGTAGCCGATAGTCGCCACGCAAGGTCTTGATCGGGGTGCGGTAGGTCTTGCCATCGAGCTGATAGACCATGTCGCCGTCTTGCACCGTGCCGGTCTCGGCTGCTGCAATCGCCTTCGCCGAGGCACCGGTGACGACCTCGATGTCAAAGCGCTTCTGGGCAGGGTTCGGCACCAGCTTGGCAATGGCGCCTTGCTTGGGCGAGATCACCCAACTGGGGGCGAGCGGCACCCTCCAGCCGGTTTCCGGGCAGCGTGCCTCCAGGCAGTAGAGGTAGGCCTTGGCGCGGTTGCCGTGTTCGTCGTGTTCGATGCCTAACCGCGTGATCTCGGCATCCACCTCGGCAAACACCCGCTGCTGCGCGGACTCCAGGGGCGGCGCGCCGGTCGCCCGGGGCACCGATGACATTGAGCGCGCCCCAGGTGAGCATGCAGGCGATGGGGTTGAGATCAGAGGCATAGGCATCGCACCCGATGCGTGCTGCTTCGAAGGGGATGGATCCGCCACCGCTGAAGGTGTCTCCCACGCGCGGGCGGTGGCCATAGCGCAGGATGCCCAATTGCTCGATGAGCTCCGGGAACGAATGTGCATTCAGCCCCAAATGCGCGTAGTGGCGGTTGACCTGGGGCCACACGGGTGCGTAGAGCCAGTCTTGATCCACTTCTTCGGGGCGCTTGCACAGGGCGGCCTTGGCTTCGTAGCTTTCGAGGGTGGCCAGAACCTTGCGATAGATCACCAGCCTATCGTCATCGCTCAGATCGCGCTTCCACCGCAGCGAGATGCCCTCGGCATCCATATCCATCGGGAACCGCATCCAGCGAATATCACCTCCGGTGACATCGCTCCTCTTGATGGTTGCCTTGAAATAGTCCCAAGGTTTATCAAGCTGGATACGCGCAGCGATCTCGGATGGTGATATGGCATTGGCTGCAAACGCTCGCCGCGCCAGCCCCTCGTCGTCGAAGGACATGAGCGCTTCGAACACCGCCAGATCCGCCTCAGGGTCATCGGTGGGCGGCAAGAGGCTGCCCAGCACGATGGCACGCACCAGAATCAAGGGCTTCCTGCCCTTCCAGTAGGAGCCGAGCCCCGTCAGGGTCTGCGCCGCGACGGCCTTGCGTTCGGTCTGCGCCTCGAACGACACCTTCTGCGCTGGAAAGACCGTCTCGATCAGCGCCGGGGCGTCCTTGAGCGCCAGGGGGGTGAGGGAGGTTCTTGTTTGTGCATGCATGGCTAGGTGATCTTCAAGCGGTCGCTGCCTGCACCCAGCCGTGGGAGGCCAGTCTGTCGGCGGCGATGGCGATCTGTCGGAGCGTGAACTGGCGCTTGCGCGGGTTCCAGGCGTGGATGCGCTTGGCTACCTCGTCGAGCTGGCAGACGCCTTCGCGCGTCATGACCCAATGCGCGGTGGAGAGCAGCTCGAGGCCATAGGGCGACTCGAAACCTTCGATGAGGCGGGTGACACGCTCGAAGCGTTCACGGCTGTCGGCATGTTGGTCGAGGAAGGCGGATGCCTCCTGGATAGCGCCGGGAACCAGCGTCAGCGGCTTGTCTGGCGCATCGCCGCCGTCGGCGTAACCGGCGATCAGGTGTCCCTCGACCGTGCGCAGCACATGGCGCAGGTTCTCGGCGTAGGGGCCATAAGGCGCCTTGACGTATCTCAAGCGCAGCGGCTCCCCTGCCTCCTGCATGAAGTACATCAGCTTGTGCACCTCCAGCAAGGTGACAAAGGGGTCGAGCAGGCCACCGAGATAACGGTGGATCAACTCGACCATGGCCGCACGGCCGGCAGTCATGGTCGGCACTTCACGCACATGGGCCATCTTGTCCGTGGTGGGCGCACCAAAGGGCTCGAACACGAGCACGTGCACGTCCTCCAGTTGCCCCAGCGCTCGCTCGATGCGTGGACGCACCTCGCTCCAGTCCAAGCCCCCCAGGCCGCTGCCCAGCGGTGGTATGGCGATGCAGCGGATGCCCTTGTCGCGAATGACCCGAACCAGATCGACCAAGCCTGCGTCGATGTCCTCGATGCGGCTCTTGCCGCGCCAGTGGCGCTTGGTGGGGAAGTTGATGATGAAGCGCGGCGGCGTGAGCTGTCCCGTCTCGAAGACAAACATGCGGCCCGGCTGCACGGCCTCGCGCTTACAGGCCGCCTCGTAAGCCTTGAAGTTCTCAGGGAAGGCTTTCTTGAACTGCAAGGCGATCCCGCGCCCCATCACGCCGACGCAGTTGACGGTGTTGACCAGAGCGTCCGCCTCGCATTTGAGGATGTCGCCTGAGGTGAACTCGATCATGGCTGTGATCCTCTCATGTCTCAGTAGTACCAATCCGGGCGGATTTCGACCGTAGGTCGGTGTCCGTTGACCGGAAGGGCGTTCACGACGTGTTGGTAGATCGTGCGATTGAGCACGCCGATGCGCTCGATCAGGTGCCAGGGAAAGCTGTGCTCCAGCAGAAACTCGGCTTGCTTGCCTTCCTTACACTGCCGCCAGTCCCTGGCTTGGACGGCCGCCCAGTCAACTTCGTCGAGGCGTGCCAAATCGCAACGGTCCTCGAACAAGTACGAACCGGCGTTCGAGAGGGTGAGGGCCCACCGCCTCTGTTGGGCTTGTGCCCAAGCAACGGTGGCGTGAAGATCCGCTTCGAAAACGGCTAAAACGCTGGTGATGCCGTGACGGTTCAGAACGGCTTGTACCGCGTCTTTACCTAGGCCGAGAACCTGGCCACCGGCTTTGGTCAGCAGCGTGTCTGGGTTGAGCGGCAGACCCATCTTGCGCGCGTGCTGGGTGACGACCAGCGCCACGCACAGCGGGCCTTTGCGGCTGAATTTCCGATCTTTGTTGAAGTCCCGCATGGCCGTTACCAAATCCGTCATTACGCTGCCTTCTTCTCGACCGCCAAGGCCGCCGCTAACAGCGGTTCTAGGATGTGTTCGGCCAGGAAGCGCACGACCGGTACGGCCACGCCATCGCCGGCAAGGTGATAAGCGTCGTTGTAGTTCTTGGGCAGCGCGTAGGTGTCCGGCAGGCCCATCAGGCGGGCCGCTTCACGCGGCGACAGCAGGCGCGAGCGAACGCGATTGCCCTCGATTACCATGATGGTTTGACGGCTCGAGCCGCCAACGGGCGTGCGCAGGCAACCGGCCACGTCATCGAAGCGAATTTCGGCGCGCTGCACCTTCTCACCGTTCGGGCCATCGGCGCGGGTGCGCTTGTAGATCGTGCCAACCTGGCGGCCGCCGGCTTTCTTGGCAGCCTCGACTTTCGCCAGGTTGAGCGGGTTCATCATGCCGAGCAGCTTTTGGGTTTCTGCGGCCGTGTGCCAAGTGACGCCGCTCGGTTCATCCTCCAGCAGATCGGCAAAGATCGACGTGCGGGGCGACGGCGCCGGTAGGCGCCACCATTCCCAAGAGCTTTGCGCACGCTTTGATAGCTTGCCGTAAGCCTCGACCAGCGCGGACGGATGCCATTCCTTTTCCGGGCCGTCTGCGATCAAGGCGCGAGGAATTGGCGAGGATTTGCGCACGCCGATAATGAACAGACGCGGGCGGGACTGCGGCAGGAAATGAACAGCGTTGATGACCACGGCGCCGAACCGATAGCCGTTGTTCGACAGGGCCGAGCTGATTGCTGCGAAGTCCTTGCCATCATGCGAGCTAAGGGCGCCGCACACGTTTTCCAGCACGACCAGGCGCGGCGCCCGGCCTTCGTCGCCCAGGGCTTTGATGAGCTTCCAGAACGGCCAGAAGGTGCCGGAACGTTCGCCCTTGAGGCCAGCGCCAGCGCCGGCCAGGGAAAGGTCTTGGCAAGGGAACGAGGCCCAAGCCAGATCGGCCGTGCCTGGCAGGTCAGCAGTTGTCAGGGCTGCTACGTCGCCGACGCGCAGATGATCGGCGCCCCAGTTCGCGGCATAGCTGGCCGCCTTCTTCGGATCGAAATCATTGGCAAAAAGACATTGCCAGTCAGGGCCAAGACCGGCGCGGGCCATGCCGCCGCCGGCGAAAAATTCGTAGAAATTAGCCATTGTCTCCCCCTGCGCCTTGCGGGCGCGATGATGAACCGAGACGCGCCAGGCGCTCCGTCACGGCTTCGGTAATCCAAGTGTTGCGCGATACGCTGCCGGCCCTGCGTGAGCATTCGGCATCAATGGCTTCCAGCACCTCGGGAGAGAGGCGCAGATTGATGCGCTCCAACGCACTGGAACGCGAATCTTTGCGGTCGGTTTTCATGGGCGCCATTGTAGCACCATCTTGGCTCAAGGCCAAGAACTCGGCAAGCCCCGCCGTTCAGGGCGTGGAAGGATAGCGCGGACGGTGAATCTGTGTTATAATGTTTCTGTCGCCGGAAACCAAGGCGACCTACGGCGGGACACGCCGGAAGTAACGCCTGTGGAATTCCCTCTGGTGAGATGATCCGCGAACGATGAGCGATGTACGGCTGATCTACGATGGCCCGGCGCTGGCGGCGCACACGATGGGCGTGTGCCAGCTGGCCCCCGCGG
>Ga0080004_1158832_pt1 | contig 10478 bp, 8 predicted proteins | sample WasSprMetagenome_FD_69207 | JGI IMG/M metagenome (GOLD analysis project Ga0080004, IMG submission 69207) | Sulfidic aquatic microbial communities from Washburn Spring, Yellowstone National Park, USA - WS (SPADES assembly) (version 2) | ecosystem: Environmental > Aquatic > Thermal springs > Hot...
CCTCCTCCTGAGCTTCTTCTCCTGTCTCAATGCAAAGAGGATTGAAAGTTGAGAGATGGCTTGAAAAATACAATGCTATTATAAGTCTCAATGCAAAGAGGATTGAAAGTTATAGTGAGGTTTCTAACAAAGACGATAGGTTCAATAGTCTCAATGCAAAGAGGATTGAAAGTTAGATAGAAATTCACAGTAGCATTCATCTTTATGTCCTCGTCTCAATGCAAAGAGGATTGAAAGCAGGCTTCGACAGTTTTCCTCCTTGAGACTCTTGACCCGTCTCAATGCAAAGAGGATTGAAAGTCGCCAAGAAATGGGACAAGCCCGGGAGGAGATAGTTCCAGTCTCAATGCAAAGAGGATTGAAAGCCCTCAGGAAGTCTGCGGGGGATATGGAGATCATCGGTCTCAATGCAAAGAGGATTGAAAGACACCTCCGCACCTTCGTACATACTCTCCCTCCCGACTGTCTCAATGCAAAGAGGATTGAAAGTCAGGATATGTGCCCGCCGCTGCGCCATCAGTATCGCCTGTCTCAATGCAAAGAGGATTGAAAGATGAGATACAGAAAGAGCTAGCGAAGCTAATCGTGGCAGGTCTCAATGCAAAGAGGATTGAAAGAGCTACACCTCCTCCCTATGGCAGGGATTATCAGCCGAGGTCTCAATGCAAAGAGGATTGAAAGTCCTTATGAGAAGAGCTTCCTGTGCTGGATTGGATCTTGTCTCAATGCAAAGAGGATTGAAAGCTAAAACAGGCCTTGAGACAGCTGGAACCTCCTGTAATGTCTCAATGCAAAGAGGATTGAAAGTACTATCCGATAAGTTTATATACACAATTGGACATACAGTCTCAATGCAAAGAGGATTGAAAGAAAGAACATCTCAAATGGGAATTTGCGATTTTGAAAAGTCTCAATGCAAAGAGGATTGAAAGAGGAGCTTCTTGCAGAAAAAGCAAAGAAAGACATCAAGTCTCAATGCAAAGAGGATTGAAAGATTGTGTCCAGAAACTCCCTCAAGTGTCTCTCGTCCGTTTGTCTCAATGCAAAGAGGATTGAAAGGATACTAGCATATCCTGTTAGATCCTTCTCTATCTTCAGTCTCAATGCAAAGAGGATTGAAAGATCTTTCTCGCATATCTGTCAGGAACTATCCTGACAGCCTCGTCTCAATGCAAAGAGGATTGAAAGATGGCACCACATAGATCAGCTTTCTCACTCTGTAATCGGGTCTCAATGCAAAGAGGATTGAAAGTGGATAGTTCCCTTCGGCGCCGTCGGTGCCATAGTTGCATGTCTCAATGCAAAGAGGATTGAAAGTTCCCAGTCCTTTTCTTCCTGCCAGATAGGGCACGCATGTGTCTCAATGCAAAGAGGATTGAAAGACGATTACGGTGGCTCAACACACACAGTTCTGCTGAACAGGTCTCAATGCAAAGAGGATTGAAAGCTCTCGACAAAAAGCGGGGGCTTTAGGATTGAGCACAGTCTCAATGCAAAGAGGATTGAAAGAAGGCCCCGCAGCCTTATCCTGCTAGCAGACCGGAGCTCAGTCTCAATGCAAAGAGGATTGAAAGCAATTCCTCTATCTTCAGGGGTTCTCCTGCGAAAAACGGTCTCAATGCAAAGAGGATTGAAAGCCGTGTTGTTTATCTGGTCTATCTTGACCGAGTATCCCGGGTCTCAATGCAAAGAGGATTGAAAGACAATGTGCGTTATCGGGCTCGCCTTAAGCTCATTTTCCAGTCTCAATGCAAAGAGGATTGAAAGTGAGGAGCACAAGCTGGTGCTCAGTGGATGGAACACGGTCTCAATGCAAAGAGGATTGAAAGGCGGAAGGGGGCAAAAGGTGGCCCCAACCTATGGGCAACGCAGTCTCAATGCAAAGAGGATTGAAAGTCGTAAACCTGTATTGTCCTGTTCCCAAGGCTGCGATATGTCTCAATGCAAAGAGGATTGAAAGATTGGGTGTACTTCTGGACGGCCATCTCCAGCCTAACGTCTCAATGCAAAGAGGATTGAAAGTGGAGAGGAAGACCTCCTACTGCGACGTCACGCCGCCGAAGTCTCAATGCAAAGAGGATTGAAAGCCAAGCCTATTGCAGTTCTAGCACCAGCGTTTAATGAGTCTCAATGCAAAGAGGATTGAAAGAGATTTCATTTCACCTAGCAGGATTTGAGACAAAGAGATGTCTCAATGCAAAGAGGATTGAAAGACCTTTTACTCTCCTCATCGCATCACCCTTCTCAGCCTGTCTCAATGCAAAGAGGATTGAAAGTGCAAGAACTTCTCAGGCTTTGACCACAGCTCGTATGCGGTCTCAATGCAAAGAGGATTGAAAGTTCTCTCGATTACCCCCTCGTCCTTAAACCTATTTTTGGTCTCAATGCAAAGAGGATTGAAAGGTATCTTCCTCTACTACATGAAGAAGGGCACGGCAAAGTCTCAATGCAAAGAGGATTGAAAGGATCCACTATCTCAAAGCCTAGGTCGCTCGCCATCTGTTTTGTCTCAATGCAAAGAGGATTGAAAGTTCCCCCTTGTAAACAGGTATGCTAGGTCAAGGATCATCGTCTCAATGCAAAGAGGATTGAAAGAAATCACCTCCTCTGAGAAAACAAAAAAGAAAGGAAGGTCTCAATGCAAAGAGGATTGAAAGGATTAACGGAAAAGGGAAGGCATGTGATTGAGCTTTTCGTCTCAATGCAAAGAGGATTGAAAGAGTGCTTTTTCAACCGTGTACCCTGGACTCGGATAAACGTCTCAATGCAAAGAGGATTGAAAGTGGGAGATCTGATAGATATAACCTGAGCACTGCACTAGTCTCAATGCAAAGAGGATTGAAAGTACTTATCTGAGAAGAGGGTCTTCTACATAGACACAAGGTCTCAATGCAAAGAGGATTGAAAGCCATTTTTCGTCAGGAAAACCCATTTCCCAGGAACAATGTCTCAATGCAAAGAGGATTGAAAGGTAGTCTTGTCAGCAGTCTGAAGTCCTGCAATGTCCTAAGTCTCAATGCAAAGAGGATTGAAAGTTATTTTTTCTCCCAGACCCGACCGGTTCGAAAGAGCCGGTCTCAATGCAAAGAGGATTGAAAGAATTTTTTATCTTCCGGCCCGACCCGAAAATTTTTCCAGTCTCAATGCAAAGAGGATTGAAAGATACCTGAATCCCAGCTTCCTGGCCTCTTTTCAACCTTGGTCTCAATGCAAAGAGGATTGAAAGCTCAATCTTGACAACCATCTTTCAATTGTCCTCTGACTGTCTCAATGCAAAGAGGATTGAAAGTTGAAGTGTAGGTTCTCCCTATGCTTCATGTCCTCCTGTAGTCTCAATGCAAAGAGGATTGAAAGTTGTTTTGCCATCCCCCACTCTATCCAGTATCTTTTTTATGTCTCAATGCAAAGAGGATTGAAAGTAACTTATCTGTCGCTACAGATGCCAAGGCATTCTTTATGTCTCAATGCAAAGAGGATTGAAAGTTTTTATTTTTGGTGGGGGCCTAATCCTTTAAAAGGGAGGGCCGTCTCAATGCAAAGAGGATTGAAAGCATTTTGGGAAACTCAGGTGACTAAGTATGGCGAAGAAGTCTCAATGCAAAGAGGATTGAAAGTTTGTTATTCTTCCTTCTTCTGCATCTTTATAAAGATCGTCTCAATGCAAAGAGGATTGAAAGAGCCTCAACTGGCAGCCCTCCCTCGAAATTCAGAAGTGCAGTCTCAATGCAAAGAGGATTGAAAGGTTTTTATGCATTTACCGAGCCATGAATTTTCATCTCCCTGGTCTCAATGCAAAGAGGATTGAAAGGGTTCTTTACGTCACCTATCCAAACGGAACTGTAAAGCAGGTCTCAATGCAAAGAGGATTGAAAGTTTATATCGTATTCCTTCCCACATTTTCCGCATTTGATCCAGTCTCAATGCAAAGAGGATTGAAAGACATATACTATCTCAATACCACTTGTAAATTTTTGAATAGTCTCAATGCAAAGAGGATTGAAAGAGGAAGACAGTGCTAACCTCTATTTCGCATTCCTTCAGCTGTCTCAATGCAAAGAGGATTGAAAGGAAAGGCTGGGTTTCCTCAGGTGTCATGTACTGGAGGGGTCTCAATGCAAAGAGGATTGAAAGTGTCCTCATCTCTTTCATGATCTCGCTGTATATCTTCTGTCTCAATGCAAAGAGGATTGAAAGTTACAATACAGATCCGATAAAACTCTCCCCAGCATGCTGTCTCAATGCAAAGAGGATTGAAAGATGTTGATGAGCTTGGAACCCACATAGTGGATTATGGACGTCTCAATGCAAAGAGGATTGAAAGTCTCAGTTGGTGGCTCTCTCTTCCCCAGAATCCAGCCCCAGTCTCAATGCAAAGAGGATTGAAAGACCTCATAGTGAGAGAGCTGGTGGGGAGGCCCCTGCTTGGTCTCAATGCAAAGAGGATTGAAAGCGAGCAACTTTACCGGCCCCGACGGCATCGTGAAGGAGTATGTCTCAATGCAAAGAGGATTGAAAGTTTAACATAAGCGGTTAAAGCACCTTTCTTCTTTATGGCGTCTCAATGCAAAGAGGATTGAAAGTCCAGTGCACTTGATTATGTTATCATTTGTGCTAACGTATGTCTCAATGCAAAGAGGATTGAAAGGTTTTTTGAAAGAGGGAGAATGGTAGCACTTTTGTACTAGTCTCAATGCAAAGAGGATTGAAAGCTGTAAAGCGAATCCCTTTCAGCCCTTAGCCTAGCAACTGTCTCAATGCAAAGAGGATTGAAAGTAAAAATAGGTGCGTGCAGTCTTGCTATAATTGCACTTTGGTCTCAATGCAAAGAGGATTGAAAGATTCCTGCGGAAATGTCGCCTTTTATGTAACTGCTAACATGTCTCAATGCAAAGAGGATTGAAAGGAATATCCGAACTATGTTATCTGTTGGCCCATACATAAGTCTCAATGCAAAGAGGATTGAAAGTTACCTGTTGTGTTTGCCCTCATTATCTGTGCGAAATTTATATAAGTCTCAATGCAAAGAGGATTGAAAGTTGAAACTTGTTGCTTTGTAAACATTGGATTCAAAGCCTGTCTCAATGCAAAGAGGATTGAAAGTTGAGGGCAAGTGCGCTGTTGTCGTGATTGCGGAAAGCCTTGGTCTCAATGCAAAGAGGATTGAAAGGGGATTAGGGACAGCAGGTAAATTTCCTTCTCATTTAGGTCTCAATGCAAAGAGGATTGAAAGGTTTGCAAACTTCACAATCCCGTTCCTTGATCAGCTTTGTCTCAATGCAAAGAGGATTGAAAGTGCAGCGGCTTTAATGCCGTTTCATTTAAGGAAACGGTCTCAATGCAAAGAGGATTGAAAGATTTGTTCAACACAGTTGAGGAGCTTATCACATTCCAAGTCTCAATGCAAAGAGGATTGAAAGTTAAGCGCCTCATTTGTCCAAATTCTAGTAGCGATCTCGGTCTCAATGCAAAGAGGATTGAAAGTAATTCAGCATAAAAGTAGTGATGGTTCTCAAATTCAGGTCTCAATGCAAAGAGGATTGAAAGTTTTCGCTCATCAGCAATCACCTGTTATGGGAACCAACGTCTCAATGCAAAGAGGATTGAAAGTTTGTTATTAACTTATTAGAGCTGTTAGAGAAAGAATTAGTCTCAATGCAAAGAGGATTGAAAGTTGTACGATACCTGCCTTTGTGATCTCCTCAAGCTCCTTGTCTCAATGCAAAGAGGATTGAAAGATCTTTATGGTATGAATTCCCGGTTGAAGCTTGCTTCCGTCTCAATGCAAAGAGGATTGAAAGAACTTGGATGAGAGGGATCAAAGATCCCTAATGATACTGAGGTCTCAATGCAAAGAGGATTGAAAGTGTCGGCGCCGACGATAGGTTCCGACGGCACCATCTACGTGTCTCAATGCAAAGAGGATTGAAAGGTTTTGTAAGCTCATAGTCATTTTTCACTTTAGGTAAGTCTCAATGCAAAGAGGATTGAAAGGGCATGAACGATTTTAATTTAGCTAGTATTTCATATACAGTCTCAATGCAAAGAGGATTGAAAGTGCTGTGCTGCGTCTCCCTGTGTCTGATTAGCATACTTGTCTCAATGCAAAGAGGATTGAAAGTTTCTTTGTGCGAATACTCGACATCTTATACAAGGAGCCGTCTCAATGCAAAGAGGATTGAAAGATACACATCTTGGAGGTTCCTGTGCAAGTGGTTCGGCCTGGTCTCAATGCAAAGAGGATTGAAAGTGTAAGGACTGTGTACACTTTGCCATTTATTTCAGAGCGTCTCAATGCAAAGAGGATTGAAAGGGATAACCTGCATTGCCTCCGGTGCGGTCGCCCTCCTCAGTCTCAATGCAAAGAGGATTGAAAGGAAGCGCTGGGGTAGAAACGTCATGCCAGCATGGATTTGTCTCAATGCAAAGAGGATTGAAAGATTAAGGCGTTCAAAAATCCTATGAAAGCATGCCTTGTGTCTCAATGCAAAGAGGATTGAAAGCTCATTTTCTTCCACTATTTTGATGGTTAATTTGTTCTCGTCTCAATGCAAAGAGGATTGAAAGACTTTCATTTCACATCCCCAGTTTCACCTTAAGCCTCCTGTCTCAATGCAAAGAGGATTGAAAGGCTGTTCTTGCTAGTGAGGTGTTTGGATTTGGAACCAGTCTCAATGCAAAGAGGATTGAAAGTCGTATTGCTTGGACCAAACACATTCCTTATAGCCCTAGTCTCAATGCAAAGAGGATTGAAAGTTAAAAAGATCAACATGGTCAATTTATTATGTCTGATAAGTCTCAATGCAAAGAGGATTGAAAGTTTTGCTGGTACAGGTGCTGGAGGTTTAGCAGGTGGAGGTCTCAATGCAAAGAGGATTGAAAGTGTATGCGACACAGTGAGGAAATACGGGAGGATAAGGAGTCTCAATGCAAAGAGGATTGAAAGTGATAGAGGACAGGGATAATAGGGCAAGTAAGTTCAGCTGGTCTCAATGCAAAGAGGATTGAAAGCTACCTCCAGCTTTGTCCTCTCCCTCACCGCCACTATGTCTCAATGCAAAGAGGATTGAAAGGCTTAACCACCTCCACCTTTTCGTTAAACCTCCTCTCCAGTCTCAATGCAAAGAGGATTGAAAGCAGAAGAAGATCTCCATCCCCCTCCCGGGTTCCCTTTTCGGTCTCAATGCAAAGAGGATTGAAAGAAAGGGAGCAGGAGGAGGACATAAAAACAAAAATAATGTCTCAATGCAAAGAGGATTGAAAGTTTAAGTTCCTTTGGATCACTAAGGATATCTATAGTCTGTCTCAATGCAAAGAGGATTGAAAGATCAATTGAATTTGTTTTATTGCAGTAAATGACCTTGTGCGTCTCAATGCAAAGAGGATTGAAAGTCGCAAGCTTTTCCCTCTCTGCTGTCGGTATTCCCCAGGTCTCAATGCAAAGAGGATTGAAAGTATGCAGCTCCATTTTAATCCCCGTCATCCCTTATCCCTGTCTCAATGCAAAGAGGATTGAAAGTCGTCCCTCACTCTGGGTCACCTTTTCCCTCTGCATGAGTCTCAATGCAAAGAGGATTGAAAGATCACCTTCAGGCCGGATGGGCAGATGCGGGGCAGGTGGTCTCAATGCAAAGAGGATTGAAAGTGGTGTCCGTGAACCCGGTTAGGAGCTGGAGTATGGGCGTGTCTCAATGCAAAGAGGATTGAAAGGCAGCGTGGCCCTGACGTGGTACCCTCTGGCCGTTCTGTCTCAATGCAAAGAGGATTGAAAGCATACCTCTCGGAGCCTGACCAGTTCCAGACCTTGTGGGTCTCAATGCAAAGAGGATTGAAAGCCATGCTTAACGGCTCGCCCAAGAAGAAAGAGACGGAGGTCTCAATGCAAAGAGGATTGAAAGTGCTCAGCTTCATACCGTTCTTGGGTTTCGCAATACAGTCTCAATGCAAAGAGGATTGAAAGAGTACTACGACAGAGACAGGAACGTGAACAGGGTGATGGTCTCAATGCAAAGAGGATTGAAAGGGACGGCCATCTCCAGCCTAACAGCAACATCCTTGCCGTTGGTCTCAATGCAAAGAGGATTGAAAGTTATCTGCTGTATAGTCTGCTGTATCATGGCTATCCCTGTCTCAATGCAAAGAGGATTGAAAGTTGTCAAGGAAAATATATCCGCATAGTTTAGGATCATAGTCTCAATGCAAAGAGGATTGAAAGGATTGTGTCCTAGTCCAACAGGTTGTCCTTATTCTCGAGTCTCAATGCAAAGAGGATTGAAAGGCTTGCTCCGACTGAGAGAAGATCCTTCACAAGCTCGGCGTCTCAATGCAAAGAGGATTGAAAGGATATTATCCTCTTTCCGTCCCTCTCAACTATCAGAAGTGTCTCAATGCAAAGAGGATTGAAAGTCCCGATTCCTCCACTTGACGGCTATGTTATATTCAGGTCTCAATGCAAAGAGGATTGAAAGAACAGAAATACCAGAGATCCAAGAGCTTTATAATATACTGTCTCAATGCAAAGAGGATTGAAAGACCAGATGGTCATCGATGTAACCAAGCTCTCTCAGTATGTCTCAATGCAAAGAGGATTGAAAGAACTGTTGCGTGGACAGCTTCCCCAGAACGGACTTTGTTAGTCTCAATGCAAAGAGGATTGAAAGACGGCGTCGTTTATCACCACCAGAAGCAGCAGGGCGGAGTCTCAATGCAAAGAGGATTGAAAGACCAGATGGTCATCGATGTAACCAAGCTCTCTCAGTATGTCTCAATGCAAAGAGGATTGAAAGCATGTATTTGTTTGTTGTCAGATCCTGACCGTTCAGATAGTCTCAATGCAAAGAGGATTGAAAGTAGTTTCCGATGTTGAATATCCCGATCGTTATTCTCCTGTCTCAATGCAAAGAGGATTGAAAGAGAAATCTGGTACAGTAACGGTAAATCCGGGCGGGACATTCGTCTCAATGCAAAGAGGATTGAAAGTAGAGGAGATAATTAAAAGCTCTAAGCAAGAAGAACAAGTCTCAATGCAAAGAGGATTGAAAGTGGAAAAGCTAAATGAACGCATGCCAAGGTTTTTCAATGTCTCAATGCAAAGAGGATTGAAAGGGAGATAGTGACGAACATCGCTCTTTTCGGGAAATACGTCGTCTCAATGCAAAGAGGATTGAAAGGACGGAAGCACAACTTACGGAACGACAACGGGCTGGAGGTCTCAATGCAAAGAGGATTGAAAGTTTTAGGGTCTGCCATATGACATGCAGGAGATAAGTTTTAGTCTCAATGCAAAGAGGATTGAAAGACCTTCTTCATGGCTTCCTCAGCACTTCCTGTAGTCTCAGGTCTCAATGCAAAGAGGATTGAAAGGTGGAGAAGGGGGTCATAGGTCTTCCCTACGCTACAGTTAGTCTCAATGCAAAGAGGATTGAAAGTACTTGCTAAGGCAGAAACCACGTTTCTTCAACGGGAAGTCTCAATGCAAAGAGGATTGAAAGGCTATCCAGGTTGCGGCGGTAAGCTGTGTCATGCCGGTCTCAATGCAAAGAGGATTGAAAGTTTGGCCCTTTCTCCCTTCTGAAGCTCAGAAGCGGTGGCTTCGTCTCAATGCAAAGAGGATTGAAAGAGTGCTTTTTCAACTGTGTACCCTGGACTTGGATAAGTCTCAATGCAAAGAGGATTGAAAGATTATCAGCCTGCAAGATTCGTTAAGGCTGATCTTCTGGTCTCAATGCAAAGAGGATTGAAAGTATCTGTTTGATGTTGATGTATCCTCAAAGGCTTATGTTGTCTCAATGCAAAGAGGATTGAAAGGTTCAGAAGCCAAGATGAATGAACTCTGATTTCACCTGTATGTCTCAATGCAAAGAGGATTGAAAGATAGCTGCATTCCAGAACACCAGAGCTACATTGAGGGTCTCAATGCAAAGAGGATTGAAAGGGTTGCTACCTCAAAGTTAGGTAAACTAAGGACTAATCTCGTCTCAATGCAAAGAGGATTGAAAGTCATCGCCAGAAAGGTGAAATTCGCTTATGTGAGTGAGTCTCAATGCAAAGAGGATTGAAAGCAATGGAGTCCGTTGAGCTGGATGTCTACACGCCAGACGGTCTCAATGCAAAGAGGATTGAAAGGCAATCACGAGGTTAGTCCTGAGCAGCCGTTTCAGGGCCTCAGTCTCAATGCAAAGAGGATTGAAAGTGAAAAGCTCTCTCTCATTTACTCCACGTTCTGAGTACGTCTCAATGCAAAGAGGATTGAAAGAAATATAACAGAGCAACAGGACGGACTGAATATGGGCAGTGGGTCTCAATGCAAAGAGGATTGAAAGCATCCTCCTCAACAGGTGTGGAAACAGGCTTTTCCTTAAGTCTCAATGCAAAGAGGATTGAAAGCTTAGCTCGCGGTACTTCTCCCTGTGCAACTTGCTCAAGGTCTCAATGCAAAGAGGATTGAAAGCTATTCCATGACCCCTATGGGGTCCGGGGTG
>Ga0080004_1131739_pt1 | contig 10475 bp, 6 predicted proteins | sample WasSprMetagenome_FD_69207 | JGI IMG/M metagenome (GOLD analysis project Ga0080004, IMG submission 69207) | Sulfidic aquatic microbial communities from Washburn Spring, Yellowstone National Park, USA - WS (SPADES assembly) (version 2) | ecosystem: Environmental > Aquatic > Thermal springs > Hot...
AGTGGGGTAGACTCATCGTTAAGCTTCGTGGCTCGGGTACTGCTTCATTGAGCCTTGAGGGCGACGTGGAGTGGCTGGATCCTGGGCGTGTCATACTTTCTGGTGAGGGTGTAGTAGAGGTGCCAGTGAGGCCTAGGACTAGCGGCGAGTTACCAGTGAGGGTCGTTGTCAAGTCTTCCCGCTCGGAGAGCTCGAAGATTGTATGGCTGAAAGTAATAGAGAAGGTTGCAAGGTGCCCAGCCTGCGGCGCACAAGTATTTCCAGGAGCTAAGTATTGCTGGAACTGCGGGGCAAAACTGACCTAGAATAGCTCGTTGACTTTTTTAGAGGTGTGTAGAGCGCATTAAAGTATTACTTTTAGCCAAAGACGAAGCCGAGTAGAAAAAGCTTGAATCTCATCAACAAAATGCTTCGTAGACGAAAATGACAAAGATCTGTCTAAGATGCAAGAAAGTCTCGTAATTCCTTCCCGTATAACGTTTTTAACATCATCATCACTATGAAGTCTATTTCATAACCATATTCCATTGCAACGTCAAAGGGGGTTCTGCCACGGTCGTCCCTAATGCTTAGATCAGCACCCTTATCCAACAGCTTCATAATGACATCCCACAGACCCATCATGGTAGCCAAGTGTAGTGGTGTCTCATTATACCTGTTTTTTGCATTTATGTCTGCACCATGACTTATCAGTAGCTCAGCTACAACTGCCTGACCACGAATGGTAGCATAGTGGAGTGGTGTCATATTAAACTCATCTCTGGCGTTTACGTCTGCACCATTCTTGATGAGTAGCTCAGCAACATCTGCCCAATTGTGATAAGCTGCACTGTGTAGAGGCGTCCAGCCATCCTTGTTCCTAGCGTTCAAGTCTGCACCATTCTTTAAAAGTAGCCCTGCTACCTCAGGGTTGTTGGTGACGTGTAGGGGTGTATTATTGTCTTTGTCCCTCACATTCACATCTATCCCTCCCTCTATGAGCCCCTTGACCACGGCGATATCCCCTTTCTTTACAGCCTCAAAAAGCTCCTCAGAGCGCTTGTCGTCCTTTTTCCTATTATTCATTTTGCACTCACCTCTTATTTTTCTACTTATAATTAACTATGCTCACGCTATAAATATGTCGCAAAATATTAGATAAATATCGGAGAATTAATGGTATAGTAGTTCTTTAACTCATCAGGATTTTAAGAGCAATATTCTTCTTTGTGGCGCGCGCACAGAATCGTATTGAGAAAAGGTTGAAGCTGTATTGACATTTTTGAAATTCCTTGAAGATTGTCTCATGTACGCGCCTATATGCTACAGGTGGTTATTCGTCCGTCTCGAATCCTGTTGCTAGCTATGCTCGAGAAAGCATTTGGAACATCATCCCCTAAGGACAGCTCCCAGCATTTGGTTCAGAACATCGGAAAAATTTTATAAGCATTCATATGCCCCAGATTTATGCTTGAGAAGCTTAAGGAAGCATCGTGTGCGACGAGATAAGGGAGATCCTGATGAGCACTGTAAGCATTAATAACATGCTGCTCGAAGCGTCAGCGAAAGGAGATTCTTTAACCATTAAAAATCTTTTAGCAGGTGGTGCGGATCCTAATGCAAGAGACGGCTTAGGTCGAACTCCTCTACATATTGCGGCTGAACATAGATATGCAGAAATTGTTCAACTTTTAATTAATAGGGGTGCAGATTGCAACGCGAAGGATAAAAACGGCTGGACACCTCTGCACATAGTTGCTAAAAACGGTTGTGCCAAGATTGCCGCGTTTTTGGTGAAGAGGGGGGCCGATGTAAACGTGAAGCTGAGTAATGGTGCCACTCCTTTGCACCTAGCATCTGAGAGTGGTCATTTAGAGATTGTTAAGTTGCTACTTGAGCATGGGGCAGATGCGAATGCTAAGCTCGATAATGGATTTACGCCTCTGCACTATGCCGCTGAGAAGGGATATCTGGATATTGCTAAGATGCTTATTGAGTATGGTGCAGATTTGAATGCCAGAATTGATAACGGTTTCACTCCTCTACATACAGCTACTTTTAATGGTCATGTCGATGTAGTTAGTTTGCTGATCGATAACGGAGCAGACGTAAATGCTAGAGATAATTATGGTGCAACTCCTCTGCACTGGGCCGCTTTCAAAGGCTATGCTGTTATTGCTGAGTTATTGATCAAGGGCAATGCGGATGTAAATGCGAGGAATAATGATGACTCTACTCCTTTGCACATAGCTACCGCCAGAGGTCATGCCGACGTCGCTGACCTATTGGTTAAGCATGGCGCAGACGTGAATGCCAGGAATAGGTATGGGGCTACACCGCTCCACGAGGCCGCTGATGGTGGTAATACTAGTGTTGTCGAGTTGCTGCTTGATAGTGGCGCTGATCTAAATGCGAGAAACGGGCTTGGCTCAACACCGCTTCACGTAGCTGCCGGCAAGGGTAACCTGGGCGTTGTTGAGCTATTGGTCAGGAGGGGCGCTGACCCCAATTTGAGGAATATGTTTGGCTTCACTCCTCTACATGAGGCCTCCTCTAACGGTCACGTGGGCGTCGTTAAGCTGCTATTGGAAAAGGGCGCTGATCCAAGCATCAAGAACAACGATGGGAAGACTGCCCTAGACCTGGCCCAAGAGAGGGGGCGTGTGGAGGTTGCCGAGCTAATCGAGAAATTTGTTTCTCCAAGCATATTAGACATTGACTCAATCGATATTTTCATTGATGAGTGGAGCGAGTTAGCGGTCAAAGTTAGAGGCATGGGCAGAGCCTCCATAGCTATTGAGGGAGATATAGACTGGATAAATCCTGGAAACATAAACTTGTCAGAAGAATCCATTGTAAAGATCCCAGTGAGAGCTAAACGGATTGGAAAGGTTCCAGTAAAGGTGGTTCTCAAGTCTCTAGAAAAGGAGGACTTTAGAATTGTCTGGCTGAATGTAAAAAAGGAAACTAAAAAATGCCCAAGCTGTGGAGCAGATGTAGAGCCCGGAGCAAAATATTGCTGGAGGTGCGGGGCAAAACTAGGCTAGCAACACTTGTTGTCTCTTTTAAGGTTGCTTGTTTCTTTTGGGATAAGCTTGGGAGTTTCTGAAAGTGGTGTTAAAAATTTCCATCTAGGCTTTGCCTCATATTTGTAAGTAGAGGAATTCATATATAAAGAGCGGAGTTTGTCTCTACTTCTTATAGATTAGAAGTCATGCTTACGTGAATGAGAAAAATATCAGTTAAAATTAAATTATTGGTTTTACGAGGGGGATTCGGTGCTGGAAGTGAAGTATGTGGGTAGTGGTGGCTTGCGTTTACGCATAGTGAATGCTAGGAAAAATGCGAGACCCGCGATGGCCGCGGTGGCTATGATTAGCTTTGTGTAGTCTGTTGTCCACTCCGTTTTTAGTGTGCATGGCCCCTCTACTGTGAATGTTGCCCTGCCGGCCGCTTGGTCTACGCTTTGGACTGCACACTTGCCGCTTAGAACCTTTACTCCTGAGAATACTTGTTCCACTAGGAAACCCGTCCGGGTGGGATCTATTCTAAGGCTGGCTGTGGCTCCCTCGTTTTGCCACTCTCCACCCTCAATGACTGCTGTCCCGTACTCGCTGGTAACTCCAACCTTGTACTGCTTTGTCCACTGCGCCTTTAGGCTATAGGGTTTGTCTACCTTGATCCAGACCTCGGAATCCGTGCTCTTAACGTCCCCTGTCCAGCCTGCGAAGACCACCCTTGTGTTCTCGTCGAGCTGGATTATTGTAGCCTTAAGGGCTACTCTTGCCTGGGTGCCCTCTGAGTACCAGCCGACGCCGGTCACGTCCCCGTAGTCTGTCTGAACGGAGACCATGTGCTCTAACTCGAATACCGCCTGGTAGCTGGTTGAGCCCGTGACGACTATCGTCTTGGAGTTGCTCGTGTCGCCGTCGCTCCACCGCTTGAAGACGTACCTGGAGTTCTCACCAGCCGGGAGGGCTTTCTGGACGAAGAGCGTGTGGTAGGATTCCTCGTCCCATCTGAAGACCATGCTCCCCCTATACTCGACTCCGTCAACAACGACTGGCAAGCCGCCGGGAATGGTGCTCACGGATACGGAGTACTTCTTAGACTCAACGTTGAAGGACGCCCAGTCACTCGTGGCTCCAACGTAGTCCTCGTTTCCAGCCCAGCTCGCCTGTACACTCCACTTCCCCACCTTGTTGGGGCTGAAGACGTAGCTGAAGCTACCCGTGCTAGTTGCGTCAACCTCCACAACCGTTGTGCTCCCGTCAGGCGAGACTATCTTCAAGGTCACTCGTGCAGAAACCCCGGGACTAATTGAGCCAGTCACGCTGACCGAGCCTCCACGCTCCACGCTAGCCGGCGAAACAGAGACCGTGATCGACGAGGGCTTCTTCACCTTAACCACGTTAATGGTTATCGTGTTACTCGTGCAGATGAGGTCCCCCCACTCTGTGTACACCTGGAAGTAGAGCATGTGCTTTCCAGCAACATCACCATAAAAGCCGCCCACGAGCACCCTATTGGGTCCAGGGGCAGGGTACGGGCCATAGTAGCCTGATAGAGGGAATCTCTTTAAAGTCCCATCTGGGTATCCTTCGTATAGAACAAGGTAGTAATTTGCAACTCCTACGTCCTCCCACCACAAGTATATGTACGTTGACCCTTGGAATGGTATCTCGTAGTCCCTCGCCCATATGGAGCACCTTCCAGAGGGAGGGGGTCCTGGCATCATAACAGTTTCGAATGCTTCTACGCGGTAAACGCTAAGGAGGAGTAATAGCAAAATAAAAGCAAAAAGTTGCTTTTTATACATGGTTATTCACTTGTCATATCAAAAAAGGTATATTTATCCCTTACTACATATATTGAAAATTTTAGCGCTCGCCCTTTTTAGTTAAGGCAAGATAGCTCCGAGAAAGACCTTATCAACGATTCCCGACTTTAGATAGGATGATAGAATGTTACCATTGCTTGGATATAGCATAGACCTTTAAAGAGGTGGGCCAAGTATTCTCGCCATTTCCTCGTATACTTGCTGGGAGCTTGGTCTGTGTTCGGGTTTCTCGCGCCTCATCCGGCTTATGAGGTCGCAGAGGGCGTACCCCCCTCTCACTCTCCTGATCTTCTCGACTGCCCTCGCGGGGATGTTGGTGCTCTGGGGTGCTGGTAGGTCCCCGGTGAGCAGCTCGATGAGCATTGTGCCGAGCGAGTACACGTCCGACCTGTCCGTTACTATCCTAGCGAGCGCTTCCGGCGGTGCGTACGCCGGTGTGTAGGCGAGGACAGGAAGTATCTCCCCTGCAACCTTGAAGAGCCTTGCCGCCCCGAAGTCTGTCAGCAGGGGCTTGTTATGCCTTAGAAGAACGTTCTGCGGCTTTAAATCCCCGTGCACAATGCCCTCGCTGTGCAGCCTCGCAAGCGCCTCGGCGAGCGCGACAGCAATGCTTATCCTCAGCTCCATGGGTGCTGTGCCCGCGCTTATCAGGCTGGCCAGGGACCCCCCTTCAACGTACTCCATGACTAAGCCGTAGACAACCCCCTTCTTAGATCCCGTAGTGCTGGTTACGGTGAACTTCTCTATCCCGTGCGTTTCAACCACGATCTTCTTCTCCCTGTTCAGCCTCCGGGAAGCCTGCGCCAGAAACCACGCTTCGTCGAGGAGGGCTTTAATCCTCTCAGGCTCCTCCTCCCCGCTTAAGGGGAGGATCTTCACCGCCAGGCTTCTCTCCAATATGGGATCCAGCACCCTGTAAACCGTCCCGAAGCCCCCGCTACCCAGCTTCTCCTGCACGTACCAGCTTGCACCATCGCCTCTCACCAGGACATCGCCCCTGCCCAGCTCCGCGACCCCCTTCCTGGGCGGTAGGAGCTCCAACTCCGCAGCTTTGAACTCCCCCATCTCGGAGGATACGCTCAGCCTAACGGGCTCACGGACCCTCACCCTGAAGGTGGCCCTTCCAGCCTCGTCTAAAGAGCCCTCTAGCCTCTCACTCCCCATGACTAGGGTTACCCTCCCGGAGAGCGGTGTGAGGCTCGAGGGAGTCTTTACGAAGGCTTCAACCTCGTAGACAGCTTCCCCAGTCTCCAGCACTTCAACAAGCCTGGCAGCAGCGCTCACCTGAGGTAGCTCCACCGTCGCGTACGCGAGCACCTGGAAGAAGTACAGAGCGTAGTCCCTACCCACCCTCAGAAGGGTCGCAGGAAGCCCTCCCAGCGAGACCCTCCGTGCAACCCGCCCGCCTGAAACCTCGATGACCTCCTCGCTGGTGAGCAGGTACAGATTGTCACCCCGCCCATCCGCATCGAAGACCCTCCCCACATCCAGCCCCACCGGGGCTAGCGTCTCCAGGTCAAGCAGGAGTGCAGAAGTGCTTGTCGCGAGGACAGCCCACTTCCCCACAGCTTTAGCGAGCACCACTTCTCCGCCGAGGTCTATCGTCCTCGTCTCAGGCCCCACCAGGAAAACCCTATCTGCGCCTACAAGCAGGGCTATAGGTCCCCGGGGTATCACCTTCCTAACTCTCCTGGGAGCGCTGGAGACCTCTGCAAGCACTGGCGCCTGAGCGGCTGAAAGCCTGGCCCTGTAGACTCTCCCGTTGTAGGCAACCGCGTACAGCGAATCCCCCCAGCAGGCAACTGCCTGGAGCATGGGTAGCTCTACGCGCCAGCCGCCGCTCGGCGAAGCTAGCGCTAGGTAGCCTTTGAGCAGCCCGGCCCCGGAAGGCCCCCAGTAGAGAGCGCCTTGCTCTGTTGCCTGAACCCCTGAGACCTTGTCTGCTATGCTCGCTGAGAACTTCTCACCCGTACTTATGTTGAGCATCGAAAGCGTCGAGCCCTGAGCACCCCCGGAGAGGGCTACCAGCAGGCCCGGCTCCTCCCACGAGTACAGCAGGACGCCCTGCCTCAAGCCTAGGTTCGCGACCTGGCGTATGCCGGTGTTGTCGAAAAAAGAGTAGTTTGGAGCTCTCCGTAAGGGCTAGGAAGCCCTCCCCCCAGCTCTTCACCTCGAGAATCCTCTCGCCGGGGTCGTACAGCGCCTTCAACTGTATCTCAAGCTGTCCTCCCACCGAGCGCCTCACCGCAGTAAATGCATATCTTCGCGTCCACCGGGTTAGGTACGCCGCACTTTGGGCACCTGATGTACTCCTTCCCAGTTCTCCTGTAAAAGTCCTCGAGCAGGTCGGCGAGAGTCTTCCTCACAACCTCGGAGTACTCCCCAGCTGCTTCGCGGAACCTCGCCAGGGCCTCCTGGACGATGCGGCTGGGGTATTCCGTGAACGGTACTCCGCCGATACTCCTAGAGCCCAGGTCAACGGGCGGGTTGTACAGCGAGCGTAGTACAGCGAGTATCCTCTTAGCGAGGAGGTTTTGGGCGACAATAGCGGGCGAGGCTCTCCACATCCAGCTTAACACCGTGACATTCAAGTCCTTCACGAAGGAGGAGTCATAGCTCCTCAGAGCCTCGAACGCGTCGCACTCCCCGTCCAGGAACTTCTCGCAGAGTAGCGGGTTGCGAGCCTTGGGGCAGAAGAGGCATGGAAAGCTGAAAACCCTGACCAGCGCTGACTCAGCCTCCGAGATGGGCTCTTCAGCGCCCGTGCTCGGGTCTCTCCAGAGGATCCTGCCGCTCTTCGCCACCGCTATGGGGGAGATTAGAGTCACCCCACCCCCGAGGACGACGTCCCCGACTGAGAATAGCTGGTAGACAGTGGCCCTGGATAGGGAGGCGTGCCCAGGCACTTTCTCCGAGCCCACCATGACCCTGCCTAGGACCAGCGCCGGCCCCTCAATGCTCAGTTCCTGAAGCGCGAAGATATCCCCGATCACTGTTGCCCTGCCCGCGATCTCCACCCTGTCCGCGACAATAGTTCCCTGGATCAAGGCTTCCCCGTCTCCGTGCACCTTTACCACCGAGGCAGCCCCTCCCTGGGAGCTTGGGCCGAATAAGTCTCCCAGCACAATCGTGGGCGTGGTGCTGCCTGTCGAGATCAATACTCTAGGGCTTGAAACCCCCCCTCTCACGATGCACCCAGGGTTTATCACGACCTCCTCGAACGCCTGAACTTCGCTGAGGAGAGCTGCTCCACTGCTCAGCTCCGCCTTCCTAACGCCCACGACTGGTGCAACACCGGCAAAGTCTCCCAGCAGGACCACGGTATCCGATACAGGGTCGTAGGAGAGCTTATCGCTCTGCGGAAACCTCTTCACAATGGACATCAGACCACCTCTATCTCAATACTCTCCAGCAGGCGCCTCTCCTCCGGGTCTGAAGCCAGTGTTGCCAGCTTTCTCCTCAGCTTGTCAACATCCACCTCGCTCGGGGCCACTCTGTACTTGTCCTCCAGCTTTGGAGGACTGCTCAGGATTCTCTGCATTATCGGTGCCTCCCTGCTAGGACCCATGAAGTGCGTAGCTCTCTCGCCCCTGATCTCGCACCTAACCGCCACGATGGGCAGGTAGAGGACTGTCCCATGGCCGGCGAGACCTCTTGGAAAGCTGTACTTATCGACCTTCTCCCTCAAATACCTGTAGGACTTTGTCTGCGCTATAAGATACTCTTGGAGTTCCTCAAGAGCGTTTACAAGCCTCCTCATATCCCTTATTCTCGCCTCGAGGTCTACGTTTATGAGAGCGCTCAGGAGCTCCTCATTGATCCAGCTGTACTTCTCCTCAAGCTCCCGGGAGAAAGCCTCAGCGAGCTCGATCTGCGCCTTGACCCTCCTCAGAGAGTTAAACTCCGGCTCGGCCATCTCGAGGAACTGCTTAGAGTAATCCCTAATGTTCTTCAAGTAATCGACAATAATGGCTTTAAAACGTGTATAGTACAGGTCCGATACCTCCTGGAACTTCTCCTGAAGGTAGGTGAGCTGCCGCTCGAGATTCTCCTTCCTGGCTCTAACTCTCGCAAGCTCTGAGCCCAGGAAGCTTGTCAGAACCTCCAGCCTACTCTTCGCTATTTCACTTCTATTCCTCTCAAGAGCTTCAAGGATCTTCCTATTCTCGTCGATCAGTCTCTCAACCAGCCTCTCAAGCCTTGAAAGGTCAGCTTTCTCGATGACTACCTGGCGGGAGCTCATCCCCACATCACCTCTCCCCACCGGTTAACACCGCCTCGCTTACTCCGAGAAGCGACATTATCGTCAGCAAGCTTTGCTCGTAGCGCTTGAGCTCCTCCAGCTCGTGAATTATCACCTCGCGCTTGCTCTCAAACTCGTGGACCATGTTCTCGTAGATCCCGAGCGCGGTTTTCCTCTGATCCTTAGAGAGCCTGGCGCTGTTGACTGAGAGCCTGATGGTTTCAGACTTGCTGAATAGCTTCTCCACGTACTCGTACAGTAGCGCGAAGTAGGCCTTGATGTAGGGAAGAGTTATGGAAGAGAAGCTGTACGTGTTCTCGAGGGTCAAGCGGGATCCACATCTCTCGCACACTAGCGTAGCCTCCCCGCTAGGCTTGTCTAGGGAGAGCCTCACCCAGTCGTCCCCGCCGCTCAAGCTCACAGAGTATTTTCTCAGAGCGTCGTAGTAGGCTTTCACAGCATCCTCCGCGCTCTCAGGCAGCTCCTTCAAGCCGAGTAGAGGAGCATGCCGCAGGATCAGCAGCCGTATATCGCCGACAAGCTGCTTAACCTCATCTCTAACCTTCTCAGGTGCTACAACTATGTCCGCGTCCTCACTCACACCTCCCAGGATGTTGACATCAATCCACCTTAAAAGATCCAGTTTGCCCGCTATATCCTCAATAGCAGGGTCTGTGCAGCGCTTACAGTAGATTCTCCTCAGCGCTCCAACCGGTGGCTCCAGGGGGATCGTGTACCTCGTCATCTCCAGGAAGCGCTCGAATACATCCTTGTAGCTCTCAGCCACAGCTAGCATCTCCTTAGACTCGCGCATGAAGTCTTCAACCTGGCTTAAAATCTCGGACGCCATCCTCAACTCCTCCAGCAAGCTAAAGCTTTCACTCAGCAAAGACTCGCTCTCCTCCACCACGCTAGCAGGCCTTGCGCCGCTCACAGACCCCGAGATAGCCTCCTTGAAGAACCTAACATTACCCTCCTCCGGGGCTACCAGCGGCAGGAAGCCCCTCCACTCCTGGAGAAGGCCCTTTAACCTCTCAACATCTCTAGACACCTCCTCGGCGATAATTCTCTCAGGAGACCTGGATGAAACCACCCTATCCCAGAGGTTGAGCCTAACCAGTGCATCGACAATACTCTTCCCCTCGAGCCTCCTCCTCAGAAACAAATCCCTGTAGAACTGGTCAAGCCTGGCGACATCCCCGGCTATCCTAGTTACCTCATCCCCGCTCGGGAGAACTCGCACCTCCACAGGCACCTTCTCCGCGTAGCTGCTAATGGCGAGGAGATGCCCGTCAAACTCCCAGAACCCCACAGGTACATACATCTTGTAAGCTTCCATTTTTATCTTTGGCAATCTAAAATTATTGAGCTCGTCCCTAGCCTTCTGCAACCTAACAGAGAGGTCGGCAAGTT
>Ga0080004_1153513_pt1 | contig 10474 bp, 16 predicted proteins | sample WasSprMetagenome_FD_69207 | JGI IMG/M metagenome (GOLD analysis project Ga0080004, IMG submission 69207) | Sulfidic aquatic microbial communities from Washburn Spring, Yellowstone National Park, USA - WS (SPADES assembly) (version 2) | ecosystem: Environmental > Aquatic > Thermal springs > Hot...
TGCTTCTTTTTGTGTTTGGCTAGTTCTGGTTCTATTTGTTTGGCGACTTTTTGGACGAGTTCTTCAGCTTTGTCTGTTTCGCCGTTTTTGATGTGTTCGTTTATTTTGTCTATGTCGGCTTTGTGGGGTTCTAGGATGGCTTCCATGTCTATGGGTTTTTCCCGTCCGCCTTTTGACTTGTCCACGTTTTTCTCGTCGAAGATTAGGTCTATGTATTCTTCTTTTGGGTTTAGCGCCCACTTTTTTAATGCGTAGGATAGGCGAACGGGGTCGTCCCATAGGAGGGCGCGTATTTTGAGGTTTTCTTCTATTGTTGCTTGTTTGTGGATTTTCAGTCTGAATCCTACTCCGGATGGCGACACGTAAACTTCTATTGGCGTGTCTGGGAACATGCGTTTGGCTGTTATGTAGGCTCGCAGGAGCAGGACGGGTGATGCTCGGTCCAAGTCTATGCTGATCATTTTTGTCATCATTTTATTTCCTCCCATGTTCTAGGCATGTATTCGCCTACTCCTAAACGTTTCTCAAGTTCTTCTTGGCTGACTTCCCAGAAGACGGCTGGGACCCGGTATTCGTCATACATGCGGACTGTTGCATAGTCGTAGTCGTAGACTTCTAGGCGTAGGGTTTGCTCCTCGCCTTTCACTTCCACTTTTGGCGGCGCTTCCACTTTTTTGCCTTCTACGACTCGCCTGTGCCATTGGACTCCCCATTCCCATTCTTGGTAGCCTACGCGTTTTCTTCCTTCGTATGGAGGTTTCTCCATTCCGCTTGTTAGGAGGGGGACGGCGTATCCGGGTTTGACTATGCCTGCGGCTACGGTTCGTATTGGTTTTGCCACCCATAGGCGTAGGAGCTTGTTTGCTAGGGCTTTGACCTTTTCTTGAACGGCTCTGTCCACGTGGCATTGTCCTTCCAGGTGGGCTTCAAGGTGGCGTTCGGCTTCTGGCAGCGTATATGCGTAGTATATGACGTAGACAAAGTTTTTCCATCGGGCTGGCAGCTCTTCTCTTATGCGTTTTATCCATCTGCGTATGCTTCTGAACCTTTTTGTTATGTTGGCTATCCATCTTGTCATTGTCTCGTATGGGCGGGGGAAGCGGATTCGCCATTCTCTTGCTCTGGCTTCTCTTCGGGTTTCCCTCAGTTCTCGTCTTATTATGGTTATGCCGTCTTCGATTGTTTCCAGGTTTTTCCTTATGACTTCGGCTCTGTCTAGGTGTTCTTCAGGCTTTGTCCATCCTCGGATTTCTTTTTTCCATTCTCTGAGTTCTTCAAGCCATAGGCGGGTTTGCCAGTCGGCCCTTCGGACTCGATACCAGTGGAACCAGTAGAACCATATTCCGTAGAGCTGAGGGCGCTCCCGCATCATGCGGGTGAAGTAGTCCATGCGTTCTTCGGCGTGTTTGATGCGTTCCCGTTTTGCGAGGAGACGCCACTCAGCCATTTTGGGTCGCCTATTCTATGCTTGGTATTTTGTTTAGGAATGAATTTTTGCGTTCTGCTTTTATGCGCAGTTTTTCTGTTGGTTTGGCGTTTGGCGTGTATGGTGTTATTTTTATGTCGAAGTATGTGTATGGCGAGTTTAACAGCGCTACCAGAATTTCGGTGGCTGCGTTGTCGGTGTTTTCTTTTCCTTTAATGTAGGCGAGGATTTCGATTTCGTATTCTTCTTCTTTCTTTTGGTCCGTCATAGCCGTGCCTCTTCGGTTTAAGTTATCTCTTTTCTTCCTTTAAAAGACGTGTGTATGATTGTTATAGAGGAAAATTCTATATTGGGAGGCGTTTATTAGATTTTGTTGGTGAGCTTGTTTGACTTTGCAGGCTGTTCATGCGGCTGCCACTGCTAGTAAACGTTTTGAGGGTTGGCTGAAGAGGGCGTGTAAGAATTATAAGGACCTTTTGGATTGGGGGGCTATGGTTGACCATGCGGTTCGCAGGGAGCGTCTTGAAGAGCTTACCGGCGAGGATAAGGAGAAGTTTTATGAGGTTTTAGAGGAGTTTGATAAGCTTCAAGATTTGTTGGCGAAGTTTTTGAAGTCTAAGGTTTACGAGGATTTTAAGAGTTGGTCTTACGGTGAAAATTTGATTAAGTGGGTTGGGAAGGGGCGGGTTAGCGTTGGGTATTGCGGCGTTTTTCGAGAGCGGGGTCGTGAGTATTGGCTGATGGACATTCCTTTGGAGTATGAGTTGCCTTTCGAGAAGACGGTTAAGGACTTGTTTGAGGTGTATCGTGTTCCCTATTTGATGCCTGTTCCAACGCAGGAAGAGGCGGAGATGCTGCTTCTGGACTTTTTGCAGTATGTTAAGGGTTGGGATAGGGCTTTGCTTAGGTGGCTGTTGAAGAATGTTTATCCTTTAAGCGATGAGACGGGCGGTTTTTACAGTGTTGTTAAGAATGTTTTGGCTTTGAAGCATTTGGAAACGGCTTGGGGTCGGATAATTGCAGGATGGTCTGGCGAGGCGGAGAGCGAGTTGAAGGCTATGCCTCAGTATGAAGTTTTAAAGAAGTTTTTAGTTGACCCTTGGCAGGCTGAACGTTACATTACGGATTTGATTGATGAGGTTAAGAAGGAGTTTATTGAAAAGTATGGCAAAAGTGTGGAGGAGCCTGAAGAGGTTAAAAAGCTGTTTTTGGCTGCTGTTAAGGAGCGTTTCATGGAGCGGATTGCACCTGAAGAGCGTATAATGGAGGTTTATGAAGAAGTTAAGCCTTTAATTCCAGCCGAGAAGGTTGAGCTTACACGGGGCGGTTTGCTTCAAGCTATTAGATGGGCTGCTTTGCATCCGATGATAAGTGTTGAGGCTTTTGCTTCTGGGCATGTGTATCCGTTAGGGTTCACAACTGAAGAGGCTACGGCTATCGCTTCTAAAGTTTTGGAGAAGGTTGGCAAGAAGCCGCCTGTTCCGCCTCCTCCGCCCAAGCCGCCTGTTCCAGAGGTGAAGAGGGAAACCATTGAGTTTCTGGTTGACCGTGAAATTGGCAACTACGTTAAGATTCATCCAGAAACAAAAGCTTACTTTGAGGCTGTTAAGGGCGAGGTTTTAGCTGAGGCTTTGCGGAGAGTTCCTGAAAGGGTTAGAAGGGACTTTGAAGAGGCAACAGCTAAGGGTATAAGCTACCTTGAGAGTGAAGCCTTCAAAAGTGCAAGCCATGAAATCTCACTTATTGTAGGCGAGTTCGGAGAGAAGGCGCCTAAGCCTCCGCCAGCAGAGCTTGTTGAGGAGCCGCCTATCACGGTTAGGGTTCACGTTTTTGTTGACGCTTACGAAGAGTTGAAGCCGCATGAAGCCCAGTATTTCGTTGAGTTTCAGCATTTGGTGAAGGGTCCTTGGGGAGACTACTTCCATGTTGGCGCTGCCGCCTTCATGGACACTAAAAGCTTAGAGGAGTTTTTGGCTAAGGGAACTGACACTTTAGACGTGCCTGAAGACTTGTTGATGACTATTGGGGACCCGGAAGAGATTAAGCGAATTTTAAGCGAGAATCCTCCTCCGTTTAACCATTTTGCCAAGTATATTTTAACGTGGACTCCGGAGGACATTGAATGGTCGCCTAGGGCTGCTGCTTACAGAGACATTTATCATAAGGCTTATACGGAGTGGGAGTTGAAGGGGCTTGAGCCTGAAGACTTGAGGAAAATATGCCTTATTAAAGGTGTGAAGGTTGGCAAGACTAAGGAGGAGATGATTGCTAACATTTTAGGTTTGCCCCCGCCTGCTCCGCCTGCTGTTCCGCCTCCGCCTAAGCCTCCGCCGAAGGCTCCGCCGCCCGCTGTTCCTCCAGCCCCTCCTGCGAAGCGTAAGTTGACGAGGGAAGAGGTTAGGAAGCTTAGGGACCGCTTCGTTATTGCTTTGCGGGACCGGGGGATTAGTGCGGACAAGTATATGCCTGATTTTAGGGTTAATATTGAGGAGAAGGAGTTTGGCAGTTTTGAGGAGGCTGAGAAGGCTGTTGAAGAGCTTGTGGAACATATTGTAGTGATTAAGGAAGCTGGGAAGCCGGATCGTCTGCGGGCGCCGCCTGTTACCCGTCCAGAAGAGGTTATAGGTGTTCGCCTTGAAGAGTTCACTTTTAAGCCGACGAAGGAAGAGGAGGAGCGTTGGGAAAGGGAGATTAAGCCGCCTGAAGTTGAAAAGTGGGAGAAGGTTGAGGGTGTTGTGAAGCTGCGGGAGCTGGACATTTTTAAGGGTTGGCTGCACGAGAGGGATCTGACGCTTGAAGATTTTGACAAGCTTCCAGACTATACGAAGAAGCTTATTTATGCCGCTTTTAGAAGGGAGCGTAAGCTGATTTGAACAGGTGGAAAATTTACTTTGTCGGTTTGGCAGGCGCCTTTTCGGACTGTGCCACTTCATGGATTTGTCAACGTTATTATTACCCGGAGCTTGTTGAGAGGAATCCTTTGGCTAACCCGTTTGTTGAGGCAGCCTGCGTTTTAGCTGGTCAAGCGGTCGTTTTGCATTTGGGCGAGAGATTGAAGGTTAATCCGAAAGTTAGGAATGCTGTTGCCTTGTCGCCGGCTGTTGTTCCTTTTGCTGCTGCAATAAATAATATAGCGCATATAGCAATAGTTGAGGCTAAAAGTTATCCTTGGCTGGAATGTCCAATTTTGTATCCTGAAAAATAAAAAGAAAAAGGGAGTTTATTTCTTGCGTCTGACTCTGGGTATGCCTAGGGCGGTCTTTGGCCTCACCATTATTGGGGCTGTGCCTAGTCTTGTTAGGACGTCTACGATGTTTGCGCCGATTGTTCCAGCAGCCTCTAAGGCTTTGCCGACGGATGGAGCGTGTTCGCCTATGGCGACTTGGTGGATTGCCTTGCGTGGGATGATCACGAATAGGTTGGGTCCAACTTTCATGCCGAAGACTCCTTTGGTGTCAGCGGCAGCCTTAGAGATTTTGATGGCTTTTTCCAAGCCTCCTGCAACGCCGGGGTTGACGGCTCTGACGGCTTCGATGCCTTTCTTGCCCTTCCATCCCACTGGGCGCCTTGAAACAAGCTTTGGCAGCCCGTCGGTTATTGTTCCGAAGTATGTGTAGCCTAGGAAAACGCTTGGGTCAGAGGTTGTATGCGAACGTAGGAGGTAGTAGGCGTATTCGGGTCTTGCTAGAAGGTTTGCTGCTGCTACGCGTGCCAGCTCATCTCTTGAAAGCCCAACAGGCAGCATGTAAGCCATTTTCGCTTCACCTATTTTATGTTTTGAGGAAAGTCTTTTAAAAGGGTTGGTGCTATACTGAAATGTAGCTTGTAATGTGGTGTATGACGTGGTGAAAAAGAAGACTGTTCAGATTTCAGTTAGGGTGGATAAGGATTTGCTTGACTGGGTTGATGCGCAGATTCGCAATATGTTTTTTAAAGACCGCACTCATGCGGTTAATTTTGCCCTTCAGACAACGAGGCAGGCGATTGAGCAGATTGAAGTTATAAAGATTCCTTTGGGTCAGACTGAAAATAGAGAAAATAAAGAGGCGAAGGGTTAGCTTATTATTTTCGCTATTGCGGTTTCTTTTTGCATTTGTTCTGCTTCTTTCTCTTTCTGTTTCAGCCACATATTGTAATGATAACGGTAAAAATCTTTTAGGGTTTTAGGCAGTTTCATGTATTGGTCGTTTGTGAGGCCCCATTCTTTGAGGAACATTCTCCACAGGTCTATTGTTGGGGCGCCTTGGGGTGTTGTTGGTAAAAGCTGTTCTTTTTTGGGCGGGTTTGTTAGTGGCCAGCCTAGACGTCCATATTTGGTTGGGTAGTATAGGCCTGTGTTTTGGCATTGGTAGAGCGTGTCGTTTATGCGTTTGAGGGGTTCGCCGCAGTCTGGGCAGATTTTCATTTGGGGATCAGCCCGATTAGGGCGATTATTATGGAGAGTATGCCGAAGGCTATGACTGAGCCTAGGGTATACCATGTGCGTCTGTCTATGGTTTCAAGTTTGTGTTTTATCCATTTCATGTCTGTTTCTAGGATTGCGACTCTTTCAGCTAGTTTGTCCGGGTCTGGGTCTTTTCTGGTCATCGGCTTCGCCTCTTCTTTATTGTTTGGCTATGTCTTTTAACGCTTTTCTTATAAGGTCTACTATTAAGCCTATTGCTCCGGCTATGTAGACTGCGTGTTGGCTGAGGGGTGTTCCGGCTGTGTAGGCTTGTATGGCTGCTGTGAAGCCTTTAATGTAGACTTCGTATCTTGCCCATGTGGCTGCAAGTTTGCCGGCTTCGTATTGGATTTGGCTTCTGTTTTCAGGGGATGTTTCAAACCAGTTTTCAGCGTAGCCTAGGATGTTGCGTATGAATGTGAAGAGTATTGAGGCTGCTGAAGTGGTGAAAACGTAGATTACGCCTTGCCAGATGGGTTGCCATTCCTTGGGTAGCGTGGCTGGGTCTACTGTTTGGACGGCGGCTTGGATTCCGCTGAGGACGGCGAAGGCGACGAGGAGGATTACTATGGCTGATGCGATGTTCAGCTTCAAACTTTCCACCCAAACATTATTAGTAAAAGAGAGCAGATAAGACTTTTCCTACGGCTTCTGACGACTCATGCTTTAGAACTGTATTGCGTAGGTTACGCTTACCGTTGCGCCTGCTGGAACGTCTACGCCTGGACTGATTGCGTCGTGGAAAAGTAGGAATATACGTACAGTTGATCCAGTATCATTCCATTTTCCATATAAGCCTGTTTCCCTAACCGTGCCTCCGGCAGTCCAGACATAGCTTCCCGTTACAATAACCCTCCAGTTTGTTGTGTCGACAGTTGTTGATGAAGGTGTTATGCGCGTGACCAACGCAGCCAACTCGTAGTCTGTTCTAGCAGGGGTTGGGGGTGAGGCTGGATTTCCAAACCCTAATAATACTCCTCCATTGTAGTAGTTGAAAAACGCTGTTAGGGAGCTTTGATATGCACTCACGGTTCTCGAAGTGCCTGTGTTATCATAGAGGGTGACATTTGTAACAACTTCCGCTGCGGGATAAGGCCTTAGCAATCCGCCCATTAGTGTAACGAAATTTTGTAAAATCAAATCCTTCCCAGGGTCGTTTAAGCCTATGCCGTAGCATTTCCCCTTCTTGAAGGATTTAACCACAGCCAATTCTTGCATAGGCCTTAAAGCTTGAAGGCGCTCCTGGATTTCACGGTTTAAGTCTCGAATTTTAAATGGAGGTAGGGGTTTCAACTTTTCATCTCCTCCTATGAAACTGATACCGATACGGATTCGCTTATACTTTCTGTGGCTGAGGCCACGTTCCTCTCAACTGATGGGGATTCAGATATTGTTTGGGAAGCCTCAGCGACGTTCCTCTCAACTGAAACCTTTTCTTCTAGGCGTGGGCTTGGTATGCCTCCAATAGTAGAGACTGGGACAGCTACTCCGCTATAGGCAATCTCGAAGCTTAACCCTTTCACTCCAAAGTCCTGCGTCGGCTCTGTGGTGAAGTCCCTTTCCCTGCGGGCTTTTCCAAGCCTGTAAAATTCTGGTTGGTCAGGCATTTTAAAGCCTCCGGAATATTTGGTAGTCGTAGGCTCTATATATGCCTGCTGTCTGTTGAAGCGTAATTTTGAAGCCTTTGGCTGATATGTCAATGATGTGTAGGGCTGGGCTTGGCTGGGCGTCAGAGTAGGTCATTGAGTCGTAAAGCCTGTATGTTCCATCTGTTTTGGTTTTCACGTAAATTTTTATCGTTGTTGTGTCGCCGCTTGCCATGTTTGAGAGGTCTATCCACCCTTCAAAGACTCCTTTTTCAGTCGTCTCGAAAACTGTTTGTTCGGTGCCGTCTGCTGTTAGGGTTCCTTCAGCCGCCAGTTTAAGTTCCGGCGCCATTCCCATTCTCAGAGGCATTCAGCTACCTCAACCTTATTAAGTTGGGGGTCCAGTTGACTCTTATGATCGCTATTCCTGTGGCTGCCGCGTTTGTTATGTAGATTTCCTCTATTTCAAACTGGTCTTCAGTCATGCCCTTCTCTGCGGGCGTCGGGTCGTTGGATGGGTCGTTTAGGATGTAGTCGAATGGGCTGTCCGCCCTTATAACTGTCATCGTGTTCGCCACTATGCCTAAGTCCCTTAAGCCTAGAGGTTTGCGTGTTCTCGCCACTGTTAGGTCTATAACGAAGTTTTTGTATCTGACATCTTTAAGCTCTTGCACAAGTGTTGGCTTCAGAAGGTATGATGGAACCTTCTTCAGAGGAGGAGGAATTAGCTTTTGAAGTTCCTCTGTTTCAGCTTCGCTTATGGGCGTTTCTGTCGGCTCGGCAAAAAGGGGGGGTTCAGGCTCTTCTATTGGGCGGGCGACCCTTACGCATTTTTGAAGGGCTTGGCGTTTGTCAGCCATTTTAGTCTACCTGCATCATGCGGGCATGTCCGTTTGGGAGGATTTTTAGGTATACTTGTCCTTTAACTAGGGCTTTTGTGTATTCGACAACTTCGTATTCGGCTATTTCAAAGTAAAGGTCTTGGGAGGCTGAGGCTGCAATTGTTATTGCCAATCGCATTTCCTTGTCGTAGCTCCATCTGTTAACTTCCAGCGGAGCGTCTACTGGTGCGACCTCGCTGTTGAAGGCGATTCTAACCCATTTGCTTCCTAGGGGTTCTGTTCCCCAGTAGGGGATCGTGTCTGTGGTTGTCCCGAAGCCTAAATATTGAATGTGGACTACTCTGCCAACCTCCAAGTTTCCATGTAGCCCCTCATACTTCGCGTCAGTAGCTGAGTTTAGGGCTTTGGGTTCTGTTATGGGTCCTGTTTCAGTGAATTTTTGGCGGTTTATGCGGACGGCTGCTACTTGGTAGATTTTGTCGCCTATTTTTATGAGGTGTCCAACCTTTAAAACTGGAAGTTTTGCACTGTAAATCGTGTATGGTTTAAAACTCATTTTTCATCCTCCTTTTTGTTGTTGTTCATTATGGAGTTAGCTTTGGGGTTGTTTAAAATTTGCTAGGCACTTGTATATCGGCGGTTCTACTGTGGAATGCAGGTTGGGCATAGGTTGTCTACTGTGAAGGTGGGGGTTAAGGCTACGTTTTTTGTGTAGACTTCAGGTTTTGTTAGTTCTACGGGTATGGTTTCTGTTTTGTAGCCTGGAGCGTTTGCTGTTAGGGTGTATGAGCCTAGGGGGATTTCTTCTATGCGGTAGAAGCCGTTTTCGTCTGCGGTGCATTCAACCGTGTTTATTGCTACTTTTGCGTAGGGTATTGGCAAACCTGTTTCGGCGCATGTTATTGTTCCTTGAAGGGTGGCTTTACCAACTGGCGGTTTGGGTTTCGCTGTTACTTTGGCGATGAGAGCTGTTAAGCCTATTATGGCTCCTTCCACGCCTGCAAGCGTTAGGATGTCACGGGTTTCCTTCTTCATCCTCTAGCCTCAAACAGTTTGTATGGGCGGAAGGGCGTTATCACTTTTGCGGTTTTGGAGACTACTTTGTAGAGGATAAGGGTTCGCATTTTAGACAACTTTTTGTCTTGTCACGATTATGAATTCTATTGTTGCGCCTGCGTCTGACTTGCCGACATAGTAGTATTCTGTGGCTTGGGCTACGCCGTTTGAGTCTGTTAAAACTCTGTCGCCTAACACTGAAACTCCTAGGGAGTCTACAACGAAGAAGTCTACGGCTACGCCTGGTATGGGGGTTGTTCCGTCTGCCCGCATGACTGTTACTTTTGGTTTTACTCTGTCGCCTACGTTTAAGGCTTCTGGAATGTCGCTGATTGTTACAATTGGCGATTCAACAGCGCCGACTGGAGGCGTCTTAGTTGTTACAGATGGCAGAATTAAGGGGTCTTTTCTTTTCATTTTTTCACCATTTCCGGATATAAGAGGGGGAAGTCTTCTAAATCTTTTGCTGTGTGGTAGACGGGGTTTGGAAAGTAGACTTCACCTTGCCAGGAGGATGGCTATTGATTGGAGGGTTGCGTTCATGTTTCCGTAGGCTACTAGGCTTGACAGATCGTGCCAGAGGTATTTGGCTGTCAGCTCGTCTCCTTTGGCTTCTGCTTGTTCCACATAGTGTTGGAAAGCCTTTTTTGTTGCTGCAACTGCTTGGGCGAAGTTGTAGCCTTCAGCCATTTTTATTGGGAGTTGTAGGGCTGCGTTGAAGAAGGGGTAGGCTTTACGGTCTGCTGGCGGATAGTTGTCTTCTGAGATGAAGAAGAAGCTTGAGTTGTAGGCTGCGACGGCTTCTGCCCCGTTTTGGACCAGCCTCGCTGCAAGCTCTTTTCCCGTGTTGCATGTGAAGAGGTAGACTATGCGGTTTCGCATCCAGTGGGCGTTGTCTAAAAATATTTTTGTTTCGAAGATTGGGTCGTAGGTTTTGACGGCTAATATGAAGTTTTCATCGCAGCCTTTGACGGCTTTGTATCCGCCGTGACCGTTTAGGATTACAAGTTTAGGGTTTCTTGTTTCTAATGCTGTTTTGAAGTTTTGAAGGTTAGCCGTTTTAAGGAAGACTACTCTGTGTCCATGCTGGGTTAATATTGGGGTTAAGTGGTGGCGTAGG
>Ga0080004_1081582_pt1 | contig 10471 bp, 11 predicted proteins | sample WasSprMetagenome_FD_69207 | JGI IMG/M metagenome (GOLD analysis project Ga0080004, IMG submission 69207) | Sulfidic aquatic microbial communities from Washburn Spring, Yellowstone National Park, USA - WS (SPADES assembly) (version 2) | ecosystem: Environmental > Aquatic > Thermal springs > Hot...
CCTCGCTCGCCGTCCCCCTTAAAGGCGCCCCCCCCGTGAAGCTTTACACGGCAGCCGCCGGCTTCAACGACATGGTCTTAAACCCCGCTCCTGCCAATCCGCCCTGCGCCAACCCGTTCTCCAGCCGCGCAATTAGATTCGCCATGCAGTTCATCGTCGACAGAGATTATGTCGCTAATGAAATATACAAAGGCTTCGCAGTCCCTATGTATATCTGGCTCAGTCCATACGACCCCACCTACTCCGTCGTGGCTGATTTAATTTCGCAACTCGGCATAAGATACGACCTAGACTACGCCAGGTCTATTGTCGATAGAGAGATGCCTAAGCTAGGCGCAAGCAAAGGCGCCGACGGCAAGTGGTACTGCCAAGGCAAACCCGTCACAATCATCGGTTTAATCCGTATCGAAGACGAGCGTAAAGACATCGGCGACGCCTTTGCCTCGGCCCTAGAGCAGCTGGGCTTCACCGTAGACAGGAGATACGTAACCTTCGACGTGGCGATACAGACGATATACGGCACAGACCCCGCCCAGTTCCAGTGGCACTTCTACACGGAGGGCTGGGGTAAGGGCGGCCTCGACAGATGGGACACCAGCTCAGTTTCGCAGTACTGCGCCTCTTGGTTCGGCTACATGCCCGGATGGGGCACCACAGGCTGGTACAACTACGCCAACGACACGATAGACCAGTTAACCGACAGGCTGTATAAAGGCAACTTCAAATCCTTCCAGGAATATATAAACCTATATAGAAATGCCACGTTGATGTGCGTCCAAGAATCTATCAGGGTGTTCGTTAACACCAACCTAAACGCCTACGTCGCCTCGCCTAAGCTACAAGGCGTGACAGTAGATCTAGGCGCCGGCCTTAGAGCCTCCGTCTTCAACGCCCGGAACTGGTACGTGCCGGGCAGAGACGTAGTCAACGTGGGCCACCTATGGGTATGGACGGCCTCCAGCGCCTGGAACCCGGTGCCGCAAGGCGGCTTCACCGACGTGTATTCAGTCGATTGGTACAGAATGATGTACGACCCAGCCATGTGGAACCATCCGTTCACCGGCGAGCCCATGCCGTTTAGAGCCGCTTACACAGTGGAGACCAAGGGCCCAGACGGGCAGTTCGACGTACCAGCCGACGCCTATAGGTGGGACGCCAAACAGAAGGCTTGGGTGAGCGCAGGCGGCGCCAAGGCTAAGTCTAAGGTCGTGATTAACTACGCCAAGTACGTAGGCGCCAAGTGGCACCACGGCCAGCCCATTAAGCTAGCCGACGTCCTTTACATCTACGCCTTCTTATGGGACATAGCTAACGACCCGCAGAAGGTGGCGAGGGAGTCCGGCGTCGCGTCTTACGTCAATGCAACTATGTCGCTGATTAAGGGCATCCGTGTGCTCAACGACACGGCAATAGAGGTGTATGTGGACTACTGGCACTTCGACCCCAACTACATAGCCGCTCAAGCGGTAATCACGCCCGACATGCCGTGGGAGGTGTACTACGCAGTTGATCAGTTGGTGTACGCAAGACAGACATATGCAGCGTCCAGATCCGCCGCTACTAAGTACAACGTGCCGTGGCTCTCCCTAATTCTCAAGGACCACGCAAAGGCGGCTTCCGACGTTCTACAAGACGCGTTGAACAAGGGTTACTACCCGGAGAGCTGGTTCAAAATAGGCGACAAAGTGTTGTTAACCAAGGACGAGGCTCTTGCCAGGTACAAGGCGGCGACTGATTGGTACAGCAAATACAACCACATGATAATTTCGCAGGGGCCCTTCTACCTCTATGCCATAGACACCGCTAAGCAGTACATAGAGCTGAGGGCGTATAGAGACCCCACATATCCGTATAAGCCCGGCGCCTTCTATTTCGGCGTGGCGACGCCGCTCACCATAAAGACAGTTAACGTGCCCACGGTGACCCTAGGCCAGTCCGCCTCGGTGTCTGTGTCTCTAGAAGTGCCGCAGGGCGCCGGCAGGATATACTACAAGTGGGGCATCATAGACGCCACCACCGGCAGATTCATCTACACATCGGCCGAGGCGTCGACTACGACGGTCCCCATCACCATCACGATGCCGGCCGATGTGGTCTCTAAACTAACCGCCAACAGGCCGTATAAGTTCTGGGTCTACGCATATGCAGAAAACGTACCGATAGTGACCGAGGCCACTCAAGTCTTCGTGCCGAAAGCCGCCGCGCCCACTCCAACGCCGACTGCCACCACCCCGCCGACAACGCCCACTCCAACGCCGACTACTGCGCCGTCGCCTACTGCGATAACCACTACGACCGTAGCGCCGGCCACCGGCACCACTGAGGCGTTGGCCGCCGGCGTCGTCGGTATATTGGCGGTGCTGGGCGCTTTGGCTTTCGCCCTGAGGAGAAGAGGCGGAGGAGGTCAAGAGACTAAGACTAGATAGATCTATATAAACTCGCCGAAAGTTTTTTTAAACTTCTTATTTTTCAATCCCATGGCTTCTCTAACAAAGACGCTCATAATCAAGGCGGTTTCTCTCGTGGTTGTTTTAATCGGGGTATTGGTTCTGTTAGCTGTGATCATGGGCGCGACTGGACTCTCGGACAAGATGCTGAAGTCGATGCTAACAGCGGAGGTACAGGAATACAAACAAATGCTCATCCGACAGGGCAAAGACCCCGAGGCGATACAGAAAGCCATTGAGGAGTATAACAAAACTAGGGCAGAGGCGTTGGGGATAGACAAGCCGTGGTATGTGAGACTCCCGCAGTTGATCTACCGACTCCTTGTCCTAGACCTGGGGAACTCCCGTACGCTTCAGTCGTCGTGGGGCTCAAACAAGATCTCAGACTTGATACTGGACAGGTTGCCTAATACCATCATCTTAACGACGACGGGGATATCTCTCACGGCGCTCGTAGGCATCTGGATAGGGCTATATATAGGCTCCAACATAGGGGGCAGAGCCGACAGAGTAGTCTCCATTCTATCGGCCGTCTCCTACGCCTTGCCGCTGTGGTTCGTAGGCCTCGTCTTAATACTCCTCTTGGCATACGCCCCCAAGATACTGTGGGGTGTCCAGATATTCCCCCCGGGCGGCATGGTGTCTATACCACCGCCGAAGGACCCAGTGGCCTACTTCCTCGACGTGTTGTGGCACTTGGCGTTGCCGTTGATAGCCTCTTTCATAGTCTTCTTCGGCGGCTGGGCCTACTCCACTAGAAACATAGTCTTCAACGTCTCGCAAGAGGATTTCGTCAACTTCGCCCGCGCCAAAGGTCTGCCGGAGGGCGTGGTCAGAAGCCGCTACATCCTCCGCCCCTCCCTCCCGCCGATACTCACAAACCTAATCTTAAGCCTCGCCTTCTCGATATCTGGCTACATAATCACCGAGAGAGTCTTCAACTGGCCCGGCATGGGCTCGTTGTACTACGACGCAATAAGAGCCCTAGACGAACCCGTCATCTTCGCCCTCACCTATGTATTTACGCTAGTTTACATAGTGGCTAGGTTCGTACTTGAGATACTCTACATAGTAGTAGATCCCAGAATTAGGCTGGCATGATAGTCAAAGACTTCCTCAAAAGCCCCGCCGGCCTGGCGGGCACCATCATCCTCATACTTTTCTCGTTAATATCTCTGTACGTAGTGGCCACCTTCCCGCTGAACTACGGCACTAAGTACTGGTCAAACCCAAAATACTGGGAAGACTACCCCAAGCTCGTGCCCCCCGTTTGGCTTAACTACTTCGTTCCGTATAAACTGCCGCAACATTACGTCAACGACTTGACAAAACCTACAGAGGAGATAGGGAATGTAAAGAAATACATATTTACATATAATCTCGACTCTGATAAATTCCCAACAGGCATAATACTTAAGTATATGAATCTTACATTTTATGGAGATGTTCCCGTAATTTCTCTTAAGGTAAAGAGACCAGACGGCAGAGAGGTGACGCTCATAGACTTCGACGGGGGCATACCGCCGCCTAGGCCAGGGGAAACTCCACCCTATGTACGGTTTGTCGAAAACTCACGTACCATAATACTGGCGGCAGATCCCCAGGCTATTAGGAAAGCCACCGCCTTTGCCAACGAGCTTGGCGTCTCCTGCACCACCACAGATGTGCAACAAGCTGGGTTAGTCCCCTACATAGTACTCGGCGAACCGACCTCCAGGACCTGCGCCGCAGAGTCCTTCAAACCGCTCAAGGGGGAGTACGTCTTCGAGGTGGAGATGATAGGCGACCCCAGAGACCAGCTGGGGATGGTGAGGCTCGTTGTGCAGGGGGCGGTGTACGGCGCCATGGGGACTGACTACCTCGGACGAGACCTCGCCCAAGGCCTCCTGTTCGGTTTCCCAGTTGCCCTCTTCATAGGAGGCGTGGTGGCGTTGCTGGCAACCTTCATAGGCATGGCGTTGGGCATAATCAGCGGCTACATAGGGGGCAGGACAGACGAGGCGATTCAACGATTCGCCGACGTCATGAACAACCTGCCGACGCTACCCCTCCTCATCCTCCTCGTCTTCGTCCTAGGCCAAAAACTCTTCAACATAATACTTGTCCTCGTCATATTCGGCTGGGCCGGCACAACCATCATCGTGAGGTCGATGGTGTTGAGCATAAGAAGCAGTCAATTCGTCGAGGCGGCGAAACTCGCCGGCGCCAGCAGGTGGTGGATAATGCGGCGGCACATACTGCCGCCCGTCCTCCCCTACTCCTTCGCCTTGATAATACTCAGCATACCAAGCGCAATACTGTCTGAGGCAAGCCTAAGCTTTCTGGGGCTGGGAGACCCCTCCATACCGACTTGGGGCCAAATTTTACAACAAGCCTTCGACAACGGCGCTTTGCAGAACTTCGCGTGGTGGTGGATACTGCCGCCCGGCTTCTTGATTGTGTTGACAGCGGTGGGGTTTGTGCTTGTCTTCTTCGCGCTGGAGCCCCTGGTTAACCCGAGGCTTAGGAGGCAGTAAATTTAAAAAGCGGCTCTTCTCGGCCTTTGTGTCTCAGGAGATACGCGCCATAGTCCGCATAGGAGATACAGACCTAGACGGGAATAAGCAGGTGGCCTACGCCCTCGCCAAGATAAGGGGGATCGGGACAGCGTCTGCCTACGCCATCTGTTGGAAGCTGGGCATAGACCCACACGCAATCCTCGGCGCGTTGCCGGAGGACCAGATAAACAAGCTCGACTGGGCCGTCAGGAACCTCCACGAGCTGGCGCCGTCCTGGTTCCTCAACAGGAGGAAGGACCCAGAGACGGGGAGGGAGATGCACCTAATAGGCTCAGAGCTCGTCTTGGCCGCCAGGAGAGACGTCGACCTTATGAAGAAGCTCAAGAGCTGGAAGGGCGTTAGGCACTCCCTCGGCCTTAAGGTCAGAGGCCAGAGGACCGTCACCACCGGCAGATTCGGCGCGACTGCCGGCGTCACTAAGAAAAAGGCGGCGCCTGGAGGCAAGTAAAAATTTAAAAATCGGCCTGTAGGGGACGGTGGTATGGGCGGTTTAAAAAAGCCAAAGAAGAAGTACCTTGCCGGGAAGCCTAAGAAGATCTGGAATAAGCAACTGCTTCTGGAGGAGCTCCAGTTGGTGGGCGAATACGGCCTGAGGAACAAGAAGGAGCTGTGGCTAGCCAGGGCACATCTGAAGCGGATAACGAGGCGCGCCCGCTCGTTGCTGTCTATGACGGCCGAGGAGCGGGCCCCCCTCGAGATGCCCTTCAAAGAAAGGCTCCACAAGATGGGCTTCATAGAAGACCCCAACGTCCCCCTGGATAGGATACTGTCGCTAGACGTCAGGGCTGTTCTTGAGAGGAGGCTACAGACCATGGTATACAGGATGGGCCTCGCCAAGTCGATACACCACGCGAGGCAACTGATAGTACACGGCCACGTGCTCGTCGCCGGGAGGAGGATGACGTCACCCGGCTTTCTGGTCCCCAGGGAGCTTGAAGACAAGATTTCCCTCGCTCAGTGAGGCCTGTAGTCGCGGTACACGGAGGCGCAGGCCGTTGGGACGTAGACGAGGAGAGGAGGAGGGCCGCTCTCAAGGCCCTGAGAGAGGCCGTTGAGGCCGGGCTGACCGCCGCAGAGAGGGGCGACGCCGTAGACGCCGTGGTGGCCGCCGTGGAGCACATGGAGAAAAGCGGCGTGTTCAACGCCGGCTACGGCGCTGTCTACGCCATAGACGGGAGGGCGTACCTCGATGCTGGAGTCATGGACGGCAGGTCTGGGAGGGCCGGCGCCGTGGCCGCGGTGGAGGCCGTGAAGAGTGCCGTGAGGCTGGCTAGGTTCGTGATGGAGCATACGGATCATGTAATCGTGGCGGGAGAAGGCGCGAGGCTCCTCGCCGCCAAGGCAGGTCTGCTCGACACGTACCACAAATTCTTCAGCGAGGAGAAAAACAGGAGGTTCCGAGAGGTTCTGGAGGAGGCTCGGCGCGGCAACTGGCGCTACAAGAAGGTGGTGGAGCTCGCCGGCGACACCGTCGGCGCGGTTGCGTTGGACAGAGAAGGCAACCTGGCCGCCGCAACCTCCACGGGCGGGGTCTGGCTTAAGTGGCCCGGCAGGGTGGGGGACAGCCCCATCCCCGGCGCTGGATACTACGCGGAAAACGGTGTCGGCGCCTTCAGCGCGACGGGGATCGGCGAGGTGATAATACTATCCCTCCTCTCCTACCGGGCGCGGAGCGAGCTTCTAAAAACCGGCGACGTTGCACAAGCCGTGAAAAACGCGGTGCAGCAGGTCACGGCGGTCCACGGGCCCGATACGGCGGGCCTAATCGGGCTAGACGCCAGGGGCAACCCCGCCTATGCCTACAACACAAAAGCCATGGCAAGGGGCTGGGGAAAACAAGGCGAGATTTACGTTGATCTTTAACTCCGCTTCCGCCACGTCTTCGTGTCAGGGTCGAACTTAAAACCCATCTTCTTAAGCTCGTTGATAGTGGCCCTGAACTGAGACTCGGGAAGCCTCCTCCCTCTGCCCACCCTCACCACGATCTCCCCCTCCTCCTCCGTATACTCCACGGGCAACTTCTGAAGATTCTCCTCAATGTTCTGCCTCTTCTTCTCCTCCATTACACCCAGTTTGGAGGGTGTATAAAAATGTTTTAGAAAAGCCGAGATATTTTCACGATCCTCCGCCTCGCCAGCTCAAGAGCCCAGGAAGGTAGCTCGAACCTTTTCAGTACATAATCCACAAGTCTCTCAACTTCATCGCAGTCGGACCCGCCTTGCTCTCTGCAGAGCTTCACGAGGAACTTAGACCTAGCCTCGAATAGCTCCGGCGTCATCTTCACACGTCTGCAACCGTGGTCGTAGGTGAAGCCCCTCTCGAGATCCCTCATGTGGAGGTGCAGATGAGCCGCGGCCTTGGCCAGATCCATCCTACCGCCCTCCACATACATCCCCTCCATTATGGCGTAGCAACTCTGAACCCCCGAGTAGATCGACCTCCCCTCCACAGCCACCCCACCCTTATAAAGATAAAAAATCAATAGACACGTGCAAGTGTTAGTGGGGACCTGCGGCTTCCCCACCTCCAGAAAGACCTTATACAGCGCCCTCGACGCCGTAGAATTGCAGGAGACCTTTTACAACATGCCAAACCCCGACAAGATGGTGCAACTACGCAGGGAGGCGCCCGACTTCCACTTCACGGCAAAGGTCTTCCAAGGCCTCACACACCCGCCTACCAGCCCCACGTATAGAAGGACGCGGGGCTTCAAACCCACTCAAAACCATGGCTCCCTAAAACCCACCAGAGAAAACTTCGAACTCTGGCAACAATACACAGAGGCGGTAGCTCCCCTACAGCCCGAGGTGTTGGTGTTCCAGACGCCGCCCAGCCTAAAACCCGAGCCGCACATCTACGACTTCTTCACAACCATCACCGGCAGGTGGAGGCTGGCCTGGGAACCCCGCGGCGAGACGTACAAAGACCCAAGGCTCATACAGAAGGTAGCCGAACTAGGCGTGGTAATAGCGCTGGATCCCCTCAAGAGAGATCCGCTACCCTCTGCGCTACAGTACTTTAGACTCCACGGGGTGGGCAAGGGCGAGGTCAACTACCGCTACAAGTATACCGAGGACGACCTACGCAAACTCGCCTCCGTTGTGCGAAGCCTCAGGTCAGAGGCCGTCTACGTCATGTTTAACAACGTCTACATGCACCAAGACGCCTTGCGGTTCAAGCAACTACTTAACGCCACATAACGAGCACCACCAGGCTCTGAAGACGCGGCTTGATAGGCGATTTCTCAACTCGACACGCGGCGGTATACGTCCAGGATTTGTCTGATTACATGTCCGCTCTGAAACGCCTATCGCCATGCACAGAAGGGCATGATTCTGCGTGAAGATGCGGCGTATAAATCCACCAGCACACGCCATCCATCTTTCCGCTTTACGTCCTTTTACATCACGTAGTGTATTATCTACAGTGTTCTATTCCGACAAATTAGTCCAAACCGCTCGACACATCTGCGAGGAGCTCTATACACCGTAGCGCATACGCAACGGAAACATAGGCTAAGACAAGGGCTAGATAGGCAACCGCGATTTTCCGCCTCTTCACGGCGGCGAATATGAACAACGGCGTCGGGAAGTTCAGCGTCAGCAGAAATAACTTCGCCGCCTCTAGCAACGGAGAGCAACAACCTACCACCGGCGGGACAGCAATCTGTCTAGCTTCATGACCCCGGCCCGAGGGGCCGTTGAAGGCCGGGCGAGGGCGCCGGTGAGCCGCCCTAAGGGGATTTGCTGATTGCGTCAATTCCGTTGGTGTTGTACTGGTACCCGGGCCAGCACCGCGGGTCATCCATCCCCCGCGGGTAGCCTAACCGTAGAAACGTCTATCTTTAAATCCCCCATCCCCGCCCTGAAGGGCGAGGCTTTCTCCCGCTGTAAAATTTCGTCAACGTGGTAGCGGCCCTTCGGACTAAGGCTCGGCGCCGTGTTCGGCATGGCCATGCGCCTAATGCGCGCCGTTAGGCCCGCGTCCTATGTTCCGCGACGGCTTCGGCCGACCTATTCGTCGACGCGTATCTATAACGTTGGAAAAAGTGAGAATCAATTCAAATAGGGGCTCAGGTAGAAGTAGGCCGAGTCGCCGGTTTGCCAGTTGTCGGGTCTGTCGTGTACGTAGACGCACCTGCTGCCGTATGTAGCGGCCTTCTGCACGACGTAGTCCACCTTGTCCGGCGGCGTGTTTAGAACAATTGTGCACACTCTGTCGGGCGCCACAGAGGAGTAGTCCAGGTAGCTGAAGTTTACGTACTCCTCCAGGGGCGACTCAAACACCACGATCTTATCTGCAATGTTGAAGAAAGTCGGGTCTATGTTGGTGCCGGGATTAAGCACGACGTACCTGCCAAGTCTCTTGGCTCTACTATATATCGAAGAGTAGTAGCTATAGGTCTTCAGGCTTGTGGACACCTCGTCTATGAAGAAGCCGTCAACGTTGTAGAACCTTATCCACCTGTCCATCTCTGAGTATATCGTCTTCAAGCTTCTCCTTCCGTAGGAGCTGTATATATAGCCCAGCACCTCGAAGCCCTTCTGCTTAAGCCTGCTGATGATAGAGGCGTATGTGGAGTCCACCGAAGAGCCGGGCCCGTTGTTCACGTTGACCACCACCCACACCTCCTTGTCTGTGGTGAGGTTTAGCAGCTTCCCCCATTCCTGTTCATAGCCGCAACACGGGTAGGAATACAGCGGCACGATGTACACTGCGACACTCTGCGTAGCTTCCACGGCTACCAAGAACACCGCAGTGACCAAAGCCACCACCACTAACGCCACCAACAGATATCTCATGGCCTCCGAAACAACTTATCTAAATCCTTTGAGACTGGCACCACGCCTCCAAGCGTCGCTACACATGTGTCCACCAGCCTTAACAATAAAATCGGCATTTTAAATCGGCCTATCGGACATTTGGAATCACACGTCAATCTCTATGGACAGCGTAACAGAGTACGGAGAAGCATCGCGGAGCTACCCGACGGCAGCACAAGGATCAGAGGATCCGACAAACACGTAAACGCCCCGGCTCGCTGCTAGGTGCCGCCAGCTCGGCGTCGCCGCGGAGCGGGCAAGACCGGCGGCACCGACGCCTACGTGCAAAGCCCGGCAGAAAGACAGGCGGGCCCGGTGGGATTCGAACCCACGACCTACGGGTTAAAAGCCTCGGCGGACCGGGCGGCTGGGTCCTCCGCCGCTCTAACCGGGCTGAGCTACGGGCCCTTTTGGCCTTTTGATTTTGTATTTTATAAGCTTTTCCGTCTTTTTGGGCGCAACAGGTAGGAGAGCCGCGCGGTCCCACCGTCAGGCCAGTGAAACCGTCAAGACGACAGTACCTCTCATGTAACAACTAGGTCGAGGAGCTGGCGGAGGCTTGTAATGATCTTCTTGGCTTTGTTGCAGGGGCTCCGTCTCGCTATGCATATCCCGACGGCGCCTGCCCCCTCCGCCATCTCCC
>Ga0080004_1123217_pt1 | contig 10470 bp, 16 predicted proteins | sample WasSprMetagenome_FD_69207 | JGI IMG/M metagenome (GOLD analysis project Ga0080004, IMG submission 69207) | Sulfidic aquatic microbial communities from Washburn Spring, Yellowstone National Park, USA - WS (SPADES assembly) (version 2) | ecosystem: Environmental > Aquatic > Thermal springs > Hot...
CAAGCGCGAGCTGGTGGTGATCTTCTTCGAGGAGCCGGAGTGGGTGGAGGAGCAACCCTTTTTGCCGGGCCCTGCGCCCCCAGGCCCGATGGCGGAGGCCACTTACACCCTGCAGCACGTGGTCGCAGCCATGCTGATCGGCGGCATCATAGGCGCCGCGGCGGCGTACTACATCGTGTCGCGGAGGATGGTGGAGGAGAAGGAGAGGCTGTACGTGCCGGAGGGCTACGACGTGGTTCAGCTGCCCCCCTACGTCTTCGACGTGATCGTGGAGAGGAGCGAGAGGGTGATCCGCGGTGGCTAGCGTGCTCTCCGCGCTGAGGAGGGGCGGCAGGGCTGAGGAGGCCGGCGGCGGCGACGGCGGCGCGGGCTACGCGCTCGTGGACGCGGGGCAGTGGAGCCAGCTCGTCAACGCGGTGAACACGCTCAGCAGGAACCAGGGCACGCTGGCCGAGCGCTACAGGGAGCTGGCGGCGAGGGCGGAGGAGCTCAGGCGCGACATCGACGAGCTGCGCCAGGTGGTGGCGAACATGCAGTCGATGGTGCTCACCGCGTCGGAGCGGCTCACGGCCGCGGTCATCTCGCAGGTTCTCCAGGTCGCCACGTCCAAGGCGCTGGAGGGCGTCGCCGCGAACGTCACGGTCAGCCTGGAGCCCCTCCAGAGGCAGCTGGAGGAGAGGCTGTCGGCGCTGGAGGCGGCGGCGGCGGAGCGCGACAGGCGGATCGCCGAGCTCCTCGACCAGGTGGCCGCCAGGCTGTCAGACCTGTCGTCGGCGGCCGCCAGGCTCGCCGAGAACCTGGACAAGCTCGGCAGGGGGCAGGCCTCGCTGGCGGACAGCGTCAGGAAGGCCACGGAGCGCCTGGAGGCGGCGCTGTCCAGCCTCGCCTCGGCGGGAGGCGCAGACCTGGCGTCGAGGCTCGACGCCGTCGCCAGCGACGTGAAGGCGCTGCAGGCGCAGGTCAGGGCCCTCTCCGAGCGGGTGGACAGCCTCTCCAGGAGCCTGAGGAGCCTGAAGGAGGAGCTCGTCGAGGAGCTCGCCGGCGAGGAGGAAGAGGAGGGCCGCGGTAGGTGAGAGGCGTGTCGCTCCCCCTCATCACCTACCACCCCGAGCCGCTGGTCTCCGAGCGCAGGCTGCCGGTCAGGGCCGGCGTGGTCGAGGTCACCCACGTCGCGCCGGCGGTGAGCGACGCGCTCTTCGGCCTCCCGGTGGTCGTGGAGGGCAGGGGCCCGGTCGGCCAGTACATCGGCCACCAGGAGCTCGTGAGGATGGGCGAGGAGCACTGGCTCATCGACTTCGGCGTGGTGGTGGTGTACGCGCTGGTCGAGGGGGAGCAGTCGCTCGCGGTCATACCCGTTTCCTTCAACGGCTTCACCACGCCGGACGTGGTCGACGCGCTGAAGAGGGGGCAGAAGATGACGTTCTACGCCCACGTGAGGAGGAGGGGGCAGCTGCTCACGCCGAAGCGCGCCATAGTCAACCTGCAGGAGGTGATGGCGGGCAGGGACGTGGCGATCAGGGTGGATCCCGCCGGGCTCACCGCGGTGAGGACGGACGAGGAGCTGAGGGAGCAGTACCTCAGGCTCCACGAGGAGTACACCAGGCTGGTCGACGTCGCGCTGAGGCTCCAGCGCACGAACACGGAGCTCGAGAGCAGGGTGAGGATGTCGGAGGCCCAGCTCCTCACCCTCCGCGCCTTCATCGACGACCTCGTCGTCAGGCTCTCCCACTACCAGGTGCAGCTGTCGAAGCACGAGGCGACGATCAGCGACGCGCTGAGGAGGATGCAGAGGATGCAGGTCGAGGTCGCCACCGAGAAGGAGCTCAGGAGCAGGCTGGAGACCCTGCTCAGGGACGTGGCGGAGACCATGGAGAGCGCCTCGGCGGCGGTCAGGGCGCTGCGCGAGCTCATCGAGTCCGCGGTGAAGCTGCCCAAGGCCGAGGAGGAGGCGGAGGAGAAGGGCGCCGCGGCGGCGGCCGGCGGCGCGGCCGGGGGTGGCGGCGGTGGCGGAGCAGAGCAGGGCTGAGCCCGAGAACCCCTTCGACGCGATAATGGAGGCGCTCAGCCTGGCCGACTCCATCGACGCGCCCGAGGTCTACGAGAGGGTGAGCAAGCTGCTGGCCAGGCTCTTCAAGCTCGAGCTGCCGCAGCCGGCGCAGCAGCTGCTCGGCGGCAGGGGCGGCGCCACGCTGGTCTCGAAGCTGGTGAGCGCCGCCGAGGAGTACCAGGAGGCGATAACCCACGCGGTCGACGCGGCGAACAGGAGGAGCCCCGTCATGCTGAAGAGGGCGCTCGTCAGGGCGGCGAGGCACCTGCGCGCGATATGGCTGATGTCCTCGGCGCCAGCGGCGGCGGCCAGGGCGGAGGCGCCGCTCGTGGAGCTGGAGGCCACCGACGTGGTGACGGAGTGCGGCGCGGCGGCGGCCGCGCTGCTCGCCTACATAGCGTCCAGGGGCGAGGTGGACAGGCACAGGCTCTACGAGTACTGCGTGGAGAGCGGCATCAACCCCGCCAGGGCGGCGAGGGCGCTGGAATGCCTTATAAGCAGGGGCAGGGTCAGGGTGGTCGTGAAGAACGGGCTGGAGCACTACACGCTGGGGTGGTAGCGTGATCTACGAGCTCATGCTCTTCATCATCGCGCTGATGCGCGGCAGCCTCAGGCCCTCCAGGCCGGAGCTGGCGCCGCCGACGGTGAGCTACCCGAGGCCCAGGCTCGGCTACGCCGTGCTCGGGATGGAGGGCGCCGAGGGCGCGGTGCTCTACCGCTCCGGCATGGCCACCCTCCTGCTCCCCGCGGCCGCCGCGCCGGGGCGGGGGGACGAGGCTGTGGGCGAGGTCGCGCTGCTCGGCACGCCCAGGGTTCTCCTCTCCAAGGAGCTCGAGCAGGTGCTCGCGGGCGCCGGTGAGGAGGGAGAGGGGAGGGGTGGCGGCGGGTGATCGTGATCAGGTTCTACGTCAACCCGGGCTGCCCGCACTGCGAGGCGCTGCTCGACCAGTTCTACACGGTGCTCAACCTGCTGCCCCCAGACGCCGACGTCGAGCTCGTGCCAGTCGGGACGTGGAACCCCCGCCTGCAGCCCGTGCCGCCCCACCGGCTGCCCCCGCACAAGCAGAACTGGACGGAGGACGTCTACTTCCCCGGCGAGGCGCCCGCGCCCAGGCTGATGCGCCGCGCCCTGGAGGGCAGGGAGCTCTCCGGCGCCGCGCGCGAGCTGGCGGCGCGCGTGGCCTACGGCACGCCGCAGGTCGAGGTGGAGGTTCTGAGGCCCGCGCCGGGCGGCGCGGTGGAGAGGAGGAGGGTGGTGTTCACGGGCTGGGACTACGAGAGGGCGGCGGATCTGCTGCTCAGGCTCGTGGAGGTCGCCTGGAGCCTCCGCTAGCGCGAAACGCTTTTTTCCGAGCCCGGCGCCACCGGAGCCGTGGCAGCGGTGGACTTCACAGCCCTGGCGGTCTCCGCCCTCGGGGGCTTCTCGCTGGGCTACGCGGTCGGCTGGGCGCTGAGGAAGATGCTGGTGGTCATCGAGTACTTCGCGGCGCTCGTGCTGCTGCTCTTCGGCGGCGCCGCGATGCTCGGCATAATCACAGTCCACCTCGACGTGGCCGCGTACTGGCTGGCGTGGCTCGCGCAGAGGGTGTTCGGCAGCGTGACCGCCGACACGGTGGTCGGCGCCCTGGCCGGCCTCGGCGCCCCCTTCCTCCTCGGCTTCGCCATCGGCTTCTCCAGGGAGAGGGCGCCGCTGCTGAGCGCCGCCGCGCTGGAGGAGTCCGAGTGGGTGGAGTAGCAACCCTTTTTGCCGGGCCCCGCGCCCCCAGGCCCGATGGCGGAGGAGCAGGGGCCGGCGACGAGGGCCAGCTCGGTCGTGTTCACGTACGGCAAGAGGAGGAGGAGGGAGGAGCTGCTGGAGAGGCTGGCGTCCGCGCACTCCGCGGTCAGCGCCCTCTCCGCCCTGCTCATGGTCACCGCGGTGCTGCAGATCCTGCTCCAGGTGCCCGAGGTCTACCTGCTCGCCGCCAGGCTCAGGGAGGTGGTCTTCCTCCCGCCCGAGGAGGTTCTCAGGAGGTACCCGGAGGTCTACTGGTTCGCGTACAACGCCCCGCTCTACGCCATCCTCCTCCACGCCGGCCTCCAGGTGGCGCTGCACGCCGCGAGGAAGCCCAGGGTGGCGCTGGTGCTCACCGGCCCCCTCTTCTACCTCGACGCCGCGCTCGCCGGGGCTGCCTACGCCCTCTCCGTGCTCGGCCTCGCCGTGACGAAGAACCCCGTCTACGCCGTGTACACCGCCGTCTACTTCGCCGCCCTCTACGGCCTCTCCAGCAGGAGCGCCAGGAGGCTGCTCGAAAGGGTGGAGGAGGCCGCCGGCAGGCAGCGGGGGGAGGGTGGCTAGCGTGGACGCCGGGCAGCTGGCCGCGCTGGCCGCGCTCTACGTGCTGCTAGACCTGCTGCCGGAGCTCCTCTTCTCGATGTACTGGCGCTCCCTCGTCAGGAGGGGGGTGCCCGCGGTCTTCCCCCTCTCCGTGCTCCAGGTCGAGCAGGTCGCGGTGGCGGACGCCAGGAACCTGGTCATCGTGCTGTCCCAGGCGGCGGTGCTCTGGCCCTTCATCGAGGAGAGCACGTTCAGGGTGGCGCCCTACCTGCTCGGCGGCGGCCCCCTGCTCTACGCCTTCTCCGCCGCCTGGGCCCTCGCGCACGTCCACAGGGTGGTCTCGCTGAACAAGCACCTGGACACGCCCAGCCTGACCAGGCTGACCGCCGCCTACACCCTCTCCCTCCTGTCGGCGGGCGCGTTCTACGCGTACGCCGCGAGCGTCAACCCCCTCATCACCTACGCGCTGCACTCCGCGCACAACACCGCGGCGGTGCTGCTCAACTACCTGGAGGCCAGGCCCAGGCAGGAGAAGCCGAGGTTCGTCGAGGAGCAGAGGCAGCGCGCGGAGGAGCGGGCGCAGGGGCGGCAGGGCGCGCCCACCGCCGCCGAGCTGCTCTCCAGGCTGCAGGGCAGCTTCGGCCTCTACTCCGCCGCCCTCTGCCTGGACAGCGACTGGGTGGAGTGGGAGCTGAGCCGGAGCAGGGAAAGGTTTATATGGCATCGGCGGCAGAAGGGGCCTGACGGAGCATGGGCGTAAGGGAGGTGCCCTGGGGCCTGGTCTTCCTCCTCGCCGTGACGGTGCTCATCGCGGTGACCGTGAGCAACCTGCTGCTCGCCGGCATCTTCCTCTTCCTCGCCGCCGTCATGGAGGCGCTGGTGCAGCTCGGCAAGAGCAGGAACCTCCTGCCCGGGAACGAGTGGGTCGCCAGGGTGCTCTTCATCGGCATCCTGCTGATGTTCCTCGGCGCCGCGCAGAAGGGCCTGATACCCCTCGCCGCGCTCACCGGCGTCGAGCCCGTCGACGTCGCCCTCACCGCGGCCATAAGCTCCGCGGTGGCAGTCCTCGTCACCTACGCGGTGAACTACCTCCTCCACCACAAGCTGCGCCTGCCCGCGCCCAGGCGCGCCGCCCTCCTGCTGGAGAGCAGCGAGTGGGTGGAGTAGCGCCCAGGGGCGCCGGGCTTGGGCGACGGCAGGGCCCTCGCCGCCTTCGCCAACTCGACGCTGGCCTTCGTCGAGCTAGCCGCGGGCCTCGCCCTGCTCCAGTACAACCCGGTGCTCGCCTTTCTCCTCCTCGCCGCCTGCGCCGACAACCTGCTCGACGTGTACGCCGCCACGACCCGGTGGAGCCCGCCCAGCTGGTACCCCTACGTCAACGCCCCGCTGGAGTTCGTGTCCCTCCTCGCCGCCATGGCCGGCGTGGCCTACACCATCGCCTTCACCACGTACTTCAGCCTCCCCCTCATGCTCGCCCTCCTCTTCGTCTTCACCCTCGACGCCTTCGTCACAGGCTCCGAGATGGCGCCGCAGAGCGCCGCCCGCGCGGAGAGCGAGTGGGTCGAGTAGGGGGAAGCTTTTTCTACACCCCCTCCCCTCTCTCCCCCACGTGAGCGGCATCCACAAGCTGCTGGCGGCGCTGCTCGCCCTCCTCGCGCTGGCGCTCGTCACCCCGCCGCCCCAGCCCCTCGGGCCGCCGCCCGGGCAGCGCCACGGCAGGGCGGCGCTCGGCTTCTTCACGCAGCAGCTCTACGGCGAGCGGCCGGTCGCGCCCGGCGAGGTCTACCAGTCGGGGTACACCGGCGCCGGCGTCAGGGTGGCAGTGGTCGACAGCGGCGCCGACTACCTCCACCCAGACCTGGCCGGCGCGGTCGAGTGCCTGGTCTCCTTCACCGTGCTCTCCGGGGGCAGGCCGCTGGTCTGGTGCGCCGGGGTGAACGGCACGCTCCGGCAGGCCTACGAGTACGAGCAGACGGTGTACAGCCTCACCGGCCGCTACCCGTGGCTCGACGAGCACGGCCACGGCACCCACGTCGCCGGCACAATAGCTGGGAGCGGCGCGGCGAGCGGGGGCAGGTACAGGGGCGTCGCGCCCGGCGCCAGGCTCTGGGTGGTGAAGGTGTTCGACGCGAAGGGCGAGGCCAGCACCTCGATGATAGTGGCGGCGCTCCGCTACCTCGCCTCCGCCCCGGTGGACGTGGTGAACCTCTCGTTCGGCGCCGAGGAGGACGACCCGGCGCTCCGCGACGCCGTGGAGCGGCTCGCCGCGGCGGGCAAGGTGGTCGTCGCGGCCGCGGGCAACGCGGGCCAGTACCCCTACAGCGTCACCTACCCGGCCAGGTACGACCGCGTGGTGGCGGTGGCCGCGGTGCTCAGGGACGGGAGGCCGGCGCCCTTCAGCAGCATGGGCGGGCCGGGGGTGGAGAAGCCGGACGCGGCGGCGCTCGGCGTCGCCGTGGTCGCGCCGCTGCCCAGGTACACCGTGACCATCGAGGCGGCGAGGCTGGACGAGTACTACGGCGCGCTCAGCGGGACGAGCATGGCCTGCGCGGTGGCGAGCGGCCTGCTCGCGCTCTGGGTGGAGGCGGTGGGCAGGGCGGCCGTGGCCGAGCCCGGCTTCGCCAGGCTGCGCTCGGCGCCGGCCAACCCGTTCCCGGTGAGGACGTACAGCGCCGGCTGGGGCCTCCTGCTGCCACCGTAACGTTTAAATCGGGAGGGCGGGAATCCCTGGCGATGAGCATGAGAAGCCTCTGGCTCGCCGCCCTGGCGCTGGTGCTGCTCGCGAGCGCGGCGGCGCTGGCGGCACCCGTGACGGTCAGCGTGACCTTCCGCAACGCCCCGGAGAAGCTCGACGGCCTCACCGCCTACTTCTACTCGGCCAGCGGGCTCGCCGGGACGGCCGGCATCAGCGGCAACGCGACGAGCATATCGCTGGAGCCCGGCGTGTACTACATGAAGGTCACCGGCTCCAAGGTGGCTGTGCTCCTCCTCGTCAACACGACCCAGGCCACCAGCTACACCGTCGACTTCACCCAGGGCTTCATCGGCGTGAACGCCACCGTGAAGGGATTCCCCGGCAGCGTCGACTACAAGGTGGGGATCGGCGGGATGAACGCGACCACCAGCACCAGGTACGCGCTCTACACCTTCAACGCGCCGTCGGTCAAGGTGTTCTTCCCGGAGCAGCTGCTCTTCCCGGCGATCTTCGGCTACAGGCTGAAGGCCGTCACGGTCGACGGGGCGAACGCGACTAACGGCTTCACCCTGAGCACCGCGGGCATGCACCAGGTCACCGCGGAGTACGAGCTCTCCACCCCCAACCTCTGGCTCGTCGTCGGCGCGATAGTGCTGGTCGTAGTGATCGCGGTGCTCCTGGCCAGGAGGCGCGCCACCAGGGTGAGGGCGGCGGCGCAGCTGCTGCAGTCGGAGTGGGTGGAGTAGCCCACCCCGGGGAGGAGGTGCGCTGGGTGCTGGCGCTGCGCAGCGCGGGAGCCGACAGGCTCCGCGGAGACCAGCTCCTCTCGGCCAAGCGCGTGGCGAGGACGCAGGTCAGGCTGATCGACGTGCTCGAGCCCATCATAGCCGAGTGCGACGCCCTCGCCGAGAAGGAGGTGGACAGGGAGGAGGCGTTCAGGGCCTGCGTGGTCGAGGTGCTAGACCACATCGCCTCCGGCGCCCTCCCCCTGAGGGACGCCTACGCCTCGACGCCGAAGGAGAAGGTCGGCGAGGCCAAGGCCGCCGCGCTGTCCAGCCCGGCGTTCCGGAAGAGCCTGAACGGCAAGGCGCTGGCCGAGCTGGCCAGGCCGCTCTTCGACGCCTGCGAGGCCTCGGTGCAGGCGAGGGAGGACGCGCGGAGCGCCTCCTACCTCTTCGTCTGCGTCTCCGAGCTCGCCACGCTGCTCAGGAACGTGGCCAACGAGCTGCTCTCCGGCCTGGTCGCCTGAAAAACCCCTGGGGAAACCCGTTTTTCTCTCCCCCTCACAGGATCCTCTTCCTCGGCTCGGCGAGCCCAGACCTCACCCTCTTCACGAGCAGGCCCATCCTCTGCGCCCTCTCCTCGAACCCCCTGAGCACCTCCGAGCCGTCGGCCGCCGCCCACGCGCAGCCCCTCCTCCACACCCTGACCACCGCCACCCTGCCGTGCACCTCGACGCTGACCCTGACCCGCCCCCTCGCCGCCGCCAGGCGGCCGCCCGCGAGCAGGACGCGGAACCCCATAGACCTGAGCACGCTCCTCGCCTTCACCAGCACGGCCAGCTCGGCGCCGGGCCCCCAGGCCTCCACCCTCCGCCCCCTGACCTCCAGGCCCCCTGCCCTCAGGCCGCCCGGCGGCAGCGGCTCGACGCGGAAGCCCTCCTCCTCGAGCAGGCGGGCGAGCCTGGAGAGCTCGGCCTCGGTGAGCTCCACGCCCTGAACCAGGTACTCGGCCAGCACCACGCGCGGGCGGGCGCGGCGCGCGGATATATCGCTTCCGCGCCCTCCCAAGCGCAACCCTTTTTGCCCCGCGCGCCAGGCACACCCGTGTCAAGGGTGGAGGAGGCCGCGAGGCTGCTGCTCGACGAGGTCGCGAGGAGGGGGAGGCCGCTCAAGCTGACGAGGAGCAAGGTGCGCCGCCTCACGGGCGCCGACGTGAGCACGAGGCTCCTCGCCGACGAGGTGATCAGGCTCGCCGGGGAGAGGGGCGACGTGGCGGTCTACGTGGAGCGCCGCGGCGACATGAGGAGGGTCATACTCTACCCCAGGTGGCTGGGATCCCCGGTGCTCGACGGGGGGTGGGTGGAGTGATGGGCAGGGGCGCCGTCAGGGAGGCGCTCTGGCTCCTCATGAACGCCCTCGCCCTGGAGGAGCACGAGGCGGAGGCGCCGACCGGCACCGGGCTGGAGAGGGCGAGGGCGCTCAGGGCCCAGGCGGTCGACCTCCTCCTGGGCCTGCTCGGCATCGGCAGGGAGGAGCTGTCGCCCAGGTGGTGCCACCTGAAGCACGCCCTGCTCGCCGCGGAGCACGCCTACGAGCTCGCCGGCATGCTCGCCGGCGGCAGCCCGGAGCTCTCCGAGAGGGCGCTGGCCCTCTTCTCCGACGCGCTCGCCCTCGCCGAGGAGCTGCTCCGGCGGGAAAGGCATATAAGCCTGGAGGCGCCAGCTCAAGCCGATGAGCAGGGGTAAGGTCAAGCCGGTGGCCGCGGCGGCCCTGGCGCTGCTCCTCCTCGCAGCCCTGACCGCCCTCCACCCGCTCCTCCAGCGCGCCGGGGGGCGGCAGCCCCTCGCGGCCGAGGTGCCGCTGACCACAATCATCACCCTCAAGGTCTACAGGAGCGACGGGAGGGTTGAGACCTACCAGAAGGTGGGAGACCCCTGGACGCAGAACCTCATGGCCGCCATGGCCAACCTCCTCTTCGGCAGGTACAACACCAACCCCCTAACCCTCTACGCCAGGGACGGAACCACCAAGACCCAGGTCGAAACCGAGTACGTCACCGGTGTCACCAACGTCGACCCGTACTTGGCTATCGGGATCGGCAGCGGCTCTGTTAGCCCGAGCTTCTACGACGTCGACCTGTCGAACCTGGTCGCGCTGGTCGACGTGGCGGCGGCGGGCGCCTCGGTGGCGGACAACGGGACGCATATAGTCGCCAGCTTCACGGTCAGCTACACCGCCAGCGCCGCCGTCACGGTGAGCGAGGTCGGCCTCTACTGGAAGGCCGCGGACTACGGCACGACCACGTACAGGTACTACCTCTTCGCCAGGGACGTGCTCAGCCAGCCCGTCTCGCTGGAGGCGAACGACATGCTAGCAGTCACCTACACGGTCGCGTTCAAGTACAACCAGCCGCCGATGACCTATAACTTCGCGGCCCTAATGTTCAACTACATTTTCGGCCTCAAGTACTACGGCAAGGCGCTGACATTTACCACCACCGACGGAACCGCGACGGCCACTGCGGACTTCGGGATAGACGTCGGCAGCGGTGACAACATTAAGGAGTACGCGAAGGTCAGGTTCGGGAGCGGGTCGCCCAGCTACGCCGCGAGGATTATGGATGTGAGGGGCGCGCTCGCCATCACGGGCAGCGTGCAGGTGAGCGCGAGGAGCAACTCGACGCCCTTCT
>Ga0080004_1149558_pt1 | contig 10469 bp, 9 predicted proteins | sample WasSprMetagenome_FD_69207 | JGI IMG/M metagenome (GOLD analysis project Ga0080004, IMG submission 69207) | Sulfidic aquatic microbial communities from Washburn Spring, Yellowstone National Park, USA - WS (SPADES assembly) (version 2) | ecosystem: Environmental > Aquatic > Thermal springs > Hot...
CCCTTTTCAACAGGTCGTCAGCGACGTCTCTTGCTATCACCTCATAACCGGCTTGAGCGACGACTTGTGCGATCCCAGAACCCATCGTGCCGAAGCCGATGATTGCCACCCTCTTGATGTCCTCCACCCTCACGTCATCCACCTCCACGCTAGGAGTACTCATGGGTTAAATTAAAAATCTAACCCCCGCTTGTGCTGAGCTCGAATCTTAGATGCAACCCTTTACGTCTGGCGAACAACTCCATCACGTGCATGCGGTGAAACATTGTTTGCCCATGATGTAGCGTGGACAGAACGAGAAAGCTTATTGAAGGGGAAGCTTTAGAGGTCAGTGTGTCATTAGCGACGTAGAAACGTCGCGGGCGTGCTCGGCACTCCCTTGTGCATCATGGTCTTCGAAGCCCCAACTTCTTGGAAACAATCATCAATACCACGAAAAGCGCTATGCCAGCGAGGTCGAGTGCGACGTATGGATATATTAGAAGGGCAGCGTCAACAAAGAAGAGCGCCCTCAGCCAAGATGGCACAGGGCTACCCCACGCTGGGGTGAAACCCTCGAAGCCTATGGCTAAGGCGAATATCGCAAGAGTCCAAACCACGAAGCGTAGTGCTATTGACTCCCAGGACCCCATGAGAAGGAGCTCGGGGGCGTAAGGAAGCGTTAGCGGTATTATGAGCATGGGCAAGATCATCTTCATGGAGATCCAGCCGCTCTTAAATGGGTCTGCCCCCAATACCCCAGCCATGGCATAGACTGTGACCGCTACAGGTGGCGTTAGGACCGAGAAGCAAGCATAGTAGAACGCAAAGAAGTGTGCGACGTTGGCAGGGACGCCTGCACTTATCATGGCTGGGATTATCAACACGGCAACTAATATGTAGGCCGGAGCAGGCGGCATGCCCATTCCAAATATTATGGCCGCGGCCATTGCCATCAACAACGCGAGCAGTAAATGAATCCCCGCGATATGTGTTATGGCTATCGACAGCTTGACCCCAAGCCCCGTGAGCATTATGGATCCCACGATAATACCAGCGCTGGCGCAAACGGTAGCTATGGAGACAAGGGCCCTTGCCGCGTCCTCTAGCCCAGTCACCAAAGCCCTAAGCGTCATCCTAGTCTCTCTCTTAATCATGCTTAAAGCCACCGTGGCAACGCATGCCCAAAAAGCTGCACCCGCGGGCGTGAAGCCTTGACCTAAGAGTATCACCAATAAAGCTATGGGTAAGAACATATGGCCTCTAGCCTTTAATGCGTTGCTAAGCCTCGGAAGCTCTCCCTTGGGGAGCCCTGAAAGCCCTGACTTCCTAGCAATCACATCTATCATAACAAAGAGGGCTAAATAGTAAAGAAAGGTTATGAGCACCGCCATTTTGCATACCTCGACGTAAGGTATGCCAGCCAGGTAGGCCATCACAAAGGCGACCGCACCCATCACCGGAGGCGATATGAGCGCTCCCGTGCCCACGGCGGCGATGTAAGCCGCTACATTCTCCTTACCAATCTTTTCCATTTCTCTGTCTACCATGTCTTTTGTCATTGAGTAGGTAACTAAAGCCGTTGCAGTGGAGCTACCCATCACCATTCCCATGAGATAGGCAATGACGTTGGCTGACTTCAAGCCCCCTCCAACGGACTTCGCGAAGAGCGACCTGCCTAAATCAGAGAAGAGCCGTCCTCCCCCGCCCACGCCTAAGAGGGAGCCAAAGATCGTCATCACGGCTATTTCAAGTGAGGCCACACCCAATACGATTCCGAAAATTCCGTCTACTGTTTGGTACATGTAGCCTATAATCATGTCGAAGGGAAATCCTGGGTGGCCAAAGTACCCAGGAATGTATTTTCCAAAGAAAGCGTAGGCCAGGAAGAACAACACGACTATGCACATTAGCAGGCCTGTGGTTCTTCGAGTGGCCTCGATGACCAAAATTATTGTTATAACCCCTAAGACCACGTCTAAGGCGTATGGGCTGTAGTATCTCATCATCAGGTCTGAGTAGTAAAGAGCTAAATAGCCAACCGATATCAAGCTCAGAGCTATTAATGCTAAATCTATAGCCAAGCTCAATCCATTGCGTTCATGGAATGAAGGGTATATAAGGAACGTGAGGACCAATATTATGGCTAGAAAAAGGGCTCTATGTTGCAGTACTGGTATGCGTATTAATGTCGTAGCCAATGCGTAGAGGCAAAGGATGCTTCCAATGACGGTTACCATTAGCTTTCTTATGCTTCGACGGCCTTCGAACTCGGCCTTCTGCATAGCCTAACCTCCAGAGTTCAGTACACATCTAAGCTAAAGGTTAGAGCAAAGAAAAGTGGGAGAATTATTAAGTTTTTAAGAGTTTCTCTCCCGCAATGCTCTCGCACTAATCCTTCCACAATCCAATGTCTTTGTAGAACTTCACAGCTCCGTCATGGTATGGCACTCCCTTGCCTCTAGCCATGGGACCCCATTCGGGTTGCCATACAGCCCAATTGGTTGACTCTTGGGCCATCTCTTTGTAGTGCTCGTAGATGGTCTTGAGGAATTTGTAGGCGACTTCTGCGGGCAAGGAAGTTGTACACACATAACAACTCAGCTCGGCCACTGTGTGGACTGGATATCCCTGTCCATACATCGTGGGCGGCATATCTGTTACAACGTGTTCTGGGTATGTGCTGATAAACTTCGCTATGTCATCATCGCTTAAGCTTATGAGCTTGGGCTTCAAACCTGGAAGAGAGAAGAGTTCTGTTACTTGCGGTTGAGGAGGAGCGGTCATGAATATGACGGCATCTATCCTCCTGTCTCTAAGAGCGGCAAGTCCTTGATCCCACTCTATCGGGTCGGCAATCACTTTATCCGCTAAGCCCAGAGCCTTCAGTAATGCCATTGCCTTAAGGTTGTTGTATGAACCTGGAGTGCTAACTGATACCCTCTTCCCGGCAAGGTCATACACGGTTTTTATGCCGGTGTCCTCTAAGGTCACGATGTGAAGGTAGTTTATCTGTCTGGGCGTGAGCAACCTTATGTTCGGATTCGGATCGTTAGCAAAGGGGCCTTGCCCATAATAACACTGCATAGCGAATCCTAGCGTCACCATGCCTATGTCGGCCTTGCCTTCTCTCAGCATCTTGAGGTTCTCAACACTACCTGTCGACGCTATGACCGTCACTTCAAGACCTACATTGTATTTCTCGCATATCTTGGCGAGCGTTGCATCTTGAATCCAGCCAGTTGAACCCGGACGGCCGCTAGCAACTTTCAACTTAACTGGTTGGGCAGGAGCGGTAGGCTGAGCATACCACCAAGCCAATGCCCCAATCGCTATTGCTATTATAACTATGACTAAAGCTATGGTAACGTTCCTTCTTAGGGGCATTTTTTATCACTGTTAATAGTGTTTTTTTTTACCTTTAAAACTTTACTTCTTTTTCTCCCTCTTTTACTCTCTTCATAAATGCACGGCCAATCTAAAACAAGACGAAGAAAGACACTACGTGCAAATCATCCTCAAACTCGCGCGTAGACTTGGCGTGAGAAATAAGTTAATGAAGGATTGTCCTAAGCCAAAAAAGTCTTGTCTTAACCCATCTTCAACAGTTTTCTGCCGTTTCCACTAAATATGTCTTCCTTCTCCTCAGGCGGTATGTTGAGCTCCTCGATGCTCTGAACGGCTCTCTTTAAGTCCCCGATGACGTGGGGGTAGTCACTTCCGAGTACCATTTGTCTAGGACCCACAGTCGCGTAGGCGCACATTAAGGCTGGCTTGTGAAAGGCAACGGTGTCGTAGTAAAGGCTTTTCAAATAGAAGCTAGGAGGTCTCGTGATCTTCTCCCTACACTCAGGATACGCCCTGTAACCGTTTTCTATTCTCTCAAAGAAGAACAGCAAACCAGCCCCAAGGTGGGAGACGATAATCTTCAATGGGTACTTCTCAAGAATGCCGCTAAAGATCAGCCTAGTTATAGCCAAGCAAACATCGAACTCGAAGCCTATAATGGGGGCCAATCTGTATTCTTCCATACCTTTCGAGGAGAGCGGGGGCGCAGGGTGTATGAGTATCGGCACGTCAAGCTTTGAAACCACCTCGTAAAATGGCAAGAACAGGAGATCGTCGAGAGTCCTTCCCCTTACGTTCGATAATATTATGAACCCCTTCATTCCGAGCTCTTTCACAGCCCTCTCGGCTTCTTCGACGGCCGCGTCAGGTTTAAGCAACGGCACGCTAGCGAAGCCGACGAACCTGTCCTTGTACTTCTCCACAACTGAGGCTATGGCGTCGTTGGTCTGTCGTGCGAGCTTGACGCTGTCCTCTGGGCTGGCGAAGTATACGTTTGGAATGGATAGTGAGAGCACTTGGACATCTACTCCGGCTTCGTCCATGTCCCTTATCCTGAGCTCGGGCCTATACATGGGCTCAGTTATGGTCACTACTTTCATGCCCCTTTCCTCTATGACGATCCTTCCGAGCGCATCTCTTGTGACGTTGAGTTCGCCCCCTAACTTTTTGATGCCCTCAAGATACTCCTTTGGATAGAAGTGGTTGTGGAAATCTATCTTCACTCAGAAAAACCCCCCATATACTATTGCAAGGTTACGAATTTAATCCTTTCTAAGAAAATGCGTTGCGCCATCATGACTGCTACGCCTCTAAAATTTTAAAGACATTCTCCTTGAGCAAAGGAAGGGGCCTTGCTCATTGGAATGTGATGCACGAACTGCCCGAAAGCCTTCTTGAGGTCTGCGTCAAGCTGTTAAGACTACGAAGTAGATATAAAAATATGCTCATGACATAGCGAAGTCTTTAAATAAAACCAAAACTAAGATAATTAATATCAAGCAAAAGTTAAAAAGCCATGAAAGAGGCAGGACTCATTTATGGACGTCAATAGAGTCGTATGTAAGGAGTTTGTGGCTTACACCTTTTGTGACGCTTGCAATCAAGTCCCATATTGCGGCATAAAGTGTTACTTGAGGAACGGTCAAATAATCAGGGTCGAGAGCTGGGAAGGCTTTCCAAACGCACCCCTTTGCTCTAAAGGCTTCGCAACGTTGCAAAGGCAATACCACCCGCAGAGGCTTGGACATCCACTAAAGAGGACTAAGCCAAAAGGCTCGCCAGACCCTGGCTGGACTAGAATAAGCTGGGAAGAGGCCTATGACATTATCGTTTCAAAGATGAAGGAGATTAGAGAAAAGTACGGGCCTGAAGCAGTGTTGTTCTACTGTGGAGATCCGAAGGAAATGAGGCCAGCGGTCTCGCGCCTCGCGACGGTTTTCGGCTCTCCAAACTTCGGGACAGAGAGTTCAACATGTTACAGAGCTGCGGCCCTAGCGTCTCAGCTGATGTTTGGTTTGATAGCTCTGGGCAATCCACCAACTAATGATACTAAGACCGCTCTGATGTGGGCTACTAACCCGGCGTGGTCGGCCCCCTATATCATGCAAAAGCTCTTCTCTGCCAAAGAGAGAGGAGTCAAATTCATCGTGGTAGACACTCGCAGAACCCCGACGGTGGATAAACTCGCAGACATTCATCTTCAGCCCCGCCCTGGAACTGATGCCGCACTGGCTTTGGGAATGATCAATGTGATAATTACGAAAAGACTCTACGACGAAGAGTTTGTTGAGAACTGGGTCTTTGGCTTCGAAGCTCTAAAGGAATATGTGAAGAACTTTACCCCGAAGAAAGTGGAGGAGATAACGTGGGTCCCAGCGGATAAGCTGGTCGACGCCGCTATACTCTTTGCTACAAATAAGCCGAGCACGTTGATGATGGGGCCTTCGAAACTAACGCACTCAATTAATGGCACGCAGACCGTCAGATCGATTTTGACCTTAATAGTAATAACTGGCAACTTCGATGTCCCAGGTGGTATTATCGTGCCCACCTATCCCTTACCATTCAGGCCTCATAACATGGGCGATCCCGATTTCATACTGGAAGAGGAGAAGATCAAGATGAAGAACAAGAGGATTGATAAAGACGACTTCCCGGTGTGGGCTGAACTTGTTCATGAGCAAGTACAAGTAAACCTTCTTCCAGAGTACGTGAAAAAGGGGAAGATAAGAATGGCCATATTGTTTGGAGCCAATGCTACTATGTGGCCTCAATTTAAGGAGTACCAAGAAGCCCTGAAGAACATGGAGTTCGTCGTGGCAGTCGACTACTTCCTCAGGCCTTGGACGCACAACTACGTCGACATAGTTTTGCCTGCGGCAACCAATTACGAGAGGTTTGAACCATTTACATGGTTCGAAAGGAGGATTTATGCTAGGAGGCCCGTCGTGAAGCCATACATGGAGGCGAAGAGCGATTGGCAGATAGTCTTCGACTTGGCGGTCAGGCTTGGCTATGCGAAGGAGTTTTGGGGCGGCGACACTAAGGAGGGGCTCAACTTCATCCTCCGAAAAGCTGGCATAAGCCTAGACGAAATACCCATCCCAGAGGGCAAGGAGATACCTTCGCCAGGCCCTGAAAAACACAGAAAGTATGAGAAGGGGCTCTTGCGAAAAGACGGGAAGCCTGGCTTTCCAACGCCGACTGGTAAGGTTGAGATATGGTCGACGATTTTAGAGAGGTTCAGTTACGATCCATTACCAGTCTTCAAGGAGCCAGCGGAATCACCCGTGAGCAGACCCGATTTAGCTCACAAGTACCCGCTTATCTTGATTACGGGCTCTAGAGTCCCCATGTACACACATAGCAAGTGGAGAGAGCTCTCATGGCTCCGAGAGCTCATGCCTTATCCCGTGGTCAATATAAACCCGAGGGATGCCGAGGAAAGGAACATCAATGAGGGGGACTTGGTATTCGTCGAGACGTGCCATGGAAGGATAAAGGTTCGAGCCCACTTAACCTATGTAGTCCCTCCAAGAGTTGTTGATGTCTTTCATGGTTGGGCATTGGTGCCAGAGGCCCACGTCAATGCGATACTGCCGAGAGTATTCGACCCAATCTCCGGCTTCCCTGAATACATGGCTCTATGCCAAGTGTATAAAGTGAGGTGAAAGCTGTGGCCAGGCTCGGCTTTGTCATAAACTTGGATAGATGTGTTGGTTGTCACACGTGCACTATAGTGTGCAGGGTGTGGACCTATGACAAAAAGGAGGACTGTTGGAATACTGTGCTCGAATTTAATTCACATGAAGATAAAAGAGTCGTGTGGGTACCCTACGTTTGCACGCAGATGGGGGAACCTGCATGCGACGAGGCCGTTAACCCGCCTTGCGTCAGAAACTGTCCATGTGGCGCTAGAATGTATGGAGATCTAGAGGATTGGACAAGCCCCCTTGGAAGACTTATAGTTGAAGGAAAAGCTAAACCCCTTCCTCACGAGACCAATAGGCCAAGAGCTTACTTCTTTGGAAGAATGCCAAAGGACGTTGAGAGCCAGCTACCCAAACCCTCAAAAGTGTTGCCCAGAAAATACATACCTTTAACGCACGTTCCATACTAGAGGCTTGTCTTTAAACGACCATCAGAAGTTGTCCTGAAGAAGCATTGATTTAACGCTTTGCAATAGAGGCCTTGGATCGTAGCTCGCCCAGGAGGTTGGCCTTAAGCTAGCTCAGCGCTTGGCACCTTGCTCATAATAGACTGATGAGGCCTGCCTCAAAGGGCATGCTAGCCAATGGCAAAAGGGGCGAGGCGTACCAAAGTAAGCGAGGCAATCCTTATACCCGTTCAGGCGTTAGTAGTAGTGACCTCGATGTCCACGGCGATGGTAATCGAACTGTTGATCGTCGAGCGCAGGGTTTCGACGTCCAAGTCCATCACCTCTAAAGTGGAAGAGCACCCACCTCGTGGGGCTTCATGAGGATAGAGGTCAAGTGGTGGCTTGAGCAAGCCAAGAGGGACCTGAGGATGGCCGAGGAGCTGTTGAAAGCGGGGTTCTTCGAGGGAGCTGCGTATCACTCTCACCAAGCTGGAGAGAAGGCCCTTAAGGCGCTCGTAATCCACAAGCGCGGTTATCACCTGACACATTCCTGCAAGCTCCTGTTAGACCACCTCAAGGCTCAGGGCTTGGAGGTCGACGGGCTCTACGAATACGCGAGAGAACTTGATGTGCACTACTTAGTTTCGAGGTACCCGAGCGCGGCGAGCGCTCCTCCCTTTGAGCTCTACGACGAGTCGAAGGCCAAGAAGCTGATAGATTGTGCGAGGAGGCTAGTCAACTTCGTCGAGGAGGCTTTAAAATAGTGGAGGAGTTGAGAGAGGCCATAACACGGCTCGCCAACCGAATGCCGTTCAAGGTGAACTCGATAGTCCTCTTCGGCTCTCACGCCAGATCAGAGGACTTACCGTGGAGCGACGTCGACCTCCTTGTGATCTCCGAAGGGTTCTCGGGGATGAGGAAGAGCGACAGGATAGGCTTGGTCCTTGAGAGGTGGGACTATGCAAAGCCCGTCGAGCCGGTATGCCTTGCTCCAAACGAGGTTTCAATAGAGGACCCCCTCATATGGGAGGTCTGCAGAGATGGGGTCATTGTCATCGACGATGGTACTTTCAGCGCGATTAAGACCGCATGCCTCACATATTTGGCTAAGAACAAGGTGAGGAGGCTCGAGTACGGCTATATCATGCAAGAGTAGTGAGACGTGAGGGAGTTGTCCTGAAGTCGTCACTCGTAACCTCATAAAAATGGGGCATGCTTTCACGCGAGGTGCATACTTCTCCTAAGCCCTAAGACCTTGGCCACACGCCTTCATGCTCGAGGATGCGTAGTGATCTTGAGAAACCTCAAGAGGAGCTTGAATAGCCAGCGAAGGCCGAAGACTCTCACGCTGTGCTTGATGGTCTCTTTGAGGGCAAGAGACATCTTTCTTGGCGAGAAACCCGTGGAAAGGACCTCATTGACCCCTTTCTCAGACCAATCGTACTTGAGGCCGCGTACGACGACTACAGGCACTCCCTCAGCTCTCTGGCCCATGAGGAGCGAGGCGGCGGAGCACACCAAGAAGGCCAAGTTGTCCACAGCTCCAAACTTAGGCTTCCCATAGGAGTCAAGCTCCCCGAACTCTCTCCTCATAGGCTCAATGCCGTAGGAACCTCTCGCTACGTCCATAGCCCCCCATGGGAACAGCTCCGTGTCGCTAATGACCACTGAGACCCTCATCCCAGTCCTCTTGAATACCTCGTCTGAGATCCTCCTCGCCAACTCGTCCAACCTCCTAGGCGGGATCGAATAGATTCCGGGCGGGTGGTTTGACGTGTCCATGCCGGACTCGCTCCACAACATCCCATCTCTCATCGTTATGAACACCGTTGGGTAGAGCTCCAGGGCCTTCGCCGCCTTCGACGGATCCTTTGAGAGGGACTCTAGACCGAGGAGCTCTGTAGCCAGCTTCTTGAAAGGTAGTGCTAGGATTATCCCGTCGCTTTCTCTCAAGAGGAGCTCGACGAACCTCGGGTCCGAGCCCGCCCTTCGTGCAATTTTATAGGCCTTCTTGGAAGGCTTGACGGTCTTGATGTCCACGAGGAGGCCCAGGGCCTTCGACAGAATCTTGCTAGCGACGACGATCACGTCTCCATCGTGAAGGGAGGTGCCCTCATCGCTGATCGCCTTTAAGATTAGGTCGACTACGTCGTCTCCCGGACGGACTTCTGGTAGCCTTAGCCCTATTAGCTCGATCTTCAACTTCTCCACCAAGATTACTTCTCCTAGACCCACCTATTGAGGTTCCACTCGTCCTTAGCGATCATAGGGCATGGATTCTTAGAAGGCCATAGACGAAGGGTCTGACCTCGTCGAGAAGAGAAGATGTTAGACGTGGTCTGCGATGAGTTCCCCTAGACGAAGCGATGTGATTGAAAACATGAATGGGTTACAAAGAGGGTCTACGGAGAGGAGGTTCAATACTCCTCAAGGTCTAAAGGGTAAACGTCTACGGCTTTGCGTTAGCTCACAAAAACGCTACACGAACTCTCTACGCACCTTTCGAGCTATTTAGTTAACGTGTCAGTAGAGCCAAAGGAAGTCTTCCTCGAACTAAAGGCCTCTCCTCTCCCTCTTACCGAGCTCGTCTCTAAAGCACCAAACCCCCTCGAGGGGGTCAATTATCACCACGCGCAATGCGCTAAGCAACGCATCGTTCAATAGTATGAACCTCCCTCGAGTGGCGTAAGCGTAGGTCCTCACGGGACCCTCAGTCCTGTCCTCTGCAACTACGTAAACGTCTAGAGGCTCCATGAGCTTGGGGAGGAGCGTCCTGCTCCCGTCAGCTAAGGTCCTCTCTACGAGGACCGTCCTTGGCCTCTCCCCCAGCAATTCCCTGATGAGATCCTGTGGAAGCGCCATCTCGGGCTCTCTTCCAGCGAAGCCGCTGTTCGCTATCCCCAAGCCCTCCACGTGCTTCCCGCTGTAGTGCATCCTAATCCTCAGCCTCAGGACCACTTGATAGCACCTCTTCCGATAAAATGGCGGGCATCAAGCCTTCCACTTCTTCAGAGAGCTCGGGAGGTAGAATTGCCAACATGGG
>Ga0080004_1172235_pt1 | contig 10466 bp, 11 predicted proteins | sample WasSprMetagenome_FD_69207 | JGI IMG/M metagenome (GOLD analysis project Ga0080004, IMG submission 69207) | Sulfidic aquatic microbial communities from Washburn Spring, Yellowstone National Park, USA - WS (SPADES assembly) (version 2) | ecosystem: Environmental > Aquatic > Thermal springs > Hot...
GCTCCTATCCTTTGGATGGGGCTTGGAAGCCCAAAAGCTCGAATGAGGGTCCAAGCCGAGATAGGCAGGGGGTTCGAGCAAACATAGGGCTTCTTCAAGTGAAGAAGCCGTTAACGGGCTGGTGGCACAGCCCTTGCAGATAGCTCCGGAATCATGAAGGGTGAATGCTGAAACAGATGTGCTCCTGAGCGTTGAAGGAGCTGTATGCAAGAATCTCCCGGCTTTAGCCGTGGAGAGTGTCAAAGCCTTACCCTCCACTTCTAAGATAGAGTGAAGTTATGAAGCCTAACAATTAAGAAGCCATATTCTTAAAGGCTATTCCCCTCAAAGACTCCAAATCCTCAACCAAAACCTAATACTTAACATGAAATACTTAACAGTAAAATATGAAACCTTAAGTTGCCACGTCCTAAAGAGCCATTAACCAATTTAAACTACTAAGGCTAAGAAAGTTTATGAAATGGTTAAACATATTATTTAACGTTATTCAACCCTCCATCTATGAAAGCCCGATTCTTTCCGGAATATTTTTATCAGTAATATATATTGCTTCTTCTATTTATTTATGGTGTTGGTATGGGTTTTGTTGTTTTTGATGAGGGTTGTTTGTGGTGTAGGTCTTTAGCATATCTTATCCGTAGGGTTTCCGATGTTGATGTTATTCCTTTAAGGAGGGCTGTAGAAATTGTTAATGCTAGGTTGGGGAAGGGTAAAATATATATTTTTGATGATGATGGTGTTAGGGAGGGTTTGAAGCCGTTAATTAAGCTATTGTTAGCTAGGGGTAGGATGGGTGTTTTAAGAATTATCCCATCATATACAGCATATAGGCTTGCTAGAGGAGCTAATCTTAAATGTGGATGTAGCTATGGGAGGAGGATGTTTATAAAGGGTTTGATTAGTCTAGTACTAACAGCAGTAATAACCCAGAAAATATCACCAATATTAAGTATAAGAAAATATATGCTTAATAATAGTAGTTATTCACATCCATTTTCAAAGGTAAAGTTTAAAAGCTCCAGAGAGCTAATAGGAGGTGAGTTTGAAAAAGCTCTTGATGAAGCATTAAAGAGTAAAGATGTAGGTAATGTTACAAATATTGAAAAGATAAACGTGAGAAATACAAAAGCATTTACACATACTATTGATTTTAGTAATGATGAAATAGAACTTCTTGCAGTTGCGCTTCCAGTTAAAGGAGGTAGAGAGAGTATAGCTTACTTTAGGGCTGATAAGCCAGTGGAGTGGTTAAAGACGGAAGCATTGCTTATAGCTTATGAATCAGGTACTTACATTGTAAAAATGCGAAGTATTAATGGAGTAGTATTTAATGGAGCTAATAGCTTACCTATAAGTCCTGATTATACCTTAAGGGAGGATTGTCCAGTTTTATGTGATGAATATGATCCAAATCTGCAATGCCCCGGTCCCTACATTTGCGCATCAGATTGTTGTGGTGGCACAGATAGCTGTTTAATTTTATGTTGTGCTGCTTTTGAAGGAGCTTGCTCTGGACTTTGCTACATTATAGGTCCCGCCTGTATAGCCTGCTTAATTGCAGCTTGCCCTACATGCGCATGGCTTATTTGCTGTAATAGATGGGCTAAAGAATGTATACTTGCTCCAGGACCATGATGGAAGTGGATAGAGGTTGATATGGCTAAACTCAGCTTAATGTTGGGATTTAAGCTGTTTTTTGTAGCTCAAATATCTACGCTATCCTTCTTTATTTTTCTATACTTGTTTAATGGTGAAATAAGTTTTCTAATACTTTGGTTGAAGATAGTTTTGGTTTCTATACCAATAATTCCCCTTTTAACCTTTATTCCCTACCTATATACTCCACCAATAACTTTTATAAAAGTTCTTACTTTACTCTGCTTAGTAACTATCTGGTGGTTTACAGCTTTAATACTTTCTATGACTTTAGAGAAGTCTTATGGAGAAGTATTAATATGGTGGATGAAATTCTTACCTGTAGCTTACGGAGCACCATTAACTATACAGCTTATTATAAAGAAATATATCTAGACACTATAACATGTTTAAACATATTTCATTGATTGCTGCTATCATAAGCTATCTAATACTTTACGTACTGTATATGGTATCTTATGGTGGTAGGATGCTGACTGATCCTCTTTGGTATTACTACATATATGAATGTTAGTACTATGTATGCTGTTATGAGCATGGTTCACAATGTGTTATTATCAGGGGCCATGAATAGATTTAATCGTAAAAGAGTGATTATATCTATTATCTTTTTTGCATTCTGCATTTTTCTTCTTCACTTATTTACTCATAGAGGAAATGTGGAGGAGATTGTTTGGTCATGGATATTATCTATGATTAATCTTTCTCCCCTTCTCCTTCTTTCCTCTCTATATCTTTACTTAAAAGCTCAGCCTATAAATACTAAGAAGATGCTTATTACGATACTTATATACGTTATCTGTTTACCTATGTTCTTCCAACTTACAATTTTAATTGCAGGAAAATATGAATCGTGGATGAATGGAGCATTCATCCTCCTTACAGTTATATATTGCATACCATTATGTAAACTTATATATAGATGGTGGAAATTAAAACCATCAAGCAATGAATCAGACTATAGTGAATGCTCATCTAAATTTGAATGCTTGCTATTCTTCCAGAATCTTTTCAAATCCAATATTTCAAAGGAGTCCATGATTATTGTTATTGCATCAAAATGATCCCTTATTCTTTCAGTCATCAGCTTCATTATTAGAACATCCTCAATTGGTGCAACCTTTATACCAATTTCCATTCCTACATTTTCTTCAAAATACGGCTTTATAGAGGATTTAACAGCATTTTTGAATATATCCTCTGGTAAAAGATATTCTAACCCCGTGCTCCAGTCAATCACTTTATCTACAGGAATATGGAGTTGTATGGATTCATTATCGATTTTCTTACTACCCTTCACTCCATACTCTGTCTTCTCAAAAGTATATTTCAGCAAATCAAATACTCCATGCAAGGCTGTTAAATCTCTTTTCCTTGTAATGAAATCTATATCCTTCGTGAACCTCCAGCTTCTTTCCTTTGTGTAAGCTCTTACAGCATAGCCTCCTATCAAAATAAGCTCCATGTTGAATTTTTCTGCTTCTTTACAAATTCTTTCCAAATCCCTTAAGCTAACCTCTTCAATTCTAGCATTACTTAGCAAGCTTGACACCAAAATCTTCTAAAACTTTCCTTATAGTTTCTCTTGGTAAAATTACTCTAAGACCCCATTTTTCGCTCAGCTCTTTATAGCTCTCCAGCCTTCCACTAATTTTCTCCAATTCTTCTTTTTCACTTTTTGTTAATAGTGCTTGATGCGCAAGCTTATTACTTAATTCCTGAAATCTCGTCAGGAGGACATCATCCCTAGGAAACATTTCCCCGCTTCTTCCCTTCACGTTTTCTTTTATTCTTTTTATAATTTCTTCTTCTATTAAATGCTTAGAGGATTCAAAGTTTATTGCATCTAGTAGAAATCCAAGCTTCCTTGAAATTCCATATTTTTCTGCGAGATTTATTAGGCCATCCTTTCCAAACCATTTTAGGTCTTTTTTCCGCAAAATGATTGCAACAGCTTCCATTATGCTATTTTGTGTTTCTCTTCCTAACAACTCAATTAAAAGGAACTCTGGCTTTTCTATGTAATATCCTTTCTCTGCTTTTGTCCTTATTGATTCTATTGGTAGAAAAGAGTGAAGAAGCCTAACATAATTCTTTATCTTCTTCTTTTCCGTCACCGAGCCTATGAAAACTCTGGTTTGCTCGTCGGTGAGGAAAGCTATCCATTTACCTTCGTCTCCAGGCTTGATTTTTATCTCAAAAACTTTAGGAGGAATCATGTAGCGATGGTAGTAATAAGCAGCGTAGCTTCCTGTTAAGGCGTAAGGAAGTTTATCGTTTATGAGAAGAAGCTTTTCAATGAAGCTTTGCCTTCTAATCCTTTCCTTTTCTATCAAAGAATAGATTGCAATCGCAAACCCCACGTCTTCTGGGGAAATTAGCCTGTAAACCCTTGCTCTATAATCTGTTTCGCTTCTTTCTTTGCTTAAAAAACCCCTTTTTTCAAGCTCCCAAAGTATTTTAACTGCCATTACTCTGCTTACTCTCAGCTGCTCAATAACTTCTTTAAATGTAAATTGTTTATTCTCATATCTAGCCCATAAGCTATTGTAGTATTTCTTCAACCATTCTGGCATTTCCTTTCTCATGGAATCACAACTTATATTACTAATTTAGGTAAACTAATTTAAATAGTTTACCAGTTTAATGAACCTTTTTCTTTTTCCTTAAAAATGCCAAAATTTCCTAAGCATTTTATTTCTCTATTGCAAGTTAGAATTTATGGAAGGGGAAAAGTCCCTACTCTAACTATATTCTTCATCTAACCCCCCAATTATTTCAACAATTTTCTTTCTTGATTTTAAGCCTGTTACGATTCTTACTTGAGAAGATGAAACTTTAAAATGTTTAGCTAATTTTTTAATAAGCTCCAAATTTGCCTTTCCTTTCTCAGGCATTGAAGTTAAGCCAACGATTATTTTATTTCCTTCAACCTTAATAAAATCTTTGTGGAATTCTACCTCAACTTCATACATCAATTTTCTCACTTCTTGCTAATAGTTTATAGTTGTTATATAAAATGCTTATGGTGTTAGTTTAGCTTTTATTCCTAGCCTTTTTCTTATTTCATTTGCAAGAGCTACTGCATCCCCAACTCTATAGTTATCTGTTATTACAAGCCTTGGTTTGCTTTTTTCCACATATTCAAGCAGCTCATCAAAATCAGAGTGGTCGCTTAAAGCTACAGTATTAATTCTTACTGATGAGGATTATACTCCACCAAGCAATGTTGAGGCTATTAAGATAGTAGATAGATGCATTCAGAAAGGCTCAACAACATATACTGAAGCTTCAAATCATACTTAGGCTTAAACGGATTAGGCTACGGCATGAATACGTAAACCATTAGGGAGGGGAATGGGTTAGGGGGAATGCTAAAGAAAAATTGATAAGAATGAATTCTTATCAATAATGGAAATCATAAAACAATTTATATAATAACAGCTACAATATTTTAGTAAAGAGCGATTATTTAAATATTCATAGTTTAATGATGGTTAACTCCTAATTAATATCTTTCGCTGGCTTTCTGCAACTATTTAGCTATGCTGCTTAACTATTTTCTTACCTCTTGGTTGGGGGATAACTTTAAGCTTAGCGTTTTTAAAGTTAAGATTAAGCTCGTATCCTTCAAATAATTCATGTAGGAATATAGCTAATGCACTAACCTCGGAGTGGGGTTGATTTGTTATTGAGATATTCCAATCTGCAATTAGATACATTTCATGTGGGACCTTCTTACTACCTACAACTACAAGCTTTCTCCTAATGGACTTCCTTACCTCTCCAATAACATCTTTAATAGGAAGCCCGTACATTGTGAGATGAATTACTTCACCACTACTTTTCCACTCCTTAGCGAAGCGTAAAGGATTCTCTATGTATTGAACTTCAAATTCACCACCCCATAAACTTGTAACTTTTCTAATGGTTTTAATTATGTTCTCGTCAAAATCCCCCGAGAAATACATACCCCTAGCTCCAAATGCACGAGCAGTTAACGCTACATGGGATGTAACTCTTACATCTCTTGCCACCCTATGGGAAAGCCTTAAAACCCAAACCTCCACTAGCTCCATAAATACCCCTAGCTTCCACTAAATCCATCTAAGCCATTTAAGTCTTTCTAAACTTAGGTATGCCTAGGCCTGCAAACTCATCTTTTAGATTTTGACACTCTTCTCAACTTAAGCCGGGGGATTCTCGGTTTGTTAGCCTCATGGCTTCATCCTGCCGAGTTCAGGCTGCATCAAGGCAGCTTCTGGATACAGTGTATAGCTGTATCACGCTTTAAGATGTTATAGCTCCATTGTAGTCTGCACTACATTGATAGCTGCGTTTCGAGCATTTGAAGAGGCTTCTGACTCGAGGCCTTATATGTTTGCACTTGTGGCATAGCTTAGACGTTTTTCTTTTGCTTACTTTAATGATTCTTATTCCAATCCATTTGGCTTTTATTCTATGAATTGGCTTAATCTATGGTATGGGAGTCTGTTGTTTATCTTTCTGTTAAACTTTCTGCTTTGCTGTTCTTTCTTATGCTCTTAAGCTTTCCAAGAATAATCATTGAATCGTTCTCTAAAGCTTCATTAACTATTGTCCTACTTAATCTTGTGTAGTATGTTGTTGGTTATTCGCTTTTCTCCGTGCTCAATCTTCTTTATTGTTTATAGGCTTTCTGAGATAGAAGTGGGAACCTGGCAACTTAACATATTGTATCTAACTTCTTAAGTTGCCACGTTCTAGAAGTGGTGTCTCTTGATGTGTCTAAGCTCTTTCTCGTAGAGCTTTAGCTAGGATTGCTTGAGTTCACGGTTGCGGTAATTCACCTTATGCCTAAGTCAACCGCTAAGACTGTTTAAAGTTTTCACTCTTCAACTTCTTCTTTACGGTTATGTAGACAAACAATAGATGAATATTTTAAGCCAGTATGGTGTAAGCTTTGCGTCAGCTCTATAGAAGTCTCTTCTGAGGATTAGTGAGTACTTCCCTCCTTCGGCTTACCAATGCGTCTTAAGGTCTTCCGGCCTGCTGTTTAGTTGTTGAATAGAGTGAAGTAGACCTGTCTTCATGAAGGTAGTGTTGAAAACTTCCCTACCTCTTCGAAGCTTAAGAATCTTAGCCTTAATAGGCGGCTTGCTCACATATGAGAAACCCTTCACTATATCTAAATTTATTAGCAATTCATCCATGGTTAAAACCAGGCTTTCTTGTTAAGCTATAGGTAAGCAAATTTTACGGTTTCCATATGTTTGTTAATTTAATCTTGAGTTTCCTATTTAATGTTTATTGTTTCTAGGATAGGTTTAGAAGCCATTTCCAAAGAGGGGTAAGCTTTATGCTTCCTCTTTCCGTAGTGATTTTATCCTCTAAATCCCATGTTATAATGGTTAGATTGTTACATTTCAGTTTCTCGCCTGCTCTTAGTAGGGTTTCAACTTCTCTTTTTTCAACTTCATTCATACTGGAGATATAGCTTACTTGTATTAATTGCTTTATTTCTAATCCCTCCATTAATATGAAGTCAACTTCTTTCTCATCTATCTTGAAGTAGTAGATCTTTACTGTTGGAAGTGTTGAGTATCTTCTTATAAGTTCAACCGCAACAATATTCTCTATGGCTTTTCCATAGTTCTCAAATATTTTAAAGCCAACAGCATTACTTATTCCAGTATCTATAGAATACACCTTCCTCGCAGCTTTTTCCTGCTCCTTTAATGTTTGCGAAAACTTTTTTATGAAGAATAATACTCTTGAAGTTGCTAGGTAGGAGGAGAATCTCTCAATGGTTTTTTTAGGTATATTTAGGAGTTTAGATATTCCACTATAGGTTACTGGGGAGGATATATTGGTCATGTAGAAATTTGCAAGAAACTCAAGACTCTCCCCTTCTCTTACTTTAAATCTTCTCTCCACATCCTTAACCAGTATGGTTTCAAAATATCTTTTAAGAATAGCTCTCCTCCTCTCCTCACTATTTTCCAGGACAACTTCAGGAAATCCTCCGAACTCTATGTATTCCCTTAACTTCTGAATTATCTCTCTTCTTTTTATTACTGTATCCTCCACCTTCCTCACTTCAACACCTTTAAACTCAAGAAACTCAGAAAAGCTTAAGGGGAAAACCTCAACCGGAATATCTCTTCCTGAAAGTAATGTAGCAAGCTCTTCACTCATTAGCTTAGCTGAAGAACCGGAAACAATGATTCTAGCCTCACCCCTTTCATGTAAACTTCTAACAAATCTCTCCCATCCCCTTATCTCCTGTACTTCATCAAGAATTAAAAGAGGCTTCTTATTCGGCCTTATAAACTCCCTATATGCATCATAGATATCTATAAGAGTATTAACACTGTTACCGCTGAATCTTACCTCTTCAAAATTCACGTAAAGTACGTTGTTTCTCCCAATCTCCTCAGAGATTTTCCTAGCAACTTGTCTAAGTAGGAAGCTTTTCCCACTTCTTCTTACCCCATATATTGAAATTATCTTTTCAACCCCTCCTAGAAAGCTTAAAACTTTATTCAAATAGTTCCCCCTCTCCCTTCCAGTATCAAGTCCCCTCCCCCAGAAGTTCCAGTCAGATAGTATGGAGATTATTTCCTCCTTCCTCATAGTATCATATATAACCCAAAATTTATAAATTTTTGGATCATATATGACACATTTTCACATCGCTATCCTCCCCAACAATTATGAACAACACATTAATTAAGAATTTCAATTTAAGCATCTAAAGTTGATGTATTTATAGTAAGGTTTTTAAGAATTCTACTTATCATATGTTAATGGATCTACTTCAGGAAACCCTTAGAACTCTTAAAGCTTATGGTATAAAGCCCCGTAAAAGACTTAGCCAAAACTTTGTTGTAGATAAACGCTTAGTTGAAACTATTGTTTCATATGCTTCCCCATCGATTAATGATGATGTTTTGGATGTTGGTGCAGGTCTTGGAGCATTAACTGCTAGGCTTGCGGAGAGGGCAGGTAGGGTTATAGCTGTAGAGATTGATAAACGCTTAGTTGAGGTTTTGAGGAATAGATTTAAGAATTATGGAAATGTTGAGGTTATACATGGGGATATCTTAGATTTAAATATTGATGCATCAATAATTGTTGGAAACATACCCTACCATATCTCAACACCAATACTTTTCAAAATACTTACTACGAGTTTTAGGAGGGCAGTATTAACATTGCAGAGGGAGGTTGCTGAAAGACTTACTGCTAATCCTGGATCTCAGCATTACGGAAGACTTACAGTTTCAGCAAACATTCAAGCTAATATTGAGATTGTAGGTACATACCCTCCGGAATCCTTCTACCCACCACCAGAAGTATTCCACTCGGTAGTGCTAATAACCCCGAGGAGTAGAGTAGATGTTGATTTAAAACTTCTAAACAGCTTACTGATTAAACTATTCTCCCAGAGAAATAGAATTGTAAAAACAGTTTTGAGAAGAAGCCTCATAAACGACTTCGGCTTAAATAGGGGTATGGAACTGTTTAAAGCCATAGCTGAATCAATACCTGAAAACAAGAGAGTCTACCAATTAACAATAGATGAGATAGTCTCCATATGTAATAAGTTAACACTACAATTTAAATGCTAGATTGAAAACATTGAAGACCTCTGAAGAATTAAAATAACCATTCCCAGGAATTGTTGAAACGATTATGTGTGGAGATATTGATTTACCTGCACATAAAATAGAGAATAATGGATAAAGCGGGATTCTTAAGTATTGTAGACTGTAAGAGCTATGAAGTATGAGTTTTACTTTCATCACTTATCTTAGAGGATAATGCTTCTTAACAATGATAACACAATAACCTTAGAGCTCAATCACCCCTATAGTATCCTCCTCCATAAATCCCTTGAAGAAGGATAGGTTTAGCTTTAATGAAGGTAAATTTAACATCATTATAAACCTTTACGATAGTTTTATATGTGTTAAGATTTCAATATTATTTATGGCTGCATTGAATGATGCTAAGCTAGTTGGGGGTATAGGTGCGGTGTTTTCGCTTGTAGGTATGTTTATACCAAGAGTTGGTATTATCTTATCCGTTGTAGGCTCCGTAATGGTGCTTATTGCTGTAAAGTATATTTCAGATGTTGTTAACGACCCATTTATATTTAGGAATATGTTGGTTTCAATCATATGTGGAGTAGTTGGTGTTGCTGCCTTCATTATTTTTCTGCCTTCATACTTCATGACTATGCTCCTTACTTATAGAGCTTCAAAACCACTTCCTCAACTCATCATACCTATTATAGCTGCATTAGTTATTGTATGGGTATTCATGGTTTCCTCAGCTTTGTATTTGAGGAAAAGCTATAATAGGATAAGTGATGCTGTACATGTTGATTTGTTTAGGTCTACTGCTACCGCATATTTTGTTGGTGCTTTACTTCTAATAGTTATTGTGGGAGTTATAGTGTTAGTACTTGCAAAAATAATTGAAGCTGTAGCTTTCTTCTCAATACCTGAGCATCCAGTACAGCCACCACCTCCACCATCGTAGCTTCCCAAATCCATATCGTAGACTAATTTGTTTTCTATATGGCTTTAGGGTTGAGTTAGCTGGTTGATTTTGGTTTAGATGGGGTTTGGGTTTCATCGGGCTTAATATCGTTTGATATTAAGCTCTCTCCCCTTGGCTTCGTCGCCCTCTGGATCCCTTTTCATCGGGATCCATATCACCGGGCTCCACCCGCTCGGGTAGCCCCGACCCACAGCTCCTCCTTCATCGTTTTCTCCAGGTCATCGCTGTGGGGAAACCCCCGCATCTTTGAGTCTTTTAGG
>Ga0080004_1134375_pt1 | contig 10465 bp, 10 predicted proteins | sample WasSprMetagenome_FD_69207 | JGI IMG/M metagenome (GOLD analysis project Ga0080004, IMG submission 69207) | Sulfidic aquatic microbial communities from Washburn Spring, Yellowstone National Park, USA - WS (SPADES assembly) (version 2) | ecosystem: Environmental > Aquatic > Thermal springs > Hot...
AATGGAAAAGATATCCGCTCGCTAACGCTCGCTTTTCTCTAGCTCCCGCATCGCACTCCTCTCATGGGTTTCACGTGCATGGTGGCTTGGTCATCGCCTAAGGTTGAATAGAATTATCTTCTATAAAACTCTTCTTTCGCTCGCTCGCCTTCAAGTGTAACTTTTCTTTATCTTAAAGTAGAGTCTCACTCCTATATCTATTGAAAGTGATAGGAAGTAGAAGAAGATAAATGAGGATTATAAAAGCAAGTGAAAAAATCTAGTGAGTTTTATTTTCCCGTCATAGCGTAAATAATCAATCTTCCAATAAGTCCAGCAATAAGAAGTGCAAAACCCACGATAATCATGCTATCGAACTCGGATCTTGCTTTATCAACTCTATTATTAATCGACATTTTACTCAAATGTATTGAGAAAAGAGAAGGATGATATAAATATTTTCGCCCCCTGCACTCATCGCTTTGTTCCGTGAACTCAGACTCTCGAAGATTTGGGGGTTTGGGTTGGCGGAGCAAAAGCTTCGCCAAGGAGGTTGAGAGTATGGATTTGGTTAGTTTGGTTGATGAGTTGAAGAGGCAGAAAATGAACAGCCTTGACATAATCGCTGAAGATGAGCACATTTATGCGATACCTGACGAGAACTTTGGCTTAGTGCTTGGAGTCTACAAGACTGGTAAATGGCCTCTGACAGAATGGGCTCACTCGCAGCTTGCTGAAAAGACCGGTATTCCAAAGAAGTACTATGATAGGATGCGAGAAGCCGAGGAATACGAGCTTTTAGCTGAAAACATTAATACGTGGCTTAGAGGTGGAAGAAAGCTAATAAGAATTCTAGATGGCAAAGTTAGAGCAATTCTATCTGACAGATACAGAATAATCGACAACTACGATTTGGTCTTCTTAGCCTTAGATGAGTTTCAAAGGAAAGAAACAATTGAAATCCACAGAATCGACCTAACAGAGACTATGCTCTACATAAAAGCCATAGACAGAACATTAACAGACGCAATAAAGGAGCAAGACATAGTTTATGGCGGATTGGTCATCAGAAACTCTGAGGTTGGAGCATCAGCCCTAAGGATTGAACCATTCATATTAAGAAAAGTATGCAACAACGGTCTAATCCTTCCTAGAACCTTAAAGAAGATACACCTTGGAAGGCAAATAACCGAAATAAACGATGAAATAGGCTGGTCAGACGAGACAAAAGAACTTGAAGACAAGGCCTTCTGGTCAAAAGTCAGAGACGTGATTAGAGCAACATTTGACAAACAAACATTCCAATTATGGGCTGAAAAGCTGAAAGAAAGCACAAAAATCGAGATTAAAAAGCCGACAGAAACAGTAAACAACATAGTAGGACATTTAGGCTTAAGCGAAGAGCAGAAACAGAAATTGCTAATGCACTTTTCAGAGCCAACAAAATACGGACTAATAAATGCTGTTACAAATCTTGCAAGCCAGACAAAAAATGCTGACGAACAAGTAAGGCTTGAAGAGTTCGCCGGGCAAATTCTGCAGTCTCCATTAAAAGATTTCGAAATTAACGTTTTGGGAGAGTGAGCACATGGCGGAAGATAAAGTTAACTTTTATTGTGAATTGTTTAGGGCTGTTTACGAGAGGGTTTCGAAGGTTTGTCCTGAAGGTGCTAGGGATGTTGCTTTGAAAATTGTTGAGGAGATAGCTAAAGACTTTAGGGGTGAGCGAAGTTCTCAGCCCAAAGCCAAGGTTGAAGCTAAAGAGGAAGCGGTGGAGTTGGCGACTAAGAAGCAGAGGGAGGCATTGCATAAGTTTGGAATAAAAGACATCCCAGAGAATCTTACCAAGCAGGAGGCTTCAGAGATTCTCGATAGGCTTGTTGGATTTTCTAAGGATGGCGATAGCGAATCCATAGCCAAGTTTGTTGAGGAGTTGAATGCCAAATGGAAGAGGTCTCAGTAAAGCGAATAGACCATCTATTCTTTGAGATGAAGCAGAAGTACATTGAGGAGAGGGAAAGGCTTAGGGAAAAATTTGCGAAGGAAGGAAAGAAACTTGTTTTTGTCCATGAGCTTTGTGAGTGTTCAGAAAAGCGGAAGATGCGTTTAAGATTTCCAGAGATTGAGAAAGCCATAACCTACAATCCAAGATTTGCTTTAGGCCAGCTCGTTGAGGACGCCTTGAAACATAGATTTCAAAATGAAGGCGAAAACGTTTACATGAAAGAATTGACAATGGATGACGGAACCTACGTCATTAGTGGCATGATAGACATAATCGACCCGGAAACGAAAACGCCAATAGAAATTAAATATCAGACATCGTTTCAAAAAAGTCCGCATGAGCATCACATTCTTCAAATGAGAGCTTACCTCTGGCTTTTAAACGCCAAGAAAGGAGAAATCATCTATGTAAGCCCCGAAGGATTAAAAACATATCGCGTGAGTGAGCCCTTAACGGATGGAGAGGTCAAAGCCTTAATCAAAGAAGAGAAAGCACCAAGATGGATTGAGTGGGAGTGCCAATACTGCCCATACCAGCAATTCTGCAACAAAAGTATCCTTAAACATCGATAAAACAAAACTCCAAATAGCTCTTTAAAATAAAAAGCCAAAGAGGTGAAACTAAGCCTCTTTGGCTTCTTTTCAACCTTTCTTAATTAAGAAAATGAAATGTACGAAGTATAGTCAGAAGAACATTGAGTACAGTTAGACCAATAGTAATTAATGAGAATTTTTTAATTGTTTTTCTATAATCTTCTTCATATTTATGTAGGTCTTTATCCCTTACATAATAAGAGCAAAGCGGATGAATACCTCCTTCTAGACCTTGAGAGGCGACTTCCTGATCCGAGAGTTCAGCATAGTGATCCGGTGTTTGGGGCATTACTTTAAGTTCGTATACTGCAGTTCCCTCTCGATATAACCACTCTCTAGGAAGTTCATACCTTCGACTTTCAAAAGAATCTAATTCAAACTTCACAATTCTAAGCGTTAGGACCTCAGCAAGCCTCCACCTAATTAATATTTTTCCCTTCCGCTTCTTAGAAGTTTGATTTTCGATTATTACAGCAAAAAGAGGCTCATTACCAGTAAGATAGAACGGTTTTTCCTCAACAGGCTCAACAGAAATTTTTAGTCCATAATAATCAATCTTTTCTCTTCTGGTAACCATTCTTTCACCAACACCATTTAATCTATATCACACATTAGCTTTTTCGCTAAAACAGATTTTAGACGTCGAAGAAAGATTTATTTAAACAATAAGTTAATCTACGAAAGCTATGGATGACAACATTAAAACATTTGAAGAGGAGTTGAATTCTATTATTGGGATTTGCGATGAAAAGATTAAGCGTTACCAAGCCTTGCTTGAGGAGTATCAGATGATTAAAGGCTCTGCTTTATCATTGCTAAACATAAACAACAACACAAAGAGAAAGGTCGTTTCATTAATTGACGCCTTAAAACAGTTAAAGTATAGGCTTTACGCCTTAATTGAGAGCGAAAACGCAGAACATGAAGATTAAAAACATTTACTGCCCAATTTGTCATCGCCAAACATACTTTACTGGAAAAGCAGTTTATGAGAGCAAAAGGACACAAGTCATTGAATGGAAATGCGCCGATTGCGGTGTAATCCTAAAATCTAAACACGATAAGCTAGAAGAAAAGTATAATCGAATAAGAAAGAGAAGAAGCTTAAGTGCTAGGCCTGTCCTCTGGATTAGAAAAGGAAACTACCGGGACTTGCTTTATTTTGAGATTGGCAGAAAACTTTACGCCTTCCGCTCAATTGATGTGGAAAGACTTGAAAGAGATGAGATCTTGGCAATACCAGTTTATCTCGTCTTGGAAGAGAAGAAACAGCAGACCTTAAGTTTAAGTTATCCTTTTTGCAAATAAAAAATCTGTCCACACCTAATTATTGGTTTAGTAATTAATTGTTAAACGGAAAATAAATAACTGTTAAATTTTAGAAACAATTTAACCATAAGAAGGCCTATATTAGCTTTTACTTTTCTTTAGTGACTATCTCCTTTGCGATTTCTATCACTTCTCTTGGATTTCCACCACAACCACCAAAAATGTAGTCTATTTCATGCTCCCTAATTTTTTCCTCGTTTGTGAAGCACTTTTTCCTATATTTTTTCGCTTTATCAAACAGAGTTGTTAGAGTATCTGTTCTGATATTACCAAGCACTTGTATAGAGGGTTCTTGAAGCAGGAACCATTTACAAGCTAATCCTGTATCTTTATCTACTACACAATTTCCTATATTGGTTATATGTATGCCAGTTAAAATGGCAGGGCATATAGGACGTTTGTAATTTGGCCAAAGCATCCTCTCAACAATGCTTCTTAGATGCTTTGTTTCCTCTTTTGATAATGCTAGTTTTTTCCATATAGGTGGAATTTTAGCTTTCCCGGAAAATTCTAACTCTCCGATAGAGGGGAAAATGTTATGTAGTTTTGCAAATTTAATAACTTCGGGTATAGAGGATAAGTTAAGTTTTGTCGGCACGATCGAAAAAGCCAAATCTGTTGTGCCATTTCCATTATCTTGAGCATAACCAGCTTCTAAAAGGTAATCGATAGCTTGGTAAATACGTTTAGCTTTTCCTTTTCCTCCTAAAATTTTATCAAAAATTTGTTCATCAAATGTGTCTAACTTGATGATTAAGCATACGCCATTTTTCCTTAAGAATTTTGCAACATTCTCATTAATTAGCTGAGCATTGGTAAATAATGAAAGTCTTATACCTAGTTCACTCATATAAGAAACCATGTCGAAAAATTTGGGATCTTCCAGTGGCTCGCCCAAACCACAGACATACATCCATTTTGCTCCGAGTTCTTTAGCTTCTTTTAAAAAATTCAGGGTTTCTGTTAGAGTAAGTTCAAAGGGAGTTGCTTCCCCTACCCCTGGTCTAGAATCGCAGTAAATACAAGAGCATTTACTGCACCGAGCAGTTAACTCTAAATCGATTACTGGCAATTTTCCCTCGAGGTAATCTTTAATGCATTCATCGAGAACTTCTCTACTCCATGGATAATAAATAATCGTTGAATTTTCTTCTTTTTCATATGTTAGGTTTCTCATGATTTATTCACCTTAACTATAGAGCATCCTCCTATGCTTTTAAGCTCCAAGAGTGCTTCAACTATACTTTCTTCTGCGTCATCGGGGACTTCAAAAACTAGGGGGCATGGGATATCGGATGGAAGCTTAATATAGACACGTCTATTGCGCAGCTCTGCGGGATTATGCACAATTACTGTTGCACAAGCAGAATGAGGAGCGACGTAATACACACGAACGTACTTGGCAAGTATTTCTTCTATGTTTTTTCCTTCCTTTTTTGCTAGATCCCCCCACAATTTTTTAAGTTGTTCAAATTGCTCACTTGCTTTACCTTTAAAAGGAATTATGTAAGTGTACTCAACTCCACGCGAAAAATTTTGGTAAATCTCGCGATAATGATCTATATCAGTTTGTAAAGCTCTACTGAGGACTATCACCGATTTTGTCTCTTGCGCGAATTCATGCTGCATCATCTCTTCGGTACTTCTTATAAACTGCCCTTTCTCTTTTAGAATAAAACTAATTACATCTTCGAAAGTCTTTAACCTTTGCGAGAAATAACACATATTATTTGATACTGTTTGCATATCCTCGGATACGGCCCTTTTTATGAAGTGCATACCTATCAGTATTGCAATGATTATAAACCCAAAGAAAGAAATGAATCCCATAATTATGCTTAGGGGAGAGAATGCTTCCCGTTTAAGCATACTTTCAATGAAATTCATCGCAGTGAGTAGACCAATGATAGTTATTGGTATTATCCAAGGATTGTCTTGTAACCATTTAACCTTTGTTGATCTACCAGTATGAGATTTCATCTAATTCACTCCTCCTAGTTTACAATATTCTTTGGTTTCCCTTTAAGAAAACTTTCTATATTATCAATACAGATATCTACTCGACGAATTTGTGATTCTTTAGTTTTATAGGCAGTGTGAGGTGTTAAAACAATATTGTCTAGTTCCAGAAGCTCTTTAGGCAATTCCGGCTTATGTGCTACTTCTATATCTAACCCTGCTCCAAGGATCCTTTTATTTTTCAACGCGTTGATAAGAGCATGGATATTGATTACTCCCCATGTAGCTGAAACTATTACAGCTGTAGGTTTCATGAAATTAAACTCCTTTTCTCCTATAAGATTCATTGAGGTCGGATTAAGATCACAAGTGACAGCTATAATGTCACTTTCCTCTAATAGTTTTGGGAGAGTCACTTCTTTAATACCTGGTAAATTCTTTGGAGTCCGATTATATGTAATTACATTCATATTGAAGCCTTTTTGACCGATTTCAGCGACTCTTGTACCATTTCTTCCTAACCCAATAATTCCTAGAGTTTTATTTGCCAATTCTAAACCTTGAACTTGACCTTCCTCCCATCCTCCCTTCCGTATTACGCGATCGCCGAGTGCTATTCCTTTCAAGATTGCAAGAGCTAAGCCGAAAAGATGCTCTGCTACTGCCTCTCTTGCATAACCAGGAATATTCGCTACTGAAATTCCTAAAGAGCGAGCTTTTTTAATATTAACCCAACTATAACCTGTGGACATTAATGCTAATAGGGAACCGCTCTTCATATTTTCCAAAAAAGGTGTAGGGTCAATCCAGTCTACTACTATTACATCAGCATCCTTAACTCTTTTTCTACACTCATCCAAAGTGGAGCTTTCAAAATATTGGACGCTTCCTAATCCTTCTAGCCTTTGTCTTTGTTCTTGTGTCATTTCAATTTTTTCTAAGATCACTATTTTCTTCAGAGCTCCCATTTTTATGCCCCCTCTTTTTTCATTTCGCTCGGCGCGCATAAAGTTTTTGTTTATATTTTGCTGCATACATATTAAAGTAATCGTGATCTATAGTGCAACTTGGACAATTTAGACATCCATAATTTTGGTTAGGATCAATATTATATTTTACCATGTATTTGGCAGAAAGTCTACTAGCCTTGATTAAATCATCTGGATTTGCAGGTTGTCTTTTTTCAAACTCTGAACCAACCCATGGTTTAAAAGGAAGCAAACAGGGTTGTATCCCTGCTTTCGTTAACTCTCTTATTCCTTCAATGGTCGATTCAATACTTTCGAGACCAACAATAAGGACGCTTCCAACTCTATTAGGTCCAAGGCTGTTTTTTACATAATCGCAAGCCTCGAAATATCTTTCCTTTGATATCTCATATTTCCCAGGGCATATTTTTTCTCTTAAATTATCATCCCATATTTCAAGGTTAAAACCAAATGCTGTAGCTCCCGCGTCTATTAGCATTTGAATATACTTATTAGAATCCGGTGGAACCATTTCTATCCATACTGGTATATTAGGGACTTTTTTTCTAATTTCATTTAAGCATGCTTTAAAATATAGTGCACCCTTGTCTGGTGATAACCTTGTTCCACCCCCTAAACACACTTGATAATTCGGATTTTCTTTATAAGCAGCATAAACCACTTCCCCTATCTCAGAAGGGGCACCGATTTTCCATTTTCTGCCTGTCCCACAAAATTTGCACCCTTTGCCGACAGCAAAGTAATCACATCCTCGGTATGTTTGATGTAGGTAATGTGTGCCTTCATGTAAAAAAATTTGAGCCATAGGCTTCCCTGTACTTGTTTTCTTTTGATACCATTTAGGCATCAAAATTGGATTTATCCTTACACATTCTTCATTTTTCTTAAGAAGAATCCAATCAGATCCCTTTTTACCTATACTGTATGGAGATTTAACATTAAAAGGATGAATTACAGTGGCTAAAACTGTTGTCAAATTATCTAAAGAAAAGTGCAGGCCTACATTTCCAGTTTTAAAGTCATAGTAAGGATTTTGAAACTCATATAATTTCTTTGCTTCTTCTGTAGGTTTTATTCCCCAACATAAAATTTCTGTTTTGATTCGTAAGATTTCCTCTAGTCTCTTATCCAATTTATAATCACCTTTAATCACTTTAATGATCATCTTAACTTTGTTATTTATTTTTCACCTCAAACCATCTTTTAAACCTGCTTCTCTTCAGCTCAACAATACTAGATATCCTAACTTTCAACACTCTACCGGGTTTTTCCTTTCTTAATCTAAACATCGTCTTTAAAGCTACTTGAATAACTTTCTTTTCTGCTGCTTCATCGCTTGTTATGATGTAAAGCGTGTCTGAAAGTGCCAGATTTTTCCTAATGTTAGTTTCCACTTGTTCTTTTGGTGAGCGGTGCTCGATTTCTATTCTTAATGTTTCTCCATCTTTTTCCGCAACCAAATCTGTGTAGCCTCGATGACTTTCCGTTAGACTTGTTTTTATTTCTTCTTCAGCTTTTACCTTGTAGCCTTGTGGTTCAAGCCATTCTTTGATGACTTCTAGGGCTATGGCTTTTGATGGTTTTCCTCCGCCTCCAAGTTCGTTTATTGCTCTGTCTGAGGGCATTCCAAACTTCTCTGCAAAGGCTATCTCTCCCCATTTGCTCAGCCAGTAACAGAAGCTCCTTCCGAGCTTTGTGAACTCTATTAAGCCTTTTCCGCCTTCTTTGGGCAGTTTGGCAAATTCATAAAGTTTCTTTTTGAATTCTGAGTATTTTCTTGTTGAGCATCCCCATTCCTTAAGTTTCTTATTTGCCTCTTCATAAATGTCTGCTGAAGTGTAGTTTCCAACGCCAATAGCCCATAAAATAGCCTTTTCCAAAGGAGTCATCGTGGCAACAATCTCTTCCAGAGTTGTAAGCTTTTCCTCTTTAGCAGGCTTCTCCTTAACTTTCTCCTCCACTTTTGGCCTCCTTTCTAAAAGGTATTTCTTTCCAAAGACTATCTCATCCATTAGCCTTTCAAAATCCTCTTTTTCGATTCCAAATTCCTCGTATGCTGGTAAAACATCAACTGTTCTTAGCGGTAAAACCCCTCCCTCAATCTTATGCTTTGCAAAAAAGCATCTGTTCGGAAGATTCTCAAGCTCTTGAATGTATTTTTCCCACTCTTCTGGATAGCTGAACCAGTCATAATCAGCATAATCCCCAGCGAACCTAACAGCCTTAACCTCCATACCAGTCGTCTCAAAGGCTTCTTTGGCCAAAATCTCAGCATCCCTTCTGCAAACCCTAAAGTAGCATTGAATACCACAATTTGTTAAAACAGAATCTTGCAACTGCCTCGGCAACTGCGAAAGGTTCTGGTGAGCCATTATCAAAACTAAACCATACTTTCTGGCTTCACTCAAAGTGACAATAAACTCTTCAGTCGCAAAATTTTGAAACTCATCAATATAAAGGTAAAAAGGAACTCTCTTTTCTCTTGGAATATCGCTTCTTGAAAATGCAGCCATCCTAATCTTTGTCATTAAAAGAGAACCCAACAAATCACCATTTTCCTTAAGCCTTCCCCTGTCAAGCTTAATCAACAAAATCTTTTTGTTATCCATTATTTCTCGCAAATTGAATGAAGATTTTTGATAAGAGAAAATTTCCCTAATTCTGTCATCCGACAAAAAGGCATTAACTTTGTTTAATGTTGACTCCATCCACTCTTCGCGTGTTCTGGGGGCTAAGGCGTTAAACCTTTGAAAGTACTTTTTAGCTATTGGGTGGGTAACCCTTTCTAAAACATTCTCTCTAAAATCATCATCAATCAAAAATCTTGGCAAATTATCTAAAGTCAACTCAGCCTCTATTAAGGCAATGAGCGTGTTTCTGAGAAGGTCTTCCATCCTTGCTCCCCATGCATCGATCCAAATCTTCTTGAAAGCTTCAACGAGCTCAGCAGCAATCTCAGCAGAAGAAACACCCTCAAGCTTTTCTAATGGATTAAAAGCAACAGTGTAATTCTGATCAGTGGGATCAACTAAGACAACCCTTTCTTCAAGCACTTCCTTTGGCAAAGTTAAAGCCAAATAACCCTTAACATCCTCAACCAAATCCCCATGGGGATCAATGACGCCAAAACCATTGCCCTTAGCTATATCCTGCCTTATCAAAAACTCGAGAAACTTTGATTTTCCAGTTCCAGAAGCCCCAACGATGTAGAAATGGATTTTTCTATCATCTTCTCTAATCTTTGCCAATTGCCATTCTTGCTTATTTTCAGACCAGTACCAGCCTAAATTAACGACATTCTCCTCATCAATTCTGATAGGCTCTTCTTTAATTTCCTCCTCTACTTTTGGCTCTTCCTTCTTTTTCCTTTTAAACAGCCTCTCAAGTATACCCATTAACTTACGCCTAAGAACCCTCTTGATTTCCGTTCTATTTTCGAAGCGTCTTGTCCCAATTTTTGCATTAGTGAGGCCACAGCCTTTAGCACGCTATGGTGAACCTTTGTCACATAGGCTATTAGCTCCTCAAATCGAACCACATCCATAGAAAACGAAAATGCAAAAGGATTCTTCTCAAAAAGGCTCGAGATGAGTTGCTTCAATGGACCCGGC
>Ga0080004_1135095_pt1 | contig 10461 bp, 13 predicted proteins | sample WasSprMetagenome_FD_69207 | JGI IMG/M metagenome (GOLD analysis project Ga0080004, IMG submission 69207) | Sulfidic aquatic microbial communities from Washburn Spring, Yellowstone National Park, USA - WS (SPADES assembly) (version 2) | ecosystem: Environmental > Aquatic > Thermal springs > Hot...
CAAAGTAGATGGCTGTTGTAGTGGGCGGGACTCTTAAATCCCGGGCGAGCGAATTGGAGAAAATAGTGGGTGCAAATAGTGGCTACGTAGTCTACGAGGCGGATCCAAATCCACCCGTGGAGTTCAATAACCTCAAGCCATTCAAGCCATTCGAGGTAATCACGGAGGTTATGGGTTTACCATCCCCGAGTGAGTGGGACCCCACGCCACTACTCACATACTTCTACTTGATATTCTTCTCGCTAATGTACCCAGATGTTGGATACTCCATAGGCTTGATTATTGGGGCAAGACTAGTATTACCCTACTTTGTTGAGAACCGGGAGACCCTCAAGAGGTTGATAAACATAGCGACGTACGCAGGTATAGTTGGATGCATAACTGGGTTCCTAGCTAACAGCTTCTTCGGCTCATTGCTTGGATCCTACATAGGGCTAGTAGTTCCAAAATTACTGCCAAGTATCCCAGCTGGGCTATCCGACCCCATCGCCATGAAGTCAGCTGTAATAGGCTATATAGCGCTTACACTAATTCTTGGATACTATGTAGTACTATTTGCCCATGTGTTGGGTGCCTTGAAAAACGCTATTGCTAAGAACAAGTTTGGATTTCTCTATGAGGTATTGACGGTAATTATAGCGGTACTTGGACCAGCAGCTATACAGGCTAGTATTGGACTTAGTACTGATGTGTGGGGGTTATTGAAGTTCTTGAATCAAAAAGAGGTAATTTACGCCACGATTCTACTCGTCATAATCTACGCGGTGCTGAGGAGTGTTTTCGATAGACCTTTTGGCGCTATCTTATGGCTTTTCGACGTTATAGGAATACTTGCAGACGTTCTCTCATTTGTGAGAATAGCTGGTATAGCTTTAGGTAGTGCTATGCTAGCGGAGATTTTTAATGGCTTAATACTTAACGTATACTCATCGCTGAGTGGACTTAGCTTTTTGCTAGGTGCCCTAGTAGGTGCGCTGATCTCGATACTACTCCACATTATAAACCTAGGCTTCTCATCTCTAAGCCCCTTCATCCACTCACTAAGACTAGTAATGTATGAGCTCTCTTCGAAATTCTACGAGGGCTCCGGTAGAGGAATATCGCCAGCAGCTACACCACCACTCAGAGTAAAAATAGGGACGATTGGTTAAACTAGGCGTTAAAGGCGTGTCTTTTAAGACACAGGTAGAATGCATATAAGTTTTATTGAATTCGTTAATTTCGGTGCTTAGTAACTATGATCTACGAGCCATTGGCGATGGACAATTAGTTATTAACTCTAAGTCCCAGGGAAGGCGGGATCAACGAGTGAAGACACAGCTTATTATACCCTTCAGAGAGAAGTGTGATCTCAACTCGTCTCACTACTCTCAAGAGTGAGAGTTCTTGTAGAGTAAAATGGTTGTTTTTTTAACCCTATACCTCATAGTATCTACAGGTGATTTTCCATGACCGATATATATACCCTTATAGCAGCGCTGGGACCTGGATTAGCAGAGGGTTTAGCTGCAGCTGGAACTACCTTGGGAATAGCAGCGGCAACGGCATCCGGCATCCCAACACTAGCTGAAGAACCTGGTATGAGGGGTAAAATATTTATCTTGGCGTTCCTGCCAATGACGCAGACTCTTGTCTATGGATTTGCATACATGTTTATCTCTTACTTCGTGGTATTGCCGAGTCTACTCGCTAAGTATGGTGGTGCTATACCACCATTCATAGCTGGGGCCATTCTAGGTATAAGCATTTGCGTGGGCCTTGCAGAAATGGTTTCAGCATGGCAACAAGGCGTAATCTGTGGTCAGGTGGGAGCACAGCTTATTAAGACGCGTGGAGGGATTTTCGGCGTTGGCATAATACTCGCGATCTTTGAGGAGCTATTCGGCATTCTAGGCTTAGTGTTTGGGCTATTGGTGTTATTCGTGGTTATAGTCTAGCGGTCAATGGGTGCTATCTCTTTGAGCCTAGAGGAATTAAAAAGAACAGTTTTGAACAAGGCTAAGTTAGAGGCTGAGGAAATAATAAGAGACGCCTATGAGAAGGCAAAAAGCATTATTAGAGAAGCCGAGGAGAAGAAGAAGGCGATTATTGAGGAGGAGCGTAGAAAGAGCATTAGTGAGCTCGGGTTAGAGGCTAAGCTAGCTGAGGCTAGGAGGGAGGCAAGACTTATCATTGCCAAGGCCAAGCAAGAGGTAGTGGATGAGATTAAGGGGAGGATTAAGGAAATACTTGAAAATATGAGTGTGGAGAGTAGGAGGAATTCTCTGAAAAAACTCCTCTACGAGTCCCTGGAGGAGTTGAAGAAGTGTGGTTTTGGAGTTGAGGGCATCATAGTGTATGTATCACCCAGGGATAAGAGTATTATAGCTGACATTCTCAGGGAACTAGGAGTTAACGCGGAAATAGTGGAGGATCGGGGGATTAGTGGGGGATTATTAATATCAACGCCTAATGGAGAGATCTCCATTGACAATACATACGAGGCTAGAATGGAGAAATTACTACGCACAGTGCTCACAGAAGTTTTCAGGGGTGTGTAGTATCGGTGACAAAGAGACTGCTAAGGCTACACTATACATAGAGTTGTCAAAGCCCCCGCTCCTACAGGATCTTGCAAAGCTCATTGAAGAGAAGGCCCCGCCAAGTAGAGTCCCCGCTCTCGAAGCCCATAGAAGCATACAAGCCAAACTTGCTCTTGTCAAGAACCTTGAAGAACTAGATATAGCTCTACTTGATTTACTCACACTAGACTTGAAGAATGCATTCTGGTACCTGCCTGATAAATATGCCAGGATTCTCAGCTCCTTAGCGGAGGCCTATGAACTAGAGATCTTGTACTCGAAGATCGCGTCTAGAATACCAGACGAGAAACCGTTACGATACGCAAAGCTCGTAGACTACGCTAACTGCACTAATAGATTTAGCTGCATAATTTCAAAGCATGTCTCCAAGATCAAGGCGATGTACAGCGAGATCGACGAGTACTACTATAGTGCTCTAGGAGTAGCTGGGTTGCTAGATGCATTTCTATACGCTAGATACCTAAATAACTTAAAAGCCCTCAAGCGAGGGGAGGATGTAGCCATGAGGGATCTAATTATCGACTGCTACTACTTTGAGCCTGGAGTTGCAAGGCTTTTAGAGGCGTTGAGGAGCGAGAGAGACCCACTGGAGGCATGGGTTAATGGGGTTCAAGTACTCTACGATGTAGCTAAGAGCGCGCTTTACTACACTAATAGACTCGTAGATCTCGTTACACTATATGGCGTTGATAGAGTATTAAGGTATAAATTGCTGAGAGTAATTTACTCAAGGTGGTTAAAGCCTTGGTGAACGAGCTTAAGAAAGCCGTGGTTATAGCTAATAAGGAGACATCGAGTTTCTATAGACTACTAGGATTCAGCATAGTTCACGGTGTAAGTAGCCCGAGCGAGGCCCTTAGATTAATAAATGAGTACAAATCCATGGTCGACGTAGGAGTAGTCATGATCGAGGAGTCCATAATGCATGAACTGGGGTTAGACCAAATGAGCCTCAACGATAAAGGCTTAACACCACTAATAACCACCATACCGGATACAAAGGAGTTTTTAACACGAAACCCTAGTTTATACTACAAGAAGCATGCTTTAAGAATAATCGGCTACGAGGTGTCAATATAAATTGCCTTCTCGGCAGGGTAGAATCTATAGAATAGCTGGGCCACTAGTAGTTGCTGAGGGTTTAGAGTCCCCGAGAATGTATGAGGTTGTATATGTTGGTAGCGAAGGGTTGATCGGGGAGGTTATAGCCATTAGGGGTGAAAAAGTATACATACAGGTATATGAAGAAACCACGGGACTCACTGTTGGAGAGAGAGTTGAAGCAACTGGTAGACTCCTCTCAGCTGAGCTGGGTCCAGGCCTCATAGGTACAATATACGATGGTCTACAGAGACCAGAACTAGAGATCGGGAGGCTAACAGGCGATATATTCATTAAGAGAGGTATAAGAGTAAACTCCCTCGATAGGAGTAAAAAGTGGGTTTTCAATAGAAGTAGCGGGGTTAAGATTGGCGAGAAAGTCGGTGAAGGAGACATTCTCGGATCTATCCAAGAAACCCCTATACTAGAACACAAAGTAATAGTACCACCAGGAGTTAGAGGCGTACTTCAATGGATTGCCGACAGCGGTGATTACACCATTGAGGAAACAATGGCCGTTATCTCCACGGGAGAAGCAAAGATTGAGGTTAAGCTCCACCAAGTGTGGCCTGTAAGAGTTCCAAGACCATACAGGGAGAAACTACCACCTAGTGAGCCGTTTATTACGGGTAAGCGAGTGATAGACATTATATTCCCAATAGCGAGTGGTGGAAAAGCCGCTGTACCAGGCGGCTTCGGTACAGGTAAAACCGTTCTCTTACAGGCTTTAACTAGGTGGAGTCACGCGGATGTAGTAGTATTTGTTGGTTGTGGAGAGCGTGGTAACGAGATGGCTGATGCATTGAAGAGTTTTAGAGAGCTCTATGATGTTAGGCGCGGTAGACCCATGATGGAGAGGTCGGTCTTTATAGCTAATACGAGCAACATGCCTGTTGCAGCTAGAGAAACAAGTGTTCTACTCGGCGCTACTATAGGTGAGTACTTCAGGGATATGGGCTACAATGTCCTACTTGTAGCTGACTCCACTAGTAGGTGGGCTGAGGCCATGAGGGAGATTAGTGGTAGAATGGAGGAAATGCCAGGCGAAGAGGGGTTTCCCGCATACCTAGCTAGTAAATTAGCAGACTTCTACGAGAGGGCTGGAAGAGTCATCGCACTGGGAGAGCCCCAGAGAACGGGTAGTTTATCTATCTTTGGAGCTGTCTCACCACCAGGTGGAGACTTCAGTGAGCCGGTTACAAGGAATACGTTGAGGTATATACAAGCTCTCTACGCACTAGATTACGACTTAGCCACCCGAAGGCACTTCCCCGCTATTAATTGGCTCATGAGCTATAGTCTATACGTAGACTTTGTAAAGGACTACTTGAACGAGGCTTCAGGGGGTAAGTGGTATGAGTATAGAAACCTCTTCTTGAAGATACTCCAGCGTGAGGCAGAGCTACTAGATATCGTTAGGCTAGTGGGGCCTGAGACTCTGCCAGAAGAGGATAAGTTACTACTAGAGGTTGCAAGGATGATTAGAGAGGGCTTCCTCCAGCAGAATGAGTATGACCCTAATGACGCATACTCTCCACTCGAGAAAGGGCTCTTAATAATGGAGGCTATTGTAGAGTTCTACAACACAGCCCTCAAGCTAGTTAAAAGCGGTATTCCAGTATTCAAGATCAGGGAGTTGAAGTCCCCGTATCTAATATATAGATTTAAGCTCTACCCACTCGAGGAAGTAAAGGAGCTCTACAACTCGTTTAAGGCATCTCTTAAGAACGAGGTTAAGGAGTTAATGGGTGGTGCTCGTGGAGACTAAGCTCTACGCTAGGATCACGAGGCAAGTATATAGTGCGCGTGGTTCACTAGTATTCGTGAAATCCCTACCAGGTGTAAGCTACGGTGAGCTCGTAGAGTTAGATGTTGAAGGCGAAGTAAGGCTTGGACAAGTTGTTGACGTGTCGCGGGATGTAACCATCATACAGATCTTTGGCTCATCACTAGGTATTACACCTGGTAAAACAGCTATTAGAGTTCGGGGCGAGAGACTAAGCATACCCGTCTCAGTTGACATGTTGGGTAGGATTTTCAATGGACTGGCACAACCCCTCGATGGTGGACCACCAGTAGTGCCCGAGGAGTATGCTGGTATACATGGAGAGCCATTGAACCCTGCACTACGTGAGCCTCCATCAGAGTTCATTGAAACAGGAGTTTCCGTTATAGATGCTATGCTTACACTTGTGAGGGGTCAGAAGCTTCCAATATTCTCTGGTAGTGGTCTCCCCCACAACAAGATCGCTATGCAGATTGTGAGACAGGCTAGAGTGAGGGGTAGCGAGGAGAGCTTTGCAGTGGTCTTTGGAGCTGTTGGCGTTACATTCGAGGAAGCCATGTACTTCCTAGATGAATTGAGGAAAATGGGTGCTATTGATAGAACAGCCGCGTTCATAGCACCAGCAGCAGCTCCAACTGTTGAGAAGCTAGCGCTCCCAAGGACAGCTCTCACGGTAGCAGAGTACTTAGCTTGGAAGCACGACATGCACGTTCTAGCAATTCTAACAGATATGACTAACTACTGTGAGAGCCTCAGAGAGATATCTGCCGCCAGGGAGGAGGTTCCCGGTAGGAGGGGGTATCCAGGCTACATGTACACAGACCTCGCAACAATGTATGAGAGAGCTGGGAGAGTGCATGGGAAGAAGGGTAGTGTAACGATTATGCCAATACTCACAATGCCAGACGATGATATAACCCACCCAATACCAGACTTAACAGGGTACATCACAGAGGGTCAAATAGTACTCTCGAGGGACTTGTGGCGTAAAGGCGTATACCCACCCGTAGACGTATTTCTCTCTTTGTCTAGAATGATGAAGGAGGGCATTGGGCCGGGTAAGACTAGGGAGGATCACTCCGCGGTCTTCGGGCAGATCTACAGAGCATACGCTGAGGGGCAGAGACTACGTGAAATAATAGCTATTGTTGGAACAGAGTCTTTAACAGAGAGAGATAAGAAGTACCTTGAGTTTTCAGACGCCTTTGAGACGAGGTTTATAAATCAGGGTGAGTATGAAAGGAGAAGCATTGAGAGAACGCTTGACCTAGCCTGGGAGCTCCTTAGTATCCTCCCCGAGGAAGAACTGGCAATTAGAGAAGAGTTGATCAAAAAGTACCACCCCAAGTACAGGTCTTAGACATGAGCATGGAGATCATTAGAATACCGAGGCCAACTAGAATAGAGCTTCTAAAGCTTAGAAAAAGGCTCATACTTGCAAGGCGCTTTTACAACTTACTAAGGGATAGAGAATTATATCTTCTAGAGACCTTTAGAGAGACGTTGAAAGCCGTCGTTGAAGCTAGGAGGAGGCTAAATGAATTATTAATAACTACTCTTTCAAACTACTACACATCACTCTACCTACATGGATTGGAGGCGGTTGAAGCATACTCTGCCACAGTCCCCTCAACGTTAAAGCTACAAGTGGGTTATAAGAACGTCATGGGTGTATGGTGCTACACGTATGAATTCATCGACATACCAGACCCACAACCACACCTCCCCATAGAGTTCTCAAATATACAATCTCATAGGAGGGAGATACTTGAGTTATTAGCGAAGATCTCGGAGTACGAGAAGACCCTAGTGAATGTAGGAGCTGAGATCAGGAGATTGAGGAGAATTGTAAACATGCTTGAAAAAGTCTATATACCGAGGCTTGAAAAGACCATAAAGTACCTCACAATGAAGTTCGATGAGTTAAGCCGTGAAGAGGTAATTAGAGCTATTAAAATTAAGCGAAAAATAGAGGTACGCGAATAAAATGATCTTCATTTAACGCTAAGTAGAGGGAGAACAGTCCACGCACTATGTTTTGCATCCTGGTTTAGAATATATGTTAAATAGCCTCTCCTGTGAGGGCATCAATGATCTTCAGTAGTTTAACCTCCAGTATATTGTCCCCTCGTGTAATTAAGTATCCTGCATACACTAGTGGCTTATCAGAATCTTTCTCATATAATCCAACTACAACTATATCTCCACATCGATCCTCCTGTGGAAATACATCGCATCCCTTCCCCTCTAGAATCGATGCCTCCAATTCATAGGGCTCTACAGCCTCGTTGATAATAATGGGCATTCTCTCCTCTAGGATCTCGAGGATATAGTCTAATAGCTCCCTGAAAGCCCAGCTTGCACTACCCTCAACAATGATCTTGAGGTTTAGTAGTCGCTTTAATACACCTGGATCTATACTCACTGAGGAATCCCCTGAATACTCCTATATAGTAGGATTAATAGGGCAGTCTTAGCGTCCACTATCTTGTTTTCTAAAACCATCTTATAGGCCTCTTCAAGGGTTACTCTAAGAGGCTCTATAACCTCATACTTCTCTGGTCTAGGTCCAACGTACTCTAATTCCTCTGCAGTGTAGAAGTGGAGTATCTCGGTACTATACCCGGGAGATGGCATGAATGATCCAAGCTTGTAGAGTCTCCTGGGGTAGTACCCTATTTCCTCAACAAGCTCTCTCCTAGCAGTATCCTCTGGAGACTCCCCGGGGTCAACAACTCCGGCAGGCGCCTCGATTATGAAGTCGTTGAAGGGTGCTCTAAACTGCTTAATTAATACAACCTCGCCTCTAGATATAAATGGTAGGATGACAACAGCGTGTGGAAATACAACAACGTCTCTCTCGAATAAACCACTCTCCTTCGCATACTTCCTCCTCGAGACGCTGAATCTCAAGCCTTTAAACAACTCACGTTCCTCAACTAATACTGGTTTATTCAATTCAATCGCCACTGGATTATAAAGTGTAATCAATGATATAAATACCTAGGGGATTGAATGCCGAGGTTTTGGTTTGGCCCTGCTGGGAAGCCTATAACAATGAAGTCTAGTGATATACTCAAAGCCCCCGCCTTCCTGAGGGAGATGGGTTTAAACGCAATGGAGTATGAAGCGGTTAGAGGAGTTAATATAAGGGAGGATAAAGCCAGAGCGTTTGGAGAGGAGGCCCGTGTAAATGGTATTAAGCTTAGTCTACACGCACCATACTTTGTAAACCTAGCTGGTAAGAGAGACGTTGTCGAGGCGAGTATTGAGAGGCTTAAAGCATCTGTTGAGGCTGCTAATTGGATGGGGGCTTATGTAGTCGTATTCCACCCAGGCTACTACAAAGATGCGCCATCTAAGAGGGAGGCTCTTCGTAGAGTGATAGAGTCCCTTAAACAAGTAGTGGAGTATAGGGTCCAAATAGGTGCTAGAGAGGTTTGGCTTGGACCAGAGACAACTGGGAAGACTAGCCAAGTAGGTGACTTAAATGAGGTTATTGGGATTTCAAGCGAAGTCGAGGGTGTTAGACCAGTAGTGGATTTTGCACATATTTACGCTAGGAGTGGTGGGAAGCTCATAGTGGGTAAAGAAGACGTATTGAAAGTCATCGAGAAAATAGACAAGGAGCTCGGCTCATGGGCATTAAAACCCCTACACATACACTTCTCGAAAATCGAGTATGGGAAGGGTGGTGAGAGAGAACACCATAGACTCGACGAAGAAGGGTATGGACCCGACTTCACATATGTCTGCTCAGCACTATGCGAAGCAGGTGTAGACTCGGTGATTATTAGTGAGAGCCCTATATTAGAGCAAGATGCTTTGGTCATGCTGAAAATTTGTAGAGAGGTGTGTGGGGAAAACTGCATTGTTGAACAAACTACGGAGTAGTATTGAAGGGTTTTTCCGATACATAGCAGGGTTTATATCTAGAGCGGGGGTTACGCCTAATCAATTAACTTCAACATCACTAATCGTAGCTATTGTGGGGTATCTACTGGTAGTCGTTTATAAAAACCCATTGATCCTAGTAGCTACAATACTAGTATCAGGGTTCATAGACGTAGTTGATGGAGCACTCGCAAGGTTGAAGTCCATGGCTACTAAGAGGGGAGCGTTTCTAGACTCCACTATTGATAGACTATGCGAAGTCATCTACTCACTCTCACTAATCGAAATAGGTTTTGAACCAAGGTTGGTTCTGGCCTACACTGGATTATCATTAATGGTTAGTTATGAAAGGGCCAGGGGCGAGTCGCTTGGAGTTAGTATGAGTGGTGTTGGATTAATGGAGAGGGCTGAAAGACTCATAGGGCTTGTAATTACACTAGTAGTATTCATATTCAACAACACTAGTGCGCAAATAGCACTCTTAGTCTTAACCACTCTAACGGGAATTACAGTATTGGAGAGATTTATGCATGTTTGGAGGGTTTCCCCGAGGTAGTTATTTGTGGATAGCTGTAAATACTTTTGAATACTTCTCTGTCTCGGGGTTCCCGGGCTCCGTTCGGGTTTTCACTGCTTCACTGCGGGGGCTATCGGGGCTCCACTTAACCCGTGAGCCCCTCATCTGCTTTAATCCTCTCAACGCTAGGTTCCATGAGGCTACAACGTCTCTAGTTGTAATGGATTCTCCTAGTCGTACAAATCTATAGTTTATGAACTTTATTTTCTTGCCATTTGGTGTTTTCCTAGATGTTCTCGCTGGGTTTACGTAGATTGTCTCAATACCATCTAATAACGCTTTGTACTCCGTGTATTCTTGTATTCTCCGGTAGCACCATAGTGGCTTCATCCATGAGAGTCTTTTACCACCATTACCATTCTCTCTTATTTTCTCCAAGTCCTCGAATACTATTACAGCATTGTACTCTCTAGCTACTTCCACAAGCCTTCTAGAGAAAATACTTAAAGCACTGGCAATTCAGCGAATTTGATAAAACACGTATAGTGCTTACGCAGTATGTATCGGCTGTAGTGTTGAGA